>Ga0307509_10000343_pt1 | contig 77483 bp, 76 predicted proteins | sample 10_EM_MG_FD_202245 | JGI IMG/M metagenome (GOLD analysis project Ga0307509, IMG submission 202245) | Populus trichocarpa ectomycorrhiza microbial communities from riparian zone in the Pacific Northwest, United States - 10_EM | ecosystem: Host-associated > Plants > Roots > Unclassified | place...
TCTAACAAATTTTCAATGTGGTATTACTACTATTTATGCAGATATTAAAATATACATTTGATTTTCGAGTGGTTGCCATGGTGAGCCGCATCCCGGTGAAGAGCCGTTAATAGGTAAATGACGTTAAAGGAGAGCGGGTATCATGGAAAGAAAACTGACGGGCAGGGGTATCGGGGGTGGAGGCCGGGAGGAGATCTCTCGCGGCCGCAAGACGTCCGCAAAAGGGCAGCATGGGAACGGGTGGATTGGGAGCGAAGGTATGAAGAGGCTGGGCGCTGGGGGTAGAGTATCAGGGGGGTGGCTGCGCCAGGGGGGGTCAAATGCGTCAGGACTCAAAAAGGGCTGCCTCCAATTCGTCTGGACGAGCAAGTTAGCCTCCGGACGAATTGGACCCGGCCCTTTAACTTCCGGACGGAATAAGCCTTGGAGCACGCACCCAGAACAGGAGTTTACGTTACAAGCACCTGGAACGTCCGGCGCACAGGGTGAGCGGGGACAGACAGAACGCAAGGTATTTTTTTTCCTGATGTGGTATACAATATGTTCACCAAGTTGGGGGAAACCTGATCTCGGTTGCACGCCTAATTGATTCCGGACACAAGGTCAGCTTTCGAACTCAGCTATGTACAATATCAAGTAAAGGAATGCAACTTACGGCTCAGAGAGAAGGAAATCTCTACGACCTGCGGGGGCAGCCAGGATTCGATAGAGCCAACCTCGGATTGGCATCAAACAAAGCGAAACCAGTCACTCTTGAAGTGTGGTATCGAAGATCGGGTCTCCGGACGCTGGATCAGAACACAATTCAATTCCTACAACCCGGAGTTAGTGAGTTTGTGATCGAGAGCTGTACGGAAAAGGAAAAAGAAAAGGGCATCTGTGAAACATGCGCGATAGGGTGGCAGCACAGAGAAGCGATGACTGGCGCTTGCGAGAAGGCAGTGGAACTACTGGAGATAGTCCACTCAGATACCTGTGGTCCTATGCAAGTTAGTATGATCAGTGGTGAGGGGTATTATATTACCTTTATTGACGAGCGGAGTGGGTGAATTGCAATAACTCTTCTCAAGTCGAAGAATGAAGCATTAGGGGCATTTCAGGCATATAAGATGCAGGCTGAAAAAGAAGCTGGTAAAGAGATTAGAGCATTGAAGACTGATGGTGGGGGAGAGTATATGAACCATCAATTCAAATCCTATTTGCGAAACTGTGGAATCGCTCATCGCATTAGCCCGCCATATACATCAAGGAACAATGGTCTTGCAGAAAGGGCCAACCGAACCTTGGTGGAGTCAGCCCGTTGTATGATAGCTGATGCTCAAATGGATAAAGCCTTTTGCTGCTTCGCTGTCGCCACTGCACCACAGATTCGGAATCCTATACCCTCCAAATCATACGAAGATATATCACCGCTTCAGTACTTTACTGGAAAGCCTCCAAGTATTGGATATCTGCTCATGTTTCGTTCTGTAACGTATACACTAATACCGACAGAGAAGCGCAGGAAGCTCGACCTAAAATGAGGAAAATGTATCCTCCTCGAATACGATGAGGAAGAAGGAAGTAATGTCCACCGAGTCTACGACCGGGGAAGAAGGAAGTAATGTCCACCGAGTGTACGACCGGGGAAGTAAGTGGATCTTTTGCTCAAGTGATGTGGTTATTGATGAGGCAAGTAGAAATAATGTCAGCGAAGGTATCGCAGAAGAATCTGAGATGGAAATACAGTTACCGGAGGTTAGAGAAAAGGGGGTAGCCGAAAGAACCCCTGAGACAAGGTTCCGAATGGTTAGGCAAAGTCTGAGCTGGATCAGCTAGTACAGTCTACGGTCAAGTCTAGTCCAATGGTGGACATTGGACTGACCAGAGACTCATAGTTGTTCAACTTGACACTGGGATTGGTCAGACTGATTAGACCGAGTGATAAGGGGTGCACGCCCCTTCAACTTATATTCTGTGGTTATAAACCACTTCCCTCTGCCAACGACCCTTTACCCTAATAGGATGTTTGTTTTGACTCTTCACAGGCCGAATGCATGCAATTAAGGATAGGCCAAAGCCATTGGAGTTCAAAGAGTATATTATAAAAAGGTAGCAGATACTGCCTATATAGATATCTATTGGAATCATAGATTATCACTCATTACTACCTTCATAAAACATATACGAAGAGAACCTGGAACCCTCCTACAAGTACGAATGGACAATCGAAAGTTCTATCACTTTCACTCTGGTAGCCAAGAGTACCCCAACTATTCTGCGCCTGAAGTTGGAAGAAGACCAGATCAGAGAGGTGCATCACTCCAATCAAATACATCGAATCGATCCTCAGAAACTGTCCGAAGCACAATTCACGTGCGAGACCCGGGCAGGAATAGGATCTCCGCAAATCCTATTCGAGAGCGGCTGTCATCGTTGTATTTGCCTAATCCTGGTATGTTCAATTTCCTCATTTTTTTATCCTTGACAAAACTAAGCGAATACTAGACTTGGCATCTTCACCATCCCTGCCAGAGTTTCACAGAATGATGTCGAGTTCACTTAGTGGAAATGTCGATGTAGATCATTCCCTGTCAGCAATATCAACCATCCTTGCTAGTCAAGATAAAGAAGGCCCGAGAATACGCTATGTTCTTTCAGAAAAGCCAGGGTCACCCTCTCCAATACTTTCTACAGACTCACCAACCGAATTTTCTGGCCATAGTGTAGGTTCTGTTTTATCCACACTAGATAGTTCTCAGTTTCTCAATACCATTCCAAATTCTAATAGCCATGGCATTTGCGAACCTTTCTCCACTACGTTCCCTGTCCCAGAGTTCTCACCCCTATTACTTGCAAGTCAGCCTCTGTTTGCCATGCCTTCCCATCCTGTTATTCCACCTCTTACTTCAAGTTACGCGACCGAGAGCACCCCTATCCCATGCGTGCGGGACTCCAGTATATGCTCATTTATACATTTTCATGGGAAACCTGTGGGAACAGGTTCGGTCCGGCGCTGGACGTGTAATTACTGTAAGTTGATTTCTCCTTATACCCATTGCCATTTCTGCAAATATTTATAATATCAGTCCGAGTAGTTCTGACAAAAGCAAAATAGGTAGAAAACAATATGCATCGAATGGCGGTACAAGCAAACCAGCGGGACACTTACGCAACAAACATCCGCAAAAGCTACGCGACTCTTCTCATCCTGGAACCATTCCCGTTGTAGGGACAAGTCCACTATCTGCTGCATTTGCCCGAGTAGCCAGTGCCCAGGAAAAGGTATTTACGAAAGACTCAGCAGACCGCCTTCTGCTAAATTGGATTATCTATAGTAATGAGTCGTTTACCGCAATAGAACAAAATGCCTTTCGCGAATTTGTCCAACATATCCAGCCCAAATACAAACTTCCAAAATGCGCCGACACTATAAGATCCTGGGTTATCAGACATTACGAAGACCAGAAGGAGGAAGTGAGAAAAGAGATAGGGAATGCTATTACTCAGATTTATATCTCAATTGATGGTTGGACCTTGCCCCATCAAAGTATGAGTGTGATAGGAATTGTAGGGCACTTTACAACAGGGCGAGGAAGCAGGCTGAATCCAGTTTTAGCGCTGAAGGAAATTCAAGGTTAACATACGGGAGCTGCTCTCGCAGAGATTGTGGTTCAAGTTAAGGTTGTAACTGAGTGAGTGGAGATATTACCTGTTGTCAAAATTCCAGTTGAAATACTAATTGAGTTTGCATAGTTATAATTTCATACAAAATGTCGGATATTTCCAGTGCAACAATGCAGCGAATAACGGTACAATGATTAGGTCGATTGCACGCTCACTTATGGATTACGGGGCCAGCTACAATCCAGAATACATGCGACTACAGTGTATGAGCCATATCCTAAACTTGTCTATAAAGGCATTTTGGTTTGGGGAGTTGGGTGCCTCTGGTTCACAAGAGCAGCTGGATGTTATCATAGTTATAGACGAAACTATGGCCCTCTGGCGAAAGCTCGGCCCTTGGGGGAAGGCACACAATATTACAGTGTATATGCGGTCCTCGGTGCAGTGCAAGCAACAACTAAAGTGCTTGGGCGCAGAAACACTACTTCAGTCAGGGAATGCAACACCATGGAATTCTGGACTTTCCATCATCCAGAGTTTATTGCGGAACAAAGAGCCAGTAAATTTCTTTTGTTTGAATAACTCGGATCTAGCCCAGGACAGCTTATCAGAGTCGGATTGCATTGAATTAGAATGGGCTGTGGGAATATTACAGCCCTTCTTACGGTCGACTTTGCGCTTGAAAAGCAAGACACCAAACTTGTGGGAAGTTATTCTCGAAATTGATTACCTCTCTGGTGTCTACCGCTATGTTCTTATCTCCATATCAAATTTCACTTTCATGAAAGTAGATTCAATATCGTCTGTCATTCCTATTAGTATCTGTAATTATCTAGCAAATCAAGCTAACTTTATTGTTAGAGATGTAATAGCCAAATATCCTCACAAAGCGCATTTGGCTCGTGCTGCACATTTAGGGCTTTCCAAACTACGGTGCTACAGCTCAATGATCCGCCAAATTCTGGCTTACCTTGCAGCTCTGGTCCTGAATCCACGACAGAAGTGGATTACTTTGAGCTAGGAATTGAGCAGGGTGACTGGACTCATAGAGAAGTACAGGTGGCTCGGGAAATGGTTCAACAACTATGGATTGACGATTACAAAGAATCAGGATTGAATTGTGCGGCAAGGGACTCTGGGACTGGTGGAACAGATACTATAGGACCAAGGGTAAGTATTATTCATCAGGCGGAGGAGCACCATCGCCAGTGGCAGGCTAAACGCCGTCGAATCACCCCAGGTATGTATTTTTCTATCATCCTGCTGCTTTTAAGAATTATTCGTCTACTAACTCCTTAATCAATTCTAGATGATGCTTATACCCGACATATTCAATCACTCCCGGAGCCCAATATTGACTTCCCCTTTCAATACTGGGTAAATGGTGTAAAATATACAAACCCGTTAGCGTGAATGGCTCTCAATATATTCTCAATCCCTGCCATGTCCGCTGACTCCGAGCGGTTATTCTCTAGCTCAAAGCATATATTGAGAGACACCGGAAACCGACTCAAATGCGAGGCCTTAGAAGCCCTCGAGTGCCTTAAGTCTTGGGCAAAGGAAGGTGTTTTACTATCTAACTTCTATAGATTTAATACTTTCCCTGAACCTGATTATATTGTTGAAGATGATTTGTTGTAACGGGACATATAGAGTGAATGTTGCTGCCTGGAACAAGCTTACTTTATTCATATCATATTTTGATTTTGATTTTTTCTATGTATCGCCTATTTAATAATTCCTGTATTTGGCTGAATGGAGAACCTGGGGGTGGGGGGTCGTGATTGGCTACATGTATTTTTATATAGTCAGACCATTTATTGTATTGAGGCAAAATAGTTACTTCCTTTGCGTGGAAGTCTTCTCCGGAATCTACTTGTGCACCCTATCATGAGAAATAATCCATGCTATTAAGGGTACCATTAATACAACCAGGCAGAATACTTTCTCTTATGTTATTTGCATAAGAAGGTCATTAATTTCCGGCGCCTTGGCCGCAGATGTCATTCCTCCTTCATACACATTCACATTATCTAGACTGGTCTGGGACCAATCCAGACCAGCCCGGACTAACTAAATTGGTCAGGTCTAGTCGTGGATTCTCACTCAGACTGACTAAGAGGTCCTGGCCCTCGGACTTGACTGGTCCGACTATTCTGAGCGATGCCCTGAGATTCTGGCTGAACAAGATAGTCATGTTGCAACTAGGAATCAACCAGACCTCGAAGGGTTTGGTGGCGGTACTATTATCGTTAGGCCTCCACATCCTGATGATGAGTCTCAGGGGCGAATCGTTAGTCTTCCAGAACCAAGGCGCTCTGAACGACAAAGAAATCCTTCTCAGCATAGCAACTTACAAGTTCCTCGTGCTCTGGTTGCCCATCTAGAGGAGCCTCATACACTTAAAAAGGCTCTGGCGAGTGATCATAGTGAAAACTGGTACAAGGCATGGGAGTCCGAAGTCGACTCATTAGTGAGAAATGAAACGTGGGAGCTGTCACCCCTGCCAGCCGGAAGAGAAGCGATTGGCTGCCGACAGCTGTTTAAGCTAAAAGAGGATGGCCGGTATAAGGCAAGGCTTGTGGCTAAAGGTTATAGTCAGCAAGCAGGATTAGAGTATACTGAAACCTTGGCTCCAGTGGCAAAGTTTACATCCCTCCACTCACTTCTGGCCCTGGTTGGTGAGAATGATTGGGAGCTTGAAGGGATGGACATCAAGACTGTCTTTCTCTAGAGTGAGCTCGAGGAAACAGTTTTTATGGAAATACCGGAGAGGCTGCATATGGATATGCCGCTATCCAATAGCCAAAAGGAAGACCCTCTTGTCTGCCACCTCAATAAAGCGATTTACGGATTAAAGCAATCTCCACGTACTTGGTACGGAAAGATCAACAAGTTCTTCCCGACCATGGATTCAAGCGGAGTGAACACGATCACAACATCTATATTCATTCAATTTTTAAACAGATCCTCCTTGTCTATGTCGATGACCTAGTAATAACCTCAACCAATCCAGAAGATATTAGCTGGATCCAGGATCTGCTACATACCGAATTTGAAATGACACATCTCAGACCACTCACCACATTTCTCGGAATGGAAATCCACAGAAGTCGCAAGAACCGCAGTCTGCATCTCTCACAAGCATGCTATATTAAGCTGATTCTCGAAAGACATGACATGACCGATTCCACTCGTATTAGCACCCCTGCTGACCGTCATGTTCGGTTACTCAAATCTTTAGTGGAGCAGCCAGCGGACGCAAACAACCAGCAGCAATACCTGTCCGCTGTCGGATCGCTCATGTATTCCATGGTTGGAAGTAGGCCGGATATTGCCTTTGCGGTCTCGGCCGGTAGTCAACATAGTACCAATCCAGGACCATCGCACTAGACTGCTGTTAGGCAAATATTTCGCTACCTAGCCAGAACCCAAACCTGGGGACTCAACTATCAAGCGGGGAATGGTGGGGGATATACCGATGCGGATTAGGGTGAAGGGGAGGATAGGAGATCGATTAGCGGATATGCCTTCATGATAAATGGGGAAGCGGTAGCTTGGGCATGCAAGAAGCAACCCGGTGTTGCGCTGTCTTCTACGGAGGCAGAATATATTGCCTTGACCCAAGGCACAAAAGAATCCCTCTGGCTAGGAGGGCTAGATCAAGATCTTGGAGCTTTGAACCATCGGCATCAGGTTCAAATACTAAATTGTGATAACCAGGCAGATATTGCATTTACAAAGAACCCCGAATACCATGCCAGGACAAAATATATCGACATTCAGTTGCACTTCATCAGACATCATGAGGAATCGGGAGCGATCGAACTTACCTACTGTCCAACGCATGCAATGACTGCGGATATTTTTACAAAGCCACTACTGCGCACTCAGTTCCAGAAACACCTACTGGGACTGGGACTAGCTGACTCACCAGGTGAACCGAATAGCATGTTTCGGAAACTGAATTCCCATGACTAGAAGCACTTTGCCCCAATCATCAGCCTAGATCTACAAAAGAGGCTCACCGGTGAGGGGGAGTATTGCAAATCACCGGTGAGTATTCCACACGAATCAAGGTTTCTTTTGTACCTTTCCTATTTTCCTTAGTAGTTAGTTACTAGTTCCTTCGTAAGTCATTATCAAGCATGGAGAAGGTGCAAGTATAGGGTGTTTGTATACTAGTAGGAGGATTCGCAGACATGGCCGGGAATGCTCAGAGAGCAGCACGAAGTATGCTACGGAATATTGTGCGGGCAGGGAGAGAGATTCTCCACGGAAGGATCCCGATCAGTTCGGATATGTGGTCAAGTTCTGTGTATTTAAATAATTAGCTCCGCCATAGATTTTTTGGATAAGCAAGTACCCATTCGAAGAATATACAGCCATTTCCTCCTCTCGTACACTTTCTTTCTCTTTCTTATTGGCCTCTCTCTCACAATCGGTTCCTCATAACAACACTCCTGGAGTCCAACCATTTGCACATAATCCTGAATCAATAACAGACATTCTCAACTAGAATTGATGAAGTGCTTGGGGTTCGTCGGTGGGGGAGTTGTTCTGGCTGGTTGGGTAATTCGAAACAATTTTCTTTTTGATACAAGAGGATAGAACAGTTGTTTTTAGCGGGGAGTTCATTATGGGAGATATTGTGACTTTAAGAAAGAGCATAGTTAAATATATATGCCATAAAGTAGATGAGATAATATCTACTGATAGGGCTTAAGTAATACACCAATACTTTGCAATATACTTCAATAAGATAATCACAGATCGGATATAAATCTTCAAGGCTGTTGGTGAAGTCTTACTAGTTTTATTCTCTGATGATTGGAAAGCTATTTTGGAAGAAATTGTACTTTCCAGTCTTAACCATGCCGGCTACACATACAGGATAAGACTAAACCCTGTTTGATATACTCTAGTCATATAGGTAAAGCTATCATATGAGTTTTAGTCAGTTTGGGATATGGGATCAAGAGATTTCACATAGCAACTCTAAAGGCACACAATTTTACTCTAAATTAGCAGTATTATTAGAGTTGTATGATGAAATCACTAAATTCCAAAGCCCAAACTGACTAAAACTCATATAATAGCTTTACCTATATTACTAGAGTATATCAAACAGGTTTTAGCCTTATCCTGAATGTCTAGCCTGCATGGGCAAGACTGGAATGTAGAATTTCTTCCAAAATAACTTTCCAATCTTCATAGAATAAAACTAGTAAGCGTTCACCAACAGCCTTGAAGATTTATATCCTATCTCGGATTATCTTATTGAAGTATATAGCAAAGTATTGGAACATTATATAAACCCTATTAGTAGATATTATCTCATCCACTTTATAGCATATATATTTAACTATACTCTTTCTTAAAGTCACAATACCCCCCATAATAGCTACAAATAAATACCAAAGCAGTTCATACATCAAATACAAGATCTATATGTTCTTATTACTGGCTCAACCTGTTACTTCCATGGTTGGTTTCAACTTTCTTGACTGCAATTGTAAGCAATCTGCTAAATGATCTAGTTTGGAATAAAGTCAGTATACAAGCGGGATTATTATTTATTATTAATTGACAACTTCATATTCTAATTCTCCATATTTAAATGTACTTTCTAACAAATTTTCAATCTGGTATTACTACAATTTATGCAGATATTAAAATGTATATTTGATTTTCCAGTGGTTGTCACGGTGAGCCGCATCCCGGTGAAGAGCCGTTACTAGGTAAATGACGTTAATGGCTTGTTCCACTTTGTCTTCAACCGTGACATGAATGATATTGACCGCGGCATTAGGAATTTGAAAGTTCTAGTCGGCGCTATTCTCATACGAGTTAGGGTCGAGAAGGTCTGAAATTGTTCGTTGCAACTCCTCATGGCTCTGCCAGAAGTATTTCACGTGGGCCAACCTCTCCTGGAGTTTGAGGGGCCTAGCTGCGATCTCAACTGGAACGTATTTCTCGGATCGCTTCCTCATTGACTCTCGAGAAGCATCAGTAAACCCTTAGGTGTTAACTCCCCCGACATCGAAGACCCCCTCCGCAACATTCATCAGCAATTCAGAATCATTATACTCTAAATGCATGACCCCACGCCAGCAGAACAATGTGTGGATTTGGGATTCGAAATCTGCCGAAATCGCCTCGACCAGTGGAAACTCCTTCAAACGAGACAAGGGCACATCCGTAATATTTTGTTGAAATGAGCGGGAATTCCGACCCCCACATCCTGAAACTTCGCAAGGTTTGTCGCAGATAATGGTTCGTTAAGCGGAATATCGGGCCGAAATTGGCTGCATCTTTGCACCATTAGAATTGGGGCGTCAGTAGGCATTCTGAAATGAATCCCCTAGGCGCTCGGATAGAACGATACCTACCTTTGTCTATAGCACCTTCAATATACTGTCTGGCACCAAACCGACAGTCGTATGGAATCGCTTCGCATTCTTCACTATTTCAAAGGTAAGCTGTATTCCACCGATCCTGAGTTGATCCTTTATGCCCCCCCAAGAATTCTCCATAAATAGCCCAAAAATTAATCCCATCGGTAGCAGTCCCGCTTCCGGTGTTTAAGGTCATCTTAGTTACTGATTGGATTGACTCAATCCAAGCATTTGCAATGTGCAAAAGGTTATTGAGGAACGTGCTGTCTTGTAATAGACTTGCGGATATAATGTCCAACGAAGGCGGGGCGCCTTTGTGGGGGGGGCTGAGTTCTGAGTCAGTCTCCCTACAATATCACTATCCTAAAAAATCAAATCGCCTATACCTCCCCCACAACTAACTCCACCACATTATAGAGGTCGAATCGCATCTTTAGTATTTCGATATTCTGCTATAAATGTAGAAGAGGGGGCTCTAATTATTGTGAATCACCGGCGCTCACCTTGAATTTCTCACCGCCAACAACCCCACACTAGAAGCAAGAAGATGCTAGAAGAATCCCGGTGAATTGTCCGTTGAGTCTGGAACTCGGTGAAGGAAGCGAAAAGAGGGGTAAGACACGTAGCAAAGCGGGGAAGCAAAGAGGGGTATGAGGGGTAACTGGATGGCGTGAGAAGAAGCAGAAATCGTATGATGCTTATGCAAGAGGGGTCCATATGTTTTGTATTTAAGAAGATTAGTTCACACTCGATTGTTAGAATAGAAGTCACCGAACAGTCTCTCTCCCTCATACACTTTATTCTTCTTGAACTAGCATTCACGAATACGATCGGTATATATCCACAACAAAAGATAAGACTAATTTGGTAAGCCTTTTCGTCACAGGAATACCAGTCTTGACTTCACCATCAACAAAACGGTTGGTCCGCACGTTGACTCAGATTCATGGCCTTTTGTATAGGTATCGAAGTGAGGTCCAGGAGCCAAATGGCCAACAGAATGCAATATACCAAATAGAGATACCGCGCCCTGAACACTACGGTTCAATGCCACTGTCCTAGGAAAGTTCATAATTTGTATTTTGGTGCGGAGAGGAATTGAGGAACCCAGAGTGAGACGCCACTGTTGGTGGTAAAGATGATAATTCTCATTCAATGGAGTACGTGTAAGCTTGTGAGCTAGTCCCTAAAATACAGTAGATATAAAAAATTATCAGCGGCCCTTCATGATCAAGGAAAACGAGAGTAATCTAATCCAGAGATGGCATCATTGGGAGATTCACCGATTTCGAGGAGGCCCTTCGAGGTATATAACGTCGCAATTGGCTCTACAGCCAATCTAGAGCATTATTGCGGAGTCTCGAAATAACGACTATCGTAAGAACAGAAATAATTGAGAAGGAAGCTAGGACGTCCAGAATTTCCGGCTGTGGATTAGGGGGAGAAATCACAGCGAGAAGGTCTCCTTCAGCCCTCACTTGAGACAGGGACCTTACTAGGAGAGGCAACCCCAACGCCCTAGCGAGATTCTCAGTTCCTCCGGTTCCCACGGTATCTAAGAAAGGCCCCCCAAAAGCTTCCTACTCTCGTTTAGTAGAACCGGGAGAACTTCTGTTAAGTAGTCAATAAGTAGGGTGGAACTCAGGGATGGAAATAAGGGGATAGCCGACGCTGCTAGAGATACGACCGAAGGGAGGCTGGAGGGCACAACAAGAGCGCTATATATAATCACGGTATCGGCGACGGCGGGAAGGGTGTGGAGGAGCTCGCTAGCGATGTGTGAGGAGTTAGATATCGTCGGTAAAAGCATACGCCACACGAAGAATATTAGGGAATTGATTGGCTTACCAACAGAAAGATAGGAAAAAGGGCCCCAGAAGTATTAAAAAGGGTATATAGTGCCAGAACAGGCACCCTCATATAGAGGCTTGTCCAGTAGCACAAAGGCTCTCCACAAAGTGCTAACAGCGGTAGTAGAAGGCCTTGTGTGAACAGGAGGAGCGGATGGATCTGACTCAGTCGGCGCGTGGGTTACTTCTTTTCCCATTAAAAACGGGAGCACTGTAGTGGATAGATATTTGTCTAGGGATGTGCATGGCTGCTCTTCGACATTTTGTCGATCTATTTCCCCGGTAGCTGGTGGGCCTCCGGTTTTTCAAGTTTAAGCCTCTTATCATAGACTCTGGGTGGCAATGCACCCGATGTAACTCGGCCAGCTTCGCAGCACCCGCATAAGCGAGTAGCGAGTAATCTTCAAGGGCAGGACAAGCGGGATTTCATTAGTAGCGTTCCAGGCATTAAATGAGGTTCACGGTGACATTTACCCCGCACGTTTCCTTTTCGAGCGCGAATGAGTGTCAGAGAACGGGTTTGACATAACTCCACGTTGGTCGGGTGTTTGGTCTCGGGGTTCTTCCCCAAGTTTCCCTGGACAAAGAGGAGCAGATACAACAGCCTGAGGTTAGCCCCAACGATGATTTCTGTAATCCTAACCAATATGATTTAGCCTCTTAACAATTAGCACCACAAACCAAAATAGCTTACCAAAAACACCCATCCCCAATCCCAGACGTGAATGGTGGCTAAGGGAACTAAACTTTTACCTCCGAGAAAGAACAAGGTATATATTCCCACTTTGTCGGCTCCCCCGGACAGAAGAATACAGCCCGGCAACCGCAGCGCCAGAGCCCGCTCCACAGGGGAAACTCTGGTGCCCATGACAGTACTAGTACACCTAGCTGCAAGCGACCCATACGATTGGGGCGTAGTGCAGCCCACCCAAGCAGCAAAACTTCTGTTCCCAAGAAACAGGACTTTTTTGAAGATGGCGGCGGCTAGCGAAGAGGTTAAATGATCTTTCCACTCCCATTACAGTATGTAGGGACCTGAGGATAAAACAAGTGTCAGTGCCATCCCAGCAAGTGTGAAATCGGCCATCCGCGTATAGGGCGTGTTGAGTTCAGAGGGAATCTCTGTCCGAGGGCTGGGTGAGGTTTGTTCAAGTGAATGACTGTTCGTCAGTTGCCAAGTCAACGGAATCGTGAAGACAAGCTAACGAGTCGGGCGTTGTGGAACGTTGGGCAGACATGCACATCCGGGAGGATTCCGAAAACCGTAGAAACCAGGCAACGCTCAATTACTGTACGATACAAACCCCCCACTCATCCGCCGAAAAGCCTCTTTTATACTCAACCCCCGGCAATACGCCACTCTACAAAAATAATTCCCTCACTTCACCCATCTACCATTGTTATCTCATGTCTCTCATTCTCAACCCAAACCGGGTCCCGCAGGACCTGATCCACGAGCATGATCGGTTCAGCACCTCTAGCAAAAGATGCATCCAGTTTGAGATCCAAGCTGCCTTAATCCCAGACCGGTACAAGTTCCAATATCAGTCCGCTCGGGATCTGGCTATGCTCGTCAAGGCGCTTGTCAATCAGAAACACCCCGAGCAGTACTTATATTTCCGTGGTATCTCCGATGGCGGGCTCGAGGCGATTGAAAGTGCACTACGAGAAGCCCAGATAAGGCCTGCAGTACTCTTCACGTTCGAGAATGCGTTAGATTCAGCAATCTTGCCCATAAGGCCTGGTATGGAGCACGGTATTATCGCCTATAACTTCGCGTTCCGGATCGGGGAGAAGATAGATTCCATTCCCTGCCATATTGCCAACTCAGTTTCGGGTTTGGTGCAGGATTATTCCGGACTCCCGGGGTGCGCAGCAACCAAGGAGATTAGTGCTTCCGGCCACGTACGCGGAGGGGAATGCTAGAGTGGCCTTCGGTGATGATTGAAGTTGGATATGCGGGGAGAATGGACTTCCTTCGCTTGAATGTAGAGTGGTGGCTCATCAACTCTAAGGACAAAACACGATTTGTCATTATCATCGAACTAAAGAAGGATCCATTTGCCCTACACATTGAATGCTAGATGATGATTGCGGATTCAGGCCGTCGTCAAACTCGGCAGACCCCCGCCCTGATCCCTCGTTGTGTCCAGGATTTTGACATTGACGAAGCTGGAGAAGTGACATCAATAATGGGATCCACTGAGCTTAAAATTCCCTATCATTGTATTTTTGACGAAGTCCCTAAGCCGTCCCCACCGCCTGCAACGTTCGGCTCTTGTGAGCTCACCACATTTGCACTCTGGATGATTGAAGGCTTGGAATGATAGGTATTTCCCACCCTAATCTTATTTCGCACAAGTATACTAACCTATACATTGCCAGAAATCGGATCAGTGTTCGCAACGGGGCAGTCCGTCCGTCCTGGGCAAGGACGAGGACAGACGACATTTCGTCGTCCCGTCCCGTCTTTTCCTGAACTTGCCCGACAAGTAAGAGCCAAGGACCAGGACGGACGACATTGTGGCGTCCCCCACCGTCCCCCACCGTCCCCGGCGGTCCTATGTAGTTACCTGCCGTCCCCTGGCACAAGTCGTCTCAGGTCGTGGGGCTCATCGTCCTTGCTAATGACGGCCGTCCTGGGAATTCAAGGACGAGGACGGACTACATTTTGCTGTCCCGTCTCGTCCGGGGGTCTTGGCAGTCCCCCCGCCGGGCCCTACGGGGGCCGCGGACGGCTGAGAACACTGAATCGGATTGCAAGCCTTGAGTGGAAGGGGTGGTATTTATAAATAGGCGGTTCACTGGTTTTTGCTCTTGTACATTACTTGCGCTTCATTTGCTGCCCCTGTTTCTTACGGATGTGCTTTGCGGGGTCGTGCCGACTTGTCCCAATTGAGAAGTAGACAATGGGAGGAGAAGCAAAAGTCCTATCATTGAATACAGGGGTGATTCCTCCAGTGACGAGGTTCAAGCTTATTATTAGACTGTGCATTTCTCTATGTCTCTAGGTCACAGAAAGATGCCTTTAAAGTTTACCGAATTGAGAGGACATTGGTTTGATTTTATAGTATTCATAATATATATAATGAATGAACCTGCAGCGAATACTACAAAATACCCGGATGATGAAGAAATATCCAAATCAGATATAAAATTAAACACAAATGAAGCCAACCAAGCCAAGAGAAGTGGAGGAAGAACACCAGCTAGCAACAGTTCAAACATACTGTACTGTACTAGCAAAGCCCCACTCGAGACCTCGAGCCTCCCTACTTGCTCCCATGTGTTATCTCACTATAGTCTTCCGCTCCCAGCAAGCAAGGAAGCATAGAGGTGAGTATTTCAGGTTGAACATATTTCTTATCTGCCTATCAGATCAGAGGTTCCACCCACTTATCTGATCGTACGCGGATTTTCGAACATTGATAAGGGAGGTACGAAGCTGGCGACAAAAATGATCATCAGCGAAGGGTTATTTCTGACAATTTTGTATGGGAAATGGCAAGGCTTGGCACTGTTTTTGACTCCAACTTTACAATATTGCATGCCAAAGTGTCCAATAATTCTTTAATAATCTGTAATTCCCCGGAGAGATATTTGAAAGAATTCTGGACCAGGATATCAAATTTCGAAATTTTTTGCACCCCCAGAATATGTTGAATGGAAAGCGTGAAGTAGCATGGTTTCGGTTGTTACATGTCATTCTGCTCATCATTTTTGTCGGCAGCCTCGTACAGTACATATGTAGACCGACCGTTGACAGTTGGGCATGTTGAAGAAAATTCGTACTATTGGCCATCCACTTTTTCCGAAGGTATACCTATAGTTCACATTTCACAGCACATTTTTATCTCTTTCGTTAGGCCATGCAGGTGGTCTCCTTCACCTCCTTTGTTACCTCTGATCACGAGGTGTCACTCGCGACGGCACAAGGGTACAAGTACGGTTTCAAGAAACAACATAAATGTATACAACCGACTGATGGCCCTTTCATGAGTGGAGCAAAGCTTTTTCTTAAGGTGGTAAAGTTGGGGCAGGACCAAAGAAAAGTGGAATGGTCAAGACGTGTGACACATGGGTAGAAGGTCGTTCTGGATATTATTTTGCTGGGGAATCTTTATAGACCACTTGCGTCACCTACCCTCCTCCACCCATGCCATAGAAACTCGCCAAACTCATTATTGACGCACTCTAATTGGCCAGCACAATAAAACATGGTCTCAAGTTTACCCCCCGATTGCCCACAACCCTTGCATGCTGGCCTTGCTCACGTAGCAGGTCCGGCGAGTTTCATTAGTAGTTCTTAACTCCGCTCTTATCCCCCCTTTTCTCTTCTCTGTTCTTCAGCTCCCCCCTCCTCTAACTTCTCGGTTCAACCCCCCCACCCTCCAAACAGCTGAACAGCCAATCCAATCCATTTGCCTACTCTTAGTACCACTTTCCTCTTACCTTCTCCTTACCACTCAGTGGCTCTCAATAAAATCAAGTCTCATAGTACTTGATTAGCACACATTGTGAGTCCTGGACCATAAGTAGTATATCAATCATGTTTAATATACAAGCAGACACACACAATTCCAAGTTAGCAGTTGCCTACAATAGTAAGTTCAATTTCATCAAAGTTGAGTTCACTAAGCTTGACAATTTTAACTAGCATTGATTTAGTACTATTACATACAATGATCTCCCTTGAGCACGATAGAGTCACTTATGCTCGCATGACAACAATCTATAGGAACATTGAAGTGATACCTGGTAATCCTAGGGTTTCCAGATTTGGAACAACCACTTTCATTTTGAGTGAAGGTTAGCCAAAGTCAGGAGATCAGCGCATGCGACACATCACCCGGAATAGGACTGACGGGTGGCTGACAGCTATGATTGAAATACAATACATCCAAACTCTAGAATCCCCTGAAATCTACGCAATATTCTGGCTAGACGAGTCATGAGACCAAATAAAGTTTATCACTGGCATAATTGCCAAGATCAAAAGAAATCTCTTAAGACTACAAATTCAATGCTGGAAGATATACTCAACAGGGCATCGCTGGACTATACAGACACGCTCCAAAGCACCAATGTGCCACTCAGATTTTGATATCAACCGTTCCGGGATCACAACTTCAAGAAGAGGCTCGCCCAACTTCATAAGTTCCTTTGATTGCGTTTTCAACCAGATCCCAACCCTTACCTGCCCTATATTAGCTTTACCATTAATGAGCTCTCTTCCAAGGCACTTAAGATATTCCATGATCTAGAGTGATACGTAGAGTACCTCCAGCCCCTGTTCTTTATCTCAAATTAATCTCAGCTTGCATCTGTAAACAGACAGGTAACGTGGCAGATGAGATCATCCGAAGCGCCGTCCACTCTTGTAATTAAACATGAGAGTTAGCTTATCATTTAGTTTCTCCTACAGTAGCTAGCTGTTTGAAGCAAAAATATCCTATTGGAATTCCAAGACTAGTATGGGAGTCTGAAGAATATGAAATTGCCCTAAAATAACTGCATGTTGTTATCACACCCAAATATGAAAGACCTCATATCTCTTTTTTCGTCAGAAGCGTCAAGAGAAGGACTTTGTCTTCAATTGAGAGGAAGGGAAAAAACACCAAAGATAATAAAGCTAAGTAGTTGGAACGTATATTTTCCCGGGATTCATGTCGAATACTGGTGCCTGCAAAACATCTGAGATTCCCACACAGTGAATATCATCCTGTACTCATAGTTCCAATATGTTGGGGTGCATCAGCAAAAAGGTCGCCTGCGTCAGATACAGTAGTATTGCATCCTGACTCTCCCCGCCTGGACCCTGCTTCCTGTGCGTCCTGTGCGTCCTGTACCCATACGCCATATCTTGTTGCGTCAGATGCGTCCAAAGACCCTTGGCTACACTGGGTTCCGTCCGGGCACTTTCAACCAAGCAACCCTGCCTCCCATGCATCCTGACTTAAACCTCAACACCATCGCACATCAGGATTCACCACTACCCCTGATTCTCCTTTCAGCCTTCTTTGTCTTCTAGCCCGGATGTGAGCAAGGACTATTTCTTGGCAAAGAAAATAGAGTTAGTGCTGGCGCCTGGTGAGAAAGCCATCATACCCTTAATCTTAAATTCGCGCTAAAGACCCCATGTCCGAGTCACACTGGCACTCAGAGTTCTATTTTCCAAACATCATCTTTGAATGAACGAAAATGCCAGCTCACTCCAATCTGAAAGCGAGTGATAGCCATAATACTCTCAAGTCTAGTATAGTGCCTGGTGGTTTCTCGGCACTTAGCCTCAAACTGGACGTGACGCGACACTGTTTTGATCACAACACTCCAAGTCAACATCCACACTCCCGGGCCACAGCTGCAACACTCCACCACAGCCAGACAATCAATCCTGAATCCGACACTTGGAGGTTCCTGGGCTCGATGCCAGCTATCCAGTGGTATAAGATTCATCCCCAGAGGGATATTATTCATGAAGTTACAGGGCTGAATGGTGTGGGGTGCTAGCGATCTCAGAACTCAATGGCGGATTCCTCCACGACCACTGCTCAGATCATGAATCTGATTGCGGGAGAATGTTGGGCTCGACGCCAGCTACACAGCGGTATAAGGAACGTCTCTGTAGCATCAAAGCTTAGGAAATCGCCGACCCTTATGAGAGTTGTCTTTATAGATACCCTGGCGATCTCAGAACTCGATGGCAGATTCCTCCACAACGACTGCTCCAATCCTGAATCTGATTGCAGGATATTATTGGGCTGGACGCCAGATACGCAATGGTATAAAGTACGTCCCTGTCACATCAGAACTCATAAACTCGCTGTCTTCTGTACAGGGTGTATCAGATATCAAGCTGGCGATATTTTACTCAATGGCAGATATCTCCACAACCGATCTTTGGATTTTGATTCCGTTTGCGGGAGGTTGTTGGGCCTGACGCCAGCTTTCCAACGGTATAAGGTACGTCTCTGTTGAATCAGAACCCAGGAAATCGCTGTCTTCTGTAGAGAGGATCTTTATAGTAACCCTGGGGATATTTTACTCAATGGCAGATTACTCCACACCCGGTGGACAGATTTTGCTGCTCTTTGCGGGGGATTGTTGGGCTCGACTCCAGCTACGCGGCAGTATAAGGTACGTCTCTGTCGCATTAAAGCCCAGGAAATCGCTGACTCTTGTGGGGGTTGTCATTATAGGTACTCTGGCGATCGAAGAACTCGATGGGTGATTCCTCCACAACCACTGCTCCGATCCTGTATCTGATTGCGAGAGATCGTTGGGCTCGACGCCGGCTACGCAGCGGTATAAAGGACATCTCTGTCGCATCGAAACCCAGGAGATCGCTGTCTTCTGTGGAGACTATCTTTATAGTAGCCCTGGCGATATTTTACTCGATGGCAGATATCTCCACAACCGCGGGACGGATTTTGATGCTCTTTGCAGGGGGTTGTTAGTCTTGATGCCAGCTTCCCGACGGTATAAGGTACGTCTCTGTCGCATCAGAACACAGGAATTCGCTGTCTTTTGTGGAGGGTATATCAGGTATACAGCTGGCGATATTTTACTCGACGGCGGATTCCTTGATGACCGCGGGACGGATTCTGATGCTCTTTGCGGGAGGTTATTGGCCATGACACAGTCTTCACAACGATATAAGATACTTCCCCCTGCAAAATTTATTCATGAGGTTACAGTACTAAATAGTGTGCTGGCGATCCCAGAACTCGATAGCTGATTCCTCCATAACCGCTGGGCCGATCCTGGATCTGAGTGCAGAGGATTGTTGGGCTCGACGCCAGCTACGCGGCAGTATAAGGTACGTCTCTGTCGCATCAGAACTCATGAATCCGCCAACCCTTCTGAGTGTGGTCTTTCTACACGTCCCTGAACTCGATTGCAGATTCCTCAACAACCACTGGGCCGATTCTGGATCTGATTGCGGGGGATTGTTGGGTTCGATGCCAGCTACATGATAGTATAGGTTCCTTCCTGTGCCCCCCGGGAATTTTATTCATGAACTGGAAGTTACAGTGGTAAATGGTACTAAGGGGGGGAATCGGGTGAGGGGGGGGGGTTGGCAAGGGGTCAGAAGGGCTCTTATAACTGAGTGTTCAAGTTTTTCTATGAATTGGCCTGTATATTAGAACAATAGAAGACTACTAGTAGTAAATTTAACGGTTTGACGGTATGAAATCTATTGTGACCCAGGTCGGAAAAAAGTAAAGGGGGGACCGTTCACTTATTTCTGAAAGATGTGGTCTGGCGTCAAGTAGGGTCCTGAGTATTAGGTGCTGGATCTGGTGCGTCCTGAGGATTAGGTGCTGCGTCAGGTCGCGTCAGATGCGTGGTGTGGTAGGGTGGTTGCATCCTGCCTTCCAGCGTCAGGTGCGTCGGATGCACAGAACACACAGAACGCAAGATATTATTTTTGCTGATGTGGTCTTGTTTCCTTGGTGCCGAGCCAGATTTATTCGTGTGAGTGATATGCTAATGAGTCTGAAATATTCACTGGGGTTATAATTACATGACCAGAGCTCCGTATCCTGTATCGCAATACAAGTACCTTGATAGTACTGTGCAAGAACTAATTCATGTCCTGCCAACGCACAATGGGACACTTTGGAACGATAGTTCGCAAAATAGTACATCCGAATATTGGCATCTATTCTCAGTAAGCGTAGGGCTATCTTGCAGGCCTTGCGGATACTGGTATATCAGTAAATAAAATCCACCAGGAGACAGGAGCTTCAAAAGGTTCTGTTTTAAAATATATCAGTTCAGCCTGCCCCCAGCCACAGGACCCATCTTCCATATCCAAGGCAGGATCCAAGTACAAGACAACTGAAGAAGATGATAATGCTGTAAGTATCTCTCTACGGTTTTGCTATATATAAAAATTATTAATAAAGATGAATTAGATCTAAGATGCTACTACCAAAAAACCTTGAATCTCTCATGCTGAAATCAATGTAAATGTTTTACCCAAAAATCCTGTCGATGAATCCACACTAAAGTGCAGATTTCAAGATATAGATTTCCTCAAGTGGATAGCAGTCACTCGTTCCGAGTTGAAATCAGTATATGGTAACAATTCCTTAGAATCCGTCCTGCTTCTCATACCAGATTTCAGTTAAAATGATAATAGATAATCCTGATTACCACGTGACAATCTTTCTGGCGATCTCTTTGCTAGATATGATTGGGACTTTTCTCCTATCACAAGAAAATGCATCATTTAGAACTACTAGGTAGCTCTTGTTGTCGTTGAGTGTGGTAGGCTTGTATTGATCACCAGATCAATTGTAGATGAAACACAATAGCCAGTAATAAAATATAAAGTAATCTTTTATTCACATTAGCAAAAAAATCAGTTTGCATTATTTGCATTACAGCGCACAATGCATCTTCTGGCTGTGTTCTGTCAGACTATTTTTTTTGAACTTATGTAATCAAAAAACCCGTTTCATTTTAAGCTTAATCCAACAATCACATTGACAATCATGAATTTTCAGCCCTCACGGACAACATTTACATGTCCATATTGGCTCTTAAAGTTCAAAAAAGGAAACACAGGATGCACAGGATGCTGACCAGATGCAAACTCCACTACAGTGTGAGTTCAGATGCGTGTGGATGCAAAATCCCATTTTTTTGCTGATGCATAAAACTTGTAAATAGCAAAGTACTTAGATAGTAGTATGAAAATCTCGTTTCTAGAGTGAAAAGCCCCCTATTTATACCCAATCTTTACTCTACCCTTACCATAATGCCTCATCCATATTAGTCATCCTTTCCTATAATTCATAATGAGTCATAATGTCAAATCCATCAGCTGACTCCTACAGGTCATCTGCATAACTACCTTTAACCAATAACAACTCATAAAAGTAATCATGTGCTCAAATCAGTCAGATTCATGAAACCCATAACTCATAATGTGAGTTATGCGTGAAAGTTATTACATTATCTGACATTATAATAGTGAGTCATCAAACAATCAACTAATCATAACATAATTATAACTCGCTATTGTATATTCATGTGACATGGTATGCGTCTAGTGATATCATAGCGTGAAACCAATCATACTTTATTACTAAAATCTATTAGTGATGTGAAATCAGCCTTGCTTAGTCAGGATTTGTGACATAGATGGAGCTCAGCATCCAGAGTGGAATAAGAAGCATGAGCATCTTGGTAAGGAAGATTGGCTTAGATGGGTATAAAGTAATAACAGGCATGTAAGAAAAATGAGTGGCACTTTAAGAGTAAACATGGGTTTTCTGTCCTGGAAGAAAGACACCTGCAAGGTGGAAAGTGAGGCAAAGCAAGTATATGCCTAGTCACATATATGAGAAAGCAAGAACAAGTAAGGAAAATGTGAGTGTTCATATATGGTGTCTTTTATCTCAGAGCAAAATTGGACTTGTAATACGGCTATATGGTAACCCTGGGTCTAAAAACAAAAGCTACATCTTTGCTTAAGTATCTTAAAATGCTTAAGAGATGGCTACCAGATATTAGTAGGCTGTTTCCTTATGGTTCTACTATTTACTTTGTTCAAGATAGTGCAGTAATTTATCATGGCACAGTAGTCAAAGATTTGTGGATGGAAGTAAAGCACAATGGCATTTTAGGTAGGAGAATTGAGTTGGCTAAATGGACACCTTATTCTCCTGATCTAAATCCAATAGAATATGCTTAGGCAAGGGTAAAGTCTCTTTTTGAAAAAATATATCCTAATATTCTTGATTCTAACTATTGGGGATTAACATTCAGGAAGCAGATATCAGATGCAGTAGAGCATTGTTGAGCACTTTTGGACTCTGATTTCTTTGAGAGTTTGGCTAGGAGTATGCCTGGGAGAATAAAGGCTGTAATTGAGGCCAATCAGTGGTATATATGATATTGAAATCTATTAATTTAATCACTTTATGAGCACTATCACAGATAGTCAATGTGCCGAATTATTTATATCATTTGGTCTCGAAGTACATCCATTACCACCCTCCCTACCTGGCCACAGTTACCTAATTCTGACCCTGGTGGACATATTTCATTGTCTATTTCATATAGCATTAATTAGAGACAAAAAATTACCTTTACGATGAGGAGCGAATGTGGGAGAGAGGGGCAAATTGGGAGAGTGGGAAAGGGGATGGACGTGATAAAAAGTGAGAATAATTTAAACAATGATATGGTTGTGGTTTCTCCTATTATTACCCTCGAGGTGAAGTGAGCGAACTACTCAATAATTTAGTCATAACATATGGAGCCTATGTGTTGGCATGAGACGATTTCCTAAATTGTTCTAGCCGATGGACTCTTAGCCTTCCGATTGTCTATTATGCCAAACTCAGCACAAGGTTGTAGGACTGATTTTGAAATATTCTGGGCACCATACCTCTTTAGAATTAGAACTGCCCCCTATCTTGAAATTACTCAAACAGAATCATATACTGTGTAGCGTTTGACATGGTATTCATACCATTTCGTATAATACTGTATAATATTATATGCAAACTGTATTTTATTTTTCATGATGTATTTTATTTAATTATTCAAAATACATACAACGTGTTTCATTTATAACACAATAGCATTGTTATGTAGAAAACGGCAAATGCTACTTTCAATTGTAAAAAACAAGGTTACAAATATGCGATTATCAACACATATGTTCAAGGCTCCGATACTTGGCTTTACTTCAAGGCTTATCTGTTCTTTGTATTTAGCACATGAAGATAAATTCTCTCTCTGGCATGTTGGGCTTTTAGCAAAGGTCTTTCCACATGCGATACAGTAAACCAATTCAACCTGTATCAACTAGTGTTCGTTATGGGGTGGGGCGGGGCGGGTTTTCACTCGCCAGACCCCGCCCTTACACGGGGCCGGGGGGCGGTATGTTTCGGGTAATCCCCGCCCTGCCCCCGTCAGGGGCCCACCCGCCCTCATTCCCTAGACGGGGCCCGTTTGTTACCACCTATTTTTAACGGGGACCCGTCTGGGGTATGGGTGGGGTGGGGGCCTGAGCGGGGACAGGGGCAGGGAATGCCGAAAAAGACACCCCGCCCCAGGCCGTTGAGTGGGGCGGGGCGGGGAAAAGGGCCGGGGGCCCGCATTTTTCGGGGCCCCGTCCACCCCGTAACGAACTCTAGTATCAACTTTAGTATATGTAAATTTCAATTCCGTTAATTGGTGGAATAACTTACTTTCTTTCCAATTTCAAAAGGTACAGTCTTAAAAGCACTGTCGAGCTGTGGGTCTTTTGTACCGCATATTTTGACCAACATTGTGTTGTTGTTCCTAGAAGTTTGTATCAAGTAATAATAGTCTTTCTCCACTCAATCTGCCTATAAGGACAAAGATTGTGTACTACACTGATAGGGTAAAAACTGATTTACAACTAATCATCTTTGGGCTAGGACTTTAGGCAAATAGTTTTGGGGTAAAAAACTATAGGACACGTATGTATTGTATCATATGTATGGTATAAAATTTAAGGCCAAAAATACCGTATTTTATAATAATATATGTATTTTTGAAAATCCTAATACTGGGTTATGGACTGGGCTGAAAGATCTCAGTTGCTGAAGTGACAAAAGTAAAAAGAAGTTAGAAATGGTTCCAGAGGGGGTCGAACCCTCGACCTTGGTGTTAACATATCAATATTAGCACCACGCGCTAACCAACTGAGCCATGGAACCGTTGGGAAAAGTTGTTTTTCGACATTGACATGCAGCTAATTCTTCCTGACCTCCCTTCTCCTACATCCGCCACCCATAAGCTGAGTATTGGTCTCCTTAGGTAAGAAATAATGAACCTCCATTAATCTCCACGATTTATATTGGTCTAAAGGCAGAAAGAAAAAACAGAATCCTAGCATCTAACTCCAAGTTTCCCGAACAACTTCGCCAATAGCCCGGCAACGCACCACAAGCGCCTCCTCTATGTGCAACTCAATCCCTGATCTAGGGCGAGGAAATATCTATCTAGAAACCACAACTTCATGTGCTCCCCCGGTAATAATCCACCCCCGCCAATCCGTAAAGTTGCTTTCAAACCCGAGTTTCTGGAGGGAAATCCCCCGTACTCAACTGCCTCGTTAGACACCTGCTTAGCTATTATCTTCGCCAAGTTCATCGCGAGGATCGGGGCCACGTCCTTCCCCTCTGAAACTTCTCTCTAGATGCCAGCGTTCGCCGGCATAGTGGACTTCCCACGGCAGGATATTGTCGTATCGTCTCTGTCTTTCTTCTTGAGCGAACTGGTTCATTTGTTGCACTAACGCATGTTCAAACTGTCCACGGTCATGGTGACGTTGATGCTCGCGATTTAGGTCTCGTCGCGCTCTGTGGGGGTTGTTGCCATTACCGATAGTTTTTATTTCGACAAAAACGTGATCTCGTTGCCCGGGGTTTTGTATCTCCCAGGACTGGGGCCTGGATTTCACGCTGGTGCTTGCTAAAGAGGCTAGATCTATGAGAGCGCTAGGTCTCACGGAAAGGAAAATAGAATTATCAGGACTGTTTCTCATATCGCCGAGATAGTGGCGAAGCCGCCTCTCTCTTTCCCGTTTTCTCTGCTGATACTCCTTGTGTTGTCCCTTTAGATATTTCCAAAGCTCCCGATTCAAATCCCAGCATTCCCTACCGGCGCCGTCATTAGCTCGGGACTTGGGAAAAGCTATATCGAATCCGGAAAGAACAGTGAACATAAAATCTTGTATCATTTGGACTGATCTCAGCCTGTGGCCGATCGAAAGAAACCTCACTGCTTCCGGGATGGTCGCATTGTGTTTAAAGAACCTTTGGTGCTCCCTATATTTAGACTTTATGCCGTGTGAAATAGGCCTGCTGCCACCTGTGAGACAGCCGACTGATATGCCTATGTCAACCAGAACCTCAATGAGATCTTGGAAATTGCTAACAGTAACGTGAACCCCCCTCCTATTATCACTCTGGAATAGGTGATCGATGTTGAAATTGTGAGAATCCTCAAGTAGTGACCCAACTGCGTCTCGAAGTGATGCATTTCGTTTGGACCTATTATGGTAGGATCCTTTCCAGCTCGTCAACCACGGCGGCACGTCATTTTCTCTCAGCGCTAGATCGAGAGAAAAGTATCCTCGGACTGGGCCATCCCACTTGATAAGGGGTCGAAATTGGGAATTGATTGGAAACCGAGATGCGAGCCAGGAGACACGATGTGCGATAAGCCGCTCTCGGCCCCAGTATATCTCAATTTTATGATTCGCGCTAGATTGTAGATTTCCCATACTGGATAGTGAAGCTAACCGTGGAAGGGGAGGCGGATTCAGGCTGTAGGGGGGTGATTGAAGTAAGTCGAGGAATTGTCAATGTTGATGATGTTGAACAAATTTTTTCCGTCAAAGAGGCAAGAGTCTAACTTCGAGTGGGGCTTATCCTGGCGCAAGCAGGGCTTATAAAGGTAATCTTTTCCTCCCGAAGTTGGAGTACTCAACCTTTTTCACAGCCCCAAATCAACAAACCATCACAGGGCTTTTTTTCCTCATGCATCATTCCGCAGCCTTACTACCGGAACAGGAAAGTACTTGAGAGAAACTAGATGGGTGACACATTTCGCTACCACCGTTCCTTCCAGCAGGGAGTAGACGCTGTAAGATTCCTTTCACTTTAGTAACTGGCAGGAGTCCGCGGAAGCAATCAGGCCCCAGTACGGTTTGAATCAGAAGGGCGTTATTTGAAAATCACCTGTGGTCACCCCTTGCTGAACAATGGTTCCTTTGTAACTTCCCTATCTTGATTGTTTGCCACTAGTTTGCTTTATCAGCCATTATGAATTGAAAAGGTGGCATTTTAATACCTGGTTTGTATACTTGATAGTTAACACAAATGGCGGCCAAAGGGGGATTGGACGGCATGGACAGTGGTTTATTGAGTTGAGTTTTCTGTTAGGGAGCGGTTAGTGCTTGTACACTTGGCTTGGTCCTTCCAATCTCTCCCGACTCCCGAATATAAGACCGAGCTACAGACGTATTGAGCCGATATGTTGGGCCCTGATGGATCCGAGCAAAGACCGACAAAGCGATTCCATATAGCAATCCTGGGATTAGCTTTCTTGGTTCTTACCCCTGTTTTCCAAAAGCGTAGGATCATACTGGTCGCAGTCGTAGGTCGGTGGAGAGCTAATCCCTAATATCAGCCAACGCAACGCAGCTGCGGCAACCCGGTTGAGTCCATTTCACTCGAACGAGTGTTTCGTTCTCCGGGTAATAACCACCGCCACACAACTTCGAACCGTCCCCAGCTTATCCCATAATCCAAACACCCACCCCGCAACCATATACTCTAAAAATAGCATAGGTTACAAAATTAGTAACTGAGGCTCTTTTCCTCATTCCACCATGTTAGAAAACCCAGACCATCATTTTTCTGCTATCCGTGAACTGCGAGTGATCTCGTGTGATCACATGAGATAAGGGGGCGGTGAAGCCAAGAAAAGAAACAGGCGATAAGAGTACAAACCCAAAGTTGTGATTTCAGTCCATGCCATCTGTGAGGAGATAAGGCTAAGGTATGGGGAGAGGGAAGGAACATTTGAGCGAAGGAGCCCCTTCGAAGGGATGGCAAACAGAAGTCAAAGGTAGATCTGGATGGAATCATTCATTTTGAACTCAACCTGCGCAGTGCTCCCACCACCAACCGAGAACTCTTGAGATAAACAAATTACCGGATTGCTTTAATTCAGGGTTTAAGATGTGTGCTTGCTTTATCACTGGCCACGCCATACGGCACCATGCCCGGCAAACAATCTGGAATGTACACTGGGCTCTAGACATCAACTCTCGGCAGTTACCCCCATAATAAATGAAGTAATTGTCGTTTCGTACGCTTAAACGGAAATGAAAGTGCGACTGTGCGCCCTAGCCATGTCTCGTTGGTAGTAGGGTACCTGGGTGGCCTACGGTCTTTTGGTTTGCCAAAACTCTTAGAGCCTGTTTGGTTACGACGGTTCCGTTCCGTTCGGCGACCGTTTCCACTGTAAAAGAGTGTTCTTTCCGTTTTGAAACGGAAGGAAATGGACCTTTTGTATGGGGGAACGGAACGGAACCGTTGTAACCAAACAGGCTCTTAGTGTTTGGGGATGCGCACAGCAGACAAAGGTGAACTAAATGAGATCATCTGTATGAGAGAATAATAATAAATGTGACTGTTTTGCTTGCTTGCTTCGCCGACCAACTAAAAAAACACGTCCCAAAAAAAAAACAGGGGTAGATATCATAAGACAAAATAAATCCCAAGACTATCCCTCACAGGAGCCCCCACCATTCCATAACATTCTTAGACAAAACAAAAAAAATCAATATAGAGAACACTCTCTGCGGTTCCCGATAAATGAAGCGTATAGCAAAGACTCCCGCTCCCGAGATTTTTCCGTTGATAACACCATAACCCCTCAGCATATTCCACACCGCCACCTCCGCAGCCCCCATGCAATCCATTACACTCTTTAGCATCAGCGCCTGTTCCACCTCCGAGTATCTCTCAGCATCGACAAAAGCAACCAGCGCAGCGAGTGACAATATGTGTAACACACCTAAACACAAGCAATAGAGGTCAACGGTGGTAAGAATTTAAAGCAAGCAGTAGGGACAAGAGGTGCTCACAAAAACCTCCGCCAATCGCAAAATAGCAACCCAAACCCCTCACGATGACCCCTTTCCCTCCTTAAACAACCACTCCGCAAACCTATCTAACCAATTCGCCCCCTCCTTAAATCCAACACCAAAATGGCTGGACCCCCACAACACTACTAATCCTAACACTATAACAAGCACAGCTCTGATAACTCCCCAAACCGCTATCCCTCCCACACCCTTCTCGCTACCTCTCTCTTCCTGGATATGCGGATACGCCTCTGTCTCCACAAACTCCACCTCGATATCTCTATCCAAACGATGTTCGTCCGTCCCCATTTCCGTAATATTTGGCAGTTGCGTGCGAATAAGGTCTGGGTCTGACTTAGTCGTCTGTAGCCGGAACTCGGTGGCGATGCTGGAGATTAGGTCGGACTTGAAGTCTGCGAGGATAGTGCGGAGTTCATGGATTGTGATTGTCTGGGATTGGTGGCAGGGTGGGGTAACGGCGTTCTCGGGTTCTATCACTTCGGTGGCGTGCCCTGACTGTGGAAGGGGTGTTAGCCCACTTGGGGACTGTGATATGAAGCTGTGAAGGTAGGATCGGGGTATGTCGCTCGTAGCTAAACGACCGGGGGTGCATTGGGTGAATGGAGCTTCCTGCTGGGATTCTTTGATTTGCGCGAAGTGGCTGTCTTCTCCGTCCGAGTGGCCGTAATACCCACTATCTCGCATATCAGATATGTGGCCTGGGCCCCCTTTGGTGGGTTGCTTATTGCGATGCCTACTCTCTGACGCAGTGGGGGTTTCGCTCTCGTTCCCGAATCGACGCTGTTCGAAGCCGCCTATGTTATAACCGGATTCTCGATTGCCAAATTTTATTTGGCTTAGCTCATGGCTCCCGGATGTTCCCCGGCCGGCTTTATCTTGTAGTCGCCCACGGGAGTGCCGCCGATGTCTACCAGGATGAGAACTAGGCAAGCCCCCAACGTTGTACCCAAACTCGCCACCATCCATGGTAATCCGGCCCAACTCCTCTGCTTCTGGCGCAATACCCTCTCCGCCCTGAGATCGCCCCGAAGAATGTTCTCGGTGTGCATTGTGTCTGTCTAGATGAGAACTGGGAAATCCGGCAGAGTTGTGGCTGCCCACCTCCCTCTCTATGGTAGTACTACCAAATTTCCTGGATTCAGCAGTTCCATTTGTGTTTTGGGATTGCGCAGCCGGTGATACAGTGCTTGTACCATTTGACCTCTGGCCTTTGCTAACCCCTGCGCTTGCACCTAATCCACCCGCTGTTCTTTGCCCTTGGAGGTCCTCCCCACTAGTCTCGCGTCTGCCTAGGTGGGAGCTAGGCTGGTCCCCAACGTTATATCCAATTTCTCCGCTATCTATAACCATATTTCCCAGCTCTTGAGACTCGGGAGTCCCCTCCGCCCCTACATCCGGAGGTTGACTTTCGGGAATTGGGTTGACCGGAGCACTGTCAGGGCACCTATTATCAATAGCTCCATAGTGGGTCTTGGTCGCGCCTATATTATAACCAAATTCTCCAACCACGTCGGCGATCCGCTCAAACTCCTGAGTCTCAGGACTTAGCCTGGGTTGTTGAGCCGGGTCAGATTCCTTCCTGCCAGTGGTTCCATCATGGCCCTTAACGGTCCCGACTTTAGACCCGAATTCGCCCGAGACGCTAGTAGCTCGCTGGAGTTCCTCCGCTCCAGCGCCTCCCCCAGGCCCCCGAGCTGGTTGCGATTTTGCTTCTGCGGGCCGACAACGCTGCTTCTCATCCATTGCCCCGTCGTGGCCTTTGAACGTTCCAACATTATATCCAAATTCGCCAGTGGCGTCGGCGACCTTCTCGAGCTCTTTAGTCTCCGGATTGGTAGGTGATTTCTCTCGCGAGTTCGATTCCGAAGGCTCAGGAGCGAACGAAACTCTCTTGGCTATTTGTTTTTCCTGCTTTTTCCCGTTGATCGCTGTGCCGTGGCCTTTGGTTGTTCCACCATTGTGCTTGATACCCAGAGACCTGAAGTCTGCGCTGCCAGGCTCGCGCACTACAGCGCCAGGCGAGGTTTCTTTAGTCTTGGGGAGTTGCCGAGGCAGAGGGCCAGAATCTCCACCCCTTGTATTTACCTCTTGGTCCGGTGTCCGGGTTGAAGATCTGATGCTCTCTTCGTCGGCCTTTGGAGCCCCCCTAACTCCACAACTGGGTTTTGAAACATCTTCAGTCCCCGTCGGTTCTTCTACCCTGCTCTCCTCTCCCGCGGCTACGTCCTCCCCCCCATTTTGGTCCAAAACGTTCAAAGCCTCAATGATCTCGTCTCCCCCAGTACCCAGTCCCGTCGCTGTCGGACTCTGCGTATCATCCATTTTAAACCCTCCAATATCCTCCGGCTGTAGCTTTATAGGCCTGAGCTCCTCCGTTTCGGGTGAGGAAAGACTCCCGGTTCTGCCGATGCTAACACTTATTTCTCCCGGCTGAAGCCCCACCCCAGTGTCAAGTATCCCTTTCGTACCAGGCGTGTCTGTAGCCCTACCAGTAGAACCTCCTTCTCCCTCCTCCCTAGACTCAGCCCTCTCCCCACTATCACCCTCTCCCTTCCTATCCCCCTCAAACCGGTCCGCATAAGACTCCGGCGCCGCGGCCTGGAGATAAGACATCTCCCCGGGTGAGTGCGCAGCCGATGGCGGAAGCGGCAGCGGCTTCGAAACGACCCCATCACCAACTCCACACCCAACACCCCCACGACTAGACCCCGGAAACTCCACCTCCTCTGGACTGATTGCGCCCCTTCCTCCAAGACCCGGCTCGTGGCTTCCTCTTCCCTCCCCCTCACTCGAGCTTTCGACGTCCGCTTTTTGATTATCCGCCATTTCCCCAAGCTCCTTTATTTACTCCTTTAACAACGGGTGATATGTTGGTAAAATAAAATCGTTTCCTATGACCGGATCGACAAGGACGATTTTATGATACCCGACTACTGCTCCCAGAAAGGTGAGGTTGGAGACAGATATGGCACAGGCGCTCGAGCACTCGGGGAGAGAAAGGTATTAAGGTATGACAGCCAGCGCGGAACAAGAGTTTTACCAAATCCTGTATCTGCTGCAATCTCCACTTGTCGGCGAAATTTTTGAAATCCTGATCAGCCCACTAAGGCACTTTTTCCCCAAGCACCCGAGCACTGGACAAATAACTTGAGTAGACTATGACGAGAGAGTTGGCATTCGTGGGGGAAGATGGTTGTTGTTGACGGAAAAGTGACGTCGGGGCGAAGATGATATCATTGGGTGGCATGCGGTAATCTCCGTTGCCGCTGTGGTCCTAATACCGGTACTTGGGTCTGAAACATCAATCTGGTTGATCTCTTAGGCCGAAAAAAGGCTAGCTCTAAAAAACGGGTTATTATCTCTAAGAGGTGGCCTAACATGATAGCCTAGGTAGCGCTCGAGTACTCGAATGGTAAATTTAGTTTACTATCAACTCGGCGAGGCTTACTTGTACATTTGTGAATTCGCCAAGTCAACCTTCGACAAATGGCCTATCCCCTTCATACCGGCAGAGTACGAGTAGATGGTCAAGCACCAATCCCCGCGCTTCTTCTTTGACCGGAATACTTGTATACCCAGGTAAATTTACACATCCACATGAAATCGGTATCCTTTGCCCAGCACTCACCTAATAAAAAAGGATAATGTCCAAGAAGCGTAATTTCTGTGCGAATCTATGGAGAGTTTTCCTCATTCGCAGTTAATTTCAACTGATTGTTTTAATTGGCTTCAAGGCCGATTTGAGATTCCTGACACTACCCAACCTTAAGGATTATCGGAGAGGCTCCTAACTGGCTACCTCATACCGCGAGTGATAGATTCCGAAAGATACTCCGCATAGCAAGGAGGACATTTCATTTCTAATGTATGATAGCATATTTTTCGCTAAGAGAAACAATGAGGCTATTCCTCAACGCTAAGAGAAACAATGATGCTATTCCTCAACGCTAAGGTAAATTTGGTTTATCAACAACGGAATGGAAAGCAAAAAGAAAAAGAGTTCAGCAACTGGGATTCCCACATGGTCACCCACTGTAGTACTAACCAGTCGATACGATGCTTGTTTACCGCAGAGCGGACGGGATGCGAAATTTTCATCGTTCTATGGCCGAACACACAAGCTGCTATATTTTTCAAACTAAAACCTTAAACAATTTCCGGGATTGCACACCTCATCAAGTGTTTCTCCAAAATACACGCCAGTCCCACGCCACCACCTCTCTCACCGTTATAGAATAGAAATATTAAAAATTAACTCCAAAATTGTTGCCGAGTTCAAGAGTTGGAAGGCGGCTCTTCTCCCTTAATCTAACGGAGGAAGCTCCTGACGTCTTGCAGTAAGGTCCAACCACCCCGGTTTTTACGGTATCATGTCATACCGAGTAAGGTCGAAAAAATCTCAAGGCCCGGGAAGATCCTATCAGTATGGCACTAGGCAGGCATTGGGTATACACAGGAAATAATAAGCTCTAAAAAGTGCAAACAACTCAGAGTAAACACTACATTATCCACTAATGGGGGGATCTTCTAGAGAGAATAAAAAATCTGCCACATTACAAATTTGCTCTGTCAAGATTACTTAAAACACCCATGACCCCTTCGGAGCCCCCCAATTTCGCGTTTTACCACAGTGAAAAGCAGACACAAATGAAATTAGTTTGGGTACCTAATTTCTATAGTCCTATCCTCTCTCCATAATTTCTACTTATCAACCGACACTATCCCTCCACTGCGACCACTAGTCTCCCCATTTTCCATCCCTGCTTCATCAAGTCAATTCTGTCGTACTAGTACATCAATTACCTCTCACCCACGCTACCCCAGTCATCATTGGGTTGTGAGCGAGCTGCCATCAGAGTGTCTCTATCATTTCCAACCACTCAGTTTTCCGAAGCCCCGACCACACCACTTCCCCCCTTCCCCTTCCCCCTGCATTCCCAAGCGTCTAAGAGGGTGACTGTAGGGCCCTACGGTCCTCCACGAATCGGTAACTCCCAAATCGTACCTGCAGTCCTCACCCTTCTTCTGCAGTCATTGCCCGTCTTCTGCAGTCCTCACCCGTCATCGGCAGGCCTCGCCAATTACCTGTGGGTCCATTCACCTACAGGGCCCGCCCGTCATCCGGAGTTACCCGGAAAATTGCGCCACCTGAGACAGCTGCAGTCCCCGCCAGTCCGTCCCGGGCGCCCTCTCAGGTACTATACTGCCGTCCGTACCGTCCTGGCCCGAAGACGGACGGACTAGACGCTTGGGAACCTAGCCGGTAGCTATCGGCCTGGGCAAACAAAGCAGCCCACGCTAGGGATGTGGAAACCGATGTTCGTCTCTTCCACCAGCGCTTACTCCACTACCCCCTCACGTTTCGATAGCTGTACGGGATGCCTCGGGAGGAGGCTGCTGGCCTTACAAGTAATTTTCTTCCTTCCTTCATCTGAATCACTTGCAGACGGCAAAACTTTCCGGAAATATGGAGACATTGGTTCGCACATTTTATTAGATGGCGATACCTAAGTTAGCACCAAGCCACAGTCCATATTTCCGGAAACTTTTGCAATGAGCAAGTATTTGTATGTATTGATTTCTAATTCTGCATGGTGGTAGGGCATCGACATATGGTAAAGTCGATGAATCGACGAGCTACCCTTCTGGCTGACGCGAAGAAGGAATGGAGAGCGGAGGAGCCTTTCCGGCTCCTGGTGGAATGGACTAAGATTGCAAGTGCAAAGGAGTTGGGGGAATTGGCCGGGGACGATGTAGGAACGACGGCGGCGGGGAGGTTGCTTTGTAGAATTTTATTTAGACTAACCGGAGGTGATGCGCGGACGGTGGATCCCGCTTTTGTAAGTTAGTTTTTTGTTGTATAATACTTATGTTTTGTCTGCTGAATGGAACCGATTCCGACTTACGACTGCGTGGATGACTTTGTGAACCTCCGGAGAGTATGAATGCCAGTTAAGTTAAACTCCACGTTTGATTACTCGAGCGGAAACCCCAACCGGCAATGGCATTACAAATGCGCACACGAAAAATAAAAGTGCAAGAACTATAAACCCTCCGCAAAACTGTGGCCCGCACCCAAATACTGTAGTAAAACTCTTGGTGTCCGGAGATGTGCACAGCGGACGAATGCGAACCAAATGAGACCATCTGCATGAGAGAATAATAATAGATGTGATTGTTTTGCTTGCTTGCTTCGCCGAGCAACTAAAAACATGTCCTAAGAAAAAACAGGGGCAGATATCATAAAACAAAATAAATCCCAAGACTATCCCTTACGGGAGCCCCCACCATTCCATACTCGAGTACTTGTAATATTCTAAGACAAAACAAGGAAAATCAATAGAGAACACTCTCCACGGCTCCCCATAACAAAAGAAGCGTATATAAAAGACTCCCGTTCCCTAAAGCTTTCCATCGATAACACCGTAACCCCTCAGCATATTCCACTACCACCACCACCTCCTCCTCCGCAGCCCCCATGCGGTCCATTACACTCTCGAGCATCAGCGCCTGTTCCATCTCCGAGTATCTCTCAGCATCGACAAAAGCAACCAGCGCAGCGAGTGATAATATGTGTAACACACCTAAACACAAGCAATAGAGGTCAACAACGGTGGTAAGAATTTAAGGCAAGCAGTAGGGACAAGAGGTGCTCACAAAAACCTCCGCCAATCGCAAAATAGCAACCCAAACCCCTCACGATGACCCCTTCCCCTCCTTAAACAACCACTCCGCAAACTTGTCTAACCAATTCGCCCCCTCCCTAAAGCCAGCAGCAAAATGGCCGGGCGACACTACCAATCCTAACACTATAACTAGCACAGCTCCGATAACTCCCCAAGCTGCCATCCCCCCCACACCCTTCCCGCTCCCTCTCACTCCCTGTAGATGCGGATACGCCCTTGCCTCCACAAACTCCACCTCGTGGGAGAAAACATATCCTAAACAGTGAACTTTTGTGGTTTTGGGGTTTCGAAATCTGCGGTTGGTAAAGATATACCGGTAGCGCACAGATAACGATACAGGTGCTTCCGTTGTAACTGCCTTGTCACAATACCTCTCACCAACGAGGACCTTAAGGGCAGGTATGCATACTTATTGTTCCACAGCCGCCACCGGTGTTGATTTTGATACCAGGCATGCGCGAGTGCTCAGTTCCCATTTTCAAGTTTGGGTCCCCAGTTAGGATAGGCAAGGTTTCGCAACATAAACTGGTCGGTTCGCCACTACTGGCCACAGGCAAACAGCGACAATCTCGACGCCATCACAACACCCCACCAACCAGACTTGAATCCCCCAAGTGCGGTCCTTGAAATAATCAGAGGGTAGGAAAGACATTAACTAATTGCATTGTCTTAAGCGCCTGTGTCTTCAACTTCAAACCGGATGGTTGTTCCTCACCCCCGATCACTCGAAACCCCTAATAAGTAGGTATTCAAACCAACAAAACATCTACTTTCAAGAACCTTCACGACGTAGAATAAATGCCGTGAAGACCACCGTATCTTCCAATCCAGTACACCAGCTCAACACAAACCAGCCAAAAAATAATAATCTCCATCAACCCACCCACCCACCTGCTCCACCAAGGAACAAAAATGGCCACCAGACGGGACCACTTCACCTCCATCCACTTCACCCACTATCCCCCACTGATAGTAACCCACGACCGCCTCGACCCCTCCCCCTTCCCAATCTCGGAGGCCGAATTATCCTACTACTACACCCTAGCCCGCAAAGCCTTCACTCCCCTCCTAAAGCACATGACGACGCCCGAACATGTAACAGAAATCCTTGCATCCTTCTCCCCTCCAGGCACCGGAGCCCCTGTCCACCAACACCGCACTATGGCGTTACTAATCACGAATATTACAACGCTCTTCCCAGAGCTGATGTTCCCGCAGATATCCTATCTGATTAGCGTCACGCGGGATTTGACGGACGAGGGCGTCAAGCGGAGGAATAAGTGGTTTAGAGGGAAGGTCACCAAGGACCTTGTTAAGGCTAGGAAGGGGTTGGAGGGGTTGAGGGATGTGATTGTCCACAGGATCGTTGGGAGCGAGAGGGCGGAGAGGCACCGGGAACTGTTGATGATGGATTGGGTGTTGGGGAATTTGCTGGAGTTGAGGGGCGGGAAGAGTATTGCGGCTCTGGAGGAGAGGTTGGCTACTGAGAGGGATTGAAGAGGGTAGGTTTTGAGTTTGGGTTTATGCGGATGGAGATGGGCGGATGGAGAGGGGTTGGTGTGGTTCTTTTTTTTCTCTTCTTTTCTCCTTGACAGTGATAATTTGGCTGATGGATCGAGCGTATGATATATGCTTTCCCCCCTCTTCTAATCTCCGTCTCTTGTAATTGGGTTTCCCCGGGTTCTATACTATGAACCGTCAGAAATAAAGGAGGATATTTAATATGCAGTGCGAGTAGTTATACAAAAAAGGTAGGAACTTATTGACCGGAAAAGACAGGGATATATCTGGCTTGTCTACCTTGAATAACTGTTCCACAACTCATATATCAAACAAACTTTGATTGATAGAAATTTTTTTAATGATTAAGAATGGATTATTGTCCATCTATTGCTTCTCGGAGCATCTTCTTTAGTGACAAGTAGACAAAGTAGAGGCTCGATGAGATACTCCCTATAGTACTTGAGACAACCATAAAGGCACCGGTCCGTCGTGAGCTGCGCATATTTGAGGGCAAGTGGTCAAAATATGAAAGCAGCCGTGTGCGTGTGTCCTTAAAGATAGGGGTAGAAACAAACTTCAAGATTCTCTAACGGAAAGCACCAACTAGCAATGTGGTGGAAGAGATCCCCGAGCAGGTGCAGGAAAGTAACTGTTGGCAAGGAGAGACAGTCTCTTGGCATGAGTTTTGCCCCACTGGGTACAAATCGCAGACTCGACACCCGAATAGACGGGAGCGATAAAACAATAACAGCAGAGGCGGCTTTTCTCTATCCTTATGTGAAGGTAGGCGCTCGAGGGTTAAAATATACCATCCTCCTTTCGATGGCAGCTACCCAGCATCTCATCAGAATATCACTCGGTTTTGGTCCTATGCGGCCAAACGCCAAGACTCCATTTCCCAAACAAAAGGCAAAACGTCAAAACCCTCGGAGCGAACAAAATACAGTATCATACTATTGACCCCCTCCGAGACCTTGTGCTAACCAAGAATGGTTCTCAATGGGACCCAGAAGCGCCATGCTTGGCTGGCTCTCTCGTGCGAAATTCGCAGCACTCGTAGACGCTGCCGGAACGCGTATAGCAGGCAAAGCAAGGAGCTAAGGGGATAACCTTTAAATCCCAAAGACTGTCCCATATTCCATCTTCTTCTCGTGCTTCCATCCCTATTCCATTCTGGTGATAATTTTTTCGTTCGTTTGTTGGTTCCTTCGTTCCTTCTTTCCTTCATCATGAGAGCATTGGCGTGGATTGCATGGGTGGTTCCGCTCAGCAGAGCCTCGCCATCGCTGAAAGGCTGGAGTAGCACAAGGTAAGCAGGCTCGTTCATCCCCAAGCATTCCACAGCGACTGTCCAGAGCCTTCCATCAAGGCGTAAACAAACCTCCACCAACCGAATTCTGTTACCCCACACTTCCAGCCTTCTTCCCCGCCCTTCCCCCCCCTCCCATTGCCCGCCCTGGCATCAGTCAAAAAACTCCTATTCTCCTTACTTCTCTTTCTTCTCGTTTGCTTCACCCTGGCCCCTGTGAATAGACTCGCTGCTATCCTACGATTATTCCCTAAACAGCATAGAATCCCAAGACCGTCTACAGGATCACTCACTACTGCTGCCAGTATGGCCACCGGATACCCGAAGCCCCCACCGGCTCCAAAGTTTACTCATACCCCAGAATCGATTATCAAGGAGACCAACAGGCTCATCGCCACGTCTCGGCAACTTCAGGATCAAATCGCCAAGGGCGTTACACCCGAGACTGCCAACTTTGAGAATGTCCTGAAACCGCTCGCTGAGGATGAGAACGAGATGGGACTTGACACTGCCATTCTAGGCTTTTATCAGTACGTTAGTACCGATAAAGCATTGAGGGATGCCAGTAGCGAGGCTGAGAGATTGCTCGACGTGAGTACCTTTCCTCCATTCTTTGTTTGAGTGATGGGGGTGCTGACGGCAGCCATTAGGATTTCGGAATCGAATCCGCCATGAGGGAGGATATTTACGGATTAGTTTCGGCCGTCCATAAATCGCCACAGTCGAAAGCTGTTGATGTCAATGCGGAATCTTCTCGTTTTCTCGAAAAAACCTACGAAGCCTATGTTAGAAATGGTCTCGGACTAGCCGAGAAGGAGAGAGCTCGATTCAAAGAGATTAAGAAGGAGTTGTCGATCCTGGGGATCGATTTCTCCAAGCGTCTGAATGAAGAGAATGGTTGTCTTTGGTTTACTCCTGAAGAGCTCGCGGGCGTTCCGGAGGATGTCCTTTCCGGGCTCACCAAGGGCGAACCCAACAGCGAGAATAAGGGAAAGCTACGCCTGACCTTCAAGTATCCCGACCTATTCCCAACTATGAAGTATGCCGTCAATCCCGAGACAAGGAAAAAGGTATTCCTTGGCAATGAGAACAAGTGCAATGAGAACAGCAAATTGTTCAAGAGGGCTATTAAGCTTAGAGATGAGAAGGCTAGGCTTTTGGGATTTAAGAACCATGCCGAGTTTATTTTGCAACCGAAGATGGCTAAAAATCCCGAAAAGGTCCTTGCTTTCTTGACAGACCTGAGACAGAAATTAGCACCCGGTGGAGAAAAGGAGAAGAGTCGCTTGAAGCAGTTGAAGGCAGCAGATAGCAAGGATAAGAAGATCACGGATGACGGCCACTATTACCTGTGGGATCATAGGTGTGTCCAGAGAGCTTCTCACAACCATTTCGTGCTAATGTCTGTCTAGATACTATGATCGCCTACTTCTCGAGAAGGAATACAAGCTCGATGCACAAAAGATTGCTGAATATTTCCCTCTCGCCCATACCATCCAGGGAATGATGAAGATCTTCGAGTCGCTCTTCGGGTTGGAGTTCTTAGAGGTTACCGATGAGACAAAGAATACCTGGCACGAGGACTGCAAGCAATTCCGTGTTTATAATGAGAAACCAAAAGATGGCAGCGAGCAAACGTTTGTTGGATGGCTGTATCTAGACCTTCATCCCCGCGAAGGAAAATACGGCCATGCCGCCAATTTCAATCTCCAACCGGTGGGCTCGCAGCTGTAAGTGATGTTTATTCCTACTAACGATCCATCAGGGATTTACCGGGAAGAAGGGAGAACGCCACTATCCAGCAACATCTCTTGTGTGCAACTTTTCCAAACCGACTGCAACCAAGCCGTCGCTACTGAAACATAACGAAGTGGTATGGTAGCCTCGTCTAGTAACTGTCATAGTAAAAGCTAATGGTTAAAGGTTACTCTATTTCATGAACTTGGTCACGGTATCCATGACCTCGTGTCCATCACATACTACTCTCGCTTCCACGGCACCCACGTCGTTCGTGACTTCGTTGAGGCTCCTTCTCAGATGCTGGAGAACTGGTGCTGGACCCAGTCCGAGCTCACTTCACTATCGTCTCACTACAAGACTGGAGAAAAGATCCCACAAGACATGGTCAAAACGATTATTAATACCAAGCACGTAAACGATGCGTTGTTCAACCTTCGGCAGTTGCACTTTGCGTTCTTCGATATGGAAATGCACACTTATAAGAACCACGACGACGCTGTCAAGTGTGAGCCTTCGGCGCGATACAACAAGTTGAGAACCGAGATTGCGCTTTTGGATCCACCGGGTGGTGTTGGAGATGTACGTATCCTAACACTCTAAGCCGTTGACTGGCTCTCGCTGATAAGGAATAGGATTTCGGCCACGGAGAAGCCACTTTCGGCCATCTTATGGGGGGCTACGATGCTGGATACTACGGCTACCTCTGGTCACAGGTTTTCTCAACGGACATGTTCTACACCGTGTTCAAGAAGGCGCCCATGGACGGCCAGCAGGGAAGGAGGTACAGGCACACTGTCTTGGAGAAGGGCGGCAGCCGCGACGAGATGGAGACCCTGAAGGAATTCTTGGGCAGAGAGCCTAATAGTGATGCTTTCTTTGAGGATCTGGGATTGAAGAAGTGATCGGTTGGTGTGAGCGCACATGATGTGGTTTGCGGGGAGTTTGAGATTTGATGCATTCATTATGTGTATTTACAGTACTTTTGAAAAGGATGGCCCCGCGCGAAAATTCTCCAAAACCCGGTAATTAGTTTTCTTTCTCCTAGTGGACTCTATCAAGATTGTAACAACGGTTCGGTGGAGTGAAGATTGACCAATTGCGGGCCGAGAAGAGTTCCGAGCCTGGTGGCGTGCTCAAGGAGAGGAAATCGGCCCTAGAATAGGCAATCCCTACATCCAATCCACGAGATACCAGGGACTTGGCCCTCCCACTATACACATGCACACGTTTCTGTTCCTTTCAGACCGCACCCTCTACCGTGAAAGCATTTTCCCGCCAGTCGGAGTGTGAAAAAACGAGTGATATCCCATGACTGTGCACCCCCCCCCCCCCCTCCATCCACCTACCCCACCAATAAACAGCCTCCACACACTCAATAACCCCCCCTCCGCGACCCCCTACCACCCGGAAAATACACTCTCCCGGGTCTCCCAACCCCCGTAGGCCTCCCATCACCATACCCATGCCCATGTCCAAACCCCCTCCCCCTCCCCCTCCCCCTCTCCGCACCCCACCCATGATAGCCACGCTCCCTCGCGGGCCTCCTCCTCAGAGCCCCTCGAACCCTCCACCCCCGGGCAGCCGCCCGCCTTTCGCGCGGCTCACGGCGAGAGCGGAAGCAGAGGAAGCCGTGGTACCAGGTTATCAGGATTCCCGCCATGACTGCGACGGCGAGGAAGGTGGTGAGGAGGAGGATTGCGGTTGTGGCTGATTGGGATTGTGTTGGCATTGGGGATGGTGGTTGTAGAAGGGGGGGTGGGAGGGAGGAGGAGGGGAGAAGGAAGGGGGAAAGGGGGTATTTGTTCGAGGGGGGTGAGTGGATGGGTGGATGGATGGTGGGAAGGGTGGGAGCGGGTAAGTACAGGTGGATAAGTGTTTGCGGTGGGAGTTGAGTGCAGTGGTGCTTGTTTGTTTGGCTTTGTCGTGCGAGTATACGGGGCGTAGATTATTTAGTGTTGGTGTTGCTGTGTGTGTGGATGAGATGCGTGGGTCTAAGTTGAGTGGGTTGGTGCGCTAGCAGTCATGGTGAACATGCGCGGTTAGCTGGAGCACGATAATGGAAGGATCTCTTGAGGACGATCCCATGTCAGCGAGCAAACAGCACGTCCTTGTGTGTTTCTTGTGCTAGGATATGGTTTAGATGGGGAAGAGCGATGGGAAATGGTATGGTAGGTAGGTTTAGCTGTGTGCTATGTAGAAGTTAGCATCGAGTATAATTTGTCTACTGTACAAGCGCTGGATACAAGATCTGGAGGGACATGTTAATCATCCGATGCCATCTGCGGCGGTAAAGCCCCCCGCAGCTCTGAGAAGGGTGTCCAGATCCAGCTCCCTCCTGAAAGAACCCGCAGCGGTGCGAAAGGAGTGCCCGGATGGAGGGAAGGAAGCGCCTGTTCCCTGTACTCGTGCTTCCCATACAAGAGATGTATCGGCAATTCTTTTCAACCGGTGAGGTATAGTATCCAAGTAGTGCAAGCGATCCAGCGGATTCTAAGAGGACAGGTGCTAGCGCCAGCTCATAACATGAACTCTATCTAGCCTTGGTATACCTGTATACCCGGGCACCCAGTGGGGAATTCCCGGTAAGGTTTAGTTTATATTATGCAGCTAGACATTAAACTTGTTTCCTCCTCCTCCTCCTCCTCCTCCCCAAGCCCGGACTTGCAGGGGATTGAGGTGAAAAAAAATTCATACAAAAGCGGCATCGTGAATTGAATCCGATAGGATTGCCGCACATCTACGCAATCTTGATCTTCCTAATATTAGTGGGCACTAGTTCTGCACTACTGGAAAAAGTATGATGCACTACCCTTCTTTGGTAGAAAAGAGCTGCCAATACGCACTATAGCAAATAGGGAAGGCAGCAACACTTGGATGAGAAGCACGAGTACTCGAGTACCCAGAGGGAGTCACTTCCTAATGACCGCCGCGGATCAAAAGGGTATGCAAAAGTGCGGGATAGAGAGCAAGCGGCCGCATCACAAAACTTGTCAAGGTAGCTAGCTTGTCGTGATGGACCTGTAAGACCGTCTACGTGTCCAATGGTACCCGGGATAGCTGAGCGAAAGCGTGTTTGGAACTGGTCCGAGGGGCAAACACATCGGGTTGGGGGAATAAGGCTTGCTCTGGAGAATGAAATCGCGTAAGGTTGGCCTCCTCGCACCCGCTCGTCTCCTCACATACCAGCACTTTGGCGTGCTCAATAGATTTTTGACGTGAAAAGAGGATTCCCGAGTGATAGTTGGTGATCTTATTGCTTTTGGTCCATGGGCTCCGGCATTGGATTGATTGGTCTTCTGACGAGGCGCGGCGGTTGGCCATGAGGGCGGGCCAAGGCAGCACTGACCCACCGAGTAGAGTAGAATTTGCCTTTGATGGGAAAGGCCTGTTGCATATATCAGGTCAGTGTATAGGTCGCCACCCAGTGACATGGGCAACCGGTCAACCTGTGCTTAAAGAGGTGTTTCTCTAAGGAATAACTCGGGGGTGATTATTTTTTTCTTCTCTAGAAAAAAAGGAAAGAAAAAAAGGGATCGTACAACCCCGCCGTGTGCAGTGCCCCACAAGCATTGACCCTTAAGGTAAAAGTTAGCATTGATAAACCATACAGCAGCTGAATAAGCTATCGAATGTTTCCCCGCTGCTGAAGTTGCGGATAGTCTAAGGTTCACGCAGGCGCACGGCGGACAAGCACTGCGCCTCAAACGGGAAACCTTCAGCCTCTCTGGCTGATTTGAGACAATAGGAGGGCGGGAAGGCCGCGTTCGCGTCTTCACGTGCGCGCAGGTGAGTGACGGATTCGAGGGAGGGGAGAGCTGTTGACTGATGTGACATGTCGTTGTTGTCGATCGGATGGCTGATGGGTGGGTGAATTAGGGCTTCCTCCTCTCATGTTTCTTCATCCGCTTCTTTAGGGGTTAGGGGTAAGAGTGCTCTTATGGCACACAGAGGGGGAGTGCTCGGCCAAAAAGATATATTTAGCTGCGAAAAGCTTATTGCGCTTCGAGTAGTGAGGACTATTATGATAGTGCGTGGTTTCGCAAGGTTTACAAGTAGTGTCGAGCATATCCTGTGCCGGCCGGTGATAGCTCCCATGGCGGAGGAATACCGGGTATGCGGGCCTGCTCTTTTGTCCTTCCGGCGGGGATAGACAGGAAGCATGGAGAGCTCGTGAACACCCTCCATCCAATGACCGATGGAAGCTTAAAATAAATTTGTGCTGCTTCGAATGACTTCAGCGGCTTCTGCGGGGAGTGAGATAAAATGCAGGTTAATAATACTAAGATTGGTCACGAGATTGTTTTAAACATGATAAATGTGGCTAAATTTGGAAATTTGTCCCCCAATTTAACACTATTTACAACTACTCTTTTTATTATTATTTTTCCTACTCAACTGCACACAAAGAAGGTCTTGACTTTTCTAACTTGTCACCCTTGCACTTTTTTTTTCCTTGCCTATCCTGCTCTTCTCGAACTCCCAAATTCTCTCCTAAACTAGATCAGATTGACCTGCCAGTGTCCAGCAAATTTCCCCCTCTGCACCAATACTTTTATCTAATCCCTTTTCTCAGAAGCACTCACAACTCAATTCTTCCTTTGGCCAAACAAAGAGGTTTCGCTATCCAATCCAATCCAATCCAATCCCGCCACTGAAAAGTGAAGAGAGAGAGAAAAAAAACAAACTACGGTACGGCACCCCCCAGCAGTCATCACAACTGTCACCAAATCCGTCCGTTCAATCCCCATCGCGTCCCCTACAATCTTATTCTGTCCACTAAACTCGCTCATTCTTCGGACAATCCAGTCATCAAACACACACCCAAACACACACATACGAACTCTTTGTCCGCTGATTCTCTGGAGAGACTCGACAGACTTTTAGATCGCCAATCTTTCATTATAGAAAAGAACAAACCATGTCTACATCGTCTCATTTCGCATCTCCCTTCTCTACAACTGCCGGCGGTGGAAAAGACGGCGGAATCAACACTACCAATAATTCTGGTAATTCTTCCGCCTCGGGAGGAGGCACTGGAGGAGGAGGAGGATCGGGCGATTGGTGAGACGTCGTCTTTAATTTTTTATCCACTTTTATTCTTGATCTTTTACCTTTTACGTCTATTCTTTTTCTGCCTCCCTCTCTTACGAGTGCTTGTTCTTCACATATTGCCCCCCTTTGTTGTTGTGGCGGGCTGTTTCAATGCTACGTACTGTACTATATCCACTGCCCCTCGCGTCTTGCCCCCCTCTCCCTGCGTGTGTGCGCGCAGGGGGGAAATTAAGGCCTTCCCTTTACCACACATCCCCACTAAAACTTATCACATCCGCCTTCCCTGTTGGAGAATATACTCTTTTTTTTCTTTCCTTTTTCCGTTTTCTCTCTCTTCCCCTTCCTTCGCAACTTCTTCAGATCCTTGCCTTCCTACGTCGTCATCAGGTGAAATCTTCAGCCTTCTGAGTCTATTTTGCCAAATCAAACAAAAAGGCTTTGCATTCCCTGTCGTCATACCTGCTCTCCCGCCACAATCAATTACCGTCTTCACCATTTCATCTTATCCTTCCTCCACCCTCTTTTGTTCCCCCGATACATCCGCTGTTACACATCAAATTTAATTTTGGAGTAAATATTATGTCTTCAAGCGATCTAACTTCCATGCCTAGGTCTCGTCGTGCTAATGGCACATCCAACACCTCCCACCGTCGCCCCTCACTTTCCACTACCCTCACCCATCCCCCTACCTCACAGCACTCTCAACCTCCTTTAACTCCTTCCACTTCGAATGTTTATCATCCCCCACATCATTTCAACAGGAGCGGTGCCGGAAATGCGGTCAGCACCGCTTATGCTAAGGAGGACTTGCTAAGCATCTTCAAGGCCCAGGAGCAGAATGGCACTTTACGGGAGGTGAAGGATTTAATGCTCGGGGATTTGAGTTCGGGCGGTGGCGGTGGTGGTTGGGGTAGGAGTGGTGATGAAGTTTGTGGCGCCGAGGTCTGTTGGGATAAGGAGGGAGGATTGAAGCCTGTTAGTCTGGAGGATATGAACGAGGAAGAGAAAGAAGTACGTTACTGACTGCTCCCACCATCTCTCCAAAGCTTCATGCATTTGAGTGGGCACTTGATTGTGGTTTTTGCTAACGTGCGCCTAACCAGTTGTTCGCCTCAAACGTAAACTCTCCTCATAAAGCACCCCCGAATCAAAATAACCCAGGAGCAACGAGTCACCACAGCATCAACCATACACCCCCACAGAACAGAAATAAAATTACCGCCCCTCCTGGCACAGGCACCCCTAGTGTCAATCGCCCGACAAACCGACGCCGTGAGACCTCTGATGCTGCCCTCCCCAATTCACCCTTTAACTCCACCCCCCCCCCTCAGCTGCCGAGACGCAGGACCGACCTGAGAGACGAAGACCAAGCTCGGGAAGGTGGCGGTCGGGATAAGACTTTATTCGGACGTTGGGGTAGCACTTCTGGTACATCTGGCCCGGCGGGGGATGATGAAGACGGTTCTGGAAGTGGCAGTAGGGGTTCCGGATTGTTTAGGAGGGGCAGCACAGCTTGGGGACCTGGTGGGAGCACTGGCGGAGGTGGGATTACAAGTAGTGCGTTGAATAGCCCGATGGGCACGTTCGGGAATGGTGTATTTGGTGGTGCAATGGGCGGTTTTTCCTTACAGAGTGCCTCTTCGGAAAAGCTGAAAGCAAGCGGTGGTGCCGGTAACACAGGGAAAGGTTCAACGGCGCAACCTAAAGTTGAAGAAGAGGACGAACATGCTGAAAACGCCCAGAGGCCCCGCTCCCCCAACGCAAATGAATTGCGTGAAGAGCACGAACGTGAGCGACCAATGAGCTCGGACACTGATCCGTTTGGTCTTGGCGGAGATGGGGACGACCATGAGCATGGCCAACGACAAGAACAGCAGCAGCAACAACATTCTCCGCTTCCTACTCCTGGTCTCGAACAGCGTATGAAGGACAATTCTTTCAGCATGACGAGTAATGCTCAAACCCGACAAGGCAATTCTGTTTCCACCCCGACCAAAGTCCGTAGCGACCTCGGTTTCTCCGGTATAGGTACAACGCGCGACGGCAGCAATGTTGGCGGTTTGCATCAACAGCTCCAGAATTTACAATTAAATCAACAAGGTCACTTTCCGCTACACGGGCGATCAAGGGAAGGCAGCATTGGCGGGATCATTGGTGGTCTGCATGAGAATGAACCATTAAGTCCTACAGAAACTAACCCTTATCAGAGCCCTGCCCCTGAAAAGGCAGACGACGATGATATGCCGGAAAGCAGCAGCGGGGGAGGCATTATTGGAGGATTCAGAAGGAGTGATGTGGGTGCGCCTGGCAGTGACAGAAGCGGCCGAAGCTCTACCGCCGGGTTGGGCAGTGGTATGGGCAGTGGTCTTGCGTCATTCAGTTCCTTGAGCGGTGGCACTTTGTGGGGAGGGACTTCTGGGCCCTCCGGGCTTGGAAACAATACCGCTACGAGTTCATTTTTCGGTGGTAGTATGCTTAGCGATTTGAACAGTCCCAACACCATTGGTAGCGGAGGTCCGTTTTCTGGCGGTGGAATTGGTGGCATGGGGAGTATTGGAAGTGGAGGATTCGGATCGGCGAGCCGTGCAAGCCGGCTTGGACAGCTGTTCCAACAGGAGCCGCAAGTTGAGGAAGAGCAACAGCCTCAGCAACAACAGCAACAGCCGGGCGGGTTTGAATCGAATGATGCCCTCGGTGACCTGAGGTTCGGTAATGCGTTTGGTAGCGGTAGAAGTGGGTTCGGTAGTGCTGTGGATAGCCCTATGAGGGAGAGGCCGGCTGCCATGGACATTTTCAGCCTACATACCACACGGAGTATCGGTAACCTCGGGGCGGCTGCTTCTGGAGATAATACCTTGTATCCTAGGGAGCGCGATGACTCACTACCCGGCATCCATAGTCTTCACCAGAATCAACCAGTTCAACCAGCCCCGCTTTCTGCCGGCATCCAACCACCAGCTGTTCAACCGCCCCCACAAATTCGTCCTCCTCCCGGAACGGTCGCACCACAACAACAACACGTAATGGTTATGCCGGATAAGATACAGTGGACCTATCGTGATCCTAGTGGGACAGTTCAAGGTCCTTTCTCGGGCTTGGAGATGCATGATTGGTATAAGGCTGGGTTCTTCACCCCAGACTTAGCAGTAAAGAGGGTGGAAGACCCGGAATTTGAGCAATTGGGTAATCTGGTGCGCAGGATAGGGAACACCCGTGAGCCTTTCCTGGTCCCGCTTCAAGCTCCAGCAAATTCCGCCCTTGTGCAACCCGCCACATCCCAGCCTAGTACTTGGCCTGGAGTCGCCGCTTGGTTGAGTGAGAATCAACAACCACCTCAAACTGCCGGCACAGTTCAGCCTCCGTTTGCTGGAAGTTTCCCAAGTTTTGGAACGACCCTCACTGCCGACCAACAAAATGCATTGGAGAGAAGGAAACAGGAGGAGCAATATCTTTTGGCTAGACAACGAGAGTATCTGGTTCAGCAACAAGTTTTCGCAAAAGCCCAGCATGCTCTACACCATCAACACTCTCAGCAGAGCCTCCATTCTCAACCCAGCTTTGGGAGCTTGCAAGGAAACCTACAAAGCCCTGGCGGGTTTGGGACCCCTGTCGCAGCAACAACGGTCGGGATCGGTGGGCAGAACTCATTTGAGCCGGGCGTATTGTTGAGGCAGGCTGGTGCAGCCGCCGGGGGTGCTGATGCTTTCGGAGCTGGTGGACATGGCATGTCCGGCATGGCTGGGCAGCAGCTCCAACAGAACAGTCAATTCGCCCAACAGCAGCAACAAGTTCAGGCCGATCGCTTACAGATGGAACAGCAGAGAATCCTTGAAATCCAACGTCAGCAAGTCCAAAAGGCATACCAAACACAGCATCAGCAGGTCGAGAAACAGCAAGAACTTCAACAGGCTCAACAGCAGGCAGTAGCGGCGGTCGCCCAGGCTCAACAGCACGTTCAATCTTACGAGGCTCACCATATCGAGAGGGAAGATGAAAGATCCTCACAGCAGACCCAGGAACACGGTGGGACTGTCCCTGTTCAGCACGACAAGGCTCCTTCTCCGGCCTTGGAGAGTTCTGCCTGGGGCATCGCTCCTGAAACCGTTAAACCACAGGCCCAGCCACAAGCTCCTGAGCAGCCAAAGGTTTCGATTCCAAAGGCTCCGCCTTCGACAAAGACTTCCCCTCGCCCTACACAAGCTCAAATTACATCGAGCAACGACTGGCAGGGTTCCGAATCCGTTCGTCTTGTTCAACCTTTCCCTCCCCCGACAGGTTCCCAATCCACTATCCTCAATATTGGCTCTAGTTCCATGGCCCGTAACTCTTCAAATGAAGCCCCTCACATGAGTGCTAGTGCTTCTATCGCTCCTTGGGCGAATAAGGATAATGAAGTGAAGCAACCCTCTCTCACTCTCAAGGAGATCCAGGAAATTGAGGCGGAGCAACAGCGCAACAAGGAGGCCTATGAAGCGGAACAAAGGCGTCAGCTTATGGCCCAACAAGCAGCCAACCAACCTCCTCCCCCAGCCCCAGGTCTCCCATCGACAGCCACCTGGGCAACATCTCCATCCGCTACTCCGGCCACCGGGTCTGCATCTGCTTGGGCCAAACCATTGGTCAAGGCGAACTCTCTTCCGAGTGCCGGCGCTAAAAAGACGCTTTCGCAGATTCAAAGGGAAGAAGAGGCCCGCAAAGCAAAGGCTGCAGCACTCGCGGCGTCTACAGCTCAGGCGGCAGCACAGATTCCCTCCGCTCCCCTAGCCAGTGGAAAGAGGTACGCCGATCTCGCTAGTAAGACTTCCCAGCCCATGGCCAGTGGGGCATGGACTACCGTCGGGCCCGGAGGGAAATCCAAGTTGGGTGCTAGTGGTCCCACCGGCCCTCTTCCTTCTACACCAACCGCCCCAGTGCAGCCATTGAGGACTGTGTCTAGCACCATTGGTATCCAAACTGCCAAAAAAGTTGTCCCGGCTGTTGCCCCAGTCAAACCTACCGCTACAAGCGCTGAGGGGGAATTCCACAAGTGGGCAATGGCGTCCCTTACTGGATTGAAGGAGGGTGTCAAAGGTATTTAAGAATTCTACGCTTGTGCTTTTGTGTGGCCACGTTAACCTTTCTAGCCAACGAACTCCTTGCTGAGATGCTTAACTTTCCCTTGGACGCAAGCCTCATCGCTGACACCATTTATGACTGCTCCACAACTATGGATGGCCGTCGTTTCGCTGCAGAATTCATCCGTCGTAAGGAGGCTGCCAGAATCGGCGTCGTCATTGAAGCAGGATCATCTAATGGGGGTGGAACCGGTGGATGGAACGAGGTTGCGAAGGGAAAAACTAGTACTCAACAGGCCGTCAGGGACGCTAGCCCCGAGACCAATGCTGCTTTCAAAGTAGTTGCCGGGAAAAAGAAGGGGAGGAGATAGATGGATGTGCTGAGTTTTAACCTAATTAGCGGGATTTGTTGTCTATAGCGTGGCTCGTGGCTCATGGGTTTGTGTACCGTAGCGTGGTTGGACAATTAGTTTTTCTTTTCAAATAAAAAGTTTGAGTTACGCTTTGAATCTTGTGCATTAGGAAGTAATGGGGGGAGATATTCCTACGTGAACGTGATGAGACAACTCTGCTGAATGTCTGAGGACCTGGAGCCGGCGGTACGTGGGAGGTCCTTCTGTATGCAGTGGTGGTTTGAACCTCAGACGAGCTTCATAGGATGTCACTCGTGTTATCGGTCAACTGGCGTGTCGGAATTTCTGTATGAGAGATGCGGGTTTGGAGAGAAAGTAAAGACCGGTTGAGCGTGGGAATAGTATAGTTCGTAGAAGGAGGATCAGAGTTGTTCCGATGTCTATTGTACGCTGCTCATTCACTAACAGGTAGGTTTTCGCCCGAAAATCGAGGGTTCTAGCCCGACCGCACACCGCCAGGAGCGCAGTCACCCGGGACAGGGAACATGACCGCTCCCCCACAAAGTGCGACGCAGTCATATCCCACTAATCCCACCGTACCAGGTATTATTTAAAGTAGTTCCTCCGGCCCCTTTCCTTCTCTTCTCCACTTCCTCGCCTTCCTTTCTTCCTTCATTCCTTCCTTCCTTCCTCTCCATTCATACCTCTCTTTCGTCCATTCATCCTTACACAGGCAAACGATGGATATTACTGGCCTCCCCTACTACCAGGAGAGAGAGAGAGATTTACCGCACAATGGCTGGCACATGTGCGTGTGGGTCTCTCTCTCTTTCACTAGGGGGGGGGAACAGGAGAGACGCAGTTGGCGTTGTGGGGTAATACAATCCTTCCGCTTTGCATTATTTTATTTCACAAGACCATAGTACTAATTGACAATAGAGTTTGCAGGCAAACTCCTGCTTCTAGCCCTCGTCTCTCCTGGAGCCAGTGAGGGACGCAGTTGGCGTTGTGGGGTAATACAATCCCTCTCACACTTTGTATTATTTTATTTGATAGAACTATAATGCTAATTGACAACAGAGTTTGCAGCCCACTTCTAGCCCTCGTCTCTCACTACTCATGACTCCTCCAGCCAGTAACATGTGGTTCTGGTTGGTGTCTGTTTTTTGTTTATAACAAAACAAAGACTGTTATGCACTGCATTATTATTTCACTATCTGCATATAAAATGCATACTATGAGAAGTATTTGGGAATGGGTATAGGACAATTGCATGTGTCTTATACCAATCAGGTAGTGCATTCATTTGGCCACAGGTGGTCAGAGAGGAACACAATGATGTGAATTGAGCAAGGGGATATGAGTGCTAGAACTGATCCACAAATTGGTGGTGGACAGCATGATCCCGATGGAATAAGACAGGAATGCGTCAAGAAAATCGAAATCATCGAAACAGATACAGGAACTGTTTCTTTAAAGCTCAGCTTTGAAAAACTCTTCCTCTGCAGGCCTGGTTCTCAAGATATGTATATTTTCTTCAGTACCAAAGCTTTGGAGAGGTATGTGGCCTGTGTCTGGCGACAGATCTCAAGCAATTAGGATACCTGTTGTGCTCTGCAGTCTCCCACTAATTGCAGGGGCTCTCACTCGTCATCTGCCATCTTTAGCTGTCCAGTCACAAGTGTTTTCACTTGTCCTCTGCCATCTAGCTCGGTCCTCTGTCCAGTCACCACAGTTTTAACTTCTCTTCTGCTATCTCTCACAGTCATCTGTTGAGTCACAACAATTTTCAGTTCTCTTCTCACATCTCTAGCTAAGTATAGTCTCAAAAAAATACTTGGTTACTTTAATATTATTAATAGCTAATACGTGGTAGGGAGAAAGCCATACAAGGAGGAAAAATTCTGTGTTGTGGCTGGATATAGTTGATTGGTTGCTGTATTTCACAAAACTTGGTAAGAACAAAACCTCACAACCCCTCTGTTCTGATATCATCAGCTAATATAGTAATCAACAGAGGAGAAAAATACCACCGACAATTGCAGCAATGACAAGTAGGTACCCAATATTGAACAATTTATGAGAAAGTTAAATCTGATATAGTAGCATTATTGGTGGCAACTACGATGTTGTGTTTGGGGCTCCTTGCAATAGCCAAGATGGGATATATCATCCTATACCATCAAATAACCGAGTTGTTATTTGAGCTAACTCTCTGTTTATGATCGAGGTTGTTTTTAAAAAGTTTTTTTCAACTTTTCAGAATGTACTGGCTTGTGGAATGAATGGTGGCTCACCATTCCCATAAAAAGCGCATGGTCATCAGATAGATGACCGAATATAAGAATATTGAATTTGATATTCTGTCAGTGATGGGCAATAGGCTGCTGCACTTGATGCTTCTTGCCATGGGCAAGATGGTATGTTGTTTTTTGCCCCTCTTTATTATCGTAGTGATACTTGATTTAGCTAATCACTTGCTTAGTACAACAGCTGTGCTTTTGCAGGATTTAACAAATTCTTGATCAAGCATTGCCTGAGTATTGTTGAATTCTGGTTTAATATACCCTGAAGCGATTCTTTGTCTCACCCTCAGTGGTGGGTTGTGGGGGGGTTGGTATCTGGCTCCTTTTTCATATCACGTGCATTACAGAATGGTTGTGGATAGCATTTATGGGGTTTGGAAAGGACGACTGAGAAGAGGGGTGATTGTTCGGTGGAGTGAGTATATACTGACTCTTATTTTATGTTTCAATAGACTAATTATGAGGGGGATTATTTAGACAAAAGTATTTGTTTACAAATATTTACTTTCAGCCCTTTGGCTATTATCAGACTGTCATCCATGCAACTTCACCGGATGTGGGGGCTGGTGGAATAAGTTCAGCAGAGATCCCATGTTGTTTGTAAGTTTACGCGAGTTCATGAGAAATAATAGACAGTCGAACTTGTTGGAGAATTGCTAAAGAGGAAGAAGAATACAAGGTAAGTCAGAATCTGCTTATGTGATATCGATTTCTTATGATATTGAGAAAGACTTGTTGTAATTGAGTGCTAGGCTGACAAAATAAAACAAAATATAGAAATTTGGGTATTTTATCCACCAAATATTATGCCTTTTTCCTTACAACTACCAAGATGCTGTGGTTATATTTGGACTATTTGGTATTTGGATAAGTACTCTATAATCATACAATAATAAGTGGGAGAAGCCATATTTATTATTGCACTGAAAGAGATATTGCGATGAGCTCTTGTCAAATTCTTGTTGTCTGCTACCTTTCGTATCCTCTCAAATAGAGTTACAAACCTGTTCTCCATCAACCGGTTGGTTTTTCTTGCATTTTCATATTATTTTAACCTGACTCTTTTTTGGTATTAAAGCACTAATATGGTTTTAGGTATCATTAAAATGGACCCAACAATTCATACCAGGTTGGGTTCTGTGCTGTTTAGCTTCTTGATTTTCTTATTCTCAATCTATCTGAGTCGATCCTTCTATTTATCGTTTACTTGACTAGAATTATTCTGTTTTTTTGACATCTAACTTCTTTTTGGTCCTTACTATCTATCTAGATTCTTTTTCCTTTTCCCTCTTATTCCTGTTTACTCTTTTAGTAATATCCTATTACTTACTTTTATTTATTGTTTCCATACAACTGCATTTTTGATAAGATATCAGATATATGGATTTTCTTATTTCACCCTGTTTGCTGGTCTTTTATTACCTTTACCACTCCATCATTTTTCCTATCTTTACTTTTATTTTCTCTTTCATTACCGTTTCTCTCTATTCTTTTTTCTTAACATTTTCTTACATATCTGTTGTATTTTTCAACTCCTACTATTGACTTGGCTGTACTTCTCTGGTTTCAAATTTTGGCTTTTGTCATTTTATTAAGCCTGATAGATATTATTCATTATATCTCTCTTTTGAATTCTTAGTGATTTTCATTTCTTCTCTTTCATATAATTATTTAATAACCTGCATTTTTGGTACACAACTGAATATTTCAAATTTGGTGTTGGGCATTCTTTAGACTGTTTATTTTTTTATTTAAAAATATCTTTGGTGGATAATAATAACTGAGAGGAAAGAACTTAGGCAATAACTGTAATCCTACCTGATCAACTCTATTATTGCTCAAGTCGAAAAAAGAAAATCAAGGATATAAGTATAAGGTGGAGTATACTAGTATAATAGAAATTCATGTTTAAGCCAGAGAATGTTTTTTTTAAGTAGTGTCAACAGTGTAGTATTCTGTTGCTTGTAGCACAATTTAGATCATTGCAACCCTTAATCAGACTCTTTATTCCTGCCTAATATGCAACCAAAACAATAAAATAAAACTTGGAAAAAATATATATAATAATCTTTAGTACTGCTAGAAAGGAATCTCAATGTATCTGATGTTTTTCTCTCAATCAATAATAGTAGTGTTGGGTTTTGGTTAAATTGCAGATTATTCTTTCTGGTGATATGTAAAAATTCCACACATTGACTGAAATTAGATAATTAAACAAAGGGTATTCTATTATAATCTGTAGAGATTCCTGTCTATGTCTGATTTTTTTCTTCTTATTTAGATTAAATTTTCTATTGAGATAATGGGCTAGAATATGCAAGTCAAGATTTGCTGGTTTTTAGGAAACTACTCTACCAAAAACCTGTTGCCATCAATATAAAATACAAGAGAAATGACAAAAAGATACATAAACTACAAACTTTTAATTAATTAAAACATACTCCTGAGATGGCCAATAAATATTATAATGATAGAGAGGTGCTAATTGTATAGCAAAGCGTCTTGAAGCTAAGATTTATAGAAAATAGCAATTTTTACAGAATCTAGTTAGGTTTACTTCTTAATGGAACTTTAGTATGGGGAAAGTGACACCACACAGATATCAAATTATTGATCAAATACAAGAGATATTTTATTCCTATTACATCAGATAAAGTTTTTACATAGTAGAGCACCTAAAATATATTCTCTAAATTTTTCATGTTCCTTGTTGTGAGGTTGTTAACATACAGATTTTTTAAAGAACTGATAACTTTTAGAAAACCTTTGTTATGAGTGAAGAGATAATAAGTACTAGATGTAAGATGTAATTAATTGTTGATTGTTGATGCATAATGAATTTTATTATTACCCTAGTAGGAATAGCTTACCTATTAAGCACAAGGTATGCAATCTCATAAAATAACGATATACCAAAACTCAAGCTTTCAAACTCTGAATTATAAGCATCCTGAGGCTATCCAGAAGACAATTGGGTAATGCTTTGAAGGTGTTCAGAATATCGGAACTGATCACCCCATGTTCTATATGACTATTTGTATATAGGCAATTGGGCTGCATATTTATATATAGTGTATTATGATAAAGAGATTGAAAACTCCTAATTGGTACAGTGAGGACACCCTGAGATGAATTAGTAGTTTGGATGATTTCTGAGTTGAGTTGAGCAAGTTTTTAGAGCCAAAAACTATTTACACTTTGTGGTGGCAAGTTGAATTGTTAAATAGTATCATTTTAATAAAAGAAGCAGAAGTAGTATGAATTTTAGAATAAATAGTAGGTTTCTCCTTCAGTGATGGAGGAATTCTCAAGCAATAGAGAAGAAATGTTAATAATAGAACGAGTTATTGAGTTATAGGTTCAACTCTTTTATATTTGAATATACTTGACATCATTAGCAAACAAGCAATTTCGAGCCATCCTTACAATCAATCTGTTATCTCAAATATCCTTGATCTAGTTGGCATGAAATTCTACGGAGTTAACTATCTTGTAATATTTGTCTACAGACTATATAATTATTATACTGATATTTGGAATTAAAAATATCTTTCAATTTCCTTCATTCCTTATCGTTGTATTTAAAATTATTACTACTTATACAAAACCCAACTCTGTCAGAATTGATATAGTATATCAGACAGGTTATCTTTTGATTCTCTCTTTATATACTATTTGGACTAAAGGTTAGTCAAATACAACTATCTACTTATATAGCTTTTATAGCTACCATTCCTCTAAACTATACAACTAGTATAATATATCAATATTTTATATCATATGTGTATCATACCTTTATTATTCTCAGGATTTTTGTCTTCTTCTGCCAATATTAGAAAACAAAAGTTTGTACCGGGTAGATAGGTACTGGTTGTTGACATAAAGATTTCATTCAAATTGTCCTCTCAGCCAAGTTTGCCCTAAGAGGACTCCAGCATAGTGGTTATATCCCAGTGCCTTCCACATAGTACAATCCACATCCTGTACACCCAGTACACTCAAATTTTGCACTTTCATTTCAGGAAGAACATTCAGTGAAGCCACTTGTCAGCTTATTTATTAGGGGCCTATGCTTGTACTTGACGACATCTACTCACATTGGACTACTTCACAATCAAGCAAAGGTTTTTCAGAAGAAAAAGGATCTGACATAGGATAACTAACTATCTATTGTTCTGATAACTACTCACAATATATGATCTATTTAATTAAGGCAAATTACTGCAGCAAAAAATATTCTAAGTCCTTTCACACCTCCAAGCCTACAATCCACTGTGGATACTGCTAGATGCTCAGGTAGCTACTCTTTTGTCTCTAATGACCTGTATAGAAATGCAGATGCTTGGAGAGCTGTATCTTTTTATCTCTCTTAGTAAGCAGATTCTAACATACTCTGTCCGAGTCCTGGCACTGTATAACCACTGGTTGAAGAGTTATCCACTCTTTTGTAACTTAGTTACAAGGGCATATAGTTTTACATTGTTAGATGCTAACTAGTACAAGCATGCACATACTTTGAAACCGGTATCATATGATTCATCACAACTACTAGCAGATCCCAATGAGATCTTGCCCAACCCTGGCAGTCATCCCATTACCAAGATTGTTACGGGATAGCTAACACGGTAGGATGCCGGGTTAACTAGGCCAAGGATATTTGCGACAACAGATTAATAGTCAGGAAGGCTCGTTTATAATCGTATGGTAAAGGTAAAGTAATAAAGAGTAGTCAAATATCAAAGGGTTAAATATAACTCGCTAACTTGTTATATTGTTAAGGTCTCTTCTCCGTTGCTTGATGATTCTTCAACCACCAAGTGAGAGGCCTACTATTTATACTAATGTTCATGCTACTTTGACTTTTTTAGTTAAGAAGTATCTTCTTAACAATTCAGTTCGTTAGAACAAAGTGCGAATACCGTTTGACCCTGAAAACTTGCCCAGCTCGACTCAGAGAATCTCCCGAACTGCTATTTCATCTGAGGGTATCTCCACTCAACCAGTAGACAGTCTTCGATCTCTTCGTCATGATAGACTATATATGAATATGCGGTCCAAATGCCTACATACCAATAGTAATGTGGAATATGGAGTGATCAGTTCCGATATCCAGCTATTAAAGCATTATGCAGCAATATGCATATGTGACTAGAGTAAGAGGAGTAGTGTTCTCCAAATATTGTTCCAATCAGCTAAACATATCTTGAAACGTGCTCTCATCCAGTGGTCCGAGTTATCTTCCAGATGCCTCTAGGAAGCTCATAACTTCAGGAGCATAGGTTCGGATATATGGTCATCCTATTGAGCCATAAACCTCGCTCTTAATTATTAGGTAAGCTATTCCTGCTAAGGTAATAAAGATATCTGTTTTTGTCTGATTGGTGACTGCTATAGACCTAGATATCCTTCAAAAACTATATCATATGATTACTTTCTCCAAGTTGATATCAATGTATCCAGTGTTGAACCTGTCTGATAACTGGTGCTACAGCTATCTCCTGTATTCTACTTCTGTTTTCTGGGCTTCTACCTTTAGATATATCACTACTACATACTACAAGCACCCTCATGTTTACTTGCCTAGGTCTATAAATATATTTATATACTAGTATCTAAATACCTCAAATAAGTAAATAATACTGGTTGGTATTTGATACTAGTAAGCTAACTTTCCAGGACAATCAGTCTTGATATTAGGGTGTTCTCTACAGTTTTCTTCAAACTCTTCAAAGAGTATTAGATCCTAGGTGGTTATACATAAGTTGGTACTCTATTCCACTTTGGCACCTGGTGGTACTTAGGAAACTTAGCTAAATCTGACACATTCTGAAAACTTGGTTGCATCTGGTGCGTATAGAAGGGCAATACTCGTATCTGCCTATACCTGGTAACAGACTGTGCCCTTTGAATACAAATTTACGTTCTATCTGCCTGAAAGCCTGAAGGCTCCGGGAGAATACAATGTAGTTAGGCGCAACTTGTCCTTTTTGCTGATAATACTTAAAAAGTATTATTTTTTAGATTAGATAAGTTCTGATTCTAACAGATCTGCATAGTATTTCCTAGAAATATTGACACTAATATACTTGTTTGAAAAGTTTTACTTTTTTGAAATCTCTTGAATAGCTATAAAAACATAGGTATATTTTCAGTCTATAGAAATAGTTATAAAAACTTTATTGTTATATATATTTACTATTAATGATATAATTTAGTTATATTTTGTAAAGTAGAATTTCACTTGTTCTTGTAATTTCATTTATCTAATCATCTATGTGAACTTGGAATTTTTGAGGTAAAAATGGTAAATTGTAAAGTTCGTTAGAGGTGTAGAGAATTGGGAAAGCAAACAAGACGTTTGATATTGTGTAGAAGAGTATTTAATTTCTCAAGAGCTATTATAGCATAAATAAATATTTTTTGTTAAAGTGAACTGGAAGAGAATTAATATAGACGAAAAAACTAAACAATCATGATATCCAACTTCAGAAACCTGTAAAAAAGTATTATACAAGCGAGTATAACTTACCAAATTTAGTAAGAGGATACCACTCTATAGTGATGAATATATATTTGAACATTAGCTTTTCAAAAGTAGGAGTATCGAGGGGCATTTGAGATGCCAACTCACAATATCAGAGAACTGGAGAATTGATAGAGAATTCTCCTGAATGGTTCACTAAAGTATGAACATTTTACTTTATCTTGAGGACACATTCATATGAATGGATAATACTTGGAATAATAGCTTTCAGAACTGATCACTCTGTAGGCTGTGAAAGACCATTGCTATATAGACAGTCTGACCTCATATAGTGTATATGTCTATGAGAACGAAGAGATTGAAAATTAGATTCTGGTGGAGTCGGGATATCCTCAGATAAAATAGAAGTTGGAGATTCCCTGAGACCAAGCTGAACAAGTTGTGAAAGTTAAACAGTGTTCACACTTCAAGTTTGTTCTGACCAACTAAGTTGTTCAGAAGCTACTTCTTAAATAGAAGATTGAAAGTAGTATAAATATTAGTATAAATAGTAAGGCTGTTCCCTGGTAGTTGAAGAATTATCAAGTAATAGGAAAAAGACCTTAGCAATATATTACTAGTAAGATAATCTTTTTACTATGTTTACTTCTTTAGCTTTACTGAACTATAAATTCTGAGCCTTTCTGACAACTATTCTGTTGATGCAATTATCCTCAGCCTAGTTAGCTCATAATCCTACCATGTTAGCTCCCCTGTAACAGCAAGCAACATAATCTAGGTCTGATTTTATGGATACTCACATATTAATTCTAGTTAGATTGTCATAATATTAGTACTTGCTTCACAGGCAAAAACACTTGTCTTGAACAATCTTTTTATTGATCTTAATCAATACTCTTTTCCTATTATAGCAGCAAGTTGTTCTTCAATCTTCCTAGTATATTTTTTTACAAATAGTTAATATAATCCGATAAGATATTGTATACTAAAAGTGTTGGTGATACAGATATATCAAGAAAAAATATCTTATTTTTATAAGGTTGAAGCATAGAAAAATATTTTTGTTAATAGTATAAAAATCTTGTTCTTTAAGGTATAAGACTCAACTCATGTTTCGTCTGCACTATTCCCCCTCCAAGTATAATTTTCACTTTTAGAAATACTATGTACTTGAGTATAAGGATAAGTATAACACAGTACTACAAAATCTCTAGGCTTATGTTCTATTTTGCGGGTGCGCCTAACCTTTGCTGCCATGTAACCGGTACAGGTACTATGGTTACTGATGGATTTCCTTTAGGATTAGTTTGGTTTCAGGATACGAGCCTTGTGGCAGTAGCCTTGTTATGCAGGAGGTATTGTTTGATACCTAGTTTGTTTTATATTTGGTTTCGGGATACGAGGTTGTGCCTCTCCCTGATTGTGTATTGGAAGTATCAGCTGATACTTCGGTTGTTTGAAGTTTTGTTTCAAGGGATCGTTTGATACCTTGAATGTTTTATGTATTGTTTTATGGTATCGATTTGATAGCATAGTTGTTTTAGGATACGAGCTGTGCTCGTAGGAGTAAGGCTTTAGGAAAAGCCGGCCATGTATTTAAAGGCTGCATCTTTCGGACTTAGAAAGAGCAGACTTCGACAGACAGAGTTTTCAATATACTTGGTTGGATAGTTAAAAAAATGTAACGTTTCCTTATCGGTTCTCTGTACACTAAGAACCTTTAAGAAACAGTCCCGGGTTGTGCACTTGAAATCCTAGCCAAAGAGTGGCCTAGGCGGACTGATCAAGCGGAGGCTCCAAGAGGTTGTTGGATAAAACCTTTTACTATATCGCTAAGGTCTTGAAGTATTTGGCGGCTTCTCACTATCGTGGTGAACTGAAGAGGTAACTATCCAACCAAGTATATTGAAAACTCTGTCTGTCGAAGTCTGCTCTTTCTAAGTTGGAAAGATGCAGCCTGTAAATACATGGCCGGCTTTTCCTAAAGCCTTACTCCTACGAGCACAGCTCATATCCTAAAACAACTATGCTATCAAATCGATACAATCAAACAATACATAAAACATTCAAGGTATCAAACGATCCCTTGAAACAAAACTTCAAACAACCGAAGTATCAACTGATACTTGCAATATACAATCAGGGAGAGGCACAACCTCGTATCCCGAAACCAAACATGAAACAAACTAGGTATTAAACAATACCTCCTGCATAACAAGGCTACTGCCACAAGGCTCGTATCCTGAAATCAAACTAATCCTAAAGGAAATCTATCCGTAACCATAGTACCTGTACCGGTTACATGCCATATAAAAAAACACCAAAACAACCTGTTTGTATCGTGGAAAACCCCTAGTTACTGTACATGGAGTGCGCCTGACTTTTGCCTAGGAGGTAGCTAGCATGGTAGGATTTTAAGCTAACCTAGCCCAGGATATTCAGGACATAGATTGATAGTTGGAAAGGCACTTAGTTGATAGTTCAGTAAGGATTAGAGGGTAAAGTATAGTGAAATATTAAAGAGTTTAACTTGTCATATGATTAAGGTCTTTTCTCTGTTACATGATAATTCTTCAATAACTAAGGAAAAGCCCTATTATTTATACTAATGTTTATACTACTTCCGATTCTCTAGTTAAAAAGTATCTTCTTACATATGCAGTGGGTTAGAACAATACGCAAACACCTTTTGACCCTGAAAACTTGCTCTGCTCAGCCCAGAAAGTGTCCTGAACAGTAAATTCATCTGAAGGTATCACTATTCCACCAGTAGACAGTTTTCGATCTTTTCGCCATGATGGATTATATATAAATATCTGACCTGATTGTCCACATACTAATAGTAATATAGATTATGAACTGATTAGTTCCCATATCCAGCTATTCAAGCACTATGCAATTATATGTATATGTAATTAGAAAATGAGGGAGTATTATTCACTAATTATCCTTTCAATCACTTAAGCATATCTGAAAACAGAAACTTATCTAGCATGCAGAGTTAGCTCTTAAATACCTCAATGCCGTGATTGGGAAATTTGCGCGCCTGCTGCATTACTTAGAGGTGGTAGCAGGAAGCTTATAATTCAGGCAGCCTTTTGCATATTCCCACTATAGTTATAGCTAACTCTCTCATGATTGTAATTACTAAACATAGAGAAATTGGTTAGGAGAAAAGTAAGAGGTGGAAAGATTCTTGTTGGTAAAAGATATAAAGAAGAAGAAAGTTAGTGGAAGCCCTAAAGAAGTTGCTAGAAACTTACTCAATAGAGGAGCCTGCAAATAATATAGCAATTGAATAGCTAGAAGCAGTAAAACATAGAAATAATTTAGGATAAGTACAAATACATGCGAATTGAATTATTGATAATTCTATAGCTTTTGGAATTCCAGCCAGCGTGAGAGTATAAAAGAGATACTTAAAGACTTTACAGTTTGGAATATTTATAATTATAATTAAAAAGGTAAAGTGACTTGTTACTCACACAAAAAACTTGGGATACAGATTTTGGTACTGTAAATATGAATAGATCCGATAAGCATTACGCAATATTATTCAGTAAATCTAAAAACCCAACTGGCATTTAAAAAGCCTGAATATATCTCAAAGATCCACCTCTCATTATTTGTATAACAGGAAAGCCTGAATGCTTTCTGGACTTCAATATCAATATTTACAAAATTTAAACAACTACCTAAAGATTGAAGTTTGCTAAATGACTCTTATTCTGAATAATGAACCTACTAGCCCCTTATTGAAATATCCTCCAATATACTATAAGAGACCTTCTCTTTCAGTAGTTAATCATATTAAATTGATATACCTATTGTATAATCCTATAGCTTAATTCAAGTTGTAACCACTCGATAAATGTATTATTCAGTTACTTAAAGCTGGGTACTAGTTCTATTTTGTTCAGTTTATGGTTAATTACTGCGAAAAGCATAGGAAAGCATCACCAAAATTGGATATTTTACAAGTAATTTATATATTCATAGAAATCTGAAATGAGCTGTCTTTAAGTGAAGTTATTCACTATGAACAGAAAGGTAACTTCATAGAATTATTGGATTGTAATTTACACTTCTTCTACAATAAGTATATCACTTATATCCCTATAGCAACTCATGTTTCTATCCTTTCCCTTCTTGATACATCCTCATGTCACAATATATCAATACTCTGAAAGCTAATCTCCTCAATCCTGATAAGAAGACTCGAGATGAGAACACTTAACCAAAAGATATTGGTTTTACTGATATTGTTTACTACTTGGAATCAGAAAACTATTATGCATGAGACTTGAACTCTCATTTAAATGCTATCCTTGTAATTGCCTTCCTGAAAATAATCTCTATAGCTTTATCCAATACTTATCTTATAGCAATCACCAATTTCTGGAAATACTTTCTAGTAAATGCTCTACAAACAACTGACCACGTACTTTGAATCTCTATTGCTATTTAGTAGCTTTGAAAAATCCAGCAAGGCTTTTACAACGATGAAGAGTCAAATTTATCTGCCTAGCTTCAATTCCACTTCAGACCTCCATACCTTCTATGCACTCTTTATCTCCTACCCCCTTTCACTCCTTCTCAACCCCTGCCCTCTGAGTCTTCTCTTATTGCTCAACACTAGGCTTAGAACCTATTTGCAGCATTGCACTTGTCTAATAGCGAACTCCTTTAAGTCGTATAACCTGAGAACCTGAATGGAGGAAATCTACCAGGTCTATAGTGATTTGTTTAATAAGATGAAAGCAGACAGGAATAGGAATCTTGTTGTTATAGACTTGGAATACGAAAGGTGGGGTTGTCAACTCTTTTTTCATTATTTAACCTCAAACTCTGAGAAGCCAGTTGTCAAGGGTGGACAAAAAAATTTCCTCTTTTCATTCTTGTTTCTTATAGCCAAAATCATTTGTATATAGCATCTATTTTACTACCCTGTTCATCCCCTATCTCCTGTTCACTACACTATAGGACCTTTTTTCGCTACAGCAAACAAATTTCAGTCCGATCCAACTTTGCCTGCTCTCGCCATTCATAATAGCCATGTATTCACTATCTTTAGGTTCATTATAGCCAGTGGTGACTGTAGCCATCTAGTTTGAAAATTAGTGTGATCGAACTAGACAGTCACACCTCAACCAGCATCATTTTCGGATATAATAGGCCGCAGTGTCCACAAGTATTTACCCCATTTTCTTCTGTCCCAAAACCTTGTTGCTAGACAGTCAAAATACGAGGTTGCGTCAACGGGGAGTTTGTAAATTCCGCCCGACTCTACCTAACACACTACCGTAAGTAAACACCAGACAATCTCCTTGCCTGCATACCTCCAACCGTCAAGCCCGCCTTGGCGGCCAGTGCCGTCTCCAGGCGCTAGACCGCAGTCTATAAGAAAACGGGTCATGTACCCTCGCAAATTCCCACCCTATCCCGTCGCAACGATCATTTACGCATAATACCGTACTATACATCCACACATTGAATCATAGCACTTTCTCATTCGCCCCTCTCCCCATCCCCTCTCCTCCTCCCTCCCTCCACCTCGAACACACCAGGGAAATAAAAGGCAGGATATTATAAAACGAGCATACCTCCACAATATATAAATTTCGTGGAGGAGAGAGGGAGGGAGGAAAATATATTATACCTATACATTGATACCGATCATACCTAACTAGTAACAAAAAAAGAGAAAAGATCAGCGCGCGAGCTATATATATTGTATCCTGTATACTTACCGGTATGAGGCCGAAAAGGAAGTAGGAGAAAAGAGAAGAAAAAGCAGACCGAACACCCTCGAGAAAGACCGGAGAAAGAGAAGAGAAAACCGCCGAGAAACGCCACGTGAATATATAAAAAGAGGAAAAGACCGGTGAATAATGTGAAACGGAGGAAGAAAGGGAGGAAGAAAGAAAGAAAAAAAGAGGGGGGAACTGGGAGGCTTAAGAAGCTCTGCTAAACAAATGGGAACAAACCAAGACTTATATATATCCCAGCGCCGTAAGATATGCCTAGTATCATAATGGCACTTTTCCCAAAATATATAAACAAAACCTGATAAGTTAAGCAAAAAAGTGAAACAGGGAAGGGACAGAACGGAAACGAAAACACACACCGAAAACACCGTAATAATACATTGCTCTTTTTACTTCCAAATGATAAGGACTAAATCACCTTCGCCTTCTTCTCACACACAGCGGCGGGAAACCTCCGCCCCTCTGCACCGCCCAATTCTGCCATCTTCGCACTAACAAGTTCCCACTTTCTCTTCTCAACGTCTGCGATTGCGATTTTCAACCTTTCAATCTATAGGCCGTATTAGCTCCCCCATCAACCTTTCAAACCCTCCCCTCTTTCCTGAACGGGAGAGGAGAATGCAAGTACTAACCTCGGCATCCCCCCACACCACAGCTTTGTCTTTCAGCCGGTAGAATCTTACGCGAATGACATTCGTCGTAAGGCTTCCCCTCCCTTCTTTCTTAAAGACCTCCGCTATCTCCTGCCAGGTCTTGCGTTGCTCCTCTCGGAGCTTGTAGAGGCGGTCATTGTCCTGGCTTATTGAATATCGGCTTGTGGTGTCGGAGTGCTTCGTCGGGGGGCCACGCTGGCGGGGTCGCTTGATTGCAGGGGGAGTGGTGGTGGTGGCGGCGGTGGTGGTTGCAGAGGGGGCGAGTTCCGGGGACGGCGCGGGGATCGGTTCCTGTTTGACTGCGGGGGGTGGCGGGGACATGGGTTCTTGGGGGATTGGAGCAGGAGGAGGGGGTGCAGGGAGGAATGGATCCAATGCAAAGGTGGTTGGGTGGTGGTTATAGTACTTTTGCTCGAGTTGTGGGGAGAGTGGCGAATGCTGGGGCGATGGGTAGGGTTGGCACGGGAGTTGGGCCGTGGTTGTGAAGAATGGTTGTGTCAAGAACGGGTAGCTCTGGAAAGGATATTCTGGAGGGCAATTCATCGCGCGCGCGTGTTTGTATGTATGGACGTGATAGAGAGGGTGAGAGAGTGTGGAACAAGGCAGAACAGCAGTAGCAAGCAGTGGTAGGTTAATTTTGGTAGGCAATATTGAGGTGAGATAGTAGGAGAAAGGCCCAGGAAGCTTTCGCCTTTTTATACAACTAATCCGAAGACGGAATCCAGTCCTTAATTTTCCAGAAATACATCGTGTACTTTCGTACCACCGCCGTCGTCGTTAGGGATATCGCTCTCGCACAGACCACGTTTACCTGAGACATAGGGTAGATCTCTGGTCTCCCAAAACAGCTGACCGCGTCGTGGATAAGTGTCCACCATCACCACCACCACCACCACCACCACCACCACCATCATCATCATCATCATCAACATCGGCATCAACATCAATAACGCCCGAACCCACGGTCCTGGATATATCCAAAGAGGTCCGGTCCGTGCATAACAACATCCGTAGAATTCTTCTCGTTTACCGTAGTCCATCCATCCCATCGTGTCCCCCGAGTACCGTGTGCCAACGATACCAGTACAATACCGTACAGCCCTCGTTTGTCGCGGTTGGATGGATGACCGAAAAGCAAGAAAGCTTCCCTCCCCCCTTCGTACCTCTTCGGTATTCAGTATGATATTCCCAGCTAGTACCCGTCCGTCCATCATATCCCTTGATGTATACAAACACCGTAAATAAAAACCGGCGAAGAAAAAGGAAAAGAAAATACCCAACCGGACAGAATTACCGAGTGACGGTACACCGTCGCTGATTCACAACTCACCCACCCTTCTCCCCTGCCAGCCTCCTGCTACCGCTATTAGACCGAACACCCGGGCAAGCATAGCCCAGGAGCTCTCTCTCAGGGGAACATCGTACATCCCATCGCCTAATACAGGCACTTTTTATCCCTGTGCTCAAACCACAAATCTCCCAAGCAAACAATTCAAAACACCCTCTGCTGTGCTACCACCAGCCTTGCCCTAAGACCAATGCCAAGCCTGTCACCCTGAACTCTGATTCAACATTGCTTCTCCTTCTCCACACATTTCTTGCTCATAGCGCTCTCGAAAAGGCTAGGGAAAGCAATTGACAAGAATTGACATCCGTGGGTCCCAGAGCAGGCGATAACCGGTGGTGATGTCATGCCTGCTTGCTAAGCAGTTATTTAGAGTTAGAACGAAGGGGCACCGTTGCCGCACTCGCCGGCAATGATTGTTTTTTGGAGATTATTTCTTTTTCTTTCTCTCTCTCTTTTTTTTTTTTCTTGTACGGTCGAGGTCTGTGCGGGTGAGAAGCGGCTGCAGGAACGGGCCTGTTTCGATTTAGGGGAATCCAGGCTCCCCTTTTTTCTTTTTCTTTTTCTTGCCCTTTCATTCTAGAATGTGGGTTAGTATAGTAAAGTGCTCGCGCACCGTACGAGAAGAGAGCGAGGTGAGAGCGAGAAGTGGGAGGTTGGACCGGATGTTTCCACTCGGGGAATATACGGGGGAGATGAACGCGTGAGGTATCGGTACTGTACCAGTATCGGATTTCCTGAATTGACACGCAAGGAGAAGTACTAGCGTGGTTCTAGGCGAGTGTTTGGAAATAATTGGGGTCCAAGTCGGTAGCCGAGAGAAGCGAAAACACCGCGGTAGTAATGTGCCGAGGATTTACGCTGAGAGGTGTGATAATTGGGGGAAGGGAAGAACTTGAGATGATGAATACAATCTTTGTCTTCTCCTCATTTGTAGAGGGGAAGTTCACCTGTGATATCGCGGAAATACCACTGGAAAAGTGTTAAATCTAGGACAATCTACTAGAGCTGGAACAGCACGATAGGGAACATTGGCAGTGTGTGCTTCACTAGTGTACTTTGTATGCTATGCGGAATATATATCCGCGCCTAGGGAAATATCCGAGAATTCCTTTCCATCTCAACCACGAGACTCCCTTGGATCCCTTGCCATAATAAGCACTAATCTAGATAACGGGGTAGATAAAGCTACTCCCCTTCTCGGTAAATGCCTTCAACTACATAAGCAAACAAAAATAAGATTGAGTAGTACAATGATAAACCCTTCCCACACTCCCTTTCATCACTTTGGCTCACAAAAAAACCACCAAGGCTCATTAGTCGAGCACACTCTCAACCTTCATCACGTTCTCCTTCTCCTTCCCCGGCTCCTCCTCCACCATCTTTCCCCCTTCCCCCTCTTTCTCTACTCTCCTCCCCTTCTTCCACCTCCTCTCACACTCCCCGCCCCCGACCTTTCCCGCGCAGCCCCCCCAGCTTCTCACCCTCTCAGCCACTGCCTCCCACCGGCCCCTCTCAAACTCCTTCTCGACCTCCCACACAGCGCGGAACAACAAATCCACGTCATCCTCCTCCCAGTATACCCCCCCCTCTTTAATGGCTTTGTAGCGGCCCTTCAAGACAGCCAGTTTGCGCTCCCACCCGTGGGCGGCGAACGCGGCATGTACGCGGGGCCACGGCAAGTTTTGAGTGTCTTTGAGCGTGAGGAGGAGATCCGTTTCCTCCGGCAGGGAGGGAAGGAGGACGCGGCGTTTTGGTGGCGGTTGACGTAGAGAAGAGGAGGAGGATGGGGATTGTGAGCGCTTTTTGGATACCGTGGTTGTGGGTGAGGTTGGCGGGGTTGGGTTTGCTTGATGGATTGAATCTGATGTATGCTATATGGACGGAAAACATTAGCTATCAAACATAATCCCTACCTACGCAAACAAAACGTGACATAAATACATACCTTCCCCCGGACATCACCGCCCGAGTGACCTTCCATGAAACACTCCTTTTCCATTTCCTTGGCAAATCCACCACCCTTGGTATGATATAATAAACTCGAAGTCTCAGAATAAAACCGATTCAATTCAATTAACTAAACCTCTTCCTTCCTTTCACGAACACCCCTTCACCACCCCTCATCACCCCTCTATATACCCCTCCCTCATCACCCCTCTCTCCCCCTCCCTATCAACCAATCGATACATGGCCGCCCGCCGCTAACACCACCCGACGCTCACGTACAGATAGACATACATACATACATACAAACCCACCAAGCAAACAACATCCATCTTGAAAATGTCTTGGGCCGTAACTTTCCGGCGAAGTTACAATATGCTACGCGCACGGGTGCTGAGCGGGCCTGTGTATGGTACGCACGGTACAAACGTGGTACTGTATGGCACGGTACAATGTATGTTACAAGTACAAACGGCCGGTAGAGCGCACGGACGGGGAGGTTCTGTTGTGGAGAGGTTTACGTCATGGGTAATGGCAGGTACTTCAGCACGGACTAGAGGAAGCTTGGGTGAGAAGGGAAGGAGAGGGGGGGGGGGGGTGGAGTGATGATGTGCTAGAGGCGGTGGTTAGAGCTTCGCTTCACTTTGCTTTACCGTCTTATCACATGCGTAGCACGATAGGTACGGTCCATCCTGTAGACTACCTTCTCCCTCCTCCCCTCCATCCCTCCTTATCAGCAATTCCACCACTCCACTCCACCACTCCACAGTAGCGCTACTGTGGCACCTCCCCAAGCCTACAAGTACTCACCCTCACTCTCCCAAAAACCCCCTCATCCAAATTAGCCTCACCTCACCTCACCTCACCTACCCGCACCAACCCCCTAACTGCGTGCGAACACAAAGACCCCCCCCCCCCCCCTCCCCCCAAACCTCCGAACAATTACTCTTTCCCTCACAACACCCCCCTAATGCCCCAGCCCGCAATCATTACTCAATTACTCTCTTCCTACTTAGTCACCTTCACAGCCCATCACCCGGCCCTACACAAGTATTCCAAGACTAGATAACAGCCAGCCGGTGCCGATGGTGCGCTATACTGTGCTTTTCCGCCCTGTAGCGTAGTACACCAAGCGGAGCAAGGCAGGAGCTGGGAATCCGGGGATCTGATTGATTGATGATTGAAGATTTAGTTAGAATGGTAAACTACGCCTCAAAAAGTTACTCGGTGTTCTGGTAGAGAGGTGAGGTGTGTTTTAGGTGGTGGTGGTGGAATTGCTTTTGCTCGGTTTGTCTGCTCTCATCCACTCACACTCTATCTGCGCTTCTGGGTAGGTAGGTAGGCAGTAGGCTTGTGGGATGTTCACGATGGAATGTATTTCCTTTCTCCATCCCCCCACGCCTTGGCTGCGCTACCCACTCATGATGATGTCGGGATAATCTCCAACTTCTGCTTTTTATTGTTATCATCGTTAATGGCTGGCAATGAGTAGGTTATGCACGTAGTGAGTTGGTGAGTTGGCTTAGCTTGTGTATATATACATGTTGGGGTTTTTTTTCTGGGATGATTCGGGAGAAGGGAATAGGAGCTCGTGGACACATCACTGTCATGGAAAGCCGGGTATGGAAATGAGATGCCCCAATCGCGGAAGGAAGAATGGCAATAACTAAATAGGAATAGGAGGGGGAATAGAGTAGAATAGAGCAATAAACATGAAGCGCAATAGTGAAAAGTCCTGAACCTATTGGCTTAAATAAAAAAATGAGAATGGTTATACTCGGGAAAGAAGGAAGTAAGGGGGATAATAAGCAGAGCTAATGGGAACCGCGAGCAAGAGTATGATACCAGAAAGAGTAAGACGAAACGAGAAAATACAGCCCTTTCCAAACCCGTCCACCGCCCGCTAACGAACCACCAAAGTTGAGCTACGCCTTGAATAGCAAAGAAAGACGGGTAAAGAGAAAACAAAAATCACAAAAAACCCATTTTATAAGAAAAAAAAAAAAAAAAAGAGATGTCTAGAAAAGAATGACTGTCATTGAAATTGAACATTCAACAAATTCTGCCAAAACCCGTCTCCCTGGACGCTTCCTCCTGGGCCGCCCATGAGCTGCTGTTCCTCCACGGCACAGCCTCCGCTATAATACGTATATTGCTGTTGATTATGGTGCGCCTGTTGCTGTTGTTGCTGCTGGGCCTGGTGAGCTTGAGCCTGCGCGTGGGCATGGGCGTGCCCTACCTGATCCATATTTCCTGCAACCATTTCTGGCATAGCGAAGAACTCCTCAAGGTCCATCGACATGAGATCCCTGTGGGGCACTACTGCATTTGTGTAGGTGGCCCAATCAAAGTCGCTCATGAGCTCGGGCTTGCACATTGTATTATCACCCGGATGGAGCCTAATCTGACTAGGTATCATTGCAGGAGAGTGTGACAGGGATCCGGGAAAAGACACGGACGAAGCGGGGGACGAGTGTGACTGCGCACAGCTTGTCGAGAATGGGGAATTCGAGGATGTGTCAGTGTCTGATTGAGTCGTTGATGAGTGGGAAGAGATCCTCGTTCGGTTCATCATGCCGTCTATTCGCTGCACACTGGTGATTGCCGATTCGGCCTTGGATATCAAAACCTTGAGTACTGCGGCTCCTTTCTCGGCAAGTTTGATGCGCTGGCCAAGGATTTCCAGGCGTTTTTGGCCCTCACGCAGGGCCTCCATGCATGCATCGAGGATCTCAGGGTCGAGCGACGCCGGCGAAGTTATTATCACTGCAGCAACCAGAACTGCCGGGTCAAATGTAAAAAAGCACAGGGTATATATGGTGTGGTGGTGCTCCTTCGTCATTTGGAAAACGCGAGTCTGCGAATCCAATATCACGAGTGACGCCTTCACAAGCTCCTGCTTGGACCGATCCCGGGTAAACACGAAAGGCCTGTGGAGCCCAACAATAAGACAGAAGGCTGACGCTTTGAGGAGCTCGGTTTGAGCCGCGAGGAACGGATGGTGATTGTCGTAGGATGTGTCTCGATTCTGAATCGCAAGGGCAGGGGGGAAGAACTCTGTGAAAGATAGGATCTTCGAGTGCATCAAATCGATCGACGAGAAATCGAGGTTAAGAGGTTTGTCTACCTTAACCTCCATTTCGTCGATCTCGTTGACGATGTTGGCAAGCTGATAATCCAAGAGTCTCTCCGTGAATGGAGTAGGTGGATCAAGTGGACCTCTTGGGACCGGGGGTTTAGTCAGGTCCGAGGGTATCTCGCAGTCTAGAGGCGGTGTGACGTTGCAATGGCGGTCGTTGATCATTGTTGGGCGGCCAAGAATCATTGCCATAAACCTGCCAAGTCATCATATCAGAAAAAATGAATAAAAATTGCACAATACCAAACGAAAAAGATCGCCATACCGATCCCATACGTAAAGATTAATCCAAACCCTTTTCTCCATCTCCCTATTCCAAATGGACATAATATCTTCTTGGCTGTTTGGTGGTTTTCGTGGCAGCTCCCTGTGCAACCCCATTTCTTGCGCCTCCCTGATCGCCTGTCCAAGTGCATGCCATGCCTCAACCGCCCTCCCCTCACTCTTGAGCCATGAGCTCCTCAGAAACCACTGCTGGACCCTGGGGAGTGTGGGACTGCTCGCCGAAATCAGGCCGGCAAGTTCGCAGGCGGTGCTGCTGTAGGTAGCACCGAGCGTGTAAAAATTTTCTTTTCCCAAATTGAGCTGCCCCATAAATTTGTAGTGTTCCTTCGGGAGCATTTGCAGGGCTATAGCGAGCACCTGTAGCAACAAGGCTGGGAACTGCGACAGTATCTTCTTTTTACCGGGAGAGTGCGGAGAATCGTTTGTCGCACAAATCTCAAACCACTCATTCAGGTGCGCCATAAACGTTGCCTCATGAAGTGTCCCATAAATCCAATTACACTCGGAAAAAAATACTTTTACGAGCAGCTGTGTATATGGCCGAGGGGGAATCTGGCGAATGTGTTTTGTGTACGCGTGGAGCTCAACACATTCGGAGACCTCAACAAGTTCCATGTTCGGCTTTGCCCAGCCGCCGCCCTCGAGATCAAGCTGGATCCGCGTTGTCAATATTTGTGTAGACTCGATTTCTTGGGCTCGCAGTTGCCATACCTTCTCGAGGACGTTCAGCGCAGTGTGCCCGCTCCCCCTGATGTAGCCGAATCTGCCCGTGTTATCCTTTACCTGGGCCAGCGACAACTCCCCAGCGGAGTCGGGGGACCCGCCCTTTAGGCTTCTGTTCGAGTCATTGTGACTGGTCGGTGAGTTGTTCGAGCTAATGTTGTTGGTGTTGTTATTCGCAGCATTCGGCTTACCCTCGTAATGGCAAAGGTGCGAAGCCGATCTGAGGGTACAATTTCCACACGGTTGCTGTCTATCACACTGCAATCATCAGTGGGCAATCGTTAGCATAGTAATAGCATAACATTCGAGGAGTTAAATCTTGGACAAATTTCTTTTGTTATAAAACCAACCTTTTGCTTTCTTCGATGGCATTCAGTACAGGAAATGACGGTCCTAGCTCTCTTGCGCTTTCGCTGGGGTGCTTGAGAGTCCGTAGTTGCCATTGCAAATAGTGCTGGGGTGGAAAGGATGAAGTGAGCGAAGGTTTTTTTTGTATCAACCGTGTACCTGGGGCCTATATCAAGACCCGGAGGCTAAGAGCAACGGTCGTGTGAGTAGGAGAATATTACAGGGCCTAGTGGCTGGTTGTCTGATGGGGGTGAGCACAGGATCTATGGTTACTCGGATCGGTACCGGAAAAGGCGAATAGGCAGGTTAGCGGAGGCAGGCAGGTGCTAAGGAAGTCAGGGTCCAAGTGCCAGTCTGAACTAGAGGGGAGATTTTATCGAAAAGCGAGAAAAGACTGAACACAAGTGACGTCCCTGAAGACGCGGAAAACTCCAACAATTAATAAGTAAGAGATGGTACTAGTATGGCGGCTGAGTGTGGAGTAAGAAAAAGAAAAGGGGGGGGATGCAACCAAGGAAGATGAGCACCGGGGGTGGGGTGGGGGGGGGGAGTGGGCTCGGTTCCTACTCGCAGAGGGGCAGCAACAATTGGGACAAGGGAGGGGAGACAATGGACTGACTGTCGGTCCCCAGTCAGAAAACGGGAGGGAGTTACGAAATCGATCTCGGTGTTAGGCTCGTGAACCCTGAGGACCCTGAGAACAAGAGGGGTTTTTTGTGCTAAGTCCCCGGATTCATTCGTAAATACAGGAAAATCCTAGCAAGGACCCTCAGACATGGCCGTGAAAACCCAAATCATAAAAGGTACTTAGAGCGTTTCCAATTAGGAACGAATAAATAGTAACAAAGTTACTAATGCTTGTCACCATGATCGCGCTAGTAGGAAAAGGTTTATGATCTCAGATTAAGCCACCTTAAAAAGACAAAACCTTCAACCAACGATTTCCCGACCTATTGGAATAGCTTTAAATTCTCCTCAAGGTCCTACTTTAAGGTAGTAAAGATAAAATTATTATCTGATAGTGAAATAAAAAGTATCAAAATTTAATATAATTGTATATTTATTATGATATTATTATTATCAGTTATTGTTCTAATTATATCTTGTTAGTAATCTTTTAGGTCAGTTTTTCTTTAATTTAGTATTTTCAAATTAAATAGGTTCAAGATAGTGAAATAATAAAATTTACTATTATTAATTGTACCCCATGATTTGAACTTACTGAAATATTAAATAATAATATTATAATACTGTAATATTCCTTCAAGACTTAGTTATGATTCAATAGATAGATATTGTCACAAATCATGACTAAGCAAGGATAGGGTTTTACATAACTCACGAATTGTGAGTCATAGGTTAAATTGATGAAAGTTAAATGTTTTGGCATAACTTGCAATTGCAAGTTATATGATGTAATAACTTTCGCAGATGACTCAAGAACTACGAGTAGTCATGGGCTTTGCCCATATGACACACTTAGCACATGAGATTAGGTATTAGGGAATTGGATATTAGGGCTCAGGGGAGTTATAAGATAAGAAGACTTGAGAGATTATGTGACAAGGGTCGCACAGTCTAAAAGTTAGGGGTTGCAGGAAGAGTGAACATAAAAAGGGCTTAAGGTCCCTAGAAGGATGAGCTCTTCATGCAACCATTTAAGTTATTTTCTATAATATATTATTCAATTATTATTTTACTTCATGGCCTAATAAGGGATTTCCACTTCACTGGATCGGAATTCAAGCTGTATGATAGATGTAGAGGACTCAGCTCTTAAGACAACAGGACATGCACAATTGTCAGATACTAGATATTAGGAACCCAGAGTTATTGACTGTTGCAAGTATTACCCCTGACAGTTAGGATTGTAATATATTTTCTTACTTTTGCCATTAATTTTTACAATAATATAATAAATAGTAAAGCAACTACTATTCGGTTAAAGTTTTTATTTCTTTTTAAATTTAAATTACTTTAGATTTTAGAAAACTTGAATCTAGCTTTAAAGTAGTTATTTCTTTCTTTTGTAATTTTTTAAAACATATTTCTAGTAGTTTGCTTATATTGATAATTACAGTAATATTTTTAAAGATTGGGAAATAATGGAAATCTTAGGAGCTGTTTGGCAGTCTGTGGTTTGAAAAATTCTTGATTTCAAAACGTGTTTTGGGCCAAATCATGTGTTATAATAATGATTGAGTTTGGCAGAGCATTGTTTGTATCATACACACAATAAATCGTTGTTTCAACACATGTGTTGAAACAATACGGAAATTGTCTACCAAGATTACTAAAATATCAATTTCACCATTAATATATATATGAATTGATATACTAGATATTAAGAAGACATAAATATTTTTGCATCAACTATTAGATGAAAAGTAATATAATAATATGACTTGTCTATCTCATTCTTCAATGTCGATAGTGCACTCATACCTTGAATGGCAATGGCAGCAACTTGCAATACACTGCTAATTTTGTCCTAATTATAATCTGCAGACAAACTGGGATTGTAGTTTGCTGAAATTTGTTTCTGTTCTTGTACTGATAATTGTGGTTGAGAATTGTGTTTAAAGATTTTCCTGAGTTATAATATTAATTATTAATTTATTTCATTTATCTACACATTACTTATCTTGAAAAATAACAAAAATTATAAATTAATTGAACTAAAAGCAGTTAATAAAACATTGATTTGAAAACATGTTTAGAAACAGTGGTTGTGTTTGGCACACTCATGTGTTCAAATAATGGTTACTGGTCATCAGCAAAAAAAGATCGGTTTTCGTTATCTGCATTTCAGCGCACCCTGCATCTTCTGGCTACGTTCTGTGGGACAATGTTTTTGAACTTATTTAATCAAAAACCCGTTTCATTTTAAGATCAATCTAACAATTATCATATGTAGACAAACATGAATTTTCTGCCCTAATTGACAACATTGACATATCTATTTTGGCTTCTAAAGTTCAAAACTGGATTCATGGGATGCACAGGATGCTGACCAGATGCAAACTCCACTATAGGGTACGTTCAGATGCGTGTGGATGCAAAATCGAGTTTTTTTGCTGATGGTTGTTTGTACACATGTTTACAAACCATGTTTTAAAATCAACAATTTTTCAAACAATTGCCTGCCAAACGCCCCCTTGTTATCTTTTACAAATTGTATTTTCTAGATTTAATATATTTAACATTTGACTCTACTGCTGGTAAATATTTACTGTCAAGTTCTAGCCTGATTCATAATATAGTTTATATTTAGTTTATAATATCTATTATCAATTGCTTTCAGGTAATAATATAAGATACCAGTATAAAATGACCTGTATTGGAACAATAATTCAAACTGGCTTTTAGGACAAGAAGAACTGCGTTAATGTGATAAGTATAGGATACTAGTGAGTTGATTGGAATGGATATAGTAATCTCAGCTGCTATTCAAACTCGATTTTGAAGGTTATGTACAAATGCAAGGAAATACGGGGCGTGAGTCAGTTAGAGAAATGATGCGGGATGGGACAAAGGCAAGATGTAGGGCATAGAGTGCTCGTTGGCAACCTTTATCAAACAAGGCCGGGATTTGGATATGCGATCTAGGAAGTAAGTGTATAGTTCTATCTTTACTACGAATTATCCACTGGGCTGCTTCAGGGTTATTGGGGGAAAGCTCGAAAAGTGAAGGGGACGGTGGTGGTGACGATCGAAGGGTGAGCTGCACTATCCGGGGTTCTGATTACGGTTCACGCCTTGGCTGTATTTGAGATCTAGTCTAACTAAATTCGTTATAACGTGGCCCAACAGCCCCTCTCATTGCACGCGATACAGCCGTATTCACTGAAGCATTACATCTCCTAACTGATTCAATACCTCAACGTTGTCTCAACACTCATTGATGGTGATTTGCGCAAGAGTGTGATCGGTGGTGGGACATATTATTATTGTATTATATTTATACCGGAACTGTGGCACAGTCTGGTCTTCTTTTCTAGCTATGCAACGTTCAACTTCCCATCTTCCCCATGTGGGACGCTCAGCGTCCGGCTTAACGTCACACCGTATATTCCTTTTTCTATCAGTCGATCTGCTCTCGCACTCTTCGATCCGGTGCACTAAAAGTAAAGAGAGAGAAAGTAAAGAGTGGGAGAAAAAGCAAGAAGCTAGAGGGGGATAAAGGAGTTATCCATACACGATCTATCACCTAGCAAGTGGGGGGGGGGGGGGCGGGAGGGAGGAGAAAAACGAGTTGG
>Ga0307509_10000344_pt1 | contig 77450 bp, 60 predicted proteins | sample 10_EM_MG_FD_202245 | JGI IMG/M metagenome (GOLD analysis project Ga0307509, IMG submission 202245) | Populus trichocarpa ectomycorrhiza microbial communities from riparian zone in the Pacific Northwest, United States - 10_EM | ecosystem: Host-associated > Plants > Roots > Unclassified | place...
GAAAATTCCAATCCAAGGGAGGTCGCAACGCCTTTGATCCTCGTGAACGCTTCTTCCAAGAGCTTAGAGTTCATCCACCATGAGTTGGAACTGACTGTAGTTTGTATGTCGTCAACGTAGGACGAAGGGGGGGGGGAGGAGGAGGGAAAATGAACGATAAATATACAAAGGATTTATAGCCAGGGAAATCTTAAGCGAGACTGGCCCACCCTAATATAATGGAAATAACCCTCTACTAACGCTTAACTCCAGATAATAAGCAGAAGCGGCGCACAAGTCTCCACTCGACCGCATAAGAAAGTCGGGAATGAGGTCTGGACGGGAAAGTAATAGCTATGCGCATTCCCATCACATATGATTTCACTCGACGAGAGGAAAATATTTGTGGTAGGTTTAGTTTGGGAGGAAAGAAAAGCGCTAATAAGTTAGTGACGGGGTGGGGTAGTAGGTCGTGGGTGGGGGTGAGAATGAGAGGAAGAGTAGTAATGATAGGAACAGGCTTATGAGGCTTGCCAATGTGGGAATTAAGGGTTGCGCACCGGTAGACGATAGAGTATTGTAAGAGAATTCACGTGGAGCTTAGGCACTTTGTAGGAAGGATGTAAAATGTAGCTTCCAGCACTCGCGATTGGTTCAATTCATTCTTCATTCGCTATCTATCTGAAAATAAACTAACGGTAAAGACTGGTGTATAAAACACAAATAGTACGTCCTGATCCGTCCATGGGTCACCACGCCTGTCCCTGTATCTCCCCACATGACCTTATTCCTCGGCATACTCTTGTGATAACAAAGGAAAGACGTGTCGGTGTAATCTATTGTTAAAAATCTCCCGTACCAGAACCATCTACAAAGCTCCTCACAGATCTACTACACTCCCGCGACTATCAAAGCTAAGCACATATTTCCGAGAGGGTATATGGTGGGCTATATTTCTTTGGCGTTTGGCTGTGTTGGGAGGGGCGGACCCCCGGGGGTGCGGCAGAGCCATTTCCCCCATACGGCAGTGCTTAGCAGAGTGGTACCGGTATTTGGCTAGCCATATCTGGTTTATGGGGGCTGACGGCGTCGTCCTGTCCGAGCAGTATTTCCACCACGCCCTTGTGACCATTTCGGGCAGCCCACCAAAGTGGTGTTCGGCCGTCCTCGTCTGGTTTGTGGGGGTTGACATCGTCCCGTCTGAGAAGTATTTTCACCACTCCGTTGTGCCCATTTCGGGCAGCCCACCAAAGTGGTGTTCGGCCGTACTCATTTGGTTTGTCGGGGATGACGCTATCATTTCCGAGTAGTATTTTCACTACCCCCTCGTGCCCATTCCAAGCAGCACAATAGAGTGGTGTGTGGCCATAATCATTTGGTTTATCGGGGCCAACGTCACCACGTCTGAGTAGTATTTTCACCACCCCCTTGTGCCCACTTCGAGCAGCACAGTAAAGTGGTGTTTGGCCGTACTTGTCTGGTTTTTCGGGGTTGACGTCGTCCTTCCCGAGTAGTATTTTCACCACCCCCTCGTGTCCATTCTGAGCGGCACAACAGAATGGTGTTTGGCCATAATTATTTGGTTTGTTAGGATCGATATCGTGTCGTCCGAGTAGTTTTTTTACCACTGCCTCGTACCCATTGCGAGCAGCACAACAGAGTGGCGTTTGGCTGTACTCGTCTGGTGTGTTGGGGTTGACGTCGCCCCGTCCGAGTAGTATTTCCATAACCTTCTCATGCCCATTTCGAGCAGCCCACCAGAGTGGTGTTCGGCCGTCCTCATCTGGTTTGTCAGGGCTGACGTCGTCCCGTCTGAGCAGCATTTTCACCATCCCTTCGTGCCCATTTCGGGCAGCACAGTAGAGTGGAGTTTTGCCATCCACATCTGGTTTGTTGGGGTTGATGTCGGCCCGTCTGAGCAGTATCTTCACCATTCCTTCGTGCCCATTCCGAGCAGCACAGTAGAGTGGTGTTTGACCGTACTCATCTGGTTTGTTAGGGCTGACGTCGTCCCTTCCGAGCAGCATTTTCACCACTCCCTCGTACCCATTGCAAGCAGCACAACAGAGTGGTGTTTGGCCATCCTCATCTGGTTCGTTAGGGTCGACGTCTTCCCGTCCGAGTAGTGTTTTCACTACTCCCTCGTGCCCATTGCAGGCAGCGCGGAAAAGGGGTGTTTGGCCGTACTCGTCTGGCTTTCCGGGGTTGACATCGTCCCGTTCGAGTAGCATTTTCACCACTCCCTCGTGTCCATTGCAAGCAGCGCAACAGAGTGGTGTTTGGCCGTATTGATCTGACTTTCCGGGGTTGACGTCGGCTAGTCTGAATAGTATTTCCACCACTCTCTCGTGCCCATTCCTAGCGGCCCACCAGAGTGGCGTTCGGCCGTCCTCATCTGGTTCGTCGGGGTTAACGTCGTCCTGTCCGAGTAGTATTTTCACCACTCCCTCGTGCCCCGTCTGAGCAGCACAGCAGAGTGGTGTTTCGCCATAGTCATTTGGTCTGCTGGGGCTAATGTTGCCCCGTTCGATTAGTCTTTTCACCACTCCCTCGTGCCCATTCCGAGCAGCCCACCAGAGTGGTCTTCGGCCGTAGTCATTTGGTTTTTCGGGGGTGAGGTTATCCTGTCCGAGTAGTATTTCCACTACCTTCTCATGTCCGTTCCTGGCGGCCCACACGAGGGGTGTATGGCCCATACAGTCTTCTTCGTTGGGGTCACAGCCTTCTACTTCAACCAAACCAGCTACAATCTGAGCAATCCCGAAGGCGGATGCACAGTGTAGACCAGTGAAGAGGAAAGGTTTATGGTGATTAACAATGTACCAATACGGCCTCTGTTCCTTTAAAAGGATCTTGGTAGATATGTGATTATTGAGGTTGTCAAACAGCTTGAGCGCAAGAAATTTTGCGCATTCCGAGAGGTCCCTTTTTGCGTGCATTCCCCAATACAGTGAAGAGTATTTGAGAAAGGGTATGTCTCGGAGATCGGGAGGGGGACTCGCCGAAAGAGCATTGACTTGCTGTGAATTTAGATAACTTAAACAGGTTTCTGCTATTGTCGAATGAGCATTACTAAGAAGCTCGGGATGAGCTCGGAGGTACTCTTGAAGAGTAGAGTGGATTAATCGGACTATTGAAGCCTCCTTGTCGACGGTAACAAGCCCTTGACAACAGGCAAGCACTGTCCCAATTGAAGGAACGTTGTCGATATTAAGACTCGGCGACCCTATTTCCACTGCTAGGGCGTGACACAGTTCACCTGGCTTCAAGGGCCGCTCTGCGTGGGAAATCCACATTAGAGCAGCCATGCCGAGCCTCGATCTCTCCCTACCCTGTCCCTTTATCCTACTTAGTGTTGCACCGTAAGCATCTCCCAATCCCAATCCATCGGTCATTTCGCTGAGCTTTTGTCGCCTCCGATGGGTAGTGGTTTCTTGTAGGATTGCATCGACATTCAACGAGACGAGAAGGAATCTAAGTATGTATCTGTTAGTGGATAATTTGAGGCAACTCACCCATCGTCACTGCCTCTACGTACATTTCAGAAATCTCTTCCGGAATTTTCTTCAGGATGTCTGCCTCAAGGCTACTGTCCATCGCATCCGGCGTCGTATCCTCGTGCAGCCTAGTATGAAGATATGTGATAATATCATCTCTCCTGGGGCTTATGGATACGCTTGTTACTCTTCCAGAAAGACACCTTCCGATCTCAGGTAGAATGTGGGCTCTCCCAGTCACGAATATTCGAGTGGCTGGAGACTTTTCGAGAATCCGGTTTAGTGAGTCGAGAATCTTCACTCGATATCCTGACGCGCATTCATCCAGAGCGTCAATACATATGAATGTGGGCTTTTTGGAAGAGGTAGCCTGCAGCGTCTTCACAATATGGGAAAGTTGTAGCCCCCGACCACCAATAGCATTTTTTTGGGTTTGGTATACTCTCGATATTTCCTCTGGGACCTCCTTCAGCCCGCAAACAAGCTGTTTCAGCAGGGCGCCCAGCATGCTTGCCGGTGACTGTTCCTGTTGAGCGGCGAAGTCAAAATAAAAGCATGCGACGGTGGCATTTTGTCCTCCAGCCTGATCGCACAACCTGTCTATCACCAATGAGCTAACATTGCGGCTTGTTAGCGCTTGTCCTTTCTCCTTTATTCCTTGAGGTTCGTCCTCGTTACCTAATATAAGTTTTTCCAACGCCCGGGTTTCCATAGCAAAACAACACCGCGTTGTTGGATCCACTTCCCTCGTTACCGGTATGCCAGCTTCTAAATTCCTCGGTTTGTAAGAGCCATTCCCCTACGTTCTCGACGCGGCTGCTTTGGATGGCCTGGTGTCGTAGCTTGGGCTCTAGTGGAGATAGCCAGGTTAAGAGATTAGATCGATCGTCGGCAACAGTAAAGTGATTAACGGTGCTGTTGAAAGAGTTGATATTGTTGCCGAAAGATTGAAACATTTTCTTTTTTGTGGTCGGGATATTGTAGATGATCGATGATGGAGTCCGTGAACCACAAGTGAAGGAATTCCTGGGGGCTGAAGAAAAGTGACTTTTGTGCAACATCAGGGATACCCCGGTACCGTCTACTCCAGTGCAGGTAATCAATCTTCCCCAAATTTATCAACACCCTGCCTATACCTACCGCATTGGTAGTTAGGTTGAGATGCGACACCTTTTTGAGTGCCTTCCTGGAGCGCTGCACAAAGTTGCACAAATCTTGAACTAGGATCAACCGACATCCTAGAGCGCCAACCCAGCCAGCTTGGTAAAATATACACAAGCACCCCAAGCCTTATGAACAAGTTAAGTTAGCCCGGAGACTTATAATCGAGTATAACTTAATATTATCACCTTAAAGCATGATAGAATAGTTCCTCGCAAGCTCTTTTTTTCGCAGCATCGCACAAGGCTCTGTGATAGGGGTTGTGCTCTTTGGTGCCCGCCGAGACCGCTAAGTACTCGGGTATAACTTAGCGATTTGCTTGTAAGGTGCAGGACGACGCGTGTGAGGTTGTAACTTAGTAGGTATCATACATAAGTAGATAGGAGGTATCATAATTAAGTAATTCGACGAGTGATATCAGATGATTGCGTGGTTCGGGATGGACGTGGAGGTTGAAGATTTTCTTGTGTGGCAGGGGGGAGAGGGTTCTGTATTGGTTGGTACAGTGAGTCATCTAAGTGGGAGGGAGGGAAGTGGCCTAATTCAAGTGGGGGGAAGGCAAGTGCGGAATTAGTATGTGAGGCAGAGAGGCGGGTAATTGATACTAATTTATGTCTTGTGGTTTGAATAGAAGTTCAAGCAGCTCGGCCATGAGTTTATGGAATTTCGATTATTTGCACTTGTTGTGCTTGGATTGACTCTTGCTCGTTTAGCCATGAGTGCGGGGCGAGAACAGTCTTAGTTGGTTACATATTTTGAGTGATGAAGAAATTGCTCCTTGGGTTGGGATTTCAAGACTAGCTGTGGCTTGTGATTGTGTATCAGGATGGTATACCAAGAGCCCTAGAATTCTGAAGTGCTGAGAGCACTTGGAATACCCTAGTTTTAGGGGTTTAGGGGTTCTATTGGCCGGATTTTGGGAAATCGCGGTCTACTCGAGTACCCCCCCAGCGTTGCCGACATAGCTTGCATGGCATATTTCTTCCTCTTTCCTTTTTGGGGTAAAAGAATTCCGTTCACTCGCTGTGTGTGTATATGCTGTCCAGTGCTTGTTTAAACCCACCCGGGCTCTTGCTATGTATCGTTCTCATGTCAGGAGTTCTACTTGGTAGATATTAATCTTACATCTCACTGGCGCGTACCGCACTGCGGCGCCCTCGAGAGTGGGAGCCGAAGGGAAAAAACAACATAAGTAGAAAACCACATTCCGGATCTGTATGCCGATGGGGGTGGCTTCGCTGAGTGTGCCTAGGTATCTGTGTGGAAATTGAAAATAAGACAAAACAGAAAGACTCGATCATGGCACGTTTTATCATATGTTCTCGGGATTTTGGTGGGTACTTAGTATATACTGTATTAGCATCGAAATCCACTCACGTGTCCTCAATTGTCTCTAGGATTGGTGAGGTTTTTCCGTGTTTGGCTGGGGAGGTCACAGAGTTCGTAAGGCTAGGCCTGAGAATCAGACAGGGCGCCTCGAGAAGAAAAGATAATTGTGATGGGCGGGAGGGGGCTAGGGGAGGATTGGAGGTCTCTGCCATTCTGCTGGGCGCCGGTTGACACTGGGTTGTTTGATCGGTCTGGAGCTGGAGTGGGTGGCGTATCATATGCTGGGAAAGCTCACTCGTACTTGGGGGTGTGGGTGGGGGTATGGAGGATTTGAGCCAAGCACTTGTGACTAATGGGAGTACCGTAGGGATTATAACAAAAATTATTGAGCTCCGTTCAGAGAAGAAACTCTCAAACCGTATCAGGGGGCCGGTCTGGGTGAGAGCGGACTGGACCGGAGAAAATGTATTATATAATAATATTATTATCAAAAGATTATTGTTATAATGATATTATTATAGGGTACAAACTGTACAAATATATTGCTGAGCACCGTCCCCTAAAACCCCAGGTCGCCGGGTGATCTGACATCTGGGACCGTGCGTGAAAGGATTGACAGAATAGCTGGATTTTCAGGGCTGCACGGTAGGGTATTATACGTAGAATGGAAGCCAATTTCGGAGTCGAAAAACACCCCACCATATTAAATTTCCTTGACGGGGAAGAACTAGAAAATATCGGCGACCTCCCAAACTCACCTTTAAGCCCACGCTAAGAAGTACACTAGCATGAGAGTGTGACCTTCATTAAACTAGTTCTATAGTGGAAACCATTCGTCATACTGTACATTAGCTAGAGCCGGCTTTCATGTCGCTCTTTGCGAGTGAGTGAAATACCTGCACTTTTTATGTGCATTTTTCCCCTCTGTCTAAATAGCTCTTAGGCCTATGCTTTGGGGGGAAGGGAAGAAAAATAAATGAACAGTAAATATACAAAGGATTATAGCCAGAAGACCAAAGTAAAAGCAGATACGACGATGATGGAAATCTCAAGCCGGCAAGCTTACCCCAATGAAATGGAAATAGCCCTCCCACTAACACCAAACCCTAGATCATAAACTGAAACTCGCAAGTTCCCACTCGACTATATAAGAATATCGGGATAGATGTTTAGGTGGGTGGGGATGGGTATGTGCATTCCCGCTCCATGTGATTTTACTTCGACCAGAAGAAATTTAAGCGGAGTTTTTATGTGGGAGGGAGGAAAGCAAAGGTGCTAATAGTAATGGGGTGGGGTGGTAAGTCGCGGGGGGTGTCGGGTGAGAATGGGAGGGGTGGTAATGATAGCAACAGACATGCTTAGGGTTATTGCCGGAATGGGGTACGCGCTATTCCTATTCCGGGGTAGTACAAGTATAGTGGGCCATACCTCAACAGCACGCAGCTGGGGGAGAGCAGTAGATCCTTGGAGGCGTAGTAGCTCCACTACTCTTGCATGGCGGTGCTCAGTAGCCCAGTCCAGCAAGTGGTGTTTGACAGTCGTTGCCTGGTTTTTTGGGGTTGATGTCGTCCCGTCCGAGTAATATTTTAACTATTCCCTCGTGCCCGTTCCAAGCAGCACAGCAGAGTGGTGTTTAGCCATATTTATTTGGTTTGTTGGGGTTAAGGTCGTCCCGTCCGAGGAGTATTTTCACCACTCCCTCGTGCCCATTCCGAGAAGCACAATAGAGCGGTGTTTGGCCGTACTCATCTGGTTTGTCGGGGTTGATATCGCCTCGTCCGAGTAGTGTTTTCACTACTCCCTCATGCCCACTCCAAGCAGCACAACAGAGTGGTGTTTGTCCATCCTCATCTGGTTTATTGGGGTCGACGTCATCTCGTCCAAGTAGTATCTGCACTGTTGAAAATGGGCTAGACTGCTCACCATTACTGTTACAGCTATTGCAGTGTTCTCAGCCACCTACCGAATACATATATTCCCATTTGCGCTGCACACGAAACACAACCTCTAGCGCCTGCTACGCACTCTCGCTCCCATACCGTTTCACCAGCACTAGCTCATACTCAGCCGAACATCTATCCCTACATCTCTAGTGCGACAACATCAAACACTATCAAACATCCAACGAAACACGAATACTCAGGACTACCAAATACCTACTTGATCCGAGGACATGAGCTTAAACCTCGGCATAGCGATTAACCCAAGACCTCGGGAATTCGGTATCACCACTAGAGTGATCCTGAGCGCCGGGAAGAAAGGCAGAGAAACGGAATAATCTCATGTGAGATTGGGCATGTGCAGGACGCATGCTGGGGTGGAAAGGATTCCACAAGGAAGGATATAAGGCAGTTGGATCTTCTCTTTGTTCATTTCGTTATCTGCTTACTTGTCCTTCGTCTCTTCGAGTGCTTTCCTCTCCTTGTTAAATTGTTGTCCGCTCTTTGGCCATTTGGTTTCTTTTACTTTCGATAAGTCTTCTGTTACACTCTTTATATTTCTACGACTATACAAATTAATCGCTTCCACACTAGACCAGAACGCTCTCTCCATCCGCTATACTATAACCTTGTTCTAAAATGCACTACTCCCTCGTGCCCGTTTTGAGAAGCACAATAAAGTGGTGTTTGGCCATAGTCATTTGGTTTGTCGGGGCCCACATCGCCCCACCCGAGTAGTAATTTCACTACTCCCTCGCGCCCATTCCGGGCAGCCCACCAGAGTGGTGTTCGGCCGTATTCACTTGGTTTTTCGGGGTCAACGCTGTCCTGTCGGAGCAGTATTTCCACCACCTTCTCGTGCCCATTACGGATGGCCCACATGAGAGGTGTGTGGCCCATGCAGTCTTCCTGGTTGATATCGCGGCCCCCGGCTTGTACTAGGCTAGTCACAATCTCAACAATCCCGAAGGCGGACGCACAGTGTAGACCACTGAGCCGGGGAAGTTTATAGCGGTTAATAGCGTACCAACATGGCCTCTAGGAACTTAGGAGGATCTTAGTGGATATATGGTCATTGAGGTCGTTAAATAATTTTAGAGCGAGAAATTTCGCGCAATCCGAAAGGCCCTTTTTGGCATGCGTTCCCCAACATAGAGAAGAATATTCGAGGAAGGGCATGCCCTGGAGATCGGGAGAGGGGCTCGTCGAAAGAGATTTTACCTGCTGCGAATTTAGATAACTTAAGCAGGTTTCTGCCATCGTCGAGTGAGTAGTACTAAAAAGCTCGGGATGAGCCCGGAGGTACTCTTGAAGAGTAAGGTGGATCAGCCTAACTGTGGAATCCTTCTCATCGACGACAATAAGACCTTGACAGCAGGCTAGTAATGTCCCAATTGAAGGAACATTATCGGGATTGAGATTCAACGACCCTATTTCCACCGCTAGGGCGTGGCACAGTTCATCTAGCTCCAAGGGCCGCTCTGCGTGAGAGATCCACATTAAAGCGGCCATGCCGAGTCTCGATCTCTCCCCACCCTGTCCCTTTATCCGACCTAGCGTCGCGCTATAACAATCTCCCAACCCCAACCCACCAGTCACTGCGCTGAGCTTTTGTCGCCTTCGGTGGATTGTGGTTTCTTGCAAGATGGCATCGATATTTAGCGAGACTGGCAAAAGTCTGGATATAATATGTATTTGTCAGCTGATACTCCGAGTAGCTTTCCCATCGTCATTGCCTCTACGTACATTTCAGATATATCATCCGGAATTTGCTTCAGGATGTCTGCCACAAGACTGTTGTCCATCGCATCTGGTGTTGTATCTTCGTGCAATCTTGTATGAAGATATGTGATAATATCGCCTCTCTTAGGACTTATGGGCACACTGGTTACCCTTCCGGGAAGACATCTTCCGATCTCGGGCCGAATGTGGGCCCTCCCAGTCACGAATATTCGAGTATCTGGAGACTCCCTGAGAATCTGGTTTAGCGAGTCGAGAAGCTTGACTCGATATCCTGCCGCGCATTCGTCCAGAGCGTCGATACATATGAAGGTGGATTTCCTGGAAGAGATAATCTGCAGCATTTTCATAATATCGGAGAGTTGCGGCCCCCGCCCACCAATGGCATTTTTTTGGGTTTGGTATACTCTCGATATATCCTCCGGGATCTCCTCCAGTCCACAAACAAGCTGTTTCAGCAGGGCGCCCAGCATGTTCGTTGGTGACTGCTCCTTTTGGGCGGCGAAGTCAAAATAAAAGCATGCGACGGAGGCATTTTGTTCTCCAACATGATCACACAACCTGTCTATCACCAATGAGCTAACATCCGGGCTTGTTAGCGCTTGTCCTTTCTCCTTTATTCCTTGAGGCTCGTCCTCGTTACCTAATATAAGTTTTTCCAACGCCCGGGTTTCCATAGCAAAACAAAACTGCATTACTGGATTCACCCCCTCCACCACCGGTGCACCAGCTTCTAAATTCCTTAGTTTGTATGAGCCATTCCCCTATATTTTCGACGCGACTAGCTTGAATGTCCTGGTGCCGCAGCCTAGGCTCTAGTGGCGATAACCAGGTCAAAGTTTGAGACCGGTCTTCGGCAAGGGTATAGTTGTTCCATACGTTAACGGCTGTGTTCAAAGAGTTGATATTATTACTGAATAATTGAGACATTTTCTCTTTGCGCTGCTTAGGGTATTATCTTCGAGTCGATGAGCGATGGAGTCAGCCGGTTAACTTACTGGAATTCCTGGGAGCTGATGGTTTAATTTCTGACGAAAGCGGGGTCTTTTGTGGAACCTCATCGAGAGCTCAGGGCCGTCAAGTCAATCTCGCCTAAATTCGTACCGACACCCGGCCACTCCCCTCATCCTCTCCACCGACAGTAGGATATGCGGCAGCTTTTAAGCGCCGCCATGCCGCACAGTAGAGTACTAGGGGGTGAGCATTAGAGATGGGAGGTGAGAGGACTATTGCCAATGCTTTACTGTAGCTTAGCGCATGTAATAGATAATAGAAAAAGGGGTTTTTTTTTAAAAAATAAATAGTGAGAACCGGTTTTGGTACTTGACTGGAATTTAACCTGCCAAAGTTTGGTGTGTGTAACCATGGGAACAGCCAATCTTTGCGCTTTTTTTGGAGGGGGAAAAAAGTGAGGCGAACCCAAAATGTAACTTATCGTACCGACAAGGAAACTTCCTGCTCTCTCATTGGCCGAGTGACCCGGGAACCGATGAGAACCGTTTCGCCTCACTTACCCTTAGCCCCCGGTACTCCCAGTATAAATCTTGCACCGCCATAAGCGAATACCCCAGAGTGCCTGCTGTGGTATAAGATTTGGATTATGATAACTGCGGTGGAATCAGCTGGCTTGGTATATACTGTAATAATATACCAGTGCATCAACCTGTATCATATTATGAATGAGTTAGTTGAAAACATATAAATCACCTAACCTAAACCATTATTGTGCTGTGCCACCTTATCAAAATGTCCGATTTGATCATCTGATAGACACAGATCAGACGAGTGATATTTTATGATCGTTGTATGGGACTAATATGGAAGTTGATGTTTTTCTTGTGGGGTAGGGGGGAGGGTTCTGTGTTAGTCGATATGATGAATCAGCCAATGCAAGAGAGGGGCGTTTGATTCAAGTAAGGAGGAGACAAGTACAGTGTAATCATGAAAGATAGCTAGATGGGTAAGATTATACTGGTTTGTGGCTTGTGGTCTCAACAGGACTTAAAGCCCCTTGGTTATGAGTTTACAAAATTTCGGTCCTTTCCACTGGTTATGCTTGGATTGCCATGGATCGTGTTCGTTTGGCTATGCGTGGTGCAGTAAAAGAAAATTGGACTCGGGGTTGAGATTCCAAGTCTTGTAGTAGTTTATTGGGATTGTGTATTCCGATGAGTATACCAAGGGCCAGAATTGCGGAGTTCTGAATTCCTCTAAGAAAATTTGGGCTTGGGGCTTTTTATTGAGCGGATTGTGGGGAAATCACACTATTGCTGAGGTTTTGATACAGAATTAATCTCTCGAGATTGGCTTCCGCCAATCCATATCTGGAGCTCAATATTCCGGACATTTATAACCGGACAACATTGTACTGGGCGTGTGGGGCTGGCCTCTCAAATATGGTTCCGCTTCTTTTGGCCGACAAGCGGACAGATTGTAACAGCATTGCCATCGATCTCGCACCATTAGAGGTAGCGGTTTTGAATGGGGGAGCGGAAACTGTATGAATCCTTTTGGAACCCAATGGTATTGATGTCAATAAACGCTGGCCACTATATTCCGCTATCAATTCTAAGGCGGAAGATATGGTGAAGCTGCTTTTGGATGACGAGAGGATTGACGCCCATCGTGGCCTCGGAGGAGATACGCCCCTTGGGCTAGCAACCCGTGGGCGATGCGTACGATACCAATAATACAGCTTCTGTTAGGTATGAGAGATGTCCTTGTTAACATCACAACAGGCAACGGGGAAACACCATTACAAGTTTTTGGAGGGCTCAGGAGAAATTTAGGAGGAACGATCTTATTTCGCATGGCTTATATCCTTTTTTAAGAAAAAAGAAAGAAAAAACAACACTTGATGTATCCTTCAACTTTCATCAAGTTACCCATCCTTTCTTCCAAATTACCCTCCCTTCTAGCCCCTTCCCTATGTTTCTATCGATGAAATTATATATGTGCAGGTTCCCAAATGTACAGTACACGACTTTCGCTTGGTTTTACTCGCAACTTCATAGCGGGTAGCTAGCCCCCGGATATCGATAGCTTTACCAACGCATTCTCCCACACTAAGGCGTAACCCTATCTGATAGGTATTAGGGTAGGATGGTGAGTTTGGGGTACGGCCAGCAGAGGGTTCGTGACTGTTGTTTTGTGGGGTTTCTTGTTTTTGTGTGCTGAGTGCGCTCTCTACCTGTATTTAATCTACAACCACCAGAGCTTCTCGTTGAACATCTCCACCACCACCACCACCACCACAGTGATTTCCTCCTGTGCTAACCACGAGTTCACTGCCAACGCTCCACACTAGGTGCCATCCACCTTCCTGTCTGAGAAGATAGGTACAGGCAAAACCCCACAATTTTATCACTACCCTCCCCCTAAGCCAAACTTCAGAGTTCCTTAGGCCGGGCCAAGCAAAAACACCTCTCCACAGGCCAGTAATACTCCAAACCGGCCCGGCCACGGATATCGTCAGGGGTTCCTTGGTTCTCGAAACAAGAGAAGGGTTGCCTGATATAACTAGCTTTGTAATCGCGCCTACCAGGGCAGGGAAACGATTCCGTTTCTTGTCACTGTTGCTTTCCTAGAGGCCAAACTGACCCTCATTATACTTGTAGTGCCGTGGCAACTCTGCTGGAAAGTCAACGCGAGCATAGGAATTGTGCAGACTAACTTCCTCCTAGTGCAAGAACAGTGGAGCATGCGCCTCTTGAGATACTGTACTCTATAGTTAGCCAAGTAGATCTTTTTCCTGTTTGCCATTTAGTTAGGCCATTATATCCCAGAAGGGGCTCGAAAGGGCCGGGGCCGCTCTAGCCGATGATCTAAAAGAAGAGCAAGACACACCCATTCGATGGGGAGATCCATTCATTCGATATAGGATTAGCAGGCATTTATAGGGGGTAAGTTTCGTTTATTTAAAGGGGTTTAGCCCATAGTTTGAAGTGAATACCATGGGTTTTCCTGTATGTATATAGCTAGCTACGAATAAACTATGAAACTTGAAGGAAAAAAGTCTAAAGTTTTATATATTACCCACCAGATTGGGCCACCCAATCCCTCCGGCATTGTCCACGTAGTCTGCACCACTCATTTATTCTTCCTCTTTATACACGAAGAAATTACTCCCGCCGTTGTGACTCTAGGTCTTGTGGTGTTTTGTTAGTATAACAATGGAGCACCAGGGAGGCTAGGGTTGGGAAGTGCTGAGGAACTCTTGGAATATGCTGGGCTCAGATATCAATAAGCGGATTGTGGAAAAATCACTCCATTGAGAGGTTTTTGGTATGTACTGAGGAAACATTTCGAGATTGTATTTACTGTGGGTAGCCCAATCCCGGAGGGGGTCATCTGCATAACTACATCGCCTATTTATTTTCCATTTTTTTTTTTCCACGAATAATCTAAAATGCCTTATTACTTGTAAGTGTGTATGCGGACCGATGCGCATTGGGCCCCACCGGAATCCCTTTAGTTTGTCATTTCCGTATCAGGAGTCCTGTCTGGTAGGTATTACTCTCACATTTCACAGGCTCATATGGTACTACTTGTCGATGGGGCGAGTGCTAACGGGAACAAAGGGGGGCAAGTCAAGGCTCCCGAGTTTTGTGTACAGGTGATGGATCTCTCGGGGGGGGGTGGTTTCGCTCGGGGTGCTTAGGTAGTGGTGTGGCACTTGGGGGGGAGTCAAAAAAGGCCCCGGGCTATAGCATGTTCTAACTTACGTCTTCCGGGATTCCGAGGGTTATTGGAATATACAGTCTCGGCACTGAGACCTACACTCACTGCTCTCTCACAGGGTAGCGTCCTATATTATTCCTTGTAGATGCTCAGTAGTCTGGGAATATAGAGCTGGAGAAAATATACCGGCATGCGCCGGGTAATGCTGCCCAAGATAAGAAGGCATGGGTTAATATATTATACCATCTAAGACCATGCATGAAAGGTTTGGGTCATAGCAAAGTTTTCGAGCATATACGGCCCTCACAGAATCGAGGTCAGTTTTACAATTAAAAGACTCCTTACTACTGTATTGATTTTACTTAATGAGGGAGAGCTAATAGTGAGAGATTTTCCCAAACTCACCTTTAGACACGCACTTAGAGGACAGTGGTAGATAAGCAGGGTTTTCGTTAGACTATTTCCATACCAGAATACAATTACCGTTGTACATTAGCTAAGAGCTAACTTAGCTTTCATGTCACTCTTTACAAGTATCGGAAGTACTTGCACTTTGTGTGTATATTCTTTCATTCCCTACATCAAAACAAGTCTTACGTTCAAAATTTAGAGGCGAGGAAAGGGGGAAAAGGAAATTGTGGGGGGGAAATAATGAATAATAAACATTCAAAGAGGATTCATACCCGGAAAGCCGGAGTGAAAATAGATACGGCGACAATGAAGGTGTCGAGCTAGGCCGGCCTATCTCAGAGCAATACAAATGGCCCTTCACAAACGCCGGACTCTAGATTATAAGTATCGTAAAAGCTCGGGGGTTCTAGTCCGACAGGCAAGAAAATCCTTATATCATAGATTAGGACGGGTAAGTGATATTTTGTAGTAGGTATGCGCATCCTCATCACCTGTGATTTCTTTCGACTAAAAACAATGCACAGGAGTTGGGCTCCTGTGGCAGGGTTAGTCCGGGAGAGAAAGGAAAGACAATCATCGATCGCTACGAGGGGACGCTCCGATGTCGTAAATCGTGGGAGGGTACTGGGTCGGAATAGGAGGAAGGATGACAATGATAGCAAGAGGCGTGTTTATAGGCTATGGCGCAAATAGTACATGTGCTATCCCTATCTGGGGGTGGTACGATATGAAGGGCCATACCTCTCCGGTGTCGGGGCTGCAGCTTAGCAGCCCACCAGGATGGCTTTTTTTGCCGCTATCGCCTAATTTATCAGGGCTGGCGTCCTCAAGTCTAGCCAGCAGTTTCACCACTCCCTCGTGCCCATTCTGGGCAGCACAATACTCGAGTAGAGTGGTGTTAGACCGTATTCACTTGGGTTTTCAGGGTCGACCCTGTACTATCGGTGCAGTATTTCCACCATCTTCTCGTGCCCATTGCGGATGGCCCACATGAGAGGTGTGTGACTCATGCAGTCCTGCTTGATGTCACGGCCTTCGTCTTTTACTCGAGTAACAAGCTAGTTACAATCTCAACGACACCGAAGGCGGACGCACAGTGTAAACCACTGAGCCGGGGAGGTTCATGGCGATTAATAATAGGGTACCAATACGGCCTCTGGGTGCTTAGGATGATCTTAGTGGATACAAGGCAATAAATATGATATCTCTTACCAGAGCGAAAACAACTATAGAGACAACAGCTGCGTTCCAAGACAAAAGAAGCAAAAGATTGATTATTTTATTTTTCATTGTTATTATTATTTTTTATTTTTTATTTTTTATTTTTTATTTTTTATTTTTTATTTTTTTGTCCACCCATCTCCCGTCTGCTTCTGCTACCCGCCGATCGCCAACCTTTAAGGTCTAGAGTCGGATTCTACCACCTCGTAGCAGGATTGTTAAACCCCACAGCCCTATTGATGAAGGCCAAGTTCTCCAATCTCCCAGTCCCCATAGGGCAGGATTTGAGAAATTCTCAGTTTTCCTGCCCTACATGATGGATCGTTCAATAATAACTGATTTTCAGTGCGGATTGAACTCCTGGGCTCCCGCTAATTGCGACAGGAGTATTAACCACTGCGCCAGCTAGGTATTTCATGAGATGTAAACTTGGGAACTAATACTTATCCTACCGGAAGCCCGATTTCGGGATTTTAATGGGTGGGGTGCTTAGGTAGTGATGTGGCACTTGGAGAGAAGTCAAAAAAAAGGCCCCGACCATGGCATGTTCTAACGTACGTCCTCCGGGTTTCCGGGAATAGTTGGTATATACAGTATCGGCACTGGGACCTGCTCTCACTGCTCTCTCACAGGGTATCGTCCCATATCATTCCTCGTAGTTGCTCAGTAGGTAGAAAAATCTGAACGAGTCGGTCCATTATAGCGAACGATCACAACTCCCAATTCACGTCGTGATCGGTCGCTCGTCCTCCGTTGTTTGTTAGTAGGACAGACAGAGGTTTCCCCTGCCCTTCTAGGAGGTTGTGGGGTTCTGGCTCCCGGCCTTAGCACGAACAGAGTGCCCCCGGGGAGAGGAAAGGAAACTAAGGGGCAGAAAGAGACTGAGCGAGGACAAAATTTCCCCGCCAGCCTACTAGAAGTCGCTAGATATTGGCCAGCTCGATCATTCTTTAGTAATTGAGGGAGATACGGTATATGTTGGAAAGGCCCCCCAGCAAGGATGCGGGTAGGGAAATAGAGAATTTGAGCTACACACTAGCAGCTAAGAGAAGTAGAGATAATGGCAACAGTTTTTGAGCCCCATTCAGAGAAGACATCTTCGAGAATATTCGGGTCTAAGTTGAGAATGCGGGGATTTGGATGGAGAAAATATACCAACATGCCCGGAGCCATCCTTTCCAGAATCGCAGGCTGTGCCATCTGAGACCGTAATCACGAAGGGTTTGGTTGCATGGCCGCGTCTTCGAGGTTGCAAGGTACTCATGGAATGAGAGCTAGTTTCGGGGTTAAAAGGCTCCTTACTACCAGTTTATTCGATTTCCTTGAAAAGCAAGAACTAAGGAGTGGGATAGCCTTCCATACTGGCTTTTATTCTGACATGCCGGTGGGTAGTAGCATGAAAACACCATCTTCGTTAAACCATGTAGGAACTAGCAATCGCAATACCTCACATGGCTTCCGAGTCTCAGAAATACTTGCACTTCAAATAAATTTCCTTTTTTTCTCTGTATCGGAACAACCCCCTCGTCTAAACAGGGAGGAGAGGGCAAAACACAATTGTGAGAAAGACAGTAGTGAAGTATATGCAGGGTGGATCTAAAAACTAAAAAACTACAATAAAAGCAGGTGTGATGAGGGAAATCTCACGGGTTCCGCTATCTGAATACAACAGAAATAGCGCCCCACCCACGCCAGACTGTAGATCACAATTAGAAACCCACAAATCCTAACTCAGCTAGGTAAAAAAATCTCTATAGAGGTTTGGGCAGGTCTAGGTAAGTTGCAGTGGATATGTGCATCCCATGTTGGACATGATTACCCTCGACCAAAGAAAATACCGGTATTAGAGCTGGGTTTCTGTAGTTAGCTTACTTCAGGCGGAAAGGACGAAAGGCGGTCATCACGAGGCGGCGTGGTAAGTAGCAGGAGGGTGTTGGGTGGGAATGGGGGAGCGTTTGAAAATATGGCTATGGGCAACAATTTTTATTATTTGTCGTATATACTGTGTAAGTGCAGGGGAGGTTGCGTTGCACGCTAAGTGAGGAGGAGTTTGTAGTATGAGAGCAGATTGGTAGGTATTCTGGTTCTTAATTCTCTAGGCAAGGTGAGAGAAATATAGGGAAAACAATGTAAGAACCATAAGTGGATACAGTGTTTGGCCCTTAAAAACCTTCCAAGAAAATCTAACTAAATATGCGTAAGTGTAGCGGTGGTGTGAGGGAATAATTATGTATGATATGACCAAGAAAGGTGCATAAAATAATACATAAACAACCATGAAATCCTGAACACTAAATAAGAAACACAAATAGAAAAACTCAATCAGTATCATGGAATATTGATAAAATATACGTAATTATGTCTTAGCTGTAGTAATGTCCACCGTGTACAGGTGAAAGCTGGGAACGCATACTAAGTAGAGAAATATACGGTGTTATCAAAGAAAATATACATATGAAACGTACTAGGGAAAAATTCAACAAGGAGTAGTGACAATGATAACAAGAGACGGGTTTATGGGGCTGCGGCACATGCTGTTACTACTCGGGGATGGTATAGAGGCTACACCTCTTCGGCGTTCGACTGTGCTGGGAGCGGCGAACCATCGAGGCTGTAGCAAGGCCGCCGCCGCTGGATAGCGGGTGCTTAGTAGCCCACCAGGGCAGTGTGTCGCCGCCATTATCTGGTGTGTCAGGGCTAAAGCCACCGCATCCGAGTAGCATTTTGATGACTCCCTCGTGCCCATTCCGAGCGGCCCACAGGAGTGGTGTTTGACCGTCCTCATCTGGTTTTTTGGAGTTGACGTCGTCTCGTCCAAGTAGAATTTTCACTACTCCCTGGTGCCCTTTCCGAGCAGCACAACTGAGTGGTGTTTGGCCATAGCCATTTGGTTTGTCAGGGTTGACGTCGCCCCGTACGAGTAGCATTTTCACCACCCCCTCGTGCCCTTTCCAAGCAGCACAGCAGAGTGGTGTTTGGCCATAGCCATTTGGTTTGTTGGGGTTGGCGTCGTCCCGTCCAAGTAGAAGCTTCACCACTTCCTCGTGCCCATTCCAAGCAGCACAACAGAGTGGTGTTTGGCCATAGCGACTTGGTTTGTTGGGGTTGACGTCGTCCCGTCCGAGTAGTATTTTCACAACTCCTTCACGCCCGTTCTGAGCAGCACAATAAAGTGGCGTTTGGCCGAAATTATCAGCTTTGCAAGGGTCGACGTCGCTCCGTCCGAGAAGAATTTCTACAACTCCTTCGTGCCCACCCCAGGCAGCACAATAGAGTGGTGTACGGTCATAGTTGTTTGGTTTGTCAGGGCTGACGCCGTCTCGTCCGAGCAGCACTTTCACAACTTCCTCGCGCCCATTTAGAGCAGCACAACAAAGTGGTGTCTGACCGTCCTCAGCTAGTTCGTTGGGGTTGACGTCGTCCCGTTCGAGCAGCACTTTCACCACTCCCTCGTGCCCATTCTGAGCAGCACAATAGAGCGGTGTTCGACCGCGCTCGTCTGGTTTGCCAGGGTTGACATTGCTCCGTCCGAGTAGTATTTTAACCACTCCCTCGTGGCCATTGCAAGCTGCCCACCAGAGTGGTGTTTGGCCGTACCTGTCTGGTTTATCGGGGTTGATGCCGTCCAATCTGAGTAGTATTTCCACCACTCCCTCGCGCCCACTCCAGGAAGCGCAACAGAGCGGTGTTTGGCCAAAATCATCTTGTCTTTCAGGGTTGACGTCGTCTCGTCCGAGAAGCATTTCCACCACCCCCTCATGCCCATTCCGAGCAGCACGACACAGCGGGGTTTGTCCGAAATTGTCTGATTTGTCGGGGTTGATGTCGTCCCGTCCGAGTAGTATCTCCACCACTCTCTCATGCCCATTCCAAGCAGCCCACGCGAGAGGTGTCCCACCCGTGCAGTCTGTTTGGTTGATATCACAACCTTCCATCCCTACTAAACCAACCACAATCTCAACAATTCCGAAGGCAGATGCACAGTGCAGACCACTGAACAGGAAAGGTTTATGGCCATTATGAGCGTACCAATTCGGCCTCTGCGCCTTTAATAGGATCTCAGCGGATATGTGATTATCCAAGTCGCGAAATAACTTCAGAGCAAGCAATTTCGTGCATTCCGAAAGGTCCTTTTTTGCATGCATTCCCCAATATAAAGAAGAATATTTGATGAAGGGTGTGCTTTGGAGATCAGGATGGGGACTCGTCGAAAGAGCATTGACCTGCTTCGAATTCAGATAACTTAAGCAGGTTTCCGCTATTGTCGAGTGAGCACTACCGAAAAGCTCGGGATGAGCCCGGAGGTATTCTTGAATGGTAAAGTGGATTAACCGGACAGTGGAAGCCTTGTTGTCTAGGGTAAGGAGTCCCTGGCAACAGGCTAGTATTGTCCCAATTGAAGGAACATTGTCAATATTAAGACTCGGCGAGCCTATTTCCACTGCTAGGGCGTGACACAGTTCATCTGGTTTCAAGGGCCGCTCTGCATGGGAGATCCACATTAAAGCAGCCATCCCGAGTCTCGATCTCTCCCCGCCCTGCCCTTTTATCCGATCGAGTGTTGCACGATAGGCATCTCCCAATCCCAAGCCATCGGCTATTGTGCTGAGTTTCTGCCGCCTGCGATGGATTGTGGTTTCTTGCAGGATCGCATCCATATTGAGTGAGACGAGCAGGAATCTAGACATGTATCTGTTAGGGGATAATTTAAGGTAGCTTCCCCATTGCCCCCACTTCTACGTACATCTCTGAAATATCATCCGGAATTTTCCTCAGAATATCTGCCTCAAGACCGCTATCCATCGCATCTAGTGTGGTATCCTCGTGTAGCCTGGTGCGAAGATATGTAATAATATCATCTCTCTTTGGGCTTATGGATACGCTTGTTACTCTTCCAAAAAGACACCTTCCAATCTCAGGTCGAATGTGGGCTCTCCCAGTCACGAACACTCGAGTGGCTGGTGACTTTTCGAGAACCTGGTTTAGCGAATCGAGGAGTTTGACTCGATATCCAGCTACACATTCATCCACAGCGTCGACGCATATGAACGTGGGCTTTTTGGATGATGCGGTTTGTAGCATCCTCACCACATCCGAAAGTTGCGGCCCCCGCCCACCGATGACCTTTCTCTGGTCTTCATAGGCTTTCACTATCTCCCCTGGCACCTCTTCTAGCCCGCCCACAACCTGTTTTAGCAGGGCGCCTAACACGCTCGTCGGTGACTGCTCCTTTTGCATAGCAAAGTCAAAATAAAAACATGCGACGGTAGCGTTATGTCCTCCAGCCTGATCACACAACCTGTCTATAACCAATGAGCTAATATCGCCGCTTGTTAGCCTTTCCCACCTTTCTTCGATTCCTTAAGGTCGACCTTGTTACCTAATATAACTCTTTCCAACGCCTGGGTTTCCATAGCAACACAAAACTGCATTACTGGATTCACTTCCTTCACCACCAGTGCACCAGCTTCTAAATTCCTTCGTTTGTAAGAGCCATTCCCCTACATTTTCCACCCGGCTCGCTTGAATATCCTGGTGCCGGAGCCTGGGGTCGAGCGGGGACAGCCAGGCTAGGATACTAGATCGGTCGCCGGCAGCGGTAAGGTTATTCGACACGTTAACCGTTGTTATCGTGTTGAAAGAGTTTATGTTATTACTGGAGTGCTGGTATTGTGCCATTTCCTGTTCTTGCTGCCTAGATATTGAGGGTGATGGATGAAGGAGTCTCTGAGGAAATTTTTTAAACGGATCAACGGCGACTACATACGCCAAGAGTTCACAAGAAAAACACGATCATCAACGCACGACTTCAAGGTGAGTAGGGTTGTCCGCTCTTTCTCCTCACTCCACCAGCCCTCACACTCAACTAACTAACGGTAAAGATAGGAGCAGATATAAATCACAACGAAATTGTCCTCCTATCCTTCCCTGGATCACCACAAGTATCTATTTTCTTCCGCGTATGTCTCCTTTCCCCCTTTTCCATACTCCTACTCTAACAAAAGAGAGACAAAAGCCCCCACTGTTCGCAGCACCCGGGCATGCAACTCTTTCACTCTCCCTTCCAGCTCTTCCGCTCTTCTTCCGGCGGATGTATCAAGCGCATTCCCACAGCCTAAACGCGTTCCCGGGAACACTCCGAAAAATGAAACAATTGCATGGGCATGCCGGGCGGCATCTCAGGACTTCCAACAGAATCCCTGGGGGCTGAACAAAGGGGTTTTTTGTATGATAGAACCTCAGGGTACAGTGCGTCCAATCAATCACCCCAAACATGTACCAACTTACTCCACCGTGTTGTAACTTACCAACAGCACCATGCCGCGCCTACCGCATCGGTGGCTTAGCAGAAAATGCTACACCTTTTTTAAGCCAATCCTGGGGTTCAGCTGCACCCAGGTCCCCGGTATCTCGGATCGCGCCGAACCGGATACCCCGCTGATCCCTGCAAAATATCTGGCACCTGCAGACCTTAATAGAATTTCACTGATTGGACCGGAAAAAGTGAGGTTACGGATTCGTATGATATTCTGGGAAATCCCCCTAGTCCCTATAAGTAGAAAGCTAGCCTTCTGAACCCTATGCTGTTTTAACTTCTAGAAAAACTATACCAAGTGAGGAAAGGAGGTAGGGTAGGACTAGTGGTTGTAAGGGGGAAAACCTGGTAAGGAGAGACTATTCAGCGATCAGAGAGGATAATAAGGGGTGAAGGAATTCTCTTGAATATATATAAGAAACTAGCATCAATAATTCTCGTGAGCTGCCGAGTTAGGGGCCCTTATGGGGAAGAAGCATGATATTATATTCAGAAAGAACAGCCTTGAATGCAAGGCCAATAGGCTGCTCACCGCGCTATGCTATACCGGTAGTAGGCACTCCATAAGTATCATAGCCCGCCCACTCACTTTGGCTGTAGTCTAACTGATGCTTTTGCTCGCTACTTGCTCGGCAGCACAATCTTTACTACGCCATTCAAGTTGAGGGATTGGATTAAGCAATTACAAGTAACCGCTACCTGGGGTGGATAGTGGAAGGGTGGCTTTTAAACCCACCTAGCCAGGAGATGTCTATTTTTCAAAAACCAGAACAGTTGGGTAGTTAGAGCGTGAAGCAGTAAGTCTGTAATACATACAACACATAGGGGCACTTGAAATTATGCTATAATATCTACAGTAGGAGATAATAACTTGAAGATATATATTTTTGAACTTATTAGACACGATTGTACATTTCTTTTTTATTATTTCTGAAGATATTTCCCCTCCGCTCTTATGTGAGCTCGTTCTTCAAGAGTCAAATGTCATAACACTTTAGCCTCAAGTCAATCAAACGTGAAATAGGCGCAGTTTCCGGTGCCGTCAGGGAACTGAACCGAAAGGATGAGGTTCTTCTTGACAAGGTAAAGTCTAGAGAAGTAAGCAGGCAGGTACGCATCCTAGAGGTATTGATGGAACATATATTGCCATCTACTACTAATGAGTCAACAAGCCCAAACTAACGACTACTTGCTAGAGTCCTGGATGGGATGTGTTATTTAACGATGTTTCCAGCACCACCCAGCACTCCGATTCTGCACATTCCAGGTTAACCTTCTCTCTCCGAGTCTGTGTACCAACAAGCTCATTTCTGATAAAACTACTCCCCACTCGCAGAAAGACAATCTGAAATTCTTGCTCGTAGCACGATTACCACACCCGGAAACCGTATAAGCCAGTAAAACTCCCTGAACCCCTAGCGGTACGGATTTAGGTATTGACTAAACAAGAAGCTCGACCAGGACTCATAAATTTACAACCCAAGGCATTACCATAATCCACTTTACTCGATAGAAGTGAATTAAGACTCATGATAATGATAGATATGGGCTCAGCTACATACAGGATACCTAATAGCTAGGGTTCATTGTGATAGATCATAGCTAAGCAAAGTAAACAAGCAAGCAGGTATATAGGTTGGCCATCTCCACTCCTAGTGAGGAGTTCTGGCGAGTGATACCTCATGATTGCCCAGTTGGGAATCAACATTGAAGTGGATGCTCTTCTTGTATATTAGTGGAGAGCGCTTTATGGTGAATCATCCAAACAGAAGAGAGAGTATTTAATCAAGGTGAGGGAGAGGTAAACGTCGGTCGAAATGCAAGATACAGCAGCTTGGTGAATATGATTATACGGGCTTGTCTTGGGGTGTAGAATAGTAGTAGTTGGGGCACCATAGCAATATGTTTACAAATATTTTGCAGCCCACACTGGCTATGTCTGGATTGCCAAGATTCTTGTTCTCTTGGTTATGCATCGTTCAGTGAAAATTGGCTTGCCTAACCAATTGCTTCAGGGGGCGAGTTTACTCCTTGGGTTTGAGTTCAGAAACTCGTGCTAGCTGTTCCCGGTAGCGCAGCGCATTGCTAAACCAAGAAAGCTAGAATTGGAAGATGCTAGGGTACTCTCGGAATACCGGTAGAGATAATGGCAACAGTTTTTGAGCTCCATTCAGAGAAGAGACCTTCAAGCTTATTCGGGTCCAGGAGGGGATGCGGGGATTGGGATGGAGAAAATATACCAACATACCCTAAGCACCCCCTTCCAGAACCGCAGGCGGTGAGGACAATCCAGTATCAGAGACCATGCGTGAAGGGTTTGGTTACATAGCCGGTTCTTCGAAGTTGCACGGTGCTCATAAAATGGGAGCTAGTTTCGGAGTTAAAAGGCTCCTTACTACAAGTGTATTCAAATTCCTGGAAGGACAAGAACTATGTTTCAATTGCTTCCTAAACTGGCTTTTGGGCTGACATGCCTGGAGGGCAGTAGCATGAAAGCATGACCTTCGTTTAGCCATGTGGAAACTAGCCATGGCGATCTCTTAACTAAAAGCTAGCCTCACGTCTCCTCAGAGTGTCAGAAATACTTGCACTCCAAAAAAGAAAAAAGTTTTCTTTCTCTGTATCGAAACAACCCCCACTTCTAAACGGAGAGGAGAGGGCAAAACGGCATTATGGGAAACATAGTAGTGGAGAATATGCAAAGTGGATTCACAACTAAAAAACCACAAGAAAATTAGAGATGATGACGGAAATCTCAAGCTAAGCTCCGCTGTCTGAACACGATAGAAATAGCCCCCACCCAGTGTTCGCAACGGGCTAGGTAGGCTAGGCCGCGATAAAGCCTGGCCTGGCCTATGAGAATTTTCTGGGGCCTGGTCTGGCCCGAGCCTATAGGCTTAGTACCGGCTGCCTAATAGGCCGGCCTGGCCTATATAGCCTAGGCCGGCCTACTCTTGGCGAGCAACCATGCAGTTTCCACGGCAAAAACCCACAGTTAACGTTCCCCGATTACTAAATAGCATTGAAAATACAGGAACCGTTTCGCTTTATTAGCGAACATACTAGAGATACAGTAGTTAATTAATTAATTACATTAATTGTAGGAAAAAATCGAGAACACAGAAGTTGAAAGGGATGGGGAATCAAGATCCCTTAAAGAGATCTGTTCTAAACGTTAATCTCCGGGCCTGGCCCGTTGCGAACGCTGCCCCCACCCATGCCGAACTCTGGACCACAAGCAGAAACTCACAAATCCTAACTCGGCTAGGGGAAAAAATATCTATAGAGGTTTAGATAGGTAGATGGTAAGTTGCGGTAGATATGTGAATCCCGATTGCACGTGACAAGCCTCGGCCACAAGAAAATACCGGTATTAGAGCTGGTTTATGTAGTTGGCTTCCGGAGGGAAAAGATAAAAGTTAGTCATGACGGGGCGGCGTGGCAAGTAGCAGGAGGGCGTTGGGTGGAAATGGGAGGTGTAATGGAGATGATAACGAGAGACAGGTTTATGGGGGCGGTGCTGGGAGCGGCAAACCAGCGGGGTCGTAGCAATGCAATCGTCTCCGGGTAACGGGTGCTCAGTAGCCCCCCAGGTCAGTGTGTCGCCGCCATTATCTGGTGTGTCAGGGCTAAAGTCATCTCGTGCAAGTAGTATTTTGACCATCCCTAGTGCCCATTCTGAGAAGCCCACTAAAGTGGTGTTTGGCCGTCCTCATTTGGTTTATCGGGGTTGACGTCGTCCCGTCCGAGAAGTAATTTCACAACTCCCTCGCGCCCGTTCTGAGCAGCACAATAAAGTGGTGTTTGACCGTCGTTATCTGGCCTGTCGGGGTTGATGTTGTCCCGTCCGAGGAGTATTTTCACTACTCCCTCGCGCCCGTTCTGAGCAGCACAATAAAGTGGTGTTTGACCGTCGCTATCTGGCCCGTTGGGGTCAACGTCATCCCGGCCGAGTAACATTTTCACCACTCCCTCGTGCCCATTCCGAGCAGCCCACCAGAGTGGTGTTTGGCCATAGCTATTCGGCTTGTTGGGGTTGACGTCGTCCCGTCCGAGTAGCATTTTCACCACTCCCTCATGCCCTTTCCAAGCAGCCCACCGGAGTGGCGTTCGGCCGTACGTATCTGCCTTGTCGGGGTTGATGTCGTCCCGTCCGAGGAGTATTTTCACTACCCCCTCGCGCCCGTTCTGAGCAGCACAATAAAGTGGTGTTTGACCGTCTCTATCTGGCCTATTGGGGTCAACGTCGTCCCGGCCGAGTAACATTTTCATCACTCCCTCATGCCCATTCCTAGCAGCCCACCAGAGTGGTGTTTGGCCGAACCTATCCGGTTTATCGGGGTTGATGCCGCCCAACATGAGTAGTATTTCCACCACCCCCACGCGCCCACTCCACGCAGCGCAGCAGAGCGGTGTTTGGCCAGAATCATCTTGCTTTTCGGGGTTGACGTCATCTCGTCCGAGAAGCATTTTCACCACCCTCTCATGCCCATTCCGAGCAGCATGACACAGCGGCGTTTGGCCAACATTGTCTGATTTGTCGGGTTTGATATCGTCCCGTCCGAGTAATATCTCCACCACTCTCTCATGCCCATTCCAAGCAGCCCACATAAGAGGTGTCCCACCCGTGCAGTCTATTTGGTTGATATCACAACCTTTCACCCCAACTAAACCAACCACAATCTCAACAATCCCGAAGGCAGATGCACAGTGTAGGCCACTGAACAGGAAAGGTTTATAGTAATTATGAGCGTACCAATTCGGCCTTTGCGCTTTTAATAGGATCTTAGTGGATATGTGATTATCCAAGTCACCAAATAGCTTTAAAACAAGCAATCTCGCGCATTCCGAAAGGTCCCTTTTTGCATGCATTCCCCAATATAAAGAAGAATATTTGATGAAGGGTGTGCTTCGGAGATCAGGACGGGGACTCGCCGAAAGAGCCTTGACCTGCTGTGAATTCAGATAACTTAAGCAGATTTCCGCCATTGTCGAGTGAGCACTACCGAAAAGCTCGGGATGAGCCCGGAGGTATTCATGAAGAGTAAAGCGTATTAACCGGACGGTAGAAGCCTCCTTGTCGATGACAATGAGTCCTTGACAACAAGCTAGTAATGTCCCAATTGAAGGAACATTGTCAGGGTGGAGATCCGGCGACCCTATTTCCACTGCCAGGGCGTGACACAGTTCATCTGGCTTCAAGGGCCGCTCTGCGTGAGAGATCCACATCAAAGCAGCCATGCCGAGCCTCGATCTCTCCCCACCCTGCCTTTTTATCCGCCCTAGCGTTGCACCATACGCGTCCCCCAACCCTAAGCCATCGGTCATTGCGCTGAGCTTTTGCCGCCGGCGATGGATTGTGGTTTCTTGCAGGGTCACATCAATATTGAGCGAGACAAGCAGGAATCTAGATAGGCATCTGTTAGTGGATAATTTAAGGTAGCTCTCCCCATTGTCCTCACTTCTACCTACATTTCAGAAATATCTTCTGGAATCCTCTTCAAAATGGCCGCCTCAAGGCAGCTGTCCATCGCATCCGGTGTGGTATCCTCGTGCAGTCTTGTGCGAAGATATGTAATAATATCATCTCTCTTGGGGCTTATGGATATGCTTGTTATTCTTCCCGCAAGGCACCTTCCAATCTCGGGTCGAATATGGGCCCTTCCAGTCACGAATATTCGAGTGCCCGGGGACTTTTCGAGAACCTGGTTTAGAGAATCAAGAATCCTCACCCGATATTCTGCCGCGCACTCGTCCAGAGCGTCGATACATATAAACGTAGGCTTTTTGGGGGAGGTAGTCTGCAGCATCCTCACGATATCCGAAAGTTGCAATCCCCGTCCACCAATGACTGTTTTCTCGTCTTCATAGGCTGTGGCTATCTCCGGCACCTTTTCTAGCCCACCCACGGCCTGTTTGAGCAGGGCGCCCAGCATGCTCGTTGGTGATTGCTCCTTTTGGACGGCGAAGTCAAAATAAAAACATGCAACCGCAGCATTCTGTCCCTTAGCCCGATCACACAATCTATCTACCACTAATGAGCTAACACCCCAGCTTGTCAGCGCCCATTCTTCTCCTTTAATTCCTTAAGGTAGTTATTACCTAATAAAAGTTTTTCCAACCCCTGGGTTTCCGTAGCAAAACAAAACTGCGTTATTGGATTCACCCCCCTCACTCCCGGCATACCAGCTTCTGAATTCATTGGTTTGTAAGAGCCATTCCCCTATATTTTCCACCTGACTGGCTCGAACATCCTGGTGCCGTAGCCTAGGTTCTAGTGGAGAGAGCCAAGCAAGGATACTAGATCGGTTCTCTGCAACTGTAAAGTTATTCGACACGTTGACCGTCGTCACGGCGTTCACAGAGTTTGCGTTGTTGCTGAAATATTGGGACATTTTCTATTTTTTGTTGCTTTGGATATTGTGGATGATAGACGATGGATGATGGGGCAGTTGACTACCGTACTGGGGGCTGAAGCAAGGCGGGGTCTTTTGTGAAGTCTCATGAACCGTCCAATCAATCTCCCCCAAATCTACGAGTAGACCCGAGTACCGTACCGTATGATACAAGTCCCAACAACAACACCCTGCCAACTGCCCCCGAAAGCCCGAAGAGAACAAAGTCTTGTAAAAAATAAAAACGAAAACCTGCCTCTGCCTACCGCATCGGTAACCCAGCAAGAAATACAGCATCTTTCCGAGCGCTATCCTGGAGCGCGATACGTACTGCACAAATCTTACCCCAGGAAGCGTCAATCCCTCTTGCCAAAACAGTGGCTGGAAAGGTTGCGGGAGTGTATGTCTACAATACCGTACACACGAGACATACTCGGGTGGACACGCTTGGAATTGTGTTACCTGGGAACTACGGTAAGCCGTGTAGGTATATTTCCACTATGGGTAGCGCATTGTATACCTGTAGTTGGATTATCCCGCGCAAGTGCGGCTCCGGATTTTATGGGGTAAATCAACTTTTGCGTAAAAAGTTCTTTGGCCAGCCGAGTCGTCGCGATAGTGAGAGGGTATCTTGGGCTAAGTTGGGGGGAGAATATACTCTCTAAGTTACCCTACAACGTTGTATGGCTGTATTGTGCCTGTGGATTCTATGCTACCGGTACTTGTATCATAGAGCATTGATGCTGACGGGGTCCGTATGGTATCATTAGGAAAGCATCCCTGCACCTCTTTTGCTGGATTCCATCAAGGTATCCCCACTCCTCTTCATCATTTTTCGTTGGCTATTACGATTGGGATTTTTGGGGGTAATACGCAAGCTTTTTGAAGGAGAAATTGAATATGATACTTACTATATCCACCAGGAACTCCTGACAATGAAAGATTTAGAGGGGCAGTTGCGAATAGCCACAGTAGGATTACTTCCATGGAGCAACCTCGTACAAAAAGCTTCTTGTTAAAGCGATACTACCTGTAGTAATGAACCATAATACTCTTCTCACATTATGTAAACATCCTACTCTCCTCATGAAACCTGTGAAGAAGTCGGAATAACGTTTCCTAAGGCCCCTACTACACCCACCATACCAGTCCTAAACACTCAGAAACGAAACCCAGCTTACCACACAAACCGGAAGTATTACGTAAGCTCCAACCCACGGCAGCCCCTGTCATCGGGTCATGCTGCACCAAGGACTCAACCGAGCATCAACCTGAAAGTTCAGATTCATCATCCCGCTCTCACCGTCGTACAATCATTCACCCATACGAGTAATACTGTCTTGCAATACCACCCGACCCAAATCTTTCTTACAATCAACAGGAGCAAAAACCCAAAGACAACCTGTCTTTTGAACGAAAGCGTTTTAGCGTCCGATTCAATTTTGAGTTTTCTTTCTTTCCTTTTTTTTTTTTCAGCTCCGGCTGAGCGCGGACAATAAGGGAAAAAAGCAAATAATCAATGTGTGGAGTAAATTGGAGATGGACCGATATATGATTCCCTAGGCAGCAAAAGTAACTTTGATATTAAAAAAAAAAAAAAAATTTAGATCATGACGGGACGACGGGGAAATCATTCTGGAACAGATCCATGGGTCTAAATGGAGGCTTGGATCCACCCGGGAGTCTGAATTGAACAGGTGTCGGGGCGGCGTTAGCGGAAATACTGGGACCGGTACATACTGTACTTCTTAGAAATCGTAGTCATTCGGGTAAAGTGCTGGCGAAGACGCACACTTTACTGTAATTAAATCCTGAGCATTTCGGGAACCTAGTACCGTAGGGTATAGCCAGGAGCTCGGAGATTTAGCGTATGTGTCTTTAGCGGCAATTAATTTCGATCCAGCACTTGTGCAAGCAAGGAACGCTCAAGGTGCCAAAAAGTCCCGCCAAGCCTAGGGGGAGGAGTAACATAATATTCCGAAATTTTGGATCTTCACAGCCCCACCAGCAACGCAAAATGGATCTAATTCAGCTGGAATTTGGACATCATGAAGTTCAGACCATTCCTTGATGTGACAGGCAGTCGATTGAGCCTCAAAAAGGCGTCGTCGTGTAGTTGCGAAAATAGCAAATTCTGGTGGGAAAGGGGGAAGTGACCCGAACTTTTGACATTACTTGGATGATATCGTCAAAGTTATTCCCGAAGACGGTAATCTAACCAGGCATAAACCCAATTGAGCGGCAGAAAGCTACCGTATCTCAGCACAGAACAGGAATAGATACCGTACGGTAGCCGACCAACTAGATAGAGAAACTCGAGTATTGTACTGGAACACACTACCGGCAGCAGACCGACACTTTTTACGGGCGCAGCCGAGTTCTGCAAGAACTCACAACTCTAGTGCTACAAAAACGCTGTCAAACTCTACCCTACCGGTACTCGAGTACAGGACCAGTACTCTTCTCCCCCTGCGAAGTTGAGCCTTAACTCGACTTCCGCGGGGAGGCTTTCCCTGCAACAAGACGTTAACCCATGAGCCCCCCTGAAACGGTTATTAGGGTTGGGCCTTAACTTACTCCACGTCGGTGAATGATGTCTGACCCGTCCTCGCCGCGATTCAAACGAGCGGGAACTTTGGTATGTAGGCCTAAGGCGCTCGGGCAATCAGGGCTACAGTAGGGTAAATATGCTGGCGGGGGTTCCTGGGCGCTGGCGCTGCGGTTCCTAGTGTGCATTGATTGATGCATCTCCCAGCTGGCTGGTGAGTGAATATCTGCTCGAGTACGGTACGGTAAATATTGGAGGTGCAGCAGGGCACTGCAAGACAGGTGTGGATCGGGCAGTGGTTGGGGCTTGTTCATGGATGGCTGGTGGCCTCCCGTTGTCTACCGCTCCGCGCTCTTATTATGGTAATCACTGGAGTGTGTTCCTCTGCTCGAACAGATACTGTATGATACCGTGGTGCTTACAATATCGGTACCGTCCTGGGTGCACGAGCACCCTATGTACCTGTACTTGACCAGAACCAATTACGAAACACTACCGTATCCCTTTCGGAGAATATTAATCACATCGCGAAAATATAGTTTGCGATGCCACTACCGAGGGTTGGCCTTCACCAGCATTAGCCAATTAGCCAATCGCTTACCATCTCCAGGAGCAACACTGTGGCGGGGACCAGCGATAGGGCGGTCTCCTCGAGGATTGTAACCCTGTCTGATCTGGAGAGTTTGCCTCAACTTCGCCCTACTAACTGGCTGGATGCATCCCATTAGACATACAGAGCGATAATAACCTAGCGGTACTTGTATGGATAGCCTCCTCACTCCAGTGGACTCATATAAATGATACCTCATGGATTACTAAACAGTCCAAACCATGCAGCCACCCACAGCCAGGGTTCATTTCAGCTGCAAGGTTCGAGCCTCGACAGCGATGAGTCCTTCCCCCACACTCCTCCACCTCACCCAGTCATCCGTATGCGATCGAGGGATGGAGAAGGCCTGCTGGTAGGCAGACGCTGCCTACCCCTCCTGCTCAAGGACCCTGCTCGAGTACCATACTCGAGTAGAGACCTCGTGCTGCGCATGGGATAGCGCTCACTCATTTAGCACTTGCGATTGGAAAAGTGCAAAGCCTGTTGGTTCGGTTCTGTACCGAGAGACAGGGAGTTACTGTGCGCCACGACATGATATTTTTATGCATGTTGTTACTAACTCAGGATGGGAACCTGATTACGCCGTGAGGCCCGAATAACGGGGTTGATTGAGCCCTTCCGCAACTGGAGGGATGTTGCCACCCATCTGAAGATTTTCCGGGATGGGTTTGATGTGCAGGATAGGCTGATGACGGTGCTGACGATGCTGATGACTGGGATGGCCATCCCGATGGTGAACTCCATGGACAGTCCTCTACAGTCCTCTGCCCTGTGCCGCTTGGGTTAAGTTGCTGTATGAGTCCGTCTCACAGGGCTCAGCTGCGCCATAGCGCGATAAAGAAATCCATGGGGAAAAAACCCTCTTCCCTTCCCTTCCCCCAATCGAGATAAATACCCTCGGTGATACCCCTCCGCAATTGCAAGAGCCAGAAGGAAAAAACAACTTTACTCGTCTCATACAAACAAACATTCAACCGAACCCGCAATGGCGACCCTCTTCCCGTCCACTGTTGCCAATTCCTCACTACCGACCCAAGTTCCCCCTCTTTCGGGATTGGAAGCTTTCATACCCAGCTACCTCTCCCCGCTAATCTCCTACTCTGGTCTGAACAATGCGGTCCCGCATATCCTCACCTTCCTCGTTATCTCCACCGCCGCGGCATCTGGTTGGACATACTGGTACGACCAAGTCGCATGTCTCTTCCGTCGCTTCTTCATGTCGACAGCACAGATTCGCTCGCGGGATGAACTCTACGATCACATGATGGCCTGGGTTGCCGAGCAAGAGTTTTCCGCACGAACACGTTACTTTGTTGCTACAATGGCCTTCAATTCCTTATTCGCCCAGAGCGCCGGCGAGTCTGAAGAGGAGGAAGGCGAGGAGCCGGATACGCCCGAATGGGAACGGAATCGACGGGCGCCGCTGCAGTTCACTCCGGCGCCGGGAACGCACTTTTTCAAATACAAGGGAAGGATCGTGATGCTGGAGCGGATTGTGGAGAACAACGACAAGGCATGGTTCCCGCAGGAGATTCTCGAGTTCTCGATTATGGGTCGGGAGCCAAAATTGCTAAAGGAGATTCTGAAAGAGGCGAGGGAGAAGTACCTCATGAAGGATAAGAGCAAGACCGTAGTGCACAGGCCAAAAGCCCCCACGGAGGTTGGTTCGCCGCCGACATGGGTGCGCTGTCTAGCCCGCCCTAGCAGACCGCTCTCCACCGTCGTCCTGGAGCAGGAGCAGAAGGAAATTTTCGTCGATGATATCAAGGACTACCTCGAACCCGGCACCCAGAAGTGGTACTCGGACCGCGGAATCCCTTACCGTCGCGGGTACCTCCTGCATGGCCCTCCGGGGACGGGTAAATCCTCCCTCAGCTTCGCCGCCGCCGGTCTTCTCGGATTAAAGATCTACGTCCTCTCCCTCGCCAGTAAGGCCCTTTCAGACTCGGGGTTGGCCAGTCTCTTCGATGCATTGCCGCCCCGCTGTGTAGTGCTGCTAGAAGACATCGACACGATCAACATCGCACAGTCCAGAAAACCCGTCGACGCAACCGGCGAGACCGCAAAGAAGTCCACGACAGACTCAAGTACCGAAGTCGACACCAGAGTCTCGCTCTCCGGACTACTCAACGTCATCGACGGTGTGGCCTCCCCGGAAGGCAGGGTTCTAATCCTCACAACCAACCATCCAGGAAAACTCGACGCAGCGCTGATCCGCCCGGGCCGTGTGGACATGAAGATCGAATTCAAGCTTGCCGGGGAACAAGCCATAGCGGGGCTATTTGTGAGGATGTACGAGGACTACAGCTACCGTACCGCTCAGGTGGAGGAAAAACCCCTCACTGATGCCTCCGGCATACTCACACCACCCTGCACACCTACTGCCCCTGCCCACGCTGCTACATCCCCCGCCGACCCCGCGCTCATTGCGGAGAAGGAGCTCATTATACAGAAGAGAAAGGAAGCCAAAAGAGTTGCGGAAGAGCGCGCGGTGAAGGAGAAGCGTTTATCAGAACTTGTGGCCAAGTTTGCACAGATCATGCCAAAGGAGGTCTTCTCCCCAGCAGAGATTCAGGGGTACCTGTTACAGCACAAGAATCGGCCAGAACGGGCGGTTGAGTGTGCTGAAAAGTGGGTTAGTGATCGAATGGAAGCTAGGAAGGCGGGGAAGATTGATTGATTGACTGAGTGGGTAATGGGCTTTGGATACGGCGTGCTTTTTTTTTTTTTGCTTGTTACTGGCTCGATTAGAATTACAGTACCATAGGGATATTGGGGTTTCTTTCTTATATTCTTTCCTTTCGTACTTATTTACTCCTTTCCACCTTCACTATCTTTGGGAGGCGCTTGCTCATTTGTTTATTTATTGGTTAAGCTATTCTTTCTTACTGCTGAGTCTTTTTTTTTCCTCTTGAAGTTATGTCTACTCGTTCTATTCTCTATACCATAGTTACTGTACTCTCGGTCAACCAATCGATACATATGTCATCACCGCCTTCGTAAGCCATCACCATCAATCAAGTATTCAAATTTTTAATTGAAAAGCCCATAATATCCTGAAGTCCTCTGACGAGCGCTTCATATTCCATCACTCGCACATTCCATCTGCATGAGGGTGAGGGAGAATGTTAAGGCATGGGTATTGTGTTATGGCGCTCTCTCGTTTCACACTCGCTAGTGTTCGGGCGTACATTTCTAGCACTCACAAGTTATTCTGATTGGGCCAATAAGGATAAGTGCCCCCCCCCCCCCCACCCTAGTGCTGCGGAACGTTTTCTAAGCTGGTGGGAAAGAACTCCCCACTGTCTACCGACATTGGGGATAGGTTTTTGAGTCTGGCGATTTAGGTGCCCGGTCATTTTCTGGCGTATCGGAGAGTTTATTTCCATCGTTTGACAATTGCACTACTCGAGTACTCGTACTGCGCACTGCGCGCGGGGGGGGGGGGCGTTTGTCGGCAAAAAACAGTAAATAACTTTTTATTAAAATTTGGTCCAATGGAGGGGCTGTTCCTTTCCTAACACCACGGTTCAGTGCGGTATCTTCAAGGTGTGGTGTAAGTCCATAAATTTCTGGTGGGGCTACAATAGGTGTTGTGGATACACAAGGCTGCACACACTCATTATGGCCAGGGCCTCGGTTTTCCCCCTCGGGTCCCTCATATTGCCACTACCTCCCCTACTCTGTTATAAACAAGTACCCACCCCCCACGGTATTCGAAAGGGAGGGCGAACAATGGTGCAACATTTCGAGCACTTGGGGATAATGACGACTCGCCTACGGTATTGTACAGCGTAGGCTGTTGGACGAGGAAATGGATCAGATGACGGAGTGAACCAGCCAAAAAAAAGCAACAAAAAAGTATAAATCCAGGAGTTCATAGGCAGGGCTGACGGGAGGGAGGAGGTTCAAAAATTGCAGGGGATATATAATACTCGTATCTGATACCATAGCACGGCATATCAGATTTCCCCGCTCCGAGCTGAATTCGGAGGGTTTCATTTTGTTAAAATTTCTGCGGTGAGGGTTTGTGCGAAATTTGTGGGCGAGCCGGTGCACTCACTCTTGTGTTCGATCTACTTCTTGGTATCATACGTTTCTGAATGCTTTAATGTTGCCGGTACTATGATACTGCCGGCAGCGGGGTATCGGCTCGGGATTCTTCCAGCGCTATCTCTCCACCCGAGACTCTCATAGGGCGTCAAGACGTTCGGACATACGGCTCTGGGCGTGGGAGACTCGCTGCTGTTGAATACTGACCGATTTTGAAGCTGGGGGTGATGGCGCTCGCTGTGGCAAATCTGACACTGAGGCCATATGTTAGGAAATGCGTAGGATCCCAAGGACACAGGGCGCTGTGGCCTCCGGGAAGAACAATCCACGACGAATACCGTAAAAACTCGATATATCCACCATCAGCTCTCCTGCCTCTAAGCTCTCGCGATCCGAGATACAATACTCAGAGAAGGAATAAGTTAGTTCTTATCCGGACGTGGTATAGCCTGGGAGGCTGAGATTACTGGATCTCATTAACCGGCGCTCGTGAGTGTGTTATCCCACTCTATTAGCCCTATTGTGGTTTATACAGTGACCTCTATTGAGCTCCTCCTACGATGGTGGACCTATCGTTTTTCACTGTATGTTAGGTGCCCGCTGAACCAGGCTGCCCGCGGCTTGGGAGTGATTCCGGAAAGCATCATCTAGACTTCGAAAAGTTGGAAAATTTTTATCACTTGTGATTGGGAGTGAAAAATCCTAGCAGAAGTTTGCCCACAAATCACACATTCCCCTCCCGGGCAGAAGATTCATCCCTCCCATTGTCATAACTCAAGAGCTGCAGTATTCTCCTTCAGCGGGTGGGCAATACTAATACCATAACCTCCTACGGAATTAAAAATGAATATTAGCCAACTCAAACTCACTTCTGCAAGAAAAAAAAGTGGAAACCATTCACCGATCAGAAAGGCTCTCCGATGTCGGCATAACGCCAAGACCTACCGCCTAGATCACCCGTTACAGTATGATAATCTGGCAATTTTTTGTCGCAAATTGTCCCGCTGGTTTGGTCCGCCCGAGAGAATCAAATCCGTCGCTAGGCATCACCCAAAGCCTTGTCCTGGAAAGAAGTGATCTCACAGAAAGAATGCTATTTTATGACAAACTGCTGTTGGCGAGCATTTCGGATGGCCCCAAGGGTTGACGTTTGGGTTGACACATGCCTACCCGGCTGGCGCAATGGTAGCGCGTCAGACTTCTAATTTCCTTGGAGATCGATATCTGAAGGTTGTGGGTTCGACCCCCACGTTGGGTTTTTGTAATTTTTGGTTTGCGCACGTGGGGCGGGAAGTTACGGAATGAGTTATTCAATGTTAAACCAGTCAAATATCGTATACAGTATCCTTGTCTGTTCCGGTTAATAGGTTCCTACCTCTTTTTTTCTCCGCCGGGATCACTCAGACCCTCCGAATATCGCACTGGTTGGTGCTCCCCGCTTCCTGCGTCGAAACCCCACTCACAGCTATTCTAGCTATCTTGGTGACAGTGCACAATCACACACCCTCACTCGTAAATCTACAGACGGCCGACTACACCCCCGCTCTCCCTTCCATAATTATGGTATCATACTCGTAATTCTCTGACGTTTGTGAACACAACTGCTATTGCATACATACAAAAAGTCGGCCGGAGCCTCAATACTTTGGTGTATGCAATAGCAGTCGTGTTCACAAACGTCAGAGAATTACGAGTACTTGGTGTGCTACAAACACGGTCAGAAAGCCCACGGCCTCACAACCCCCACCACATGCCAACCCATACCAACCGTAACACCTTGTGATACTATACCAGTTCATCACCAATGGAGTAAAGTAGGCGAGTACAAATGGGTGGTCTTACTGGGGATGTCGGCGCGGGGTAGCGGGACGCCGTGTGACAGGGATAATTCCCAGACGGATTGTGTAGTGACACTCACCATTCACTGTCACGTTAGCCTCCCGCCTGTCGTTTCTACTTTTCGGTCCTACCTTGAAGATAAGAGAGTGCAGGAATCCAAGGTATCTTGATTCCCGACACTCGCTCTGGAGCTTGCAAGCCTCGAAATACCTGAGACTGGCAGAGCCGGGCCGGATAAGCTTAGCGCCGGCTGCCTGATAGCCCTGCCCTGCCCACAGGGCCCAGCCCATCAAGCTGGGCGAATAATCTTCCAAGATGTTTGGTCTCTCTGGTCTTAGTTTTCATCCAGCTTGTCCTTCGTTCTCCGAAGCCCTCGTCATTCATACATTGTTACTTTCACTTTCTCATGTAATACTACATGCCCTACAGTAATTTAGTTTATATCCCCACCGCAGACTCTCCATGCAGCGTGCGGAAAAAGTTTGGTTTCAACGCTGGACACCTGTTGCTGTGAGTGCCCGTTCGGTACGGTATCACACGAACTAGCCATAGTCAGTCACTGGAATCATACTTTCAAACCCTAGTCTTTTGTCTCGAAATCCTTGTATGGGGTGAATAAATTATCAAGACACTCGGAGCAGAGGTAGTGAGTGATCTGGCAGAAGATTTGCCGGATTTGACGGGTAGGTGGGGCGATTAACAAAAAATATGGGGTATAAGTGGGTTGATATCTACTGTACGATTTAAGAGCCAAACAAGTTGTTATTGCTTCTGTCGTATATAGGAAATAATATTAATCAGACTTTTCTACTGTGTAAGCCATAATTTGCCAGTTTTGCGGAATGAGTTGTTAGGTGATTACTTTAAACTACGGGTATGAAAGTGATATTGCTGTTTGTTTTATGAACTAGACTATTACTTCCACTACTTACAGGGGGGAATTCAGTACACGATACATATAAACCTGTTTATCACTTCTAGTTTGGCATTCGGTTGCCGTGTTGGCATGCCTTGGGATTGTAATACCGTGGGTTGCGCTTGGGTCTAGATTGGCTGATGCTTTTATTATAGTCACCAAGGAACACTGTATTTGAGAAGTCTGAAGCGCAATGACTTCGCATTCACACCTAATCACTCGATGGCTTAGGGTTACCGGTTGTCGGAAACTTCGTATAAGAAAGAGTATGCTTGTAGAATAAGGACTAGGAATATTCGTTGTCGCTTGTGTACATGACTACATGGGTACCAGAGCATGGTACTTATACCTCTGAGAGGTATCTATATACAGTAGTAGTGAGCGAGCTCCCACTATACCTAACCGGGTGTGCTTCCGTCACATTGAATCCATTATTCCAACACTCCCGCACTTCAATGATTTCCATGTAAGTAAAGAAGAAAGGATGGAAGACAAGAAGGAGAGAGTACATAACTCGTAGCCTCATTAAAAACCCGTTATCCATGGCAAAACCCTGTGGGAAAAAAGCCTTTTAGATAGGGGAAAAGAGTGCTACACAGGAGTGAAAGAAATAGGAAAACAAAAGAAAAGAAAATGCAATATCCTTCTAGTTGGTCCATTCCCGAAGTCCCATATGGTGAAGATGGAGCCAGAAGGTCGTAGTTGGCAAGGACTTGGTCATGATATCGGCGAGATTGTTGTTGGTAGAAACGTGCAGAAGGTTTATTTCTCCATTCTCTAGGGTCTCGCGTATGTAGTGGTGCTTGATTTCAATGTGTTTAGTTCGTTCATGAAATCTAGGGTTCTGGATCAATTTAATAGTAGCTTGATTGTCGATATGAAGAGTGATAGGTGCGTTCGGTAGAGCTGCCTTAGCCGGTCCTGGATTTGTGAGAGCTGAGAGTAACTCATGCAGAATTCGACGTAGCCAGATTGCTTCCTTTGAGGCCTCACTTGCTCCTATATACTCTGCCTCTGTCGTGGACAAGGCTATTAGACTCTGCTTCTTAGCCTTCCAGGAGATCGCAGTCTGGTGATAGAGGAAGATGTATCCGGAGGTTGAGTGTCTGTCGGTAGCGTCTCCAGCCCAGTCGGAATCTGTGAAGCCTACTATTGGGCTTGCTTGCTCTTCTGGGGTTGCTGAAGGAGTGAAGATAAGGGACTGCTTTACTGTTCGCTTGAGGTATCTCAGAACGTGTTTGGCCATTCCAAGATGGTGCTGTTGTGGCTTTGCTGTATGCTTTGAGAGGACTGAGATTGCATAGGCCAGGTCTGGCCTTGTTCCGAGCATGAGGTACATGATACCTCCTACAAGCGACTGGTAGGTCTTCTGTTCTGACTCTGAGAGATAGATTGTCTCTTGATGCGAACGGGATCCTGGCTCCAGAGGAGTTGCATGTCCATTGCAGTTCTGTAGCCCAAATCTAGCAAGTAAGTTAGCTGCAAAATGTGACTGTCCTAGGTGAATCGAATCATTAGCCTGGTTCACCGCTATTCCAAGGTATTGCTTGACTGGTCCTAGGTTGGTGATTTCATAGTGTGACTGAAGCGCTTCTATTACTTGAGAGAGCTGAAGTTGATTGTTGTGGCGAGCGCATACGAGGATATCATCTACACAGAGTAGGATCATCATAGCTCGCGCAGTTGAAAGGTAGAGATTCGGGTCCGCTCCACTAGCAGTAAATCCTAGGTTGCAGAGAACGCCAGCAATGTCCTTGTACCATAGTCGTGGAGCCTGCTTCAGGCCGTAGAGTGCTTTGTTGAGCTGAAGAACGGAGACAGGAGTGAGATCTTGGGCGAGTTGAGGGTCCAGCCACTCGATCCCATCTGGAATTGCAATTGCAGTCTCTTCGTCGATCTTGGGATTTAGGAAGGCAGTAACTACATCAAGATGATAGATGGTGGCATGCAGTTCGAGTGCTAGTGCTACATATATTCGGAATGTAGTTAGCCGTGCCACAGGAGCGAAAGTCTCACCATAATCAAGCCCAGGAACTTGTTCAAATCCTCTGGCAACCAATCTCGCCTTGTAGCGATTACTTCCATCTGCATTTCTTTTGATTCTAAAGACCCATTTGCATGTAATTGGCTTTCTATCATAGCTCTTGACATGTGTGAAGGTGCCATGCGCCTTCAGTGAGCTATACTCACTTCTCATTGCTTCCTGCCATCTCGCATCTGAAGCAGCTTCTGAGTAACACTCAGGTTCTCTAGTATCTTGTAGCGTCTCAACCACATATGGGAGGGCATCAGTCTTGAGACTGGAACTTGCATCTGTGAGTCCAGCATTTGCTTGAATGCGACTTGATCTGCGTAGGCTAACCTCAGATCCTTGATCTGGCACTCTCTTCTCCTCCGGTCTCTCTCTTTGAGCCGGGCTATCCTCAACACTGCTCTGCTCTAGCAGGTTTGCCGTTTTAGCAATATTCTCTGCAGGCGGTTCTCCCATACTAGCTTCACTAGTAGGACTCTCGCTTGGCTGTTCTTTGTGTACCTCTAGTACCTTTGGAGCACAAGCCACAATATCTTCATCTTCTTCATCGGAATAGACCTCTTCCGGTAGAATAGCTTTTAGGACATCCTCAAAGCTCGCATTTCCTACTATCTTCCCCTCATCAAATATGATATTTGATGCTGTAATCATGCGCTTTTCTACTGTGTCCCACAGCCTCCACATCGTGGTGGCATCATGGACGTAGCCTATCATGATACATAAGCGGGACCTCTCTCCAAACTTCCTATTTGTGCGCTGGGGAGGAGGAATAAGCTTGTAAGTTAAACATCCAAAGCGCCGTAAATGATGTATTGCTGGCTTCTTCCCGTCATTAAGCATCTCATATGGACTCTTATGGTTTAGTGGTCGACTAGGTGACCGCTCATGTAGGTATGATGATGTCATAATTGCCTCTGCCCACATGGCAGTCGGTAACTTTGCATCGATTAGCAAGGTGCGGGCTTTGGTAATTAGTGTCTGGATCATCCTTTCGCTTTTCCCATTCTTGTGCTGAGTATAGGGTGGTGCAGGCTCGAAGGAGATTCCAGAAACTCGAAGAATCCCACGAAAGAGGCGATTATCGTATTCCCCTCTTCCATTATCGCATCTGAACCTTGCAATAGGCCATTTAGGATAAGCCTTGTCCATCCTAGCGAGAAATTCCTGGAAAACCGAAGTCATTTCTAGCGAATCTTTACTTTTTACAAAGTAAACCCAAACCCTTCTTGAGTAGTCATCTATGTAGACCACAAAGTATTTTTGGCCAGAGAAGGAAGGAACCGCAATTGGGCCACAAACATCAGAGTGAATGAGCTCAAAGGGGCGCGATACTGGAGGAACTGGAGTGCGAATAATGTTTTGGTGCTGCTTTCCGAGTATACAAGGCTCACATGTTGGGACTAGGGCAGAGTCTTTACTCTTCGGTAACGATTCCCCAAGAGCTAGTCGAAGGCTATTCCGGCCTATATGGCCAAAGCGTTGGTGCCACAGCTCTAGAGTTGGCTTCGCAGTACTAGTAGCAGCAAAGATCTCCGCTCTGCTAGTTGTCTGGCTGCTAACCTCGGCTTTCATTCGGTAGAGGCCATTGGTAAATGTAGCCAGTTCAATTTGCTGGTTGGCCGAACCAGCTGAGGGACGAATGATAGAACAAGTCATTTCGGTAAAGGTAATTGAGTATTGAGAGGACAGTTGACCGATTGAGAGTAGGGAAATTGAAAACGAAGGAACATAGATTGCGCTAATATCTATGCTGCATTCAGAAGTGAGATTCAACCAAATCTTACCACTTTCGTATGCAAAGATCTCTGACCCGTCTCCCAGGATAATACTAATTGGTTCTGGCAAACGCGCTAGATAGTAAAAGCTTGACCGCGAATGGCAGATATGGTGAGTTGCCCCCGAGTCGATTATCCACTCCTGGTAGGCTAACACTCTTCTTCTTGTGGCCACTAGTGCTTGAACTCGGGTGACACTCACCGCAGCACTCGAACAGTTTCCCTCAGGTCGTCTTCTATGACTCAACTGAGCGGCACGCTTCTTGGTCCTACATTCGGACTCTTTATGACCACGCAGGCCACAGTACCAGCATGTAGCGGGGTCTTGTCGTCCGCTTCTTCTTCTTTGGTTCCCTCGGTAACTATTTCTCCCACTGATACGAGTAGTAAAGCGGTTTCCTCTGTTGTTTCCCATAGGGGAGTACTCATGAGAGGTAAAGAGTGCGCTCCCAGAGGTGAGGCTGGTGTTTAAACTCCCCTGTTCCTTTGTTCTTGTTTCGAGAGTAGCTTCCGCTTCTACTACTTTGGAAATTAGATTTTCCACGGAATATCCCTCTGGCTGATGGAGGACGATATCAACGAAACTATTGAATATCATAGGTAGGGTGGAGATCAGGTGAGATGAAAAGGCTTCATCCGAAATTGCTTGTTCTGTTCCTGATAGGCGTCGTCTATACTGAAGTAGTTTCGCAATATAGGATTGAATTGGCTGATTCGCCTCCGGCTTGGACTGGTTAAACTGTCTTGCGATCATTGTTCTGCCGGCACGAGAAGCAGCACCATCGAGCTTTTCATGTAGTATATCCCACATATCAGCTGGCTCATCAATACTGCTAATGTACTCCTGGATCTCAGGAGTACAGGAGGCAAAGATCAAGGCATAGGCTGCTCCCTTTCTGCTCTGATATTCCTTCCACCGGGTATAGTTGTTGACTGATGGCTCTTCCTCTTCTCGAAGAACAATCTTGAGGCAGTCCTCACCCCGCATAAAGGCACGAACGTTTCTTGCCCAATGCGTATAGTTACTGGAATTCAGTTTTTCAATCTCTCCAAACTTACAGCGGTATCTCTCCATCGGGAGTGGGGTTGTGTCGTTCATATTTGTGGTGACTGGTTAGGTATACGAGTCCGGGCTCATAACCTGTCGGAAACTTCGTATAAGAAAGAGTATGTTTGTAGAATAAGGATTAGGAATATTCGTTGTCGCTTGTGTACATAACTACTTGGGTACCAGAGCATGGTACTTATACCTCTGAGAGGTATCTATATACAGTAGTAGTGAGCGAGCTCCCACTATACCTAACTGGGTGTGCTTCCGTCACATTGAAGCCATTATTCCAACAAATTCAACAACGCTTGTGTTGAGTGATTATTTATGATGCACCCAGCGATCACACAATTCGATAGGTTGGCCTACTGGCCCAGAGGAGGAAAAAAGCCTCCTGAAGGAAAAAACAAACAAACGGGGGGATCTCGCGCCAATAAACCGGAACCCGATGCCCCTTTACCATTCCTCTTTCGTGCCCATTTTCAACCTGGTCGGTATTGATGAACTGGCGGCGGTTTCTTTCAATGCCACAGGAGGATTGAGTGAATATTGAATATCGAGTGATGCGTCATGAAACACATTATTCCTGTTATTCCTGTTCTGAAAAGGATTCGAAGGGGATAATCAATTGGTAAACTGGAACATAAGAAAAATTGTGATTTTGCATTTACCGGTGGTTCATATAATACCTTTGCGGCCTAGCTTCATCGACACTGACTCGAATCCGCACTATGACTCCAAATGCTTATCGATAAGACGAACACCTAACTTACCCTGCCCCTCCTTGCGCTCACCATGCTACAAACAACAAAGTATAGTGGTGTGAGAAAACGTCGAACCAACAAACAAATACTCAAACCCGATATCACCTAATGTCTGTAAGTGCAATTAACCATTCCAACACAAGTTCACAGCCCCGTCTAACACCTCACAGAACTCCTCAAGAGGCGAAATGTCCCGTCTCTTCCTTCCGCCAATAAATCGCGCCATGCGAAAGCTCGATCCATTGTTCTTTCAAAAAACCATCCCACTGACCGCAGCGCATGTTCTAGATGGAAGGAACATACCCAAAGTTACGAAGGAATGCGCGAAGGATTTACTGCGGGTTCCGCGACTGCGGAGCGTGATTACGCAGAAGGATGACGCGGGGAGGGAGCGGAGGTTGTTGTTGATGAAGCCTGAGGTTAAACATGATGGTGGGTAGGCAGGCTGTCCCCCTCCACAGGTGCGAGGCGAAGCTCTGACTTATTTGGTTTAGATTTATCCACCGCCCAACCGAAGACGAGGGAGTTCGTGGAGCAGAAGATTATTGAACTTGAGCCGTACACTCTGCACATGAAATATGAGAACTGGAATTACGGTACGTGGTTTCGCATACATGGGGCTCATGATTTTAAGATCAAGTAGCCTTCTAACTCCCCCGATAGAGGAAATAATGAACGCGATTCTCCCTGAAGACCTCGCGGAGATCCCCTGCGGATTCACGCAAGCTGGACACCTGGCGCACCTAAACCTCCGAGAACAATCCCTCCCCTACAAACATCTAATAGCCGCTGTCCTCCTGGATAAAAACCCAAATATATCCACCGTGGTGAACAAGATCGAAGACGTGGGCACGGGCTCGGTATACCGAACCTTCCCCATGGAGCTCCTCGCCGGTGAAGACAATACGAACGTAGAAGTCCGGGAATCAGGCTGCGTGTTTAGGTTTGACTTCGCCAAAGTTTACTGGAATAGTAGGCTGGGGAACGAGCACGAGAGGATATTCAAGCAGTTTAAGCCTGGGGAGGCGGTGGCAGACGTGATGGCCGGTGTGGGGCCGTTTGCTATCCCGGCGGCGAAGCAGAGAGTCTTCGTTTATGCGAATGACCTGAACCCGGAGAGTTACAAGAGTCTAGTGGGCAATATCAAGACCAATAAGGTAATCTTCACTAACAGGCCCTCCCTCCCTCCCTCCCCGCGTCATCCAGATTATGAACTTAGCGCTATGAAAAGGTCTCACAATTCTTAACTCCTTACAACCTCGACGGCGCAATCTTCATCCGCGAATCGATCCGCGCCCTCCTGTCCCGCTCTAGAAACCCTTCGGCAAACAAAGTCTCTATTCCAACCCCCGGTAGGCGCGGTCAAAAGCCTCCTCCTCCGACAGTGATCCCAGTACCGCCTACGTTTTCCCACTTCGTGATGAACCTCCCCGCCTCCGCTACGACGTTCCTCGGTGCTTTCCGCGGTGCGTATCGTGGGCTCGAGGATGTAATCTCGGGTCCAGAGATGTTACCTATGATTCACGTCTACACATTTCATAAGGCACCGGTGACGGAGAATGCTGCGGGGGACATATGCGCGGATATCAGCAGATATCTGGGGCACGAGATGAGGGAGGGCGATTTGGAGAATTTAGAGAATGTTAGGCTCGTGGCGCCGAGCAAGACGTATTATTGTGTTTCTTTTAGGCTGCCAGCTTCTGTTGCGTTTGAAGATACTCAAGGAGATTAGAGGTAATTTTCTTTTTTCCTCCTAATTCTCTCTCCCCTCGTTTGACTAGGGTTCTTTTTGTTAGGATATGGTTGCTGTGCACTGGTATCTTTACTTTGTAAAAAAGGTGAAAGAATACTCTTGGGTTAGATCTGTCGGCAGTCATAGGACGTATTCAATAAGCATTAGGGTCACTTCAATATGGTGGGAAGAGCCTGGTCAATATTCATATTTTAAATTTACGACAGATCGCGGCATTTCCTTGAGAAGGGTTAGGGTCGAGTGGAGCATGGCTAGTGTTGCTTTCGTTCGTTCATCAAAAAGACACAACCTTGCGAGAAAAATGGATATTTGGTTTCGAGTGAATTTTTTTGATCCCCCAAACTATGGAACACAAAAGAACCGAAAAGGAAAGAGAGAAAGAAAGACTAAGCAGCAACAATGTCCTTCTTGAGAGTACCCAAGAATTGATGCTTCTCCTCCTTCGTCTGGTATTGACCGTGACCGAATTTGGATGACGTGTCGATCCACTTTAGCTCTACCTTCTCGAGCGACTTTCTTGAGGTGTGGATGAACATCGACTTCCTCAGGGTCATTACCCGCTTCTTTACGCCGGGAATAGAGCCCTTGACCATAACGAAATCGTTTTTAATTTCACCGTAACGAGGGAACCCACCGAGAGGAGTCTGGGGCAATTATGTTAGCTTATTGTCCCTGGGGGGCTTGGGAAAACATGTGATTGTGACATACGATAGTCTTCTTGGTAATATCGAACTCTGTTGATGCGTTACCCTCGTCAGAGCCGGAGCCAATACGGTAGACCTTGTGGTTGACGGAGGTGCGGTGGTGGTAACCATCTTGACCAGCGCGAGCGACGGTCTATCGATTCATGGTTAGCTCTATACCTGGTCTAATATTGTAGGAATACGTACCCATTGAACATGCGACGGATGCCAGGCACCAATACAAGCAACCTTTCTCAAACCCTTGTGGGTCTTTCTCGGCAGCTTCTTAGTTCCCCACCTTGAAGTTACACCGTTGAAGCCCTGGCCCTTGGTGACAGCAATAACGTCGATCATCTCATTCTGCTCGAAGATTGAGTTGATTTTGACCTCCTGCTCGAAGTTATCAAAGGCAAAGTCGACCTTGTTTGCAATCGAGCCACCATTGACTTGAATCTCCATCAAGTGGGTCTTCTTCTGCTTCAGAGGAGTCTTGCGGATCTGAGAGTGAGCCAGAACGCGAACAACGGTGCAATACTTCTTGATGCGCTCCAACTCGTGGGAAATTGCCTTTCCCCCATCGGCGTGTTTCTTGGCATACTTGGTGAAGGCCTTCTTCTTGGACTTGTACCAATTCTTGTAGAAGCGACGCCTGAGATCGTCACTGAGATGCTCAGCCCAAACAGTAGTAAGAGATCGGAGCCCGCGGGGGGTCTCAACGTATCCAACGACACCAACAACGACCATCTGTAGCCATTTAAGTTAGAATCGATCTTTACCGCCTTCTCCCAATAATGTGCCGCAGAGAAAATATACCGGCGGTGTCTCAATGACAGTGACTGCTTCGACGATCTCTTTTTTGTGCATCTTCGCGCCTGGCCTGTCCAAATCGCGGACAATAGTGGTCATACCAGCCTTGTACCCAAGGGCGGCGGTAAGGTGAACGGGTTTCTTAGGGTCATCCTTGGGGAAAGACTGTACTCGAGAAATTTCCGTCAAAACGTTGTCCTACTAATAAAAAAAACCCCGGTTCATTTCCTCACCTTAACCTTTCCTCTGTGTCTGGAAGCTCGCTTCCTGGGAAGGAAAGCGAGGGAACCGTGTCTGGGTGCTTCCTAGGTCACTGTCAGTACCGGTTTCTCCTGCCGGCTTCTCCCATTTATACAGAGATCTAAATTGACGTACGAATTTTCTCTAAGATAGGTTAGCTACAATTCGAGATACAGAAATTCAATCGCAAGTGGAGTGGAATAGCTGCTTACATGAGACATCTCGACGTTTCCTGGTGGGGGGCTCCGACAGTGTTGTTGGTGGTGGGTTGTCGATTGTTTGATGTTGAATATTTGAAGCTCGAAAATTGGGGGAAAAGAAGTTGGTTGTGTGGGTGCGTGGGAACCATCAGCCACAGTGCTTGCAATGGCTAGCAGTCACGATTCACCGCCGTAGTCAAACCCTAGCCACACGGAAACCACAGCATCATCAACCCACATACCGGGTTTAGAGTGACGGCGCCCTGATGCATAAACCAAAGTTAGAAGTCAGAAATCTGCAGGATTAGCAGCTATGCTCTAGATAACACCGGAGAAAAACAAGGAATACCCAATGACACAAACCTCTTGCTGCGAAGGGGTTTTCTTCCCTCTCAAACATTCGCCCAGAGTTCCGACATCCAACTTTGAACCCTCTCACTCCTGTGTGGGGCGCCGTAGGCCGTAACTCTATTTCAACCCTTTCGTATCATCGACTGGGAGATACCGCCGAAAATGTGAAATTTTTTTTGCAAAAACAACCCCATTGCAATGAAAAATATTTACATAAAATTTCATACATCTTTTTATCCCTCCAAGAGTGGAAAGAAATTGAAAAGAAAGAAAAGTGATATTATCATAGAAAAAGAATTACTTGAATCGTACTAGTATTTTTCTATAATTTTTTAGTGATTTTCTAGGGATTCTTGACACCAGAAACCACCATCCAAAACATATCATAATTACCAATTTTAAGTGAGAGCAGACTAGCGCACGGAAAGTCTTTCTAAGGGTAAAAATATTATTACAAATATTGAACAATTGACTGCATTTATTTATTCCTTCTCACTTTTTATTATTATTTTAATTTTTCCTCACTATTTTATGGCAGGCCAAAGAGGTTGATGATTCTACGCAATGGTTCACTTTTTCGATGGTATCATATACTTCCAGGTTGATGGTATATGGAAGGGTTGGCCGCCGAGTGTGGTTATTCAAATAGTTTCCTCCATATCTCTCACTCTTGATAATCTTTTTCTATCGTTAGAGTAAACCAAGGTTTATTCTTTTCTCAACCACGGCTTACGAGTCCTTCGAAGCCGCTTTGCCCCAGTCAAAGCAAATACTTTTAGATTAACCTTTTTTTCGTGGGAGATATTCGAGCGCTTGCCTGGACGACCGCTGCTGGGGTTGCTGTTGTGGCTGTATGGCGGTGTAGAATATGGTATGGCAGGTTGGCTACAGTACGAGAGTGAAGGCATTCAACCCGGGGTTGAAAGACGTTTATGCAAGTATCATACCTGGCAGGCCCATTAAAAAGTGGAAACTAGAGACCGCATGGGATTATCTGATTAGACGGTTGTGCTGTCTGGGAAGAGGTTCAATGCTGCTGGGGGTCAAAAACCCAGACCAATTGCTCTGAAGTTTGGAGGGGGATTCTCATTTTCACATAGGAATTGGTATAAAAATTGAGCTATTTCGATTCTGTTTCATGGCTTCTAGTTATTATTGCCACGATGTTCTTGGGATATCGTACATGGTATGATAGCTCCTCCCCGTTGCTACTGCCTCGACATCAAAAATTGTAAACTGAAGGCCTTCTGGTCTCGCAGTTTGGTAAGCAGAGAACCTGGATTGCTTTTTCCGACTTCTAATAACAACCTCCCCGAGCTGGAGGACTTTTGGTTTGCGCAACGGCTATTTTAGATGCATATCCGGCGTGTGCACTCGGAACTTGGCACCTGGCACTCAAAAAAACGCTTTTCGATGTTGGGGTGGATGTCTCTACCGCGAAAACTCCTCTAAAAGTCCACCATTCCCGCGAGCTCTGTGGTCTCTGGATCCAGAGATAATGGTTCCCGGGAAAGACGAGGGGTTTTCCTGACACAGTATCAGATCAGCCACTAGATGCGTTGAATCTCGCTAACCTACCGGTATGATATATTGGTTATTTTGTTGACCTATCAAAACAAACCCATCTCGGGCTGACGGGTTGATATCTGCTGGCAGCGTGATAGTGGATTTCTAGGTATGATCGCACGATATTATCCCCTACAGTGCTAGTGCCGAATCTCCCCTACATTGGGCTGAAATGTGAACGAACAAAAACCGTCTCCTCACTTTTCTATAATAGAAAATATCAATTGAGTAATATCAAAGGCATCCCAGGTCAAGTTATGATGCGAACCTTTAATCCTGCGCACGACTCTAGATGCTGGCTAATGTCGACGAGTGCATTGCCTCACAGCCACTGGCCTGGTAACTCGGTCTCGTAATAAGTTTAGTGCTCGTGTCGGGTGCTAAACTGCAGGCTAGAACTACCGTATCCCTCGATCATTTCTGTCCGACATTCCGATCTCTATCACAAAGAAGTCGACCAGTAAGCGCCCGACACAACTGATTCTAGGCCGGTGAAACTCCGTAATTGGCACTCCCAGGCAACTGATTCAAGTGTTGGGCATTACTCGAGAGACTATTGTCAAAGAATTGATACGATATTCGCCGCCTTTGGTACTGTGTCATATAGACGACACGGGGCTGTTTGTTTACTTCAGACCGCTTGTTGAAGATCAGATATTCGACGGTAGCTAAAGCCCGAAAATACAGTAGGTCGGAGGGAATCTCTGTTATCGCCCTTGCAAACATGTTTATTATTTACTTAGTTCTCAAAATATCGTACAGCCTTCATTATTATAGGTAGCGTTAAATTGCTAGGGGGAAAGCATCATTCACATCCCGAAAGGCTGGCTTTCGTTTAAGTCCGCTACCAACCCTTCGACATTACTCATGAACTCTCCTAACATCTTCTGCTTCTCCTCTGTAGTTTTTTCTACCCTCGTCTCTTTCCTTGAAGATGATCTCTCACCTTGTGTTCGTGGAGTAGGTGCGGAAGGCGAGGAAATCTCAGGCATAAGATAGAAGTAGAGAAATTCTAGAATCTTGAGTTTGACTTCTCGAGGGGTGTCGCGACGTTTGAAGAGTGACGTGATGGTAGCGAGACCATCCAGTGATTCGAACGTCTGGTTTCTCGGATATTAGACCCATTGGAAGCCGGTACGAAGGGGTTGTGAGGGAATTATATTACTCTTGTATTGGCGGGGTTGTCAAGAAGACCGCAAACGAGTGTTAGTAGTGTAGCGCATTGGACAGCATCATTGCTTTCGGCATCTAGGAGATCCAAAAGTACCTGCGAACAACCATTAGAGTCTTATAACTTAGGATCCGTATGGTGATAGTACTAACGTTCATGTGGATTTCTCGAGCGAAAAGTTTGCGAGACTGGGGATGAAGCAAAAGCATTCCCTGGATCAAGTCCAACGTAGAAAGAATCAGAAGATTATTCTGGCCATCTAGGTTTTGTTAGTGTACCGGTACTAGATAAGTTTCTAGAAATCATACTATTCGTTCTTCCCAGGAGGCGTTCTAAACATGATATTAATCGAATGGTTACTAGGTTTAGAGAAAGAATAGATAATTAGTGTTATCCTGGCTTAGCGACACGCGGCGTCGACCTACCATTCCACTCAAAGCCGCTCTGTAGTCGCAGGAACTCTTTGAAAGCAGCATCCTTTGGCCTACTGGCCACACCCACAACAGAGGAATTGGCGGCACTAGCCGTTCTAGCACCACTCTTTGATGGAGTTGAAGGGGACTGAAGACACATTTTTGCAAGAAATCCCTCGAGGCATCGCAGGCCCTTCCGAATGTGAATCGGATCATAAGAGGAGAGCAGGTCGAACGAGGTGGAAAGGAGGTCTTCCATGATTTGGTGGTGACTCACTGGGTTGCTAGAAATCGCCCTTGCAAATTAATTCAGGAAACCGTTTGGATAAGAAGTTGAGAGTTTGAAGACAGTGCTCAAGCAGCAGCTGTAGGGTGAGGAAGCTTCTTGTCGAGGCGCAGAAGCGGAATGTCAACAAGTGCCAGGGCGGCTGAGTGCAGGATGGTTTCCATGGCAACACCACGGCGCATCAGCCTTATTATGCATTCCTTTATCGATTGATCGATTAGATAACGGCTCTATTAAAGCTTGTCTTAACCACAATCCTGAGTTACCTTAGGTAGCAGACCCCATCCCTTAGTAGCCTGCAGACACAACTCTCCCCTGTTACTTTGCGTGTGCTGTTGAGCAGTTGATTGCAATCTTCCCGGACTCCCTAGCTTACATATAAGCTCATGCAATCGAACAGCCCAGCGGCCCTGAAGTATAGATCTTTTGGGAAAGAAGGGGACCCCCCGATTGATCTGGGAAAGCCACATGGTTATCCCCATTCTCCCTATTTGTCATTCATGGTGCGGAAATGAATTTTAAGGAGAGTTTCTTGTCCATAGACCAGAGAGCGTTATGCGAGTGATATTTCATGACGGTGGCTTCCTACCGAGATCCTTGGCCGGTCTTAGAAAAGGGTTAGTGATAGGTATGCTTGGGAGGATAGCTTTGTCAACATGTATACTTGCTAGTGGTCTGATCTTCGTATTGTTGACTGTTGAAGGATGATCGTGAGCATCTTACATGGTAGTCTTCAAGGGTGTAAAGGGTTGATACACTTGCAATCACCCCTGCCGAAGAAAGAGAATCGACTTTTGCATAGAGCATCTATTTAAGGGTGAAAATGGAGTCAAGTTCGACATGTGTTGTAAGGGATGGACGGGCTATCAACCGGGGGTTCGGGGGGGTCCGCACCATGGCGCGCGCAGCTCATGATTCGTCCATGGTTGGCTCGTCCAATCGTGGCAGCGGATCACAAAGTAGCCACAATAGCACAAGTGCAGACAATGAGATGGGACTTAATGCCTATAAGCCAACACGGTACATCCAAACTTGGCTGCGCACGAAATTCTTTAGGAAATTTCGCGAGCTACGTACATTACCCTGGTCTAGAAAGATAGGTTATAAAGGTTATAAAAAACGGCTAAGCTGCTCTTTGTAATATCGGAAGCCCTCGATACCATTAAGGCAGCGGTTCAAACGATATCTCTTCTTTACAAATCAGCTTTTCTCGCCAAAGCAGTCGTTCAAATGGAGTCTCTTAGCAACAGTACGGAGCAGCAATTGCTTTTCGATTTAGAAACCACTCAATCTCTCAGCATTGGGGAGGGTCCTGAAGTGCGATCGGGTGAACCCTCTGGCGCTCCTGGTGGACAGTCTGATAAAGTGAGATTACTGTGCTCTGATCTCTTGAATTCATATTTCTAATACCAGATAGTCTGCATCGAACAGGGCAAACGTTGAAGCGCAATCACCAAGAGACAGTGGGTCTGGGGGTGGAAATGCCACCGATAGACCTCCTGGTGACAGTGAGCCAAGCTCTTCGGACCAATCCCAAGAACAGCAAAGTAGGCCTGCGCTGGGGGATGCTTTTTGGGTCTGCTGTGGTGGCAACACCTCTGGGTGTCCTTCCAACGGTGTCTGGCTCAGGGTGAACACCCCTGCTTGCCTTGACTGCGGGCACAGGATGTGTGGGAGCTGTGAGCCAGCAAACACAGCATGAGGTGGAGGCGGTGAGGCAGACAGGGGTTCTGGGATAGGACGTCTTCCATTTATTGGGTTGCTCCTTTTGTTCACGCTCTGCTTGTCTGAGTTTATTATGTTTTTTTATCACAGAGTCGTTTTTTGTTTGGTTCTAAGAGCTGGCCTCTACGAGCCGAGGGGACGCCAGTTTTTCAAGCCCTTTACGTCTTCAATAATGAAAATTTTCTATCTGGTTCTAGATGTGTTTGTATGGGAGATGATATCTGCCCTGTTGTGCCGCCACTCTGCATGCCTGTGAACTTGGTATCTTGTGATTTGGCTCGAGCAATGAGGGGTGCATGCTCTAGTCTTGGGCTCCTGGGATGGAGATTAGGCTTGGGGATCGCCTGTAATGCTCGCTGGCTGAGTGTGAGAGTGTGGTTGTGTCTACTTGATGAGTCTCGCCCCTCAAAGATAGGAGGCACACCTGTTATCTTCTGACACCCCACGGACTCTCTGTACACTAGATGCTAGTTGATGGGCTCCAATCTTGGTATGTTCATGGTATGGGCTGCGGGAGTAGGAAGATCAAGAATTTTTACTATTCTCATTCCAGTTCTGATTTTAAGACAACTTGCAGAGCCATTGATGGCGACAAACCGTAATTATCGTATCTCCCCTGCCCGCGTGGTAGGGTTGGCTAGGAGAAGAACCCTTTCTGTTAAGCAGACCTTTCGTGCCTGATCTGCTGGGTCGTTTGTGGGTGGGGCCAATGAAATTTAGGCACTGAGGGGTTGCGAGCACAGCATAGAACAGCGCGCACGATATTATGCAGTGCAGTTTGCACTGGCTAGCAGAAACGGCAACACGGCCTGGCCGGGACTGGTTCTGTACATATACTCTATGCGAACCTGCCTGGCTGCCTTGAGATTGTCACAAAGCAGTGTGTACTAACCACATACGTTAGAGTTCCGCTCCTGATAGCAGGGGAGTTGTAGAAGAGGGTGTGCCTTCCTGAGCTATAAATTCTTGTTACCTAATCTACGAATGGGAGCACGCCCCGAACTAGTATGCGCGAAGCCGTGGGTATGGGGCATATGTGGGACAATCAAGGGGAACAGGTTACTGGTCTATATAGTCCCTTTGATCCCCGCCCGGTCCCCTGCTTGCGACCCTTCGACCTTCATCGCCCCACATTTGTAATTCCCTTGAGAGAAAGATCTCTGGGAATTAGTGGCAAATCATGACAATGACTCCGGGACCCTCCGACACATAGCGACTGATTAGCCCACAATGAGCTACCTTGGCTGATATTGGGAAGTCACTGTCCTCTAGTTGAAGAGCCATCGAATAGGGCACGAGGAGCAAGAACGAGAGGATATTGGTCAGATTTGGATGCCGAACGTACTATTGTGGAGAGTTTCCAATCTGGGGGATATTGGGAGCAGCATAAACCCCCCTATACTTCACTCTAAATTTTCTAGATTCTATCGACCTGCCCTACTGTATGGTGTCGAGAGCTTCTCGGAAAGTCGAGGCACCAGTATGTAAGAGTGCAGCACATCATTGCTGGTATATTGACCCCTTGTCATTCAGCTACTGGACATTAACACAATATATTCCTAAGCAGACTGGTCCTAAACCTAGCCTGTAGGAACCGCCCATTCGGAGCTCTTGCCATCTACCGTGTCATTCCACATACGTACAGCACGGATTGAATAAATTAGAAGTATGAGGGGAGAAGTTTTCGTACAATATCATTCCTTAATACGAGGAAATAGGGTTAGCACACTATCTGGTTCAATAGCTACCTTGGGTATCCCTGTCTTGTACGAAAACATCTCCCCTGGCGCTTGCGTTTGTGTGCCAATAATGAATATTCCCCCCTGTTCCTAGGGACTTCTTGCCTAAGGAAAGAAAAATACCTGTACTGTAGGCGTTGGGAACAAGGGAATCATCTTCCAAATACCGCAAATTCTAGAATAATTGAAGCTCTTTGTTAAGGAGTTAGGAGTGCGTCCGTAGTAAGGCCTGTTGTGCTTTCTTCCCACTTATCTCAACAGAGTGCTAAAAGAGAACATTTTGGCCATATTTCCCCCTTATCTCGAAAAGGGGTAGGTTCTAGATATCCTATACAACTGTTAGTGTTATATTCAATTTTCCTAAAGAAGTACTTTATCCTCCAATACCAGTTTCTATAGATAAAAACATAACATCGGGTCATTCTCAACTATTGAAGTTTTTATAGGAATGATGTGTTCCACGATTTCAAACTCTTGAGTATGATATAACAAAAATTATTGACTGAAAACATCTATTAAAGTCGCTTATAATTGCCCATCCGGATATTTAGTTTGTCTGCTAGTTCAGCGAGGAAGTTGATAAATGATAGATTCACTTGTCCTTGGTGGAGTGGAAGTGATTAATATTTGTGGCGCATGTGGCGCGTGGTCAGTGTGCTCCCAGATGCATTGGTAATTGATACCGACCGAATTACCAGTATTAGTACCGGTATGGCCAGTAGAGACGTTGCAGTTTCCCATCTAGAGTCGGATTCTGATAATCCAGTTCAACCGCCCTTCCCCCTTATCCAGAGTTCCTTTGCAAAGTCTGGAGTCATTTATCGTACCGCGATGGCAGCCCCAAAAAGATCCGGTATAGATCTAACCAGCCTACCTTTCTAAATCAATCTGATTCTATGCCTCTCAGGGGACCTTTTTCAATGCTGTCACATTTGCAATCCTTCTATTCTATTCTTCCTGCCTAAATACAAGTAGCTCTCCGTGTTCTTCTAGATCAGGAAAAAACTACGAGGAGTCACCATGCTGCCCTGGTCCATGGGTTAGGGTTTGTGTCGCCCAGTTGGTCGCCCGCCCAGTTGGTCGCCCGCCCAGTTTGGTCGCTGGTCCAATGAAGAGTGTGCTCGAGTACCGACCTGTTTGGCAGATTTAGCAAGAGCGAGTCGCGGGGATCGATATTGTTAAGGGTCGGGTTTCCAGATGCCCGCGCCTGTGGTTCGGTGGAGACACTCCTCCTAGCTGAGCTAAAGGTGCAGTGGCAGCGCCCGGCGACAACAGATGCACCGGCACCTAAGTATGTTTCTCTTGCGCATCAACTAAGAATAAGTTTTGCCTATTAATAGGACATCAGGCCAAGATCTGACAATAAAGAAATTCCACGACCCCGCTCACATCTCCCCAAAGCTCTACCATTGTGGTAGGGGTACCGTTGCTTGGTATCATACCGGTGTTTGAATGAGGTTTCGTGGGAATACCATGCTGATTGTTTCAATGGTGATACTTCCGTTGCCGCCAAGCCCCAACGCAGGATTGTTCGATCAGTGAGCCAAGCTAGACTAACGGTTCAGAGTGCGATGAGAGTACGGTACGAGTACGAGTACTGTATTCCAGTCACATGTAAACGGCTTTGCAGCCACGTGAGCGAAGAGTGGCTAATGCTGCCAAAGCCTGCAGAGGTTCGAAAGACTGCAGGCGCAAGATCCCCATTATTTTCCCGAGTGCTGCCTTACCGCCTTGTGCCCCCCCCATCCCCAACCTGCCCCTCCCCCAAGCCCCTCCGCAACTACTGCTAGCTCCTATCCCCCATCCCCTCATCTCTCCATCCCCCCCATCTATCTCACAACCCCCCCACTATCATCATAGGTCCTATTTCTCATCGATAAATACCTATCTCTAATGACCTCAGAACCTTCCACCGCCAGCCGACATCGTCACTCACCTACATCGAAACCTCTTAAACCACGGGTGGATTCGGATGCCCCAGTTCAGAATGGAGCTCCCCAGACTCGGGGTGCTGATGTTATGGTAGCTGCTGGATTTCACCGTCAATGGTCTGAGGAGAAAGAAAATGTACCATATTCGTCTAAACTCTCTTCGCAGCGGATACTGCTAGGTACTGCTACTAACTACTTGTTGGATTTTCGGATAGATATTACTTGGGCCTTACGATTATCTTATCTCTCATCCAGGCAAAGATATCCGCCAGCAATCCATCACGGCCTTCAACAGATGGCTCCAGGTTCCCGAAGCCTCTCTTCAAATAATTACCAAAGCTGTAGCTATGCTGCATAATGCCTCACTCTTGTAAGAGCTTCTGGGTTAGAGATGGCCCTTGACATATTTTAACGAGACTTGATAGGGTCGACGATGTTGAAGATAGTTCCAATCTGCGACGGGGTTTTCCTGTAGCGCACAGTATATTTGGGGTGGCACAAACCATAAACTCTGCGAACTACATTTATTTCCAGGCCCTACAAGAACTCTTGAAACTCAACAATCCACTAGTTCTCAATATTTACACTGGTTAGCTAGTAAAGGCCCGTGGTGTCTACATGATGCTAACTTGATATGTTCTTTTTTTTTTCTTCAGAGGAATTATTGAATCTTCACCGGGGCCAGGGGATGGACCTCTTCTGGAGAGATACATTGACAACACCAACTGAAGATGACTACCTGGAGATGGTCAGCAATAGTTAGTATATTCTTTGCTCCCGTCCTTGGGTTTCATTTGGGGCGTGATACTAGCATTCTACGATAGAAACTGGGGGGCTATTCCGTCTGGCGGTGAAGCTCATGCAAGCCGAGAGCGCCTCCGACAAAGATTATGTTCCTTTGGTCAATATTATTGGTCTGCTTTTCCAAATCCTAGATGATTACCTAAACCTCCAATCAGATCAAGTACCATTACCCCATTCGCCAGCTGCTTTAGCTATTTGCTAATTTTATCGGTAACAGTACACCAAGAACAAGGGATTTTGCGAAGATCTTACCGAAGGAAAATTCTCGTTCCCCATAATTCACGCCATTCGCAGTGATCCATCGAACCGCCAGCTATTGAATATTTTGGGGCAACGAACTACAGACCAGGATGTCAAAACGTATGCTGTTGCCTATATGAGAGATCAAACAGGCACCTTCGACTACACGAGAAAAGTTATCCACGATTTACACAAAAAGGCATTGGAAGCTGTTGAAGAACATGGCGGAAACCCACTACTGGTCGCGATATTGATGAAACTGGTGGCTAAATAAAGGAGTCGCTTCCTAAGTGGGAAGATAGGTTGAACCATTACCGTTATTTCTGGAAGGAATCTTTTTTCCATATTCATATCATCGATGGGTGCAGGTCTTTCACGCTGCCCGATGTCACATCAGGTTTATTTTTTCTTCGGGTTTTTGGGTCTTTTCTTGGGCATAGGGAGGGCTAGTTTGAGTTTGTAATCGTTTTCAAAGGGCATTTCTTCTCTTGCATTGGAGTTCTTGTCATTTGCAAAGTTGTGCGCTTAGCTCTGCAGTCGCGCGGTATCATTGCTTTCTTACGAAGGATCGTAGAGTGGGATGATTATTATGTAGCTCCTATCCTCCATTTGTTCATGAGTAGAAAGCATATAGGCAATCCAAAACTATGTACTGTACTATTCCGGTATTCAGAGTTATCTAAACTCGGGGCTCACAGATAACCCACTCAAAGCTGGTAACACCGAGAGAAGCTCATGTGAGACCAGAGATCCCGTCAAGCCCCGAGCTCCAATGTTATCACACCGCAAAAAACTTAAGCTCCGCCATCTCCGCCGGCTCTATGAGTACTCGCACGTGTAGTGTAACCTGCGAATTCAGAGACAAAAGCCCCTAAGGGGAAGTAGCGCTTTCCCAACACGCCATAATATTAACCGACTAAAACATGTTGGATCTCATTGATCGCTATTCGCAATTCTCCTAGCCTATCAAACTAAATATATCGTGGCCTGACGGGCTGATTATGCCTGATAGGCTAACACTCGAGTGGTGGACTTCACGAGTTTTACCGCAGAGCACCCGCTAGCATGGCAAGCTAAATATTGGGGCTTGTGGGACAAGCACGACCCGAGTTGTAGAAATCTTATTTCAACGTCCCTCTCTATTACAGTAATATCCTCCTGCACACGACCGGTAATGCAGATATTCAATCAGCATCCTAAAACCACCTATTTTCACCCGCTTGGTCACATCACCAAGCACGCCCGCGCCGTGATAAAGAGGAGCAAAGAAATAGCCCTCTCACATGCTCGCCACACGAGCCACCGGTACTAGAGATACAATGCCAATGATTTGCGGATGAACTTGTATTATTACTTCTCTTTCCTTCTGTTTTTTTGTTTGTTTTTTGTCAAGTCCTTTGATTTATTTGTAAATACAGGTAGATACCGGCAAGCATCTGAAAGCGTGGCCTAGAGGGAGAGGGAGAGGGAGAGCTCCAAACAATAAGAGAAGCCCAAAGCGTCCTCAATTCAAAACAGATGACCGTTGACAAAGAGTATGGAGGCAGCCAGCGATAAATCGAAGCAGCAAAAAGGCTTCATGATTGCAGATTGAACCCCCACGAGAGGAAAAACACTCAACGTATGATAGCTCGAGAACCCCCCATATATACTCCATGAAAGAAGGAGAAATTTTCTTTCTAACTACAGTAGCTTCCCTCTTACTTTATAGTGCTTCCATAGACTCGGGTTCGCCTCCATCCACGCTCAGTGGTTCTGGATCTATACGGGCAAAAACTGGGTAAAACAGGACAATAATCAGATAATACTGTAATATGAAAGGATAGAATATCTAAGGTGCACACACTTCCATAGGAACCATTCTTCGGGTCACCGTCCTGCTAGTAATTCCACCAGTCCATTTGTATCATACCTTAAGACATCCCGTGTCGGCCTCTATCCGATCTACTCTACTAGTCTAGCTTGGAACTTTGAAGAAATAATGAAGTTTGAACACTACAAGTACAGGCCTTGCAATTAATTGCCTATAACAGGGTAGATGCCTTCATTTTATTCATTTTTGTCCATTCCCTACAAATTCTCTTTCTACTCGGGCGCAAATTAAAGATCCGGAAAAAGTGACAAACAAAATGTATGGTTGCAACACAGATATTTCAAGTCACTTCTTCCGGATCTTTAATTTGCGCCCGAGTAAACCTTCTCTCCCTTGCCTCCGTTCCCGAACTTGCGTGGGAAGTAACCGTCTGTCCGGGATTCATAGCCATCGGATCAGTACGAAAGCTCCTTCTACGAGGGCTTGTTTTTTTTTCTTTTTCTTTTTTCGTGAAGAGTATGAAGGCATCCCAATTACTTATGAGCTTAACCACCTAACTTCTTTCCCAGTTAAGCTGTGCAATATCGTAAGAGCTCGAATAATTGAACCCCGCGCTAGATGCCGGTACCGGACCTTGCCAGCAAAGGCAACTCTAACGTCCAAGGTCCAGGCTCAATTATTCGAGTTCTTATGACATCAGATTGCAATAATACTCTGCATCCTGCGCAGTCCAGCTTTCTTCCATCCTCTTTAGTGCATCAGTTTAGTCTTATCAATGCTGAAAGTCAGCCCAGGGCTGGCTGCTTTCATATTAGTTTCCTAGGCCCTTATTTCAAGCACTTGGGTGTTTATATACCAAGAAGTAAAGGCGATCACGATTCGGAAGTTGCCCGTATAGGAAGTGAAATTTTCTGACTAATCCACATCTAGATGCAATGCTCGAATATAAGGCACGATAGGGTGTGGGGGATAGTGGGTCGCGGCTGACTTGTACAGATAATGATATATACACAGGACAACGTTGCAGGAGGGACATTTCAGTGCGTAGCACACTTGGTATGATAGCGGCCACCAAGAGTAAACCCCGTCCACTTACTAACACATTTGGCAGATGCCATACCGCCCTATCAGCCCGTACAACCGCCTGTAGAAGATATATAAAAAAGGCCACCCTAACATAAACTCGAAGGTAGCCATGGAGCTAACAAAACAGAAGAGGCGTCAGACATAGAGAGATAAGAAAAGAATAAAAAGGGGAAGCAAGAATACCCAAGCCATAAACCATATTTAGATGGTGGAGCCCAATCCCCGGCTAGCCACCAAAACAACACTGAAACGGAAACCAGCAGAGATAGGGATAGGTAATGTCCAACCAAGTAAGCTCCAACTTTAAGGAGGAATGGACAGAACTTTTCCTGTCAACACCGCTAGAGGAAAAGAGGGAAGGAAAGAAAAAGAAAGAAGAAAAGCGCAAAAATATTTAATTAGCAAAGAGAAAGACCCGTCTATCCTGACTGGCAAAAAGGAAGAAAAGAGATAATAAAGCTTTGAGGCTTTTGATTTTTGACATGAGGGAAACTAGGAAGAAACGTAAGAAAAAATGAAACCTAGCAAACGCTATGATGAATCACCCCATACCACTTCCATTTATTCTCCACCCTTACTGGATGTCTGAGCCAACTGCTTCTGAGCAGATAGTGCAGCCATCTTGTGGTGGTATCCAGGGGCTGGATGGAATTTTCTAACAGTGCGGATCTCGTCAGCCGCGTAACCGGGAATGCGAATGTTCCAATTGCGCTCAAGAATTATTTGAACGTCTTTGAGATCTAAGGTGTCGGAGCCGCGGAGTTTAGCCATTTTGCAGGCTGAGGTAGCGATCGAATCGATGAACTCGTCGACGAGTTCGAGAACAGCCTGAGTCAATTAATTAGTACGGAGACTAGCGGATGATAGTGAGGATCCCTGGGCAAATGCGACCCGCTGGGGGAAGTGATGTACAGAATGTCTGCAACATAACGAAGCAAACATTGAGGGCCGTGATGGGGAATTCCAAAATGCCAAATCCCGGAGCACAAACAAACTTTGCAGGGTAAGATTAATTTTAAAGATAACATACCTCTTCAACATCAGGATCCAATCTCTCCTCCGGGTCGATCTGCTTCACAAGCTCTTCCAACTTTCTCTTACTCAACAAACCCATGCCACCCTCATCAAACTCAAATGCGGGCTGCTTGGTAATAGCGGGAGTACTCATCAACTGATTTCCGGAACTGTTCATACCGCCACTTAAAGTTGGTCTAGCTGCAGGGACAGTGATAGGTTGCGGAGCAGCGACGGCAAGGTTTTTGGGAATGGGAAAGGGGTGTCCCTGAGGAGTATCGCGGGTAGTCTGAGCTGGGGGAACGTTGGTTGTAGGCGATGCAGCTGACGCGGCCGATGCTGGTGGGATACGATGTGCTTGCTGTGTTTGCTGTGTTTGCGGTTGCTGTTGAGCAACGGGTGTTCCCGTGGCCGCGGATGGACGGGCTGCCGGCTGCACAGAGCCAGGACGAGGAGCGGGCGAGTTAGGTTGAGCCATTGGGGTCCCGGGTGGGCCGGCTGGCCCTGATGCTGGGGACCGCCCCGCAGCAGCCCCGGGTTGCTGAACTTGTTGATGGAGGCCACGCTGGGCTGCAGTAGACACTTGCTGTGTAGCCTGCTGTGGGGGTTGCTGAGTAGCCTGCTGCTGGGTCGTCGAGGTTTGAGCCATCATCTGCTGTGGCTGTTGTTGCATGGGGGGTTGTTGAGCTGCAGGAGACATTGTTTGTCGACTGACAGCAACACGATTCTGGTTTACTCCGGCAACGTTGGTGCTAGCACCCGCAGGCGAATCCGCTCGTTGTATAGGAGTCGCAATTCTTTGCGCAGGAGCACTTTGATGCTGCTGCTGTTGCGGTTGCGGTTGCGTATGTTGCTGCGTATGTTGTTGCGTATGTTGCTGCATTTGGTTTGGCTGTTGGATAGGCTGCTGGTGCAGATTCGATGGGCTTCCTTGGGTATTATTAGGATTTGTTTGCTGCTGCGGAGCTCCGATGTTCATCATTCCCTGCTGCCCTTGCTGCATCTCCGGAACCATGCTTTGAGGGGCGGGCTTCTGCATTTGCCCACCCCCAACCAACGAAACCTGGTTCTGCTGTTGCTGCTGGCTAGCCCTCATCTGGTTCTGCTGCTGCTGCTGTTGTTGGAGCATCTTCTGTTGGGTGGTGAATTTATTGAGAATCTCCCTCATTCCGTTGAAACTTTGGGTCACTTCGGCAATCTTCTGCTGGATTCCCGTTCGCTCTTCAGGCGTTAAGTTTGGTCGCTGGAGGTTTTGCTGTAGAGCAGCAGTCTGTGTCTTCGCCTGGTTCATCTTCTGGCCAACATGCGATAGCTTGTTGTAAATGTCCGCCCGCCAAGCATCTGCATCTTGCGGGGGAACCCCTGGAGGAACTATCCATGTCTGTCTCTGAGATATCGACGGCGCCGCCGGAGCCCCGGTCGGGGCGGACCCAGAACCAACGACGCTTCCAACGTTCGTCCCCCCACCGATCGTCGTTCCATTACCACCTACAACACTTGCTAAAGGCCCTCCAGCTGGTGCGTTATAGCTCTGTTGTTGCTGCTGCTGCTGAGCCTGTTGCTGCTGAGCCTGTTGCAGTTGCTGAACCTCTCGCTGTTTCTGCTGCGCTTGTTGCTGCTGTTGTGCTTGTTGCTGCTGCCGTAGGGCCAGCTTAAGGCGATTGACAATTTGGTCATATCTAGCCTGCGCCGACTGACCCTCAGTAGTGCCAGGTCCGCTTTTCTCCACAATGTTTCTCAACTGATCCAACCCAGTCATATACTTCGTCTTCTGCTCATCGCTCATAGATGGTTGTAGACCGACAAGTTGCTGTAGCGCCTGGCGGGGCAACATACTGCTTGGAGAGCCGGCCGACATTGTTCCGCCTTCGGTTTTGACTTGCTTTGATAGTGGTGAGTTCTCGAGGTTAAGGTCAGATGGCTTACGTTTCCTTTCGTTTCCGTAGACGGTAGACATCCACAGAGGATAAATAACGTTTTAACTTCCGGTTTGTAGCTTCTTCCGCTGCGTGGAGTTCTGGCCAGTTGCTAGTTGAGTTTTGGAGGAGGTTGTTGGGATAAGAGCTTGTTGCGAGGTCGCGACCCACGCGCAGGGTTGCCCACTTTTAAGATGTCGTCAAATGATTGCCCTAGCAATGCTCAAATGGGGTTGGCCAGCATAGAATTGAACGCACAGGAAGAAACTAATATGTTCAACTCCCGCTCCAAGTATTGCCTTCCGATAACTTAAATTATTCCCTTGAATTTAAGACCTTTTTAGCGATAATCCATAGATTTTCCATATCCTGTCAAATCTCCACGCAAAAGAACACGTCTTCTTTCGAAGCGATAAATTTCTCTACTTCTCAGCCGGATAGACAACGACAACAAACTTCTCTCGTTCTTCCCAAACAACAATAAGGTTATAATGGATCCATTCTCATCCGAAGGGGGTACGCTATAGAATATACTCAACATCCATTGCACTCCGCTAACACCAACCAATTCCAGAGCTTCTAACCATCCACAACCTCTTTCACGGAGGACAGTACTCGGCCGTAATTAATCACGATACCTCAGGTTTGTCGGCAGAAAACAGTATTCCATCAAGGGTTTACAAGATACGTTCCCAAATTGCCACTGGTCAGGCAGCAAAGGTAGCAGCCGAACTTGAGGGAGAGGATAGCCCGGATCTGGCTGTTCTAAAGGCATTCTCAGAATATAGCCAGGGGAACACAGAGGACGCTATACAAACTGTCGAATCGCTCGTGGGATTGTCTTCAGATAACGCTACTGTCCAAATTATCGGAGCCACAATATTGCACCTGGAGGGGAGAAGCGAAGAGGCTCTCACATTACTTAGCAAACATCAGGGGAGCTTAGAAGCGCATGTACCCCCAAGCTAACCACACCCCACGCTACGCTCCCCCGTGCTAATTACATTTCATCCTATAGTGTAGCCCTAGTCGTGCAAATTCGTCTTTCACAAAACCGGACTGACCTTGCGCTTAAGGAAGTACTGAATGCCAAACGATGGGCCCAAGACAGTTTGCTAGTTAACCTCGCCGAATCATGGGTTGGCCTACGTATTGTAAGTTTATCTCTAAGGGGTGAACCCATCAGATTTCCTTCTATCTCTTCTACCCTTCAGTTTTAAGGCAATGTTGTACGATTTGTTCATGTCTCACCTTCGTGTGGACTTCCATGCCGTGGTTTTGAGATATACAGTACAGATAAGATGATGGCTGACAAGTAACTATGGATTCCAGGGTGGTGAGAAATATCAGCAGGCATATTATGTCTACGAAGAACTGGCTCAAACCCCTTCCACTTCTACGCCGACTGCTCTCATCGGCCAGGCTGTTGCTGAACTCCATCTCGGGAGATTCCCAGAAGCAGAGGTTGCCTTGCAGCAAGCTCTTGAAAAGGATCCAAAACATGCAGACGCCCTTGCAAACATGATCGTCCTGTCAATCCTCGCAGGGAAAGAATTTAATGAATTTAATGAATATCTCAGGTGAGCTCTCTATCATATTCTGTTCCCTTGATTTTCAGTCCAATTTCGCCGAAATTGGTGGATTTCAGGAACGCCGCCGGGCCAGTATCAACGGTTGCTGACTCGTTTACTATTTAGCTCATTGCGAGATGTGGCGCCAACTCATCCCTTCCTAACTAATATCGCTCAGAAGAACGAATTGTTTGATAGGGCTGCGGCAAGGTACACGGCGAGGGTAAGAGCTTAACCCCTTGGGAAAAATTATATCAAAATATCATAATCAAATCCCCCATGGTTTTTCTGGAGGCGGTCTTGTTCCTCCTTTCTTGCCTCGCCTTATCTAAGCACATGGATGGAACAATATGGACTTGGTGATCCGCGGTCCACCGGAAACTATTATTGTATCTTAATATTTCAGAAGGACAGAACCCTTTGGTTGCGGCCCCCGCCCTCGCACTCTACTAGAGCACTGTAAATACTCGAATGCAAGGGAAATTTCTGGGACATTGTGATTGCCTTTCGTAGTAAGATCCTACCCACTTTCTGTCTCAACCCAGGGCTAAGCTTGCGGCGATTTCTCTACATACCCTATTCCAGAGGGAGAATTTCAACGACATAGCACATTCTCCTGTATTCGAGCACTTGAAGCACCCCACAAGTGTATAGCACCGGCACTCCTGTGCTCAGTCTCCCTTCCTGTTCCCGCGCAAGCAAATACCATCCCTACAAATATCAAGGCTAAATCCTTGTTCAGGATAGAAGCAAAAATCACACAGTAGAGACATTATGCTATCAGTAGCTCACGAGAAAGTACATGAATGGTCCTAGCATCCAAGTGTAGCGCCACAACGCTTGGGCGCAAATTAATGATTGGCACGTTGTTACAACCAAAAGCCATGGTTACAGCATGGATATCAATGTCACTCCGTCCCAATCTTTAATTTGCACCCAAGTACATCTTGAGAAATATTATATCGTCGCCAGTTACCAACCCGACGCCTTTGCTACTCGACAGAACAGCCATATCATAATTGTGCGGTGTGATGCTCTCAAGCACTCCCCAGTATTTCCGTGCAATTGTGCCCGAGAATGTCGCGGAAGTAGCCAAATAGCGATGAATATGACGGACACAAAATTGCGGCATTTCAAAGTCTTCCTGTGTAACGTAGTACAAGTGCATCCCCAGCTCGTTTTGCTCTATTTTAGTTTTCCAAAGCCTTCCATCCAGCCCTCTCTCCCTCCCCCCCCACCAAGCCATCAGATGTAGTTCTACAAGTATGTAGGATTATTGCTACTTTTTCTGCTCGCTTGACGTCATAGATACTGTCCAGGATCCCGCAGTTAACGACTCCTGATTGGCCCAAGTTTGAGTTACATGGAGCACTCCCGCCTGCTTGGGTAAGGCTCCCAAGTAAAATATCACTTTCAATCACAGTGCAGGGTCCAGCAAGAAAAAGAAGAAGTTATTGAACAATTGTTTAAGGTTAACGAGCCAGATTCATCCCTGTCCGTTCGGGTCAATTGTTCTCTCTTTGTGCTCGAGTCCAAGAAAAGACGTTTTCGTACAAGCCATGGGTAGCTGACTAGCAAAACAATCCCTGCCTTGTGCGAAAAACATTTCCCTGGGTAATCTACTTGTGCCGACACGTCATTGCCTTCGGGATACCCGTACGTCCTTCAGGAGTGGCACCTGTATCTGGCAATCTCGTAAAATCCACTATCAGATTACCGTATTATCAGAGGGGATTACTGCATCAGCTCATATGGTTACCAGAATTGCGAATAAGATTCAACATTACTCAGCACACTCAGGCCTTACTGTGTGGAGAAAACACTAATCCTTCCAGGGGGTTCTTGTCTAGGCACGGAGATTATAAGTCCGGCAGAGATAGTGGACGATACGAGATTTTTCCGATATTATTGGTACCGTATCTAAAAAACAAGGACATGGTCACACAAGCACCTAGCCAGTAGAAAAACTCCAATCTCATTGTTAGGCGTTCTATCACAAACACGCGGGTATCATAGCCTGGAACTCAGAAACCGATGCCGGTACCGTAAAAACTCAAAAATGTGCTAGGACGTTGCAGTTGCCCCTCCGAGTGAGGCGCGGTGCATATTCCTTTCACTTTTGCCTCAACCGAAGGCTGAGTTTGCGGTGTTTTCCCCTCGCGTAGCTGAGAAGGGAAATTCCAACGTCCTAGCATATTTTTTCTTTCTATTCGAGTGCTTGCGGTAATTAACTCAAGAGGAAAAAAAAGAAAGAAAAAAACCTCCCCCAAATTTGCATTCTTTGTAATCTTTCCTGTGATGGAAACCATCATCATCATCATCATCATCATCACTATCGGTACATGGTATCGGACGGCACGGTGCTGTGTCTGCGCGGCTAGCGAGCCATCAAAAAAACTTAGAGGTTTGTTTTGAGCGATTTTAACCATCCAGCCCTTACCTTGAGCCGTTTGAAAGTTTAGAGAAGGGAACCTCCATACACATACTGTACCGGTAAGTTAACACAGCCTCACCAGAGCACCATATGGGGTTCCCTCATTTTTCTTTTTCCCCCCTCTGACAAGGGAGAGATCATTGTGCCCAATCAACATATTTCCTCGATGACTCATCGCCGCTGATGAGCTAGAGGATGTGCTCCCGTCCTGCTCGTTATGTTTGCAAAGGACCTGGATAGGAGTGAAGGAATCTGTGCCCCCGCTCACCATCGGTTGCCGGTTGCTTGGCCGTTCACCAGGAACAGCTTCATGATTTGGCAGGGTTTTTCCGGAGCCGGAATTCATCTGGCCTTCCTGCAGGTTGACCCTTTTATCAAGAATGTCCTTTTCTTTTTCTTTTCTTTTCTTTTCTTTTCTCTTTGATTTGATTCCTTGAGGCAACGGTCCTGAGTTGAGGGGCGGAACTCGCTCGGTTATCGTCCCGCATGGCCTCCACGCACGGTGGCGCTTTTTGAAGGAGACAATCCAACAGTAGCTGAATTGACGAGCGATTTCTTGCAGGATATAGATTGTGAATATGTAGGGAGGTTCTAGTGCAGTAACGCTCGACAGGCTGCCATTATGAGCTGTGGCCCGAGGCGTGAGAAAGGGAGAATTTTTGTGATCATACAGCAAGTAAAGTTGTGGGAGGGCACAACATGAGAGAGAGAGCTATCTGCAAGCACCCCCTCTAAGCCATTTCAACAGGGGGATTTTCAGACCGGGAAACGGCACGGAGGACGGAACACAACGGCGGCAGTGCCCTGTGCGCCGTGACGTCCTTTGTTGAGGTACAAGTACGATATCAGACAGAACACCGGTATTCGGACGGCCCGGAGGACGTCGTGCACCCAACACCAGTAGCAACCGCAGGGTCAATAGGAATTAAGACCACATTATGGATAACTGAATTTGATAGAGCCATGCATCAGCATATCGCATACACAGGAGGCTTCCATACTCAATTGCTTACCACCTAACGAGAGACAAGGTTCAAGTAGCATCACCCTTGAGAAAATGTTAGGACCAGGTATCATATCATGTACTGTACTGTGCTTCAGGGTTATGTGACATGTACGATACTAGTCCTTGTAGCTCATATAACATGTGAGGCCCGAGGGTACCTGGCAGTACCAGCTACCACATAAACTAAAGTACGATATCAGTATACATGAGGCAAAACATTTCCTACGATATACATTCAAGAAGAGTACCCAACCAAACAAGTAGTAGAGAAAGTCCCAACTACTCATAGTATGCTTTTCCAGTATTAATAACAATCAGTGGAAAACCCCAACGTCCATTACTCTACTCTTGTTCACACCTGCACCTCGCTCTACATTAATAAAGGACATATCTCACTACCATTTTAAGGCCAGATAGCTCTCTATTTTAGTACAGGAGCTTTGGAAGTGCTTCCAATTCTGGAACGTGTCAATGACATAAAGAGCAGAGGCAATGGCAGCCCCTGCCTTGAGAATAGAATTCATTAAGTCGCTGTTTCCTCTTAACATTAGACATTATACTTCACAGCTCATGGTACTAGATTCAGCGCTTCATAATCCTATCCTATTTCCTATTTGCCCGGCGATCGCTACCGATTTCGGGTGCGCGAGTATTTGACGATGAAAATTTCCTAGGATCTACGCTAATTCAAGTGCTGTCGTGGTCTACTATCTCGGCCAGTCCTCTAACCTCCGCCAACCCCGCACCAGCCCACGATAGGCTTGGTTTGACAGGTTAGCAGAATTTCGAGTACCGGTTAATGAGATCCGGCACGCTCGGGACACTCAAGCCTTACTATGTGAAGAAAACACTAATCCTTCTTAGGGGCTTTCGTCTTTGAACATGGAGATTAGAGGCCTGGCAGAGATAGTGAATTATGCGAGATTTTACGGTGCTGGGATTTGGTATCAACTGTTTCTTACGCTGCCTGTCCTTGACTGTCTGACTACGGTAGCGCTCCTGAACGATATCTCTCTCCTTTTTTTTCTTTTTCTAGGCAATCTGACTTCAGGGACGAAAAGGGAGCTCGTTGAAAAATAGATTAAATCGTAATGTTGCATCCCTCACAACCGTAATCAATCTCACTTGCTTCCCCTGAAATGATTTGGCCACATTTATGCATTTGACTGTCACCCATGGATGTGCGCCTGGATTGGTACGCTAGGTTGAAATATTATGTTGGACTGCATCGAGCAGCTATCGTCCGTCAGGATCAGTTGACTAGCTGGCTGGCTCGCTGGCTGGTCCCTCCTCTATCATCCAGGGTTGGGGCTTTGCTGATTTGGGAGGGATGTCTAGGCCTGCATAGACATCCCTACCTGTATCATACTTCCCCTCTATTCACCTCAAACCGTCAGGGTTCTTCAGAATTGCGAACCTTATAAAGTCTCCCTATTCTTCCCTTTCTTCCAGCTTCACACTTAGGCATATCCCTTCAATTCATTCCATACGAAGTTTCGTTAGCTTATCTTCCATCACTACCTCACTCTTCCGGCTATTTTATTCCATCTCTCACTTTAGCATTCGAACCTTTTTTACACCTCTCATCTCTTTCCCCTCCTCTATCCTCCCCAATCTACAATTATGGCTCCAGCAGCAGTGAATACCCAGCCCATCAATGCCCCCGAGCTCGAGAAGGTCAAACCTCATACTGGTGAAATCAAGGTTCAGGACCTCAGAGTGCCGGTAAAGACCCTCGATAGCACCTCCAACTCTGATGACATTCTCGGGCCCAAGCGAGACATTATTATATTCTCAGGTGAGTCTAAAATACGAAGAAACAGATAGCTCTTGTATTGTGAGGTCCTATATTAACAAGCAGCCAGATTTCGATGGAACCATTTTCATGCAAGATACTGGTCATATCCTGTTCGATGCCCACGGATGCGGCCCCAAACGGAGAGAAGAGCTTGACGAAGAGATTAAGAACGGTGTAAGATCGTTCCGTGATGTTTCAGAAGAGATGTGGGGAAGCTTGAATGTCCCCTTCGACGACGGATTCGAGATCATGAAAACCTCGCTCGAGATTGACCCTGCCTTCCACGACTTCCACAACTTCTGTATCAAGAATAACATACCTTTCAACGTTATCTCCGCTGGTTTGAAGCCAATTCTCCGTCGTGTTTTGGACGAATTCTTGGGAAAGAAGCAGGTTAGAACACCAGTTGTTGGTTGGTTAGAAAAAGCAATATATGGCGTTTCAGGCTAACACAATATCGGACTTTTAGTCAAAATTCATCGACATTATTGCCAATGATGCCACAATCACCCCTGATGGCAAACAATGGAAGCCGGTCTGGCGTCACGACACCCCTCTTGGTCATGACAAAGCTGCTTCGATTCAAGAATACCGCACTATTGCCTCCTCCGAGAGTGAGGATGGCTCATGCCCAATGATTGTCTTCGTCGGAGACGGTGTTTCAGATCTCGCAGCTGCTCGTGAGGCCGACGTCCTCTTTGCCAGAGCTGGGTTAAGGCTCGAAGAATTCTGCAGAGAAAGCAAAATTCCCTATATCCCATTCGATACCTTTGACGATATCAAGAAGGAGATCATCAGGATCACAAAGGAGGATCAGAACAAGACCAAGGGATATGGGAAGCCAGTTGTTTACAATGTATGTTTAATTATCGGACGTCCGAATATCACCCGATTCTAACTTATATCTTACCACAGCCTCGCGCAAACATCTGGAGAAAAGCTGTCAAGCCGAAAACGGTATGTATACCACTATGCCACGTCTTTTTACTCTAAACCACCCTTAAGAGGTCCCGTCGGTTTCAATTTCTAACATACAATCTAGGTTCCTCGATTTGTCCGAATTGCCACAAAAGAGGACAAGATACACCTCTGGCCCGATGCCTTCACCGTCAAAAACGAAGCTCAGAAAGAGAACGAGCTTTCTCCGTCATCGAACCCTGAGCCCACTCCGGAGACGAAATCCGAGTAAGATGTACTGGGGGAGCTAGCGTAAAAGTACTGGGCAACAGAAGCTACCTGCTTGGTATCTGTCGATTTATGGCTTGCGATAATTTTTTTTGAGCCGCGAGATCTCCGTATCTTTTCTTGCTTTGGTTCGGGTATAAATTCATACGGGCTAGAGGATTTCTTAAGGGTTGCAAAAAACCGGAAGGTTAAATGGCATATCGCCCAAATATACATTCCGGCAATGCCCATTTCTATGGAATTAGACACCTTTTTTTCTTTCTTTCCTTTCTGGCTTGGGATCTGGCGCAAAGGCCTTCATGTTTAATGCTCCTTTCCTTTCATACTGCAAAGACGAACAGAAATTTGTGTCACCCACATGTTCCTAACGTATAAATGCGACACAGATATTTGCCTAAATCTTATCAAGATTTCGCTAGGGTGGCGGCTTTCCCACTACTCACCACGTTGAGACATCTAGCGATGAAGGTAATTAGTGAGAGGATACCAGAAGGCTATGGGCGCAAAAAGGCCCCAACCACGGACTTAAGTTATCTGATAAATTAAGGAAAGCGCTCTCCTAAGTCTTGACAGGTGGGAAGGGGTCAGGGTGTGCACCAATCATTGATGTGCCAGTGCGGGGCTCCCAAAAACCAACTCTTCATCACCGCATGAAATCACGGCGAATACGACGCCAAAATAGCCTCATACCAAGCTTCTTGAAAGCGTGCCCCCACGATTTCCCCCCATTTACTTGTCAGCCAAGACACTGAATACCGCAGTTTTAAGCTGATCACGTCAATGAAAGTGGCAGCGTTAATTGAGAGGTTATGGGAGGGGCAGGTGCCAAACAAGAACGCATACTAGACTCCCACCCAGTCCGGCAACTTCAAGCTAACTTCCAGAAAAGGAACCAGCCCCAACCCAGGTCTTAGTGGGTTGGTCCTCCCCCGTATCTTCCCAGTAAAGTACTTCCCAGCCAAGGCTTCGATTTGAAAATCGGTGTGATGACACCGGTTATTAGTTTGAAATGCGACCGCGAAGCCCCCTCTCCCAAACCGGATTACGATTACCAAGTAAATCAACCGGATTGGGCGAGCGGATGAGTGGTGGTGTTGGCCACGGCACCTTGAGGTGGTTTCGGCCACGGCGATCGGGCACGCGGCTTGGTCGGAGGGGGATTCAAAATACACGCCGTCGAAAGAGATGCTGGGGCCGTTAGAGGCAGTCACTGGTCGGCCATGCGATGTCACTCGGTATTCGATCTAGTGGGAAAGTGATGACGGATGCTTGTAGCCCAACAAGTAATAATAATTCCGAGGTTAGGGTTTGTTTTTCGATAGGTGTATATGGGGGGGACTCGAAGGGAAAAAGACGTTCGTATCATACAATGTTAATCATGGGCAATCACTCGCCCTGGAGGGGCTGGGGGCTGGGGGTTGATAGCGCCAAGTATGATGCCGTACTAGTAGAATAAGCCTGCAACAAACCTCTGGCGCACCGCCGTTATCTCCCCATAGTAGGTGTTCCCGAGCTCTACTACCGTATTATGTAATGATACGGTCGCGTCCGGGGGTTTAAAGACAATCCGCATTTTCCGCGTTTATCAAATGCCCTGTGGAGAGAGATCTTGTTGTATCGTGGTATTTACGTCTCATGTATTTCATGGCATGCGGTTGGGCTTAGGTTGCTTGCTCGCTCTCTTGGCACGGTATCATATGATACAGCGTTTACCACTCAACCGCACCCCACCCCAGAGTTCAAAAAAAACCCGCAGGCACCCCCACCCCCCTCCTCCTCACCCTCACTGGCACGCACCATATGCTCTCCTTCTTCTTCTTCTTCTTCTTCTTCTTCTTCTCTCCCTCGAGGAGGATTGCGGGAAGAAAGAAGAAAAATTCAATATACATACTGTACAACATGACCCTTCTCCGTCCCATCTCGACGAACAAACAACCTCATCGTTATGACAACGGACCGGTACTGTGCCAAGACAGACCGATGCAGACCATCACAGACCATCACTCGGTGCTGCAACTATGAAAATCCTTGCTTCGCAGGAGTGTGTTTGAGTATTGCAGAACAAGCGATCTTTTATTTTATTTTTCTCCCTCCCTACCATGACGGCAGAGTGAATTATGAGAGATAGGAGGGATCAGCTAGGCGTGTCACATCCACTGACAAGTCGGGCTTCCGAGTATCTGGATTGTCTTGACACCCAGAGCTGAACTAAGTGAAGAGGTGGGGGTTAGGGAGCGTCTTTCTGGGAATATTTGGGAAGGTCGGCGTTACAATGTTGATGGAGTGAGCAGTGCATCATGCATACGGTAGGGCTCTTGTTGGCATACCGATAACCTCCCAGCCTCGTCGACGGCTACAGTCAGAAGGAGACAAATCACGTGTTTGTGGATGGGAAGGGGAAGAAGGAAAGAGTGGCCGGCGGAAAAAAGGGCACAGTGCTAGTAGAGTACAAGTGCTTACCACACACTTGCCTGCTTGAGTACCTACCGGTAGCTTATGATACGGTACCGGTACCTCTCTGCCTAGATTAAAGCGATGGAGGAAGCAAGGAAGGAAGGGTCTCATCCTCACCGATTCGACCGGCAGCGGGTGGTGCCTTGTGAGATCAGACAGAAGTGGGTATAACGGAAACAAAAAGGTGCGACAGGGTAAAGTGCGGTCCAGCTCGCTCATCTGCCACAGGAAGGAGGGAAGTTTCTGGAGCACAGGTAAGAGCCTGAACTTGATGGGGATTTGCGCTTTTGGTAACGACACTGTAGAAATTAGGGAGGTTTTGCTACGACGGTCGTCGCTGCAACTTTTCTTATTGCCAGAGCAACGGCGCTAACTATACCTAATTCGCGTAAGTGCTGAGTGGCTCAACTATGCTCAGTCTTAAGAACTGTTCTTATATACGACGGTCGTAAAACCCTTTTGTTTACTAGTTTGTTGACATATAAATGACGTATTTTTTTCTTCTGTTCACTGTTACAATCAACTCGGTAAATCAAAAATGTCGTCCCCAAGCCCAGCCGGAGCAACACATGAGATGGCCGAACTCGAGATCATACATGCAGGACAAGCAACCTCTCGTAATCGATTCACGGAAACGGAAAAACTGCTGCTCGCCCGATTGTGTGTTCTTCACGGAGGTGAATTTTCAGTTCGTGGAGGTCGTGAACGGTTTTGGCTCAAAATTCAACAATTATTCGGTAATGCCCTTCACCATCCAGTTAACAATCCGCGCAGCACTATGGCACGAATGCTTGCTGAATACGATACGAAAGTCTATCGAGAAATAAAAGAAAGTGGGACGGCTCAGACTGATGGGGAGTATGAGCAGACTATGACACAGTGGAAAGCTCGAGTAGAAAGTGTAAGTTTCCATATATCTATCGTTTTACTTTTCTATTTATTATATTCTATAATACTAATTATATCAATAATAACAGAGTGGTGATGGGCGTGGAAATTTGGGTTGCATGAGTGAAAAAGGGAAAGAGAAAAAAGCTCAAGACGAAATAGTGGCCGAAGCCCACCGGCAACGATTACTTTCTACTATGAAAGGGAAAAGGAACTAGGAAGCAGCAATAGCTGCTCTTGATGCTCACTATGTGGTTGGAAGTGAGGAAGAAGAGGGTGGAGGGAAGGATAATGGTGGAGAGGGAAGTGGAAGGGAAGGACACGAGAAAAAGAAGGAGAAGGGAAAGTCTGTAGCTGCTCAGACTACTACGAAGACAGCTTTGAAGAAAGAAAGGGTGGAAACCTTAAGAGATAAGAGAAGAAAGATACGAGAGCGAGGAGACCTTTTGGATGCAGGTTTGGCAAAAGAAAGTGATCGCTTAACTGCTGTCCTTGAACGGGTTGCAAATTCTCTTGTGCCAGGCAGCTCTGAAAATAAATCTACAGATCAGAGTGCGAATACTTGGCAAGAAAGTATGCAGGTAACAGAGAATCGGCTTAAGGCCATGGAAAGACGTTTGGAGACTACAGAAGAGGCTTTGGGAGAGGTTAAAGACAATACAGCCCAAATCTTAAGAGTTTTGCAATCAAAATAATCTTGTTTTTCTTTTTCTTCTATGCTAATCTCCTTCCCTTCCTCCTCCTCCTCCTCTCTACAATCATAGCAAAATGCTACCCTTCCAGTACAATATTTCTATAGCAGACTACACCCTAATTCTACCGTCTGACCTCAAACTTCCAACAAGCACAGAGGCCCTTTGGCCGACGAATATAGCTTCCTATACTGTGCAAGTTACCACAGCTGAAAAGACCATATTCTCGACTTATCATACTGCCGAGATCCTCAGGGAGTACCGGGATCGAGAGTCGACCGATGTCATACAGGATACGTCCTTCCTTATTGCGAGTAATACAAAGGTATTCACTGTGTTGGCTGTGATGCTGCCTGAGGGTATGAGCCTTAATGATGGGATTTTGAAATACATTTCCGAATTGGTGGATGGGGAGAGTGGCCTTAAGTGGGGGGATATTACGCTTGGAGCTTTGGGGGGCATTTGGCTTTGATGGTTAGAGAGTTTATACTTTTCCTTTATTTATTTATTTTCTTTTCAATTTATCTGTCTTCTGATATGTACAAGTAATCCTCCACTCTTGGTGGTGATAAGTTATACTTCTCTGAAATTTGATTTCCACCCGTGACACATAAGAGAATATTACTTAACAAAGTGGCTACCATATAGTAACCTGCAATTGGTGACAATCCCAATTTTAACCCTGGCTTGAACGAATTTAATGCCCAATAATTAAGAACTCGTCCAAATCCCCACTCAACTACTATCCTCTGACCTGACATTATTATATTGGCCGCCTCCTGCTCCGGTGTTAATGGCTTATGCACCTGCTCCAAAAATGGCCCCATCACTCCAAAAGCAGGTGCATAAGCTGAATCACCATACACATAGAGTCTCTCATCCTCTCCTATTTCACTTTCTTCAAACATCCCACGTAGTATTTCAACAATGCCAGAAGACCTCCAAACAACCCAATCCCCTACTGGTCCCGGAAATGGACCAACCAATGAAGACAGCAAACCATCAGGAGTAACAATACTTTGAAACTTAAAAGCATGAGTTTTTTTATATCCAGAGTAAAAGCTACCTTGATCTTCTCCCGGACGGCAAAAAGGTCGCATAGTTCCATCCACAAAGCCCCAAATTCCCCGCAGGCCTGTTACCTGCTACACGGCACTTGCATATCGTTGGAGAGTAGTCATACTAAGTCTTTGTTTATCCCAAGCTAGTGTCGCCGCATATCTTGATATTAGATATGTAATCATATCATTAAACACCACAGATAGCCTAGCTCGGGAGCATCCAAATATCTTCATACAGTCTTTCTGTTAGGCGGGAGCCTATCTCAAAGTCTTGCGAGATAACTCAGGCCGATAATCTTAATCGTAGACGGAGATTGTCTAGGAAGGCTCAATGATTCAAAGTAGAGGTAGGTAGAGTGATAAAGATTT
>Ga0307509_10000345_pt1 | contig 77325 bp, 69 predicted proteins | sample 10_EM_MG_FD_202245 | JGI IMG/M metagenome (GOLD analysis project Ga0307509, IMG submission 202245) | Populus trichocarpa ectomycorrhiza microbial communities from riparian zone in the Pacific Northwest, United States - 10_EM | ecosystem: Host-associated > Plants > Roots > Unclassified | place...
CCCCACCCCCCCCCCCCCCCCCCCCCCGACCCCACCTCAATCCTCCGTCTTCATTTTTCTTGCTTGCATACTCGCTTGTTTACTTACAGTACCTATCCGAGCCTTCTAGAGCGCAAAGCAGAAAGGCGAAAGGGGAAAGTAAAGAGAAACTTTCCCCCCTCCCTCCCTCCCCCCATAAACAAGAAAGCGAAGAATGGATGGATTGGAAGACAATTCGTAACATGTACCGTACCAGCAGCGTTTGCTGTGGGATTGGTTGTCTACAGGAAAGCTGATTTTGCCACACTGGGGTACTATCGTTCATACCCTTGCATCCAAAAATCCCAATCCACCAATATCCATTCGTTCCACGGCATCGGGTTCGAGCCCAGAACTATTTACTTGTTTACTAAACTATTACACACTACGCGCGTACTCGAGTACAGTGCGGCGAGGGTGGGGTAAGCGGGGATACCGGTGCGATTCGAATGCTAAAAAAGAGTTCCGGACTTACTCATGGGATTCAACTATCTCCGTCATCCTAGGATTGGTTCAGCTCAGTTTATCAAGTTAACAATAGAAATTGCGCATATAGTACTAGTTAATAAGATCTAACAACGTTCCTGAAAGCTGATCTTTTTGCACTGTGACAGGGAAAAGCATTTAACCCTGTTGTCTCTGAAACACGGAGGGGGATTAGAGACGTTCCGGAGATAGCGAATTTGCAAAGAGTGCGAGTACAAGTACTCGGGTACAAGGGTAAGTCGGGCGCGGTGCCACAAAAAGTCTTGGTTTATTCCCTGTTCTGGGTGTCGCCCGACTTTTTTCCACCATACAAAAAAAGGCCACAAAACGGGGCTGTATGGACAAAAACACTACGGAGGTACAGCGCCTAAGTTTTGTATGTTCCACAAGCGAGGTTTGCTGCCCCTACCTCCTGTGGAACATACAAAACCTAGGAGCTGTACCTCCGTAGTTACTTTATATGGGTGTCGTCCGACTTATGGTACCCCCCGAGTACAAGTAAATCCGTATTCGGATATTCTATTACACCGAGCGAGCCAGGCAGGGGTGGTGGTGGTGGTGGTGGTGGTGGTGGGTAGGAGACATAAGAAAGCCGAATTCCACTGATGATAACCGATACAGACATTCAGAACATCAAACCACACCATATTAATCAACCCATCAATCCATCAATATATTCCCCAAGCAACAAAAGCTATGCCCGTCCTAGAATTCGCAATCTTCACCCTCCACCCTCCCAACACCCCCTCCTCGCCCGCCGTGAAATCCGTCCTCAGCGACACACTAAAGGCCCTAACCTCCGCCTCCGGCCACCCCTTCACCCTGCTAACGCAGGTCGAGTCCCCGAACACAATCTACCTCATCGGCGCCTGGGACAGTGTCGCGGCGCACAACTCGTTCCTGGTCACGGCCGAGAACCAGAAACTCCTCGCGGACGCGAAGGACGTGCTCAGCGTGGAGATCATGTACCATGCTGAGATGGATGGGAGCGCGGTTCCGCTGGCGGCGCCGGTGGTGGGTATTGGGAGGCACCATGTTAAGCCGGGGATGAAGGCGGGTTTTGAAGGCTATTTTGGGAGGGGGAGGGGAGTGTTGAGGGGGTTTACGGGGGTGTGGGAGGTTGCGGGGGGGTGGAGGGTTGATGAGGAGGAGGGTGGGGGAGGGGAGGGGGAGAAGGGGGAGAAGGGAGGGGAGTGGTTGTTGTTTACGGGGTGGGAGAGTGTGGCGCAGCATCAAGAGTTTGGAAAGTCGGAGGAGTTTAAGGAGTATGCGGGGATTGGAGAGTTTTTTGAGGGGTCTGAGGTCAAGCACGCTGTCAAGTATGAGATTTGAAGGGGCGGGTGGGAGTGGTGATAAGGGAGTGGTGGAGTGGGGGGATTCGATATATGGGATTGCTACTGCTGGTCTGGTGGTGCATCCGTCATATCATACCCTGTCGTATTGAGTTAAGAGGGAGCTGGAGGTTTTCCAATTGTTTGTGTTTGTTATTTAAGCTCAATATCAAGTCGAATTTCAGTGATTCTAGGCCGTGCGCAACGGACGTACTCATAACCTGTAAACAGCCGACGACAACCCCCGACCAGGAGTCGGAGGATCAGGAGCCAACGAGAGGAGCGGAGCACTTAGAACGGTATGATATGTATGGGGCCGCTCAGGTCCCAGAGCTTCGGAGTCCCAACGGGAAGAAGCCGATTATTACCTTAAGCTACCGACCAACAGATGGGCAAGGCCGAGAGGACCTCGAAGTCACATAGCAAGTCCCCATCCAAAGCAGCGCAGAAACTATACCGACGCTCATGGCCAACCTCCCCCCCCCCAAGGCCTCCCATACCATCGTGAACTCCCAGCCATCGATTCCTAGATTCAAAGAAGTATAATAAATCCTAGAATCTTACGACCACAAGCCCCCGCTCCTCAAAGAGGGATAATATCTGAGACCCCACCACCCTTGTAGCCCGATATACCCGGCATACCCGAATGGGTCTCACAGCCCCGTCACCTGCGCTTCGTTGAGCGCATCATTCCCTTTTGGCGACGCCTATTCCCCTCCATTGGGCAGTAAGCCCAAGTTCCGTGCGATTCGATCCCTTGCTATAAATCAATTGGCGGGGCAATTTTTGTTAGTAGCATTGTCCTCACGACTAGCTTTTCACAGCGTTGGCATGGGTGTCCACCACACCGGAGAAGAAGAAGAAGAAGAAGAGGGTCTTGGTAGCTATAGTACTACTGGATACGCTGCTGTGTTGATCGTGAACCGAGGCGTATGGGCTATTGATATCATACTTACGCCAGGTAGCTGGAGTGATATATTCGTTCCCGCTCACAACCCGAAGCGTATCATGTTTGAGTGGTGTTGTCAGCTTATCTCCGTATGGAGTTTTACTAGAAATGGGAGCGATAGCGCGCGGCATGTCTGCGGTCTTGAGTTGCTATATAAAGCTTAAGCATAATCCTCAGTGAAAAAGCGCATTCATGGTGCGGTAGCCTCTCTCTCTCCAGGCACCATATTCCTTTTAGCCATACCTGAGTGATATACAGTGACCGTGAAGTTAGAGGAATGGTTTAGGTCGAGGAGATAGTGACTTTCTCGGCGAGAAGGACTGAGGGGACGTAAGCTACTTAATCGGTTGTATGATAATTCCAAGGGACATCATAAGTCATGCATTGAGAAGGAAGAAAAACCCCATATCGATATCCGCTAACCCGCAATGCCGAATCTATATATTGCAGCTATCATGAAGTAACCCACAAACACCCGCCCCTTCCAGCCTCGCTGGTAAACCACCAGAAACAGAAACAAAATAAAATAGTCACGCCGTCTCGCTCGCTAATAGCAAAAAGGAGGAAAAGAGATAAATAATAATTACGGGAAGCCGGTCGGTACAGATGGGAATGCTCCGTTGCGCAATCGGTCTTGGTTTAGCTTCGCTAGCTGGACTTGCCGGTAGCGGCGGACGCGGGATTCGAAGACTATTCTGTTATGATCCCACGAGTTAGCAGGCCTGCTGGCGCTAGCGTGAGAAGTTGGTGCTTGGGAATCCACTTATGCAATGTAAAGATCCTTGGTTCCTCATTCCTTTTCTCCTTCTCCTTCTCCTCCTCCTCTTCTTTCTCCTTCTTCTTCTTCGCCTCCTCGTCATCCTTCACCTCCTCATCCTCCTTTTCCTTCTTCTTTTTCTCTTCCTCCCCTTCCTTTTCTTTATTTTTGCCCTTCCCCTTCCCCTCCTTCTTTTTCTTCTCCCTCTCCAAAAACTCCTTCTTAACCCTTTCCACTTCCGCCTCCAACTCCTTCTCCTCCCGCGCCTTCCGCGCACTCTCCGTCTCTTCCTGCGTCGCTATCACAACCGCTGTAGCGAAGCCCCGGTCCCGCGTGTGCGAGAGGCACACGTAGAAGAAGTCCTTCTGGTCCGGTGTTATCAAGACTTGCGGAGTGTGTTTGTAGCATATTGTGCAGGGCTTTGATGAGGTCTGGGCCGTTTGTTAGTTTTTAGTCGGGGAAGGGAGAAGGGAGGAGGGGAGGAGGTTACATCGGCGACTTTGCGGAGATGGTAGGTGTTTTGGAAGGGGGCTGTCATTCGGCGGCGGCGTATCGTTGGCGTTTGTTGTGAGGGCGATAGGTACGAACTGGAGGGGTTAAGAGAGAGGGGAGAGGAAGTGGTGCACGAATGGTAAGGTAGGGACTGTTGTTGAAATTGGGTTTTTGAGGCTGAGTTCCGTGTGGTCTGTGCGTTGCTACAGACAGGAAGGATTGGTGTTGGTATGGGGTTGGTGGGTAGGTGAGTTTGCGGGAGGCGGCGGTAGGGAATGCCGATATTTCTGTGCTATGTGCTTTCCTTTTCTAGGTTGAGTTTAGATCAAACTCTCTCAGAAAATCCAGGCGGATATCTGGGGATCATGATGAGCTCTGGTCAGTGCCACGTCTCTAAATCCCCAAGTAAAGTTATCTGAAAAAGCCACCCAACCGACAAGATTGTGCCAATCCAGAACTACAAACTCCCAACCGTCGACAATGGGATGAGAAGGGAGCCTTTTACCCACTATCGTATTCAGACTGCATACCCACTACTAATCGCCCTGGACATATCGCACCGCGATCACAAAACTTCTGTGGCGTTTGGATCATATCGTTCATATCATAACTCCAGCATGTTCAATCAAACACCCCAACCCTGAAGTACCTTTAAAATAAAAAGAGAACTCCACAAAAACCCATGAGCCAACATAACTTTACAAAGTTGAATTTATTGCTACCCGCCTCGGCAGAGCGAAGAAGAAAGGAAGAAAACACGAGAAAGAGAAATAAAGAGGAGGAAAAAAGAGAAGCGAAAAAGCCCGATATGCCCACCAACACGCAAACCCCTCATGTAGAATAGAACAGAATATCAACGCGAGGCAACCCTGTATTCCCACCCAACCGGTACACCGACCATTTCCAGTCAACAAGGCATAAACAGACTTGAAAGTTAGAAAATTGCCGTGAAACTACCTCTTGTTCCTTCGTTTCTAGCATCAGAAAGGTAGGTAGAAAGGAGAGGAAGGTATACAGTATAATGACAAAGAGAAAGCAGAAAGGGAAAGGGAGGAAAAGGCAAATATGGAAAGCACGAAAGAAGGAGAAATGAAGAAGCGAGGGCCTGAGAGCCCAGCGGTAGCGCGATGCCAGAACGAGTTATGCTTTGGTATACTGAGTTGAAAGGCCGTTGTCAGTGGAGGTGCTGAGCTCGCCCACAGATTCGGCTTTCCAGCGACGGAGTTTTCCAGACACAACTATACGTTATACGCGGTCAGCTAACAAACTAGAGGGCATGAAAAGAGAAGGCAAAAACAAACTTTCATATGTAATGAGAGTCATGGCACTGGCGGGGACCGCACGAAGCATATTGGTTCCCATCCCAGCGTAAAATGCCCTCCAACCTTCCTCCCGATACACTGTCCTAGCACTGTGAATGATGCCACGATAGCGAGGACGGGTATCCCCATCCGTATGAGTTACTTTTTGTGTCTGAAGTCTTGTGCGTAGCACTTCGTGCGGATAAGTTGCTGAGCTAGCACAGACTTTACTTAGGCAGCTGGCGGCGAGAACACCCCAGAAATGAGTAAAACCACCCGTTCCCTTCTCTAGATGTTCGCTTCCGATGAAGAGCATCTTGAATGCCTCGTATAGTGGGAATTGTACTGCTACATGGGAAAGTCCTAACAACGCCGGAGCGAGTCCCGAGTAGAACGACCGAATGCCTTCATGAAGGTACATCTTGCGCGCAGCATCAAGAGTGGAGGTGTAGTGATAGGGAACCTTAATGTATGTCGATGAGGTATTCGAGATGGGGGAGTATTGAGAAGAAGCGTTGGCTGCATTCTGCGACATGAGGCGGGTCTTGATCACCCAGATTGGATTTGTGACAAGCGTTGAGGAGGTACCACCAATCACTGCGGATATGGTATTGGTGACCCAACTTGCACCACCAAATTCTTCATGTGGACAGTTAGACCTCGAACATGAATATAAAGGCCATATATCCCACTAGGCGACAAATAAACAAGGACAAAACTTACGATTCTCAAGAACATCCTTCGATTTTTCGTACACAGTGAAATATACTGTCCATGTGGGGAGATACCCCAGAACCAAGGGCCCCAATCCACGATACATCCCTCTAACACCCTCTTCCGTCCAAATTGTCCTAGCTGTTCCCACAAGTCCTCTATAGGCAAGAACTCTTCCTCCCATAGTCGCCCGATCAGCTATTCCTCTGCCATGTCCATGCGGCGCCAGCCTCTTACGCATCGACGAGAATCCCCCTTGAGCCTGTAGCTTCGTCTTGATAACATCCAGTGGACAGACGATAATCCCGGAAGCTAACCCGGCCGTAGCGCCCGAGATGGCGGAAATTAGAGGGTCGGTAAGTTGGGCGGGAACAAGAGGTGGGTAGATGCCTGGGGGGCGAATGGGATGACTAGGTGTCGAATCCTCCGTTTTGGTCGAAGATATTGATGGAGCCATTGGTAGGTTTGCTTCCTTGTTGCCTCCTAGTTCTTATCGCCAGATGTGGGAACAAACGAGGGGGGAGGAAAATGGAGGGGGTGTTTCCTTCCCCTTGTATTTTCTTGGTTACGAGAAATTATAAGATTACCAAAGTGTTGCAATAATTTCTTGCGCTTAAATTCTTAGATGACGGAAGGAAAAGTAAGGAAAAAGATGAAATTAAAAAAAGCGGAGTTGGGAGGGAAAGGTTTGTTCGTCGTTGGTTTAGCAGAGTTGGTATGATAATAGGCAAGGTATCGTGGCAAGGCGGTCCGATTGTATGGGGGGAGGGGAGTTGGGGTTACCTCCGCCGTGTGCGACTCAGAAGGAAGCAGTTTTTTATTTTTCTGTTTTGACACACCCTAATCCCCCACACAACCGGATCCAGATTGCACCCTGAAGTGCGGCAGAAAAAAAAGTAAAAGATGGAAAAAAAGCAATCACAAGCGGCGACTAATTCAGCTTTGTCGTCGATTTGCCGGAGGTGAGGCGAGAGGAAACCACGGGGGAAACAAGAAGTTGACCGATGATATGTCGCGGCACTCGTTGCTGCGTTGGTAAAATTTAGAGAAAAAGCTGGCAGGATTCGTTTCTGTTTATTCTCTATCAAGCTTGTAACAGAAGAGTAAAGAGAGGATGGGAAGAGCGGACCGAAGGAGAGGAGGGGGCAGGCGGGGATCAAAGTATTAATAGCAGGTATAGGAAGATTAGATAGCCCTGATACAAGGCAGCGGGGAGGAAATGGGGGAAAGAAGGCTCTGGGGCAGTTGAAGAGAATAGGGAGGGTGTATGGTAATGGAAGAGGCGTCTTCCTTCACCTTAGGGCTGGATTACAACTACGGTACCGGGAGTCGGTAAGTTAATCGATTATCGACATCGGCATCATATCTACTCGTATCGCATTGAATCAGTTTTACGTGTGCCGTGCCCAAAGCGGTGCCAAAAAGTTCCGTACCCCAGGGTCGGTAAAGATGAGAAAACTATTTCTGCTGATCCCATGTAAATCTCTATAAAAACAAGGGCTATGTTCTCTGATTCTCAATGACCCCCGAGTGTAGGAAACACCAATTCTGCTGAGCGTGAGCTTTCTTTCTCAAAGTCGCCCCCAAAAAATATCGTGCGCAGGAGCAGAAACTCGGTTCTGATCTGGCATCAGTCCAGAACGCCATGTCATCCAGGAAGATACCGGCATGATATCCTACTGGTATCGGAAACCCCTCCACCCGCGATCGGATAAGATTAGATCATCGGTAGGAACAAATCCTTTCTCCAATGCCCACATTTACTATCACCCGTTCCGTATTCTCCCACCATTTCACCCCACCCACACATAACCTGACGCCATCTCCAATCCAATTTTAAGAACATCAACCCTTTCGGACAATCTCCTTCAACTTTGCATCGACCACATTACCCCGTCATCACCACCCACCCCGACTTATCACATAGCAGCGCTCTGCTCTTTTTCTCCCCCCCCCCCCCAACCCATCGACACAAATGGGTTTCGCCTCTGGTATTGCTCTTCGCCGTGCAATAGTTGCTAGACCATGGCTACACAAGATGATGACCCCTATCGCTGAAAAATACAATGACCTTGCTGGATACCGTAAACTTGGCCTTGTGTAAGTTAGCACCCGCCTTTACAACCACTGATGTTATATCTCGAGCCTAATGCAATGCTTTGACAGCCAGGATGACTTGATCGCTGATGAAAACGAAATTGTTCAAGAGGCACTCAAGCGTCTCCCCCCTAAGGTTTCCTACGACCGTGTGTACCGCCTGAGAAGAGCAGTCCAATGCTCGCTCGCCCACACTATCTTGCCGAAGGAGGAACAGACCAAGCCCGAGGCGGTACGTTATATCTCGGAATGCCATGTCACGGAGGCTAATGTGGCGTTAGGATATCTCCTACCTGATGCCTTACATCGAAGAGGTTGAGAGGGAGAGGAAGGAGAGGGAGGAATTGGACTCTTTGACTCGCGCTAAATAAGTTTGGGTGAGAGATGTTGGGCAAAATAGGGTGATATCCAGGTTACGGATGGGTGGGCTGATCGATAGATGTACACATGGGATCGGGGGTGATATAGCGGCCAAAAGTTTGCACCAAGCGAAAACAATACGCTCTCCTTCCCCACGGGTATTGATTTCTGCTTGAGTAGACTTGCTTTTGATGTTCGGTTGGGGTTTGATGATTGTGACAGGTTTGGAGAGCAATCGGGGTTTTTTTATATCAAGTCTTTTACAACACAGTTTTATACACAACAAAAGTTACCTCTGAGATCTCTCCACAACTAGCCTCCAGAACAAAAAGCACTTGCAAACGTGCTAGTCAATTCTATGGAATCGCAAAGCAGCCACCCGACAAGGGCACTCAGTTTTCGGGCAAAACTTGCGGGGATACTCGCATAAGTCACCCGTGCCCTTGACTAGTTACAATTCTACAACTCGAGTGATTTTTTCGCCATCTCCAAGGCTCCCTCAAAGGTCTTGTTTCCCCCAATGAACCCACTAGCATGCACAAACACACCTCCCGGGATTCCAGAAACCTCGCTGAGAGCGTCGTCCCTCACACCCCTCCAAGCCTCAGGCAGCGGCTTCCTACTCTCGAAGCTATCCTTACTAACGGGCACGCACTGAATCCTCCAGCCTGGCTTTTCGGGGCCCTCACTCCACAGCACATACAGAGGCTTCTCGTCTTCCTCTCCGATCCCAGCCTCCGTTTCAAGAGTAAATAAATGGTCTTTCCACGGAACAGACTCTGAAAAGACCAATATTTTCCCCTTTTCGTCGTGCTCGAACCGACCCTCCATTGCCTTCACCACATAATCTCTTGCCGGAAGCCACGACTTGCCGTAGTAATCCAGCTTCTGAACAAACACAGTACCCATCAATTTTGATGCTTCAAGAAACTTTTCATCCTCGGACTCTTGTGTCTTGGCAGGGTCGTTCCACCCAGAATTCAACAGGCGTACTAAGGACGGGAGACTTATGGACTTGTCGTTAAAGGCTGGTTTGATGTCCGAAGGGTATGCAGAGATCCCATTATCATTCGCATCTATCGCCTCGATGAAGTCCTTGTAGACCTTGTTGTAGAGGAGCTTTACGGACGGGTCATCTACAGGAATGGAAAGACGGTGGGAAATGATCTGGGGTGCAAAGTGCTTGTAAACGAGCCCGGCCGAAGAAAGTTTGGTCTGGAATTCCGGAGAGAAGGTTTCTGAGAATGTGCGCTGGTGATGGTCAAAATGCTTGGTACCGTCATACTGGCCTTGGACCTGAAGGGGTTGTCAATTCCTGAACGCAATTGAGTGATCGGGGGGATAGGATTCCGTACATCTACAATGATGTCGCACTCTTCAAGGACGGCAGGATCCCGGGAACGAGTTAGAACCGAGTCTTGATATTCTGGTAAGAGACGCAGCATATAGACCGCAAGAGCCTCATCGGCCTAAAGTTTGTGTCAGAAGCGGTAAGTTGGTCATCCCGTTACTTGTATTTCCCGAGAACTAAACATACATGGAAATGGCCACTAAGAAGGAATTGGAATTAGCTATTAGCATATCGAAGGAGAAAAAAAATTCCCGAATTGAAAGAGTGGTATTACTTGTGAGTCCCAATGCGTAGTGGGGTGGTTTTAAGTCGTTTTGCTGGTGAAGCCATGCTTGATAGAGCACGAAGCACGCAACGTCGGATCTGTTGGCGGGGGAAAATGGTGGAAAGCTCGTTTATAAGCCCGGAGCGGGGTATTGTATGTAGGTGAGTTGGATCTGGGCGCCAGGATTGTGGGACAAGTGGTGGGCGAAAAAGGAAAATGTCAAATGTGGGGCATGAGTGGTTGGCAGCCGGGTAACTGCATTGGAGGCAAGGGCCCGGTGCAATGACTGAGATTGGTCTAACATACACAGAAGCTTTCTACTGCATTAATGCGAATACTGTATATACCGAAATATTAATCCTCAAACTACCTCAAACTCCAGATATATTCAATCAGAAAGGTAATATCATTGCCTCAGCATGTTCACTACGCCTTATCAGCCCTTACTTGAGGAATCTGACAGGCGGTAGCAAAACAATCAGTGCTTGACTCTTTGATTAACATTCATCATATTGAACATTCATCCACCAACCCCCAATTGATCAATCCATCCCACCATCCTCCCTCTGCCGCCGCCAGAAAAAAAAAGAGAAAAAAATACAGAGTCCGACCCCGACGAAAGGGCATCTCCCCAAGAGGCGCTTTCCATAAGCTACGAACTCAAAAAAGTGATTCCACCCCCCAAGAACGAGCCCCATTCTGGTACCCGTCCGAAACCAAAAAAGATCTCAAACGGGCACTCGCATAACTATCCAATTCGACGATTTTGTAAGAACCTCGCCAGAAAGCATCCCTCCAACAATCCCCTCCCTCCCCCCATCCAAGGCTCATATCTTCGCCCAGGTGAGGATGGGGTTTGGAAAAAAGGCGGTCAAAAGGATAAGGAAGGTTCTCGAGAAAAAGGAATAAGATTATTCCCGCGTTTCCGCTATTTTCGGTCCGGGGACTTTACCCAAAGCTTGCGAAAGTGTAGTATCTCGAGACGAACATGAATGAAGTCTCTGTTTGTGAGCTTTGTGAGCGAGTCTTTGGGAGGTGGAGTGGTTGGGAAAAGGTTTGTTGCGAGGCAAAGATTTTTTTTTATAGTGGGCTGGTGGATGGAGGAGGGGAGGGTAACCCATTTCGAGATTTTTTCTTACCTCTTGGCTTACCGTCGGCTAGTTGTGGGTTAGGGTTGGTAGATTATCTACATTGCAAGGAAGCGGTAGTGGTCCGGGACTCCGGGTGATGGGTGAGGTCAGGCCGAATCGGATTTTGGCTTCCTTGCTTGCTTTCTCCCTCTCTGCCGTTGGCTCAATCATCTTGTTTTTCTAGATCCTCGTTTCACTACTTTTTTTTGTCTTCTTCTGGTCAAGAAATACAAAATATCTAATTTCAAAAAGGCTGGGATTCCCAGGGGTTTTTTTATCTTTACCCCGAGCGCAATTTCCTGGCACGGTACTCACTTTCTTACTTCTAGTCACGAATTCTACCTCTCAGCAAGAGAGCCAACCTGAACTCTACTGCGGTGTAGAAAGAAAAAATTGAGGGAGTTGAAAATCGATAATAAAAGAACACAAAAGCCTCCGAGAATCATCCCGTTCGTCCTACACCAAAAATCCATTGGACAGTGAGAAAAGCGAAAAACACCCCTAATAATGGCGAACCTACAATCCAGCATTTCTACCGCTTCTCGCTCCGCTGCTATAATAATCCCCTCCACCTCGCTTACGATCTCCTACCCGACTTTGCAGAATCTCATATCCAACTTCCAGAAAAACCTCGCGGCGATCGGGATCACTCCCCACTCACCCGTGTCAATTGCACTCCCGAACAACCTCGAGTTCATAGTTTCCTTCCTGGCGACAGCGGCCCAAAGGGGCATCGCCGCGCCATTGAATCCTGCGTATAAACAAGGTGAATTCGAGTTCTTTATCGATGATGTCAAGAGTAAGCTTGTTGTTGTTCCGAGGGGAGCAGTGAGTGCGGGTGCCCCAGCGGTTAAGGCTGCCAGGAAATTTGGAGTTGCGATTGCCGAGGTTTGGTGGGATGACCGAGGAGGTGAGATTTGCTTAGAGGTTTTGGAAAAGGGTGGATTGAGGGGTGGGGCCAAAGTTGAGAGAGCGGAACCTGAAGATGTTGCGTTAGTTCTCCATACTAGCGGGACTACGGGACGACCTAAAGCTGTGGGTTTGCTCTTGGGAAGGCGAGAATAGCGGAGAGCTTGGGCTGACTGAAGTAGGTGCCTTTGACACATAGAAATTTGACTAGGACTATGGGTAAGCTCACCTGATATTACCGGTAAGCTTTGGAAGCTCTGCTAACCGAATCAAGGCAACATTGTGCAAACGTACAAACTTACTTGGGAAGATAAGACCTATTTAGTTATGCCCTTGTGAGCATTTATCCTTCGTCATGAGCTGTACAGAGCTCCTAGCTAATTGCGGGCACACTCTAGATTCCACGTGCATGGCCTTTTGGCAGGTTTGTCGCTCAAGCTCGTGTCGAGTCGTTCGGAATGGGCTGAAAGCTAATGCAAATAGGTTTCCTTGCTCCCCTCCTGTCCGGAGGGACTGTAATCGTTCCGGTTAAGTTCTCTGCTAGCGAATTCTGGAGCGATTTTATCAAGTTTAGAGCCAACTGGTACACAGCTGTAAGGCCCTTGCAAATGTCTTCTCGAAAGAGACGCGGTCTAACCTAACCAGGTTCCCACGATCCACCAAATCCTTCTCAAGAGCCCCTTCCCATCTCAAATTCCTCCAATTCGTTTCATCAGGTCCTGCTCATCCCCACTTTCGCCCACAACCTTCCACGCCCTCGAAGAGGCTTTTAAGGCACCTGTTCTCGAAGCATATGCTATGACCGAGGCTGCTCATCAAATGACTTCAAATCCCCTCCCCCCAGCCAAACGCAAACCAGGAACTGTCGGCCTCGGCCAAGGAGTCGAAGTCGCAATTCTAGACGCAGATAGCAAGGAGGTTCCTCAAGGCAAGGAAGGCGAAATCTCCATCAAAGGTGTCAATGTAACCAAAGGCTATATAAACAACGAAAAGGCCAACGCGGAATCATTCACCTCCACTGGCTTCTTTAGAACTGGTGACCAGGGTAAGAAAGACGAAGACGGGTATGTGGTCATCACAGGGAGGATCAAGGAACTTATCAATCGCGGTGGCGAGAAGATCAGTCCTATTGAGGTCGATAACGCGATCAGCTCCCATGCCGCCGTGAGCGAAGCTGTAAGCTTCGCCGTGGACAACGAGATCTATGGACAGGAGGTTGGGGCCGCAGTGGTGCTCAAGAGCGGGAGGGAGGTTACCGAAGAGGAGTTAAAGAATTATGTGGGAGAGAAGCTGAGCAAGTTTAAGGTTCCAACTAGGATCTGGTTTACCCAACATATGCCTAAGACTGCAACTGGGAAGATCCAGAGGAGGATTGTGGCTGAAACTATGCTTAAGAGGGACAAGCCAAAGGCGAAGTTGTAGGCCTTTACATGGACTATCGGTTTTGGCCACCAGGTGTCTTGACAGAGTAGGGATACGGGATATACATGTATTTAGCTCGCGCCGCTTAATGCCTTAATGCACTTGCAAAAAAAAACTATGAGAGTTTAGCTATCGGTTCTGTGCCTCTTATGCAATAACAAATGACAGTAAGCCGGAGTCGAAGCGGGGACAGCAGACGGGGAGACTCCAAGTTCAGGCCAACCTGAGGGGTCGGGACTCCATGGATCTCTCCCTGCAATTACCTCTGAATAATCACTATAAACACGATGTGTGGAATACTGTATATTATGATTCTTCCAAGCTTTGGAGCTCAGTCCGGAGTTGCCGAGGTTGAAATACATAAGGTTGCAACGTATTTTTACTAGTATTCAAAAAAAGGAAACATTGCCTTTCCACCGGGTGATTATCTGTGACGAACGAGAAAGAAGTCACTTCAAAAGAGAATAATATTATTTAAGTGGAAATTATGATACAGAACACCCCGGAGGAGGCCGCAAAATTCTGCTTTCTAGCCGCACAACTAAAACTAGGTTTTCTCAAGTAACACATAACCCGGGAATAGACAGGCTCTGACACTGTGCTCGGGAGGGGGGGGGCCGGGCTCGCTTTCTGAGTGGGTGCCTGTATTTGTGTGGGGTCTAAAACAAATGAGGAAGTATGAGTGTTATTGGGTGACTCTGCCAGTGTTTGCTGGAGGGAATTTTAGGCGGGCTCTTTCATCTTGCATTATTTTCTGATTTCAACCCCTTTTAAAAGCTCCTACTAGTATTATTGTATCCTTTTACTCAATTATTACTATATCTTACTATTTAGCCAAAATATCAGTATTTAAATATGTATTTACAACTGTATGCTAATTCCAAGTATTCCTTTACATTGTACTACAATGCCTGACTTACTCTTATATGATATTATCTTCAAGTTATCAAATTAGATAGCTTAGAATACTAAGGGGTTTCAAGTTATCACCAACTCAGAACCACTACCCTCTAGAAATACATAGTAAGTGAGTAGTAAACAAGACAGTGATAGAAAGATTATATTAACTGCTACTTAGTACAAAACACCACAATTCTTCTGAGTCTATTCCTTTTTTATTTATGACTATACTTTATTTGTATTCAGTATCCTAATATGGTGATAATAGTGCTTGCACCCAAGTACCCAATTTGGTAAGGTGTTGCCCAATCCCTTTCAGTGGAGCTGTTCTTTTGGTAGAAAATAGGAACTTCTGAAGTGCCAGGGAACTTGAATCAAATTCACTTCACTTTTCATCATGATTTCACAGTCCAGGTCAAGCAAGATAGAAGTCAAAGAAAGGAATGATGAAAATTCTATAGAAAGAGGGGGGAATGAGACTAGTTGTGAATAGATAATGATGCTCCTCCACTACTTCTTCTCTAGTACCCCATTTTCTATGACACTAAGCTAACTAACCAATAGTAGCAAGCCTTCATGATAGTTTCTGTGGTTTTGTGTATTTTTCTCCCTGGTCATCCACGTGACTGCCAGCAGTATAGTATTCTGAAAATGTATCATGCTATAATAAAAAATTCTATAAGTACTAATTTGAAAGAATGAATTTTACAACTTGAATAATTTTATTTTTTCCTCAAATCATAAAAGTATATAAAAATAACATAAATTTAATAACAAATAAAAATAAAACCAGAATAAAAATACTACCTCCAAATATCATATTTGTATTCTCTCATATAATATTATAAAGTTTAATAATAAAGCAGAAAGTTGAAGAGAAATGTTTGAGTATGTGCTCTAGTAGTAGTAACATCTTTAATAACAACTTCAGAGTACATACTGTCCACTTTCACTCATTGTAGTAAAGTAGCAAATTCAACCAAAATTGACTTTAGTAATAATAGTATGTAGTTGCAATGAAAAAATCATCTGAAGACATGCTTGAGATGGTGCTTGATGCTCTAGTAGCAACATCTTTAATGGCAACTTCAGAGTACATACTGTCTACTTTCACCTATGGTAGTAAAGTTGCAAATTTAATCAGAATTGACTTCAATAATAATAGTATGTAGTTGCAATGAAAAGATCATCTGAAGACATGCTTCAAGTTGAGATGGTGCTTAAGATAGTGTTGCCAGTTTTTGCAAGGAGACGAACAACCAAATGCCGCAATCCAAGCGTTTTGGCAGCAAGTACTTCTTAGTAAATATTCAGCACAATTCTCAAAGAAGATAGAAAAAGTAGGTATTCTATTGGCTTGACTATCGTCAACTGTGTTCCACCCCTGTCCCCTTCACAACTGTATTCTCATATTTGATTGCTTGATCTTGAGAGATCCTCAAAGTATTGAGAATAATTCTCTACTCTGAAGTAAAATATGAGAGGCATATATCTAAAAGTTTTTAATTCTTTGATCAGTACTTAAATATGCAGATTATATCAGTAGTGAAAACTTACTACTTCAAATAGCAGTATGATTTAAAGCTGGTCAAAGGCTTGCAGCCTGAGCCAGCAGGGTATCCGTTTACTTTATACCCTGCCTGACAAGCCACCAAGTTGAATATTGATAATTATTAGTCATGTTGGTTAGGATATTTCTCTTCGTCAGGACTTAATCTATATTATTAGTAACAAGATATAAGAAGCTTGAATGTATTGTACTTACAGTCAATTTTTCTCTTCACAAGCTCTCTTCAAGCTTTGTTCTTGAAGAACACTCAACTGAATATTAAGCTAGATATATTGAAAAGCTTCATTCTTTTCATGGTGTGTTTATTTTGAAAATATCCTGCAGAATCAGCTTTGAGAAGAGAGACATCTGGGAAAGGCAATTAGCTATATTCCTTGTGATCTTTAAAGACTTGTACATATTAGCTGAAATTGTAGTAAGAATTTGAGGTGAACTTACACTGCTAGTGGCATATATTCCTAGTGAGAAAAATATTAGTTGCATAAGCAAGAGGGACAGAAAGGTTGTGGCAACTGTGAGGATAGTTGGAAGAGCAAATAGCTTTATCAGCACCCTTCTGAGTCAGCCATCCTCACTACCACTGTAGATATATGAAATGAGAATAGAAACAAGAATGGCAAGCATAGTAGTAAGAAAAGGGTAGTAAGAGTGAGAATGAGAATGAGAATGAAGATGAGAATAAGAATAGAAATGAGAATGAGAATGAGAATGAGAATGAGAAGAAGGATGAGGATGAGGATAGGAGTAAGAATAAGAATAATATAAATAAGAATAAAGAATAAGAATGAGAATGAGAATGATAGTAAGAATAGTAAAAAATAATAAAAATAGTAAAAATAGTAAAAAAGATAATAAGAATAATAGTAAAATATAAAAGAAAGAAATCAAAAATCGCGGTCTCAAGACTCGCTAACAATTAGCCAAAGGTTGGAAGTGTTCAACCTTGAACAGAGAATGTATACCACTCCCATCTCATATTATGGCATCTGCTGGAAGCGCAAAAATGCTGAATTGCAGAGCCCAGAGATGGGAGCAGAAACAATTGTAGAGGTAGAGCTTGTGAGATGAGGAACTTGTGAGATGAGGAACTTGTGAGATGAGGAACGAAGGCGAAGGCAGAAGGAAGAGTGAAGCAAAGAAAAGATCTGTATATACACTTCTGGGCGAGTAAAAAGCAGTCCTCTCCAATCTCTGTGCGTTCCTTCCTTGTCCACTGTGACCGTGAACGACACCTTGCCCGCACAAGCATTTTCCCAAGCTAGGTCGGGGTTCGAGTCTCGCGCACACAGAGCGCCACAAATACACAGTCTCCAATTGTGCGGCCTCACAGACTTAAGCCACACAAACCCCATCTATCGTACCCCCATCCCATTCCATCCCATCCCGACCGCTTGAGAGAAGGACGGCATTAATTTTGGTAGCTTCAACTCGAACGACCTCGATTCTGCAGAATAAGCCAAAAGAAAGAACCCAACGGCCGAACACATACAGAGAATATCAGCGACCTCATCCTTAAGAGAGGAAACCCGTCTCCTATCTTCGGCTCATAACGCATCTCAGTTCCATGCCGGTGTGCGCAACCAAACCTGAAGGGTCGAGAGGTGTCCTACTCGTACGAACTATCCGCCGAATAATCGAGACCCGACCGAAACCGTCTCACCACCGAAAGGAATGCAACCTAATATAAAGTAATGATGTAGGAAGGCAGCATATGAGGCAGAGATATTGTTTATGGACAACGGGTTATCCAGCAAGGGGGAGACGGGGACATGCGAGTGATATTCTGTGCAGGTGATGGAATTCTCTCCCGGAAGTGTCGAATTTCCGGAACCAGTTGTTGGGAGTGTCTTTTACCGCTCGACTAGACTTGGGCTCTGTGCTGTGTCGGTGGTGGTGGGGGGGGGGGTATGGTGTCAAGTGGGGGGTACTGGGATGAGGCCTGCACATTCGCATCCCGCTATCCCGGACGGGTAAAATCCCAAGAATCGGTCCCGTATAGCGGGCGATCTGGGACAACAGGTCAGGTTTCGGTGCGAAGAGGTTTTGGAACTCGCAGGAATTTACACGGAACAGCGGGGCGTCACTGTCAGCGCCTGCAACATTAGTACAAATCACGGACTTGAGCGGTTATTCGTTGCCAGAGTTTATACCAAGGCATTTCGCGGGGGTTCGTGGAGTAGACATGCAAGGGAAATAAATGAGGAAAAATAAAGAATATAATATAGAAGAAAGAGGCCGGATTGACGACGTCTATACTTATCTAATTAACAGTATGGAAACAGCGATGGATGTATCAATGCGAATCACAATACTGTCAAACTGCAATGGGCGTGAATACCACAGTTAGACATTTATTTGTTTAATACATTTATTTAATATTCTTTTCCCCATGAGAGTAGATTCTCAACATCACTTAGAGCATCGTAAGCATACAACCCCCCCCTCGAGAGGGCCCTTTTTACCATGCCGCAGACATAAGAAACAATTAAAGAAGGAGCATTACACCATTTCCATTCCTCGGTGGATACGGGCCATGTGTTGAGGTCACGGCGGAAGAGCGCCGCATGAGATAGGATAACAAAACAAACCAAAAACAACCATCTAAAATAACCAAGAAACGAAAGTTTTGTAGAACCAGCCGCCCTTTTTCTCGCCCTTGAGCGCTTTCCGTCTCAGGAACTCCTCCTCCTCGCGATCAATCTTGTCCTTTCCGGTGAATAGGTCCGCTTGAGAAGCTGGGATGCCAGTGTTTTTGAAATAGAACTTGTACCAGGCAATCATAATAAGATACAGCGGGATACCGAGATACCCGGTGATGAAGTTCTTGTAGTCGAAGTTACCGTAGGTCTTGTTATAGGTGAACACGTTGAAGTTCTTGAAGACGGCGATGATGGAACATGAGACGAGGGCTCCGTAAGATCCCCAGATCCCGAGCGGCGCGGTGTAGGCCAATTGGTCGTCTGTGATTCCTTGAGCACGACGGGCGCGGACAAAGTAGATGTGGGTCACAAGGATGGAGATCCAGGTTAGAATACCGAAGATGGTGACCAGGTTGACGAAGTAACCAAATACGACCTTCGAGTCGTCGGTGACATTCATGAAGGCCAGGAGGGCGAACAGCGCGGATAGACCAAGGGCGTAGACTGGAACACCGCGCCTATCGGTTTGAGCCAAGAATGCCGGAGCCTTTCCTTCACATGCAAGACCATAGATGGTTCGGGAAGCGATGTACAGATCTATTTTACCAACCGTTAGCCAGCCGCTATAGATGGAGGGATAGCCATGACTCCAAACCAGAGTTAGATGCAGAGAACACGAAAATCAAGATACAGCCGTTTAAGATCCCGGCTAAATGAGGTATTCCACTAAGCTTGATAGCAACGACGAAGGGACTGGCGGCAGCAGAGCTCTTGGCTTTGTTGGCGAAGATGAGCTGGTCGGAGTCATAAGGCACCAACATTCCCAACAAGAAGACGGAAAGGACGTAGAAAAAGACAATTCGGTAGAAGGTCAACTTGATAGCTCTCGGGATAGTCTTGCGAGGGTTCTGGGCCTCTCCGACCGTGACACCGACCAATTCAGTACCGAGGTATGCGAAAGTAGCGGTAACGAAAGTGGACCATAGGCCTAGGAAACGACCCTTATCACCTTTAGCGATATAGGTATTGAATGCGCCCGGGTCCTTCCAGTAGCGGAATCCTTTGCGATCATGATCGGGTCCGCCTCCGAGAGCAAGAATGAGCGAGAGCAAGATCACTGCAACGATCGTGACAACCTTAATACCTATTGACCAGAGCGATTAGCAGCCGAACCGACCATTGCGATAGTAACACTTACTAGAAAGCCAGAATTCGAATTCTCCGAAGAAGCGAATACCAAAATAGTTGATGAAAACGATTACCACTAGGAAAATTGCGATCCAGACACCAGGATTCACCTTATCTCTTGGGACCCAGTACTGTATGACCAGCGCAGCTGCTGTTAATTGATTCGGCGTGACAATGATGTACCTTCATCCTGTGAGTATGGCGTACGAAATGAGCTAGAAGAGAATACAGGCAGCCTACTTAAACCAATAAGTATAACCAAGAGCGAAGCCAAGAGCCGGATCACAAAATCTGGTAGCATAGCCGGTGAAACCAGAAGCGAGCGGGAGCCAAGCAGCCATCTCTCCCAAGGCGCACATTACCAAGTATACCAAGAAACCAACGATTGTGTAAGAGATGAGAATTGCACCGGGACCTGCACGAGCAAGAGCAGAACCACTATTCCCCCATCAGTTCAATATCCCGGTTAACGATTAAAAGAAGAGATTCTCACGTTCCGATAATCAAGCCAGTGCCGATAGCACCACCGATGGCTATCATAGTAATGTGCCTAGCCTTCAAACCGCGATGCAGCTCAGTATGACCGCCGGCGCCATGGTCATCATGGCTGTCCTCTGATCGAGGAATCTTGTCCTCTTGGGCGACCTCTGATCGATGAATCTTCTCCTCTTGGGTGACCTCTGATCGAAGAATCTTCTCCTCTTGGGAATTCGAAGAATCGGTAGCCTCTCCCCTGGTACGGCGGGACAGAATGTGCTCCATGGTGATCTCCTCTCCTCCTTCCTCTCTATTTCTTCTTCTCTCTTCAGGTTTGATTCAGGTGACTGAGAAAAAGGAAAATAGAGAAAAACAATTCACCCAATGGAGGATGTTAAGGTTTAATGAATAAAAGGTGGGATGGCTTCGGATCGGGCACGAAAACACAAAGGGAGGAGAGGGGGAGGGGGGTGGAGGTCAGAAAAGAGGAGGTGATCCGGTTATATATGCGATCCTCTCATTACTGGTATACTGGCAGCTAAATTTACATCCTTCCTGCCCTAGAAGTGGTAAACTTAAATTTGGTTAGGAAGGGGGGGTGGTGGGTACTTGACGCGAGCTGACACAGTTTCTACTGCAGATTTATGCTGCCTTCGGGTGCGCACGTAGTGCGGGTATGGTTGATACTCTACGATATTAGCTCGGTGTAGAGGGCAAGTTGAGTAGGTGCTAAGACTCTTTCCTTATCCTGGGGAAGGTGTCTATAGCAAGAGAGCTAGGCACATTAGCTAGTGGAAGTGACCTTGACTAGCATCATCTTATTTTGCAACCTTCGGCAAAGCTACCGGTAGGGGGAGGTTTGTGTCTACACGATTCAGTGAATCGAGGGCTTTTTCCTCTGAGGGGTTGAGAGGAATGAAGTGCTATAGATACCTTCGCCTCTCTCGTCCACGATAAGAATCAAAACAGAAAGCCACCAACGATCGATATGATAGAATTCACGAGTGGGGAGTGGGGAGCGGAACTAGCCATGTTAGACTATCTCTAACTAAGGTTTATTCCCCCCCCTCTGATACGGTAGCGAAGAAATGGGTGGAGTAAGGTTCCAGTTTGAGACCTTAGTAACTTATTACCAATTAAGGAAGGGTACTTTCCGGATCTCGTTATTATTGTAAACACAGTCTTTTTTGCTGTAAACACAGTCTTTTGGGCGCAGCACACAACATATTGTCTTGAGGGATAACGGTGAGCCTCACATGGCCAACTCCTCCACCGCTGACCTCGTATTCGAGGGGCACTCCCAAGGCTTTCCCACATACACACAAAATTTCTACTTTCTGTGGAGTATCTGTAACGTTACAGTACTTTTAAACTGCAACGCTGCTGCAGTATATGGTGGTACAGTGCCTGCTGATCTGATACTGTGGCCCCATTTGGTGATGCCCACCCAATCACCTTTCCCTGCCATTTTTCGCACTGCCCCAGGGAGCCTAGTTTCGGACCTGGATCCCAACAGGGCAGTAAGTGATACCTACCCTACTTGAGTACCAATACCAATCGTTATGTGTGGGAATTCACAGAGCAGTTCCCGAGGCTACCTGGTGCCCCCCCAGGTCATGCCTACCTGTTTAGCATTGAATCGGGGGGATGTGAGATGTAGAGCTGACTGCTGGAGCTTGGGAAGGACTTTTCATATCCAGAAGTTCACAGCCAAGTTCGCAACTCCAAACCCCGGGTTAGGCTACGTACCGGCAACTTTCCCAATGCTAGCCGGTGTCTCTCGCTTGATCCCCACATGAGCAGATCTATCGCTTCTCCACTTTAAAGGGTCATCACCCCTTGCCGTACCTCTCCTACCGATACCATATAGTCAACGAAGACAACAGACCAGCCTCGCCACATTATCGGCGGACATCAATCATGAGATCCTTGTCCACAAATGTGCGGCTACCGGTAGTCAAAGCGGAACAGACAAAAAAAGCTCTGGAGGTGCCGCATTGGCGCCTGACAAGAGAAGCAACGTGGAGAAGGTCGCACCTACACCGCCGCCCCCCAGATAAATTGGTGCATCACGACATGGTCAGTGCGCTTGGCGATCTCTTGACATTTCAGAAGCAGCTATTTCTCGGGCAATGGGACAAGCACACGGACTGAGGCTCTTCTCAGAAATCACGAAATCTCTTCCTTCGGTACCGGTACTTTCATAATAACAACTAAGCAGTATCGTGCTCGAGTACACCAAAAGCCCGCCCCTGCAAGCTCCCCATTATCATAAGCTAACCTTTGCGATACCAGTACCAGTAACCATCCGCTGCTTTTACCCGGGGAAAAAAAGCTTACCAGAGGATCGTTGTGGGCTAAGAACCGCAAGTGATCCTAGCGTCTCCACAACCGCTGCCAATTCTACTTCCCTTATCTTGGAAGCTCAAGTTCTTCTTGGCTCTGCCCTCTTTCCCACCTTTTCCAAGCCACTAACCAGGCAGACTGTTACCATGGAGGGAGGAACCTCAAACTCGAAAAACCCGACCGCCCCCGAGAATTTCTCCCTCCCATTTCGCGCGAGCGAGCCGTGGGTTATTATAGTACCCCACAGCAAAACAAGGAATCCACCATGACTCTAGGCCAACAGAAGAAATTAAACCGCTAGGTAGAGAGCTTCCCGAAGCGTTGCCCTTTCGCCCGTAGCCGGGGTAGAAATCATCGAGTCAGGTTACGAGGAGGAAGGAACTCCGAGTTGCAAGGTGCGGCAAGAAGCTATGGAACAGTTATTTGGAGTTAGCCGGTCAAATATACCCCCAGCTGTTCCTGTTAATCGTCTCCCACCCTTGTACCGCGTTCAAGTTACTATATGGGCTAATAACGATTGACCCGCGAGAAGTTACGAAGGAAACAAGTTTCTCCTGATATCTTTCTGGCGCGATGGGATGGGGGGGTCCGATTGGAAGGGCCAAGGAGGTGAAAACTGGTATTCCTTCCCTACAAGGAAAGCACGAGCACCCCTGATAAGGTTGGAGATTAACTGCGAAATAATACCTGTCTTGCACGAAAACACCCCCCCCTCGGCATGACACTCGCGTAAACCAACCACACCAACTTACAGTGGTGGGGAGTTTTGCTCCCCACGGAAAGCTGGGCCAAGCATGATGCATGATACCGGTAGAGTCAAAAGGAGTGCTAACTTAAGTTAGTCGATGCGTCTTTACCTCCCTTATTTGGCCTCTGGTAAAGGAAGAGGGAGGGTCAATAAGGTGTTTTTGAGAAGATGGACCAGCTAGCCAGCAGAGGGTAGAGAAGACTACCGCCTCTACCGGTATTTTATGATGCCTTTGCCTACCATGGTGAAGAATGCAACTTTAGTGCTGCATAGCATTATCTCTCTACTCGAGTACCCGGGGGCGTCCAACGGGCCTACGGCAGCACGTTATAACTACCGAATTTCTAATTCCAAAAACAACCCTTTGGGAGCCATACGGTACTTGTATCCGGCGGTACGGCGGGCATCAGAAATACGACCATGGTTTTCCAACCACCCAACCAGCGGAAAAGGGGACCCTTGCTCATTTTCAGATACTTATTTTTTAATTTTAATTTTACAATCTTTTTCCATTTCGGGTTTATAAATTTTCAGATACTTTATACCGGATACAAGTACTCGTATACGGTACGAGTAGTACTACAGAGAGCGCTTTACGAGCCGGTACAACAGTGGCGGGTGCGCCCAGCCATCTGGTGACAAACAGGGGCACATACAGAAGGGGGGGAAGAGAGCTGTTACTAGTGTAAGGATGCGGGGTAGACCACTTTGTAACAGGCCCACTCCACTCACGCATATCACGGTACAGTACAGTACTCGTACAGCTCTGAGAACAATCTCTCAGCCTCAAGCATTTAATCGCGTGCTCTCTGCATAGCCCTTATCTCTCCCATAACTAGATTGGCTCATTTATAACTTACGATTCTAGAAAAGGCACAGCACAGCACGTTTAGAGCGGGAAAGTATAGTAGGTAATATGGAATTCGCGGCCAAGGGATTAACTATCATCTCCTAGCAGGGCGCGACACTGCACTGCGCAGTACCCTACCCGCCGGCCGACTGATTCGAATTGTCGGGCAACCCCATATCATTATCATAATATTTCACCGCAAGTGCTTCTTCTGCTACTTGCGACCTCCCCCCCCCGCACCCGCACAAGTAGAAGCACTATTACGATTTGCGAAAAACTTTATAGAAAGATAAGGCGGACGGTGCATATGTGTCCACTAAATGGACGACTAAAGACGCTGATACAGCCTATGAATATTTCTAGAGATAAAACTCCGGATGGATGAGGGTGGGGATATATATACCTTTTTTATTTTTCATCGAATGGTGACCATTTCCCCCTCACTCCGTTATCCCAGGTGGTATCCTCGGGGTTTGGCCATCCAAAATACCGCAGCAAGGTGCAAGTGCACTCCCAATGCCGAAGTGTTTTTTTAAAAAAGAGCTGCTATTGCATGCTACCCTAATTCGAGAAAGAGTGCCAATTTTTGACAGTATGCAATAGCAGCCCTTTTAAAAAAAACGCTTCGGCATTGCGAGCACTGGTAGGATAAACAAAAGCACAGCAAAAGCGGTAACCCATCGTTTCCGTCCTCCCACATGGAACACCCGCATCGTTTCAGTTAACTTCCTTCCATCCCTCCATCCCTCGCTCTCTCAAACAAACCATTTCTAAATTCCTGGCGAGGCAGACAATGGAGCATCGATTGATATAATATTGCATAGGATCATTTGCTGATAGTTAATAATAGCCCTTCGAAACTTTCTCTTTCATCACTAGCGCGAACGGGTTTAGCAGCGGGCGGCGGGCACTCGCAGCCAGAGACGAGTGGTAGTGTCGGAGATTTGTTTCCACACGAGGCTTTTTTTCTCTTGCACCTCTCGTAACAGGTGGCGCTTATTGGATAATGGAAGTTTGTGTAGCCTTGTGCAACCGCGATGTGTGCTGGACCAGTATAATACCATAGCCCATAGCAGGGTCCACCCACGTCCATAGAGTTCTCACGCGCTCAAAAAACAATAGCTATTAACAGCAACAGAGCAGCCAGAGTCTCCCAGACAAACTGTTTTCAGATATGTCTCTGGCGACATTGCAAACTCTTGCCACAATTTTTTTTTTGCTGAGCGCTGGAATGAAAGGGTGAGCCAAGCATTTCCAGGAGCCAGTGGTGCTAGGAAACGTGTGAGGAACTCTGCGGGTGCGGCTGTACTTGCGACTCTGGAGCAGCTTGCCGCTGTTTCGACAAAACAGAATTTCTGTGCTGTGGATGGGAATTCGGGCTCTTGCCTTGATGCCTAACTTCGGTTGTTTACAATAAGGGGGTCAAATTATTCCAATAATAGTAATCTAATACCCATGCCTTATCACAAAAGAGAATGGTAGATTATATTAGGATATTAATCCGCGCCCTGAGGGGGGGACTCCTAACATACTTTAGGACTGTGTGCGATCATAAGCGGTCACTCGGAAGATTCCCTAAGGAATCTGTTGGAGGTCACCCGGAGGAAGGAAGCTGGAGTAGAAGGGCAGGGATGGTATTGGTAAATAAAAGAATTGTCTTGCTTGCTGGCTTGTCGATAGACGCTCCTGAGACTGCTCTGCTTACAACAATCTGCAGCGTGAATATACATCAACACGACTCCTATCGTTTCCAGTGTCCTCATGTCTCGAGTTGCCAGCAAACTGGCCGAACATATCCGCACCTGCCAACACATTGAAGTGATACCTCCGACAGATTCTGGGTTATTGTGTTGCTCGCTGGTGGGCACTATGCAACCCGAAGCCCCAGCCGGGATTATTTCCGCGTACTGGATGGTCTTGCTTGTGGATCAACCTACCCCCCCTTCCCCCGTGTTTTTACTAGCTACTTTTCCCGTGATTCCCTGTGCGCTGGGTGTTTGATCTATTACACGTGGGGTCCGCCGATGCCGTACTCGTGGGTGGGGATGTGGAAAGTTGGACGGGGATTAGACTTGTGCATATAATAATAGTGGTTGGTAGCATGCATATATGGCGCTGGAAGGCGAGAGAAGGTGATGCTGTCACCCCAGTTCACACTACGAGCGACTCACCAATTGTTAGGACCAAGCCACCAATTGTTTTCTTGGAAGCCGCGGAATGTGTGTATGTAAAAATTGTAGGTTTTGGTTACGGCTTAAGTTACGTGTCTGGAACAACTTCATGATAGTGTGAACGGGGGGGGGGGGGTGAAGGAGTCACTTTTCTCGCCTTTTCTTAACTATGGCAAGATTGTCTGCGGAGCTCTGTACTCTGGTTTGGTTGGAGATTGTGCGGCTGCTATTGGCACGGGGACGTTATGAGGCATCCCTTACTAGCGCCTCAGGCAGCCACATTCCCGGGCGGGTGATGTGCTATGACGCAAGCGTAGAACCAACGAGCTTCCGAACCCCATCCATATTTTCTATTTTCCGAGGAATTGTCCCCCTAAACGATGATTATCACTGGATAAGCAATTTCCCAGATACCCGTACCCCCCCCGCCAGATTGTCATTACACCCGCCTCCCCTTCCCCCGAACCAACTATGGTAGTTTAGCTCCTAGCTCTGGGCCCCCAATCTTCATTGATTGATTGATTGTGCTAATCTGTAGTAGTGTCTACCCCCAAAATTGCAATACGCGAAACTAAATTACCAACGTTGCCTGGGATAGTAATTGTAGCAATGGCATAAATACCCGGAACCCCCGTGGCAGGGGCTTCTTAGCGAGGGCTATATAAAATACGGTATGCAGAAGCCGGGAGAAGCCCGGCCGATCATCCAGAGATGTCCAGAAAGGAAATATTGGACTAGAACGGCAATAAATAGGGAAGTCCGGTGTGAGGCTTTCTAGGGTGTTCAGTGGATAACATGCCTCCCCCGTGCCCGGCGTTTCCCAGGGGAAGGAAGGGTGTTGTCAATTGGTCTTCGCAGGTCACGACCAAGTTGGTCACAAATCTTTGGTATATGTAGCTAAAACAGGGCTACATGTACATAATGGATGGATGGCCGAGTGGTTATGGCGCTAGCTTCAGGTGCTAGTGGGGCAACCCGCGTGAGTTCGATCCTCACTCCATTCACTTATCTTTTTTTTGTGTATTTTTTTTTTGTCATCCCCCCTTCATAACTCTGCTTTTGCCAACTTGGAAACTACATCAAAAAGCGAACTTCCCAGAACGAGTTTAAATGAGACCAGTCGTGTATGCTTGGTAAGTTGGGGTATTATTTGTTCTTTGTTGGACAAAGGTGCATCTAGAAGACGGAAAAAATGGCGTATTGTACAAATCTCCCCCCACTATACATAGAACTGGTTTTGGGTATAAGAAGATAGCACTATAAGAGGATAGCAGGTAAGGAAAGTCACTGATGTGAATGTGGGTGGATAACTATAGCTAGCTAGATAGGTGAAAAAAGGGTCAAGACGAGTGACGACTCATGACTCACAAGGATTACGGGAAAATACAACGAAAGAGGGCGTTAAAGGAAGAGATGGTAAAATAAAAATACAGTGCCCGGATAAACAAGAGTGAGGAAGAAAGAGAAGGGAATTGATGATACAGAAGGGATACACAAAAAATGTGGACAGAACCGTGATGAAACCTCCATTAGACATAATAAGATATAGAGTAATACCGGGAAAATGACCAGGGAGACAACAAGGAAAGTAGACTCTGAAAAAGTAGGTAAAAGGGGGCGAAAGGTTAAGATAAGAAGGAAGTAGAGATAGAGGGGTACTGTTAGGATGGAAGGATCTGCGCCTCCTCGCTTGTGGCCATCCAACCTTCGAGTAGAGTCCAGAGCCCTTCCCATTGTTGCCATCTGGCGGAGCTCCGGCTCGATCCACCCCAAACACCGCTAAGACAATTTGACCAACATGAATTTTCCACCGACCAAAAGGGCCCCGCGCTGGACCGGGACCCGTTGGCGAATTCCCAGGACTGTTGATCACTTCGCATGCGCAAGAAGATCAGCGAATTGTAAATGGCTAGAGTGAGCACAAGCCCCAGGCCGAGGAGAGTGAGTATGCCCCACGCGGCTCCTGGTTTGGGGCCTGCACGGAGGATGGAAGCGACTGGAGTTTGGTGCGGACGACGAGGGAGCGCTGGGTTGATACGCTTCGCCCTTACCCCGGAGCCGCTGCCTGGTTGGTGCTGGGCGGTTGCGGCTGGGTCTGGGTTATCATCGTCATTTCCTCCTTGTGCCGTCCGCGCCCGCTGTTCGTTGATGAAGTCCTGATAAGCGTTTGTTCCGGGAAGTTGGTAGTCTGCGTCATCCAAACTGAAGGCAATATCCCAAAGCTGCCTCCATGGCCAAGCAAAAATTCCAAATGGGCTGTTGACACTGACGAGCCCGAAATACGCCTTCTCGCCCCGTGCTGGCCAAGCCTCCTGGCGGAGAGTTCGGCGCGCGGCACGCTCCGCTTTCGAAGCAAGACCCCAAATTTCTTGAAGGATTACTTGATCGGGAGGTGAGCTTTGCTGGCTAACGAAGTTGTTCAAGAACTCTACGTCGGCAAGTGTGAGTCGTGGTTTATCAGCAAGATCTTGAAGATAGGCCCGGGTTTCGAGCGTGGTGCGGATGCACTCGATATATTCGCCATCTATGCTGGTGAAGCGAAATTGGCCTACCCAGCGCCCTCTTCCATCCTCTACCTGAGGGTCACGCAGCCCCTTCCTACCACGGCCACCACGACGGCCACGACTGCTACGACCACCGCGACCGCCATGGCCACCACGACTACCGTCTTCCCCGTCGGAAGAATCGTCTGGGTCGCCACCACCGCCGTCAGCACGATCACCACGACCACCATCGTCGCCCTCATCTGGAGAACTGTCCAGTTCGTGAATATCACCGGCACCACCGATAGCACTAGCACTGCCACCACTGCCACGAGTGTTGCCCCGGTTTTCTGTTTCGGCATCCTGATGGCTCCTGGCTTCACTGTCCCTCTTACCCATGGGTCTGGAGACAGCATCATGTATGCGAGATTCGGGTTTCCCAGGTCCTGTATCGTATTGGTGGAGATGCGTTTTGGCACTCTGGCCTACCGGAAGGCTTGATGCATGAACGGGGCTCTGGCGAGTAGTTGTGAGGTGACGAGCATGTAGACTAGATTCGGATGCTAGGGACGAGACTCCCTTAGTATTTTGACCCCCTATACCACTTGTAACATGATCGGAAAGGGGTGGCAAGTCTAAAAATGCAGAAAACATGTCAGCTTTGCCTTGGTAAACCCCCCTGCCTGGGTTCATACCAGCGCCCTTGCCCCTCTCAGGCTGTGAGAGGGCTAATTTTTCGACCTCTGGGAAATCTTTGTAGACCTGCTCCAACGACTCATACCGGGGTATTTCGGCTAAAATATCTTTAACATTCTGTAGGTTTGTGGGCCGGAAATGTGGATAATCTTTGAAGACATCTTCAAGAGAGCTATAAAGGTCCATGCCTAGTGGTTCTTCGGGCCCAAGGCTTCCAATTTCTTCGCCTAGGCGCCTGCCCGTGCCCCTGACACTCCCCCTCGGCACCCTATCAGCGGCCCGACTTTGCGATTCCAATGCCCTACAATCCCCTTTGATCCCGTTGAGTTCCTTTTCTAAGTTCTCAATTCTTATATCACGTTCTGTGATGTCTCTTTCTTTCGTACTGAGTTCTTCTTCTCTGGCGCTGATTTCTGCTTGTAGTTGCTTCTCATCGCGGATATAATTATTAGCTTCGCTAAGCAGCTTTTCGTTCATTCGTTCGAGATCGATGAGTTTAACTCGATCAACTTTCAGAGTGTTGACTTCACGCTGAAATTGCGATTGAACTTCTTCTCTCCTCCTGACCTCTTGTTTTCGAGAGCGCTCAAGTTCTTCGATTCGTGTCTCTGATTTGACAATCTCGTCCTCCATCGTTCGTATCATAATCGCATTCTTTGTGCATTGCGACTCGAGTTTTTTAGCCTCCTCAGCCAACCTTTCCTTTTCCTTCTGCAACACCTGGTTTTCGCTCTCAATGGTATAGTACCTCTGTTCCCAATAGGCTACAAGGTCGGTGTATCTTTGGTCAGCCCGATCAAGTTTTCTATCAACTTCCTCCAGCCGCCTCCGGCGAGTCTCAAAATCCTCCCAAAGCTGACGAAACTCTTGGAGAAGGTCCCTGAGATTTTCGACTGTTAAACCACTTAATGCAGCTGGGTCCAAGGACATCTCGAGCCACATTGGGTTTGCGACCAAAGGCCTGCCCTCCTCTCCCTTTGTCTCTTCGGTGTTCGCACTCCCCCGTCTCAAACTTTGTTCCCCCGGAGCCGGCCCCGACCCTGGGAAGTTGACGGGTTTCCTGGCTCTAATAGGGGTACTGGAATCAATTGGTGGACTTCCAATAGATCCCGTTGAGCCATCTCCAGCACTATCATCGCCTTCAGCGTACGGCCTAGGCGAGCTGTGCAAGGCATCGAAAAGCGAATCATCTTGTGCGCCAGTGTTCGACGATGGCGATCTCCGTGAGGAATATCCTGGGGATCTGAGAAGACCTCCACCAAGGCCCTCGAACGTAGGATTTTCAGAAGATGTATCGATATTGAGTGGAGGTTGTTGATGGTTGGCTGGTTGCTCCTCTTGACTTGTGTTGGTGCTTTGGAGTTCGACCAAACGATCAATAAGCTCAAATCCTAACATCTTCTGGACCATTTCCTCAAACACGGATTGCGATAAGGTTAACGAAGGTGCCTCCTCCATTGCGGTTCCAACAGCCAATTCACCATCTGCACTAAGAATTGAGTACTTGGCACCGCCGAAACCTTCCTCAAGCTCACGAAGAATCGCAACAACATCACGCACTGGAACCTATTTTGGAGTTAGTCAGGAAGTAGGGAGACCAAGAGTATTGAAATATATCGTTTACTAAGTCATAGAGTAACAAAGTTTTGGGGCGGAGGAGCTTACAGAGCCTGTATTAGAAGGATCATATTTATTGAATATGGCTGCATAAAGCTCTCTTGCGCTAAAAGGGCGTGACTCTTTATTCTCTCTGAAAAGGTCCTTCGTGGCCGTTGTATCTGACTCCATTTCGGACGATGAGGCCGAGCCGTTTGAAATGCCGTCCTGGGATCCCTCTCGTTTTTTCAACCCCCTCTTCCGGTTGGAGGGAACTGGTATTCTCGCAGGCGATCCCGTCGCGGTGACAGACGGATTGGGCCTCCCAGGAAATTTGGACTGTGCAGATGTACTCCGACGTAATGCAGCTGAATTGCGACCGTTGACCGGACCTGGCGGGGACGGCCTTGATACCCTTGAGAATCCGCCTGAACCTAATCCAACGCTGAGTCCAACACCTGTTGTTTCGGTGTTGTTCTGATTATTGCTGTTGGTATTGACTTCGTTGCGATACAATGCAGGGCGAGTAGGAGTAGGCGTTTGCCGATTATAAGAGGTGAGTCGTGGTATGGAGCTTGGTGATGATGTCGAAGGGCCTGGAGTAGTGGAGGAAGGACGGGGTTTTGATAGATCTCGCCCAGCAGCGGCTTTCAGGTCGCCTGTCGATTTCCGATTCAAGCCCGACATGATTTGAAGTTCTTTGTTTTAAAAAGTGTATTGTTGTTGTGTTGCGATGTTGTGGGTGGGTAAATTAGTAGACAAAGGATGAGCACTAATAAAGTGCTTTGTTTTCCCGCATCAAGCGGCGGGAGAAGGTGGTGTCGAAGGTATTGCTGAAATCGGTACGAAAGAAGAGAGTGGTCTGTAAGGTTGCAAAACAGTCAATGGGGTAAATCTGAAAAGGCGACTTAATTCCCAAAGCCACTCGATTTTTCCGATTTTTTTCTTTCCCTCCTCTTCCCTCCTTGTTCCTTTTTGGCTTTGTCGGGATTAAGGTGGAATAGCGAGAGGGGACCAGGAAGGCCTACCTTGATATGAGGCTTTGCGAAATATCTGTAGTGCAGCCCTAGACACAGTCTGTCAGTAGTTGCGGTTACTGACCACATGGGCAACAGAAGTGGAGGGCATCATTAGTGTGGGTAAAGCTCCAGTCAAGCCGGAGATTCCCCAAAAGTCGCGATGTTTTGACCAGGAAAAGCCCTAACCCTGCCACCCTGCCAATTTTGACCCATCGCGCCCACGACCCTTGTAATCAAGGCGTGATTGTCCTTAAATCTCCCATTCAGGATATTGGAGTAACCCTTAGTGGAACAGCTCATAGAGATGAGATTGATTACTAAGCAGACCCAACACTAACTGCTTTAAGATGGAATTTACGCCTGGGCTGAAGAGGGCGGCCCGAGCAGATGGGACAACTGCAGCGCCCAGAGATCCTGTCAGAACCCCACGATAGGACAGGAACTTCCTTTGAGAGAGAGCGGATGTGTGTGTGAGAGAGAGGACCACTCACTGACAACTGGCTGACCGATGTTCATCCACCCGTCAGTATTGAACTGACCTGACCGTTTATCACCAGAAGGAGAAGAGAAATTGGAACAGCTCCGACAATCTCGGTTCAGAGGCAGAGAGATAATAATACTTGTCTCTCTGCATTGTACACCATAGAAGCCTGGTTCCTTGATCTAGAGTTTGAATACGCAGAGGAGTACTCCTGCGGCCGGAAATATACAGGCAAACACCTCACATCATTACCCCCCCCACACCACCTCCTACCTCCCACCCTATCCAACATGTTTTCCTCCCTTTTACAGAAAGCCACAGCCTTCATAACAGATGTTCCTCCTGCGTCACCAACCTCCCCAACTTCTTCCAAACCAACAAAAACCACCCTCTTTCGCAACCACTTTCGTCTTCCCGATTCACAAACACCCCTCCAAGAGATCACCTGCGAGCTCACGCTTCCATCTGGAGACCATTATGCTGGCAAACTCTACCTCTCCGAGAGCTTCCTTTGCTTTTCCCCAAACCCTCCGAGCTCTTCTTCGACGGCCTCCGCAACCGCTGGTATTGGCTTCACCCTTCCGCTATGTGCTATCCGTCGGGTCGAGCGTTTGCATTCGAGGAGCTACATGTTTGCTCTAGCCATTACCACCTGGCATGGGGTAATCACCTCCACATCATCATCATCAGGGGGGAAGGAAGAGCGGGTGACATTGCAATTTGTTGGCATGAGGAGCTCGTGCGAAGCATTTTGTGATAGGCTCAAGCGTGGTTTGAGGTCCCAGATGGGAGAAGTTAAGAATCTGAGGATTCTTGTTGATAGTTGCTACAGTGAATATCTGCTGGGCAACAGTGGCGGCTATGATGGCGTGAAAAGGAGCACAGACGGTGCCGGCGCCGACGAGAGTAGGAAGAAGGATAGGGACCCACCGGATGCTGGTTTGGGGATGATTTTCAAATATCCTGGCGACACAAGAAAGTTAAGAGATAGGAGCAAGATGAGACTATGGGCGGAATATCTAAGAGGTATATCTACTCCGAAATCTGCGGACTCTTAGCGTGGTATTTTTAAGCTAACTTTGGTATAGAGAACGGTCGGAATGTAACGCTAGTTAGACAGCCTACATTTCATAAGCTTATTAGAGTTGGTCTTCCCAATGTAAGTTTTGCCCAACAGTATTGTACGGTGCGGCGGCAACTGGGCATTAACATTTCCACAGCGACTACGGGGCGAAATGTGGGAGTTGTCTTCTGGCTCCATATACCTGCGGCTTTTTAATCCAACAATGTACCGAGATATCCTTCAGGAATATGGTGGCCGGCATTCACACTCAATAGAAGAAATTGAGAAGGATCTTAATCGTTCCTTGCCAGAATATCGTGGATTTCAGGACGACGAAGGTATTTCTAGATTGAGGCGCGTCCTTGGAGCTTACTCCTGGCGGAACGAAGAAGTTGGGTACTGTCAAGCAATGAATATTGTTACGGCTGCACTGTTGATGTAAATTCGCCCTATCATTACCTATTATAGCACTGAGTTTCTAACATTAGACATAGATACATGTCTGAGGAGCAGGCCTTCTTTCTCCTCTCGACGCTTTGCGACCGCTTGGTCCCGGGATACTACTCGAAGACCATGTACGGAACTCTCCTTGATCAAAGGGTTTTTGAATCATTGGTAGAAAAAACTATGCCAATCCTTTGGGAGCACCTTGTCAAATCTGATGTTCAGCTTTCGGTCGTATCATTGCCTTGGTTCCTTTCCCTTTACATTAATTCCATGCCCCTGGTGTTCGCTTTCCGTGTTCTGGATGTATTCTTCTTGGAGGGACCGAAGGTCCTGTTTCAAATCGGGTTAGCAATACTACGGATAAATGGGGAAGAACTCCTTGACGCTACCGACGATGGCGCTTTCATCTCCATCCTTAAGACCTATTTCTCACGCCTGGACGAATCGGCACACCCCAGATCTGAAAACGAGAAATTGCGGGCTGTCACCAGATTCCAGGAATTAATGGTTGTGGCGTTCAAGGAGTTCGCAGGAATCACACAGAACACAATAATTGAGCAAAGGAATAAGCATAAGGACGCGGTCCTATCCTCCATAGAGAGTTTCGCAAAAAGAACCCAGCTAAGGAATCTTGGACCTGACAGTAGACGCCTGACTCCTGAGGAATTAAGCTGCACTTACGACCGGTATTTTGGGGTTTTGTACGAGCGCCAAGGCAGGTTACAAATGATTGCGGACGAAATGGAGAAATTAGCCACAAAAAAGAGAGCTGCTGCGGGAAGTGGTGTAGGTGGGAACGGGGGCGAAAGAGGAAGGGTAGGATTGGGGCCAACTACTGGGGAAACAGGAATGGATTACGACTGTTTCAGGGAGTTTCTAACCGGCATCGCCAAGTGGGCGGTTTCTGACTCGGTCACGAGTACTCCGGCCGAGCCTACACAACCGGAACAATCCGGATTTTTTGGTTCATATGGAGGTGCCGCTGCTGCTCTACAGCGGAAAAATCTGCTCAATCCTTGGGGAGCAGGGAATCCCGAACCCGCCGATCACGAGTTCATGAAACGACTGTTCCGGCGCTGGGATACCGATATGAAGAACCAACTGAGTCTCGGGAACGTGGTCAGTGGCCTGGCGAGTGTTGTTGGCGGAAAGAAAGATATCATGGGCAATATTAATTACTGGTTTGAACTTTACGACGACGACGGGGATGGTAAAGTCGACAGAGAGGGTATCTTAAGGATTACCGAGGCTCTTCTATTCGTTACAAGGCGTGGTGACGTGGGTAAGAGCGATGGTGAGGAAGCAGAGTGGGGAGATGAGAGGATTTTGAGCGCAGTCAGTGGATTCACTAGAATGTGCTTTGAGTACGCGGACCCGGATCGACCGAAGGAGGAGGATATAATTAAAGTGGATAAAGAGGAGGACGAAGACGACCTCCTAGAACTAGCCACTTCATCCTCGGATGAAGATCCACTGGACACTCCCGGAACCGTTAGTCCGGGTGAAAGGAGTCCCACAACACCCGTTCCCAAAGACAACGCGAAAGCCAACTTAGCCCTAGATCCTTCAAATCCACTTCATATTACCCTCCCTACTTTCCGGATGGTCGTACTTGCCGACGAAGCCCTTGAACGTTTCTTTGAGCGCGGCTTCGCCGAGAGCTTCAGGTTAATACCTGGGAGTGAACCGCAGGCTACCTCAGCGAACCCACGACTCATGGCCCGAATGCCCTCCACACCACTCACTCCTGGGAACGCCAAGGGGCTTAGAGGCGTGCTTGATGGAATCGTGGATGAGGGGATGAGGGTTGCGGCGGAGGTAAGGAGAAGAATGGAAGAGATGGAGGATAACAGAGAGGAGGAGGGCGAAGAGGGCGAGGCTGCGGATGCAAAGAGTATCAGGGAGGGCGATCGAGACCTTCTGAAGGGGGCAGAAGCAGATATTCAAGAAGGTCAAGGGCAGGCAGATGGATTACGTGTTGAGAAAGGAGGAGGGAGCAAGGGAGAAGGGAGAAGTAGAAGCGTCAGCTACGGTGATCAAGTTAGTAGCGGAGTGGTAGAATTCGAAAGTTAAAAGATTCGTGTGTGGGTTTCAATCACAAATGTTGGGGGGAGTTGGGTGTGTATTTGACGTTATCTTCTTTGCTGTCTCCTTACCGTTCCTCCTTATAATTGTTCATTTTGTGCGCCGCTTTTGTATGAGTTTCCGGGGAGAAAATACAACGAAGTGCGTAGATACTGATTTAATCGGCAGAAGTCATTCTCTCTTTTTTCTCTCTCTCCTCCTTAGGAAAAGAAAGAAAGAGATATATATTGGAACCCAGGAAACCAGCAGTAGTTGAACAAACAAACACCACAATAATCTTCGTTCAAGCACACTTTCCGACCCAACCCCTCCATCTATACCATGATATCCCACTCCATCCACCCATCCATCATCTTAAATCCAGCTCCTAGTCATCATACCCAGCAGGAATCCTCCGTGGCCGGTTCGGTACTAACCAGACATTAGCCTCCCTCCCCCAAGTTCGATTGATTATAACAACGGACCTGGATAACTAAGCGGAATAGGAGGCCTATCCCAGCCAAACCTCTTCTTGACCGCAACCCCCCCAAGGAATATGAGCGGCCCTTGGACTCCGATCATGACGGACCAGAATAGCGCCGGGTATTGGTGCGCCGCATAGCGCATGTAACGGAAGGGTTGCGCCCAGAAGTAGGGTATTGACATGTTGGCTTGTTTGCTAGTTCTTGAGAGCCTTTTAGGGCCTTTTTCTTTTTTCGAAGGGCAGATTGGCGGGATGCTGGGATGGAGATAGAGTGAGGTATGGTGAGGTTGATTGGTTGATTGGTTGACTCCAGTAGTGGAGGGGAGGGGAGGGGAAAGGGAGCGTGAGGTTCAAGTCGGGTAACCTTTGCGGGGAGGGAGGAAAGTTGCTTGGCGGGTAGCAGGGGTGGGCTTAGATTTGGTTGTGTCTGAGAAGTAAGTTAGCTACCTAACCTCGCCCAACGTTATGGGTTTGGTACAGATATTGTAACCCCCGCGGATTCGCACAATTGTGCACTTTTACCATCAATAGTCTACTCAGAGCGCGTACCGTAACTTGCTGCGAGTAGTACTCGAGCGTTCCAAGGCTACGAGAAACAATTCCAACTCTTGGCCCAGCAGAGCGGCAACACCCGTATAATATCGTACTATACTTGGCCGGCTTGATAGACCCAGGGTTGTATTATGATATATCCAGGGAAACCCCCGATAAACCGTTAACCCATGAAACGATCGCCATCATAGCCCCCCCCCCCCATGCCGCTCATCCATATCCCCGTTCCTCAATTTGTTTCCTGCAGGGCGTTACCTGTACCAGCACGATGCTAGAAGGATATATTCGAGCACCGGCAGCACGGCAGATGCTGTCCTCCTCCCTCCCTCCCTTCCTTCCTTCCTATCTACCTACCCACGGACCAAACCCTATAATTAGATCAAGCATGATAAAGATAATACCCTGCCCTACAGCATCTAAACCGATACTAAAATTCCCTCCCTCCTTCCCCTCCCTCTCCCACTCCAACGTTTCCGGCATCAGGGCACTAAATCAAGGTCAGGCATCAGAGAAGACCTTCCATGCACGTATCGTAGGTCATAATATTATTGCCTCGTCTTGAGATGGTGGCCTAACCAATTGCATGAACGACTCTCCCGCACACTGATATCTTACCACGCCGGGTTACAAGCCACATCCGACTAATCACCGACATAGTGGTATAACATATATAGCGCCAGATTGAAGAATTTACATAATATACAATTATACAAAAAACGTCTCCCACGCCTCCACAGAAAGGCCGAGAGCAGAGCACGCTCGGCAGCGGGTATTGAGCGGGCGAGTGTGTATTGCAGATGGAGCCTCCCGGCTTACTACGAGTAGAGCTGCAGCGAGAGAAGACGTTTAAGTTGGAGTGGTCTCCGGATGCGATCATTTGATTAACCGTGGCTTGAAAGGGGTCTCCCCCCACGACTTCTTGAGCAGTGCAATACTAGTACTCGGGCACATCCTGATATATACAGCGTGCACTACCGCACAAAGGTCTAAGAATGTTTAGAATGTACTATGCCGGCAACCCATTCCAGCACCATCGATCCCTCACTTCCGAGTGACCTCCCCGCGCACCGATAGACTACTACATGTGGAACATCCTTGTGGGGACTCCCGCCTAGCATCTAGAAATTCTGAAACGCACAAAAAAGAGTTCTCGCCATATCCTCAAGCCAAAATCGACTTTTTAAATTCTAGATTTCCCAAAGTCCAAATTACCCCGCCACTTCAGTTCTGTAAAGGTTCGAAAGCTAGAGGCTCGGATACAATTGGTCGAGCAACCCACCCTAATGCTACGGATCCTCGGCGAATTGGGCCCTCTTTTTCCAGTGCGCGAAATGGAGGATCCAAAAAACTACCGGGGGAGATGAGTTCCTAGGAAGGCCAACCCATTTTCTACTTGTATTCGTTGGGGTCCTCACTTGTATGAGTAGCTCCGCTTTTAAGTATCGTACCTGCAGTGACCGCAATCCAGAAATTTAGAGAACCATTCTTCCTCCTGCGGGAATAGCCTATCTCCCAAGTCTTTGATGACCCGGACTTTCCTAAATTCCTACGCGGAGTCCCCCGCCGATGCCAGTATTATACCCGTGTTTGCCAGGTCTGCGAGGCGAGTTATCTTAGGGAAAATGTTGAGTAGTATAACATTTGCCCGGCCTCATATTATCATATACTTGCAATTTTCAAGAAAAATACGGAAATCCTATAATAAACACAGTCTGTCCAGTGACAGACTTGATATTACAGTGCAATGCCGTTAGGGCAATAGTTTACCGGATAAATAAATAAAAGAACCAACTGTCTATGCTCGGAACTAGAAAGGAAAAGAAGAAAAAACCACCCATTAACCTTGGCTCACAATCATAGTCTATCCTGCTGAAGCTGAGCCCCGGCACCACTCCGCCGTGCTAAGCCCGCAACCGCACTCCCGACGCTATTTCCCCTCCTCTTCCTCTTGTCGCTAGGACTGTCTTCTGTCACAACCTCCCTGGATACGCCAGCGGTTGATGGTCTCCCAGCGCCCAAAGCGATACCCGCAGGGCCAATAAGGCTTCTGCTGGAGCTATCTGTGCTTGAGACACTCCCAGATCTCCGGGCATTCGGTTGCGGGTTGGTGATACGGATTGGCGTCGTGATTCTGGTTGGCTCCAGTGAAACGACTCGCTCACTGGAAGGAACCAAAGGGTTAACAATGTCCTCTAAGGGGTCTAGGATAGGGTCTCCAATGATTGATGGCTCTGCAGGAGAGTTGGACCTTGAGAATGGCAGCGGTAGTATACCAAGCGCACTTGCAGCCGAAGACGACGCATCCCGCTCATCATCCGAGTAGGAGGGCAATCCAGCATGTTTTCCCATGGGGTGAGCTGCAAGGTCTTTTGCTAACGAAGAGGAAGGCTGAACGTTGCAACTTGAAGCTAGCTTTGGGTAAAATTCGCTTGTCGTTTCCCTAGTACCGCCAGTAGAGTAGGCTCCTAAAGCCTCTAGGACGTACGGAAAAACCAGTTTGTGAACATCCTTTGCCCACAGAAAGTCCAAGTGCTCATAATGTTTAACCTCCTTTGCAGCTGTGTGACCGGGTAATTCCCTCAACATGACATCAATGTCCACCAAACTATCGTTGCCGCCATAAATTAGAGTAATCGGCGTAGTGATGTTTCTAGTTGGGAACTTTGCCACTTTGTAAAAGCCTTTGCCAGCGAAAGCGGCTATGGGGGATTGTATGTCATCATCATACATCTGAAAAGACTTATTGCGAATGATCTGAAACCAGTGCACCACACTCTTGACGGAAGTAAAAGAGTAGAGCTTTGAGTATGCAGCAATCTTTTGAGGAAGAGATATGTTGGCCCCGGACCAGTTAAAAAGGAATTTGAGGGCAACATCAATCACACGAACAAATATTGGAGGGTCTAAGAGAATGTCAGCATAAATCTATAAATATAGAGTAGAAATACCTACACAAAATGCTCTGCCAGAAAGTGGCCGAACTCAGTATACTCTTCCGTCCAAAAAACAAAAACATTATGTTAGGGCTCGTTTTCATAAGAGCATCAACGATAGGGTTTGATAGGCCTTCGGGGCTCATAGCAGGGGCCAGAGCAATGAAAACGTCGACCTTTTCGTTCAGCTCTGGATGAATACTTAGGGTAGCAAAAGCCTGTGCTGTTCCCTGTGAGAATCCGATATAGCTTAAGCTTCTCTGTTTAGAAGTCGACAAGATGTAGTTGATTGAGTCAGGAATATCGTGAAACGCAAACTCATCCATACTGAAGTCCCAGAATTTAGGAGACGAGGACGGATGATGGATCGATTTTTTAGAATATTTGTTCCCACGGTTGTTCCCAAGCTTACAGTAGTTAGAAATGCGCTACGCCACCATTGCAAAGAAAGCCATACCCAAACATCAAACCCCTTCTCAACCAGGACAAACGGAAGACAACGCTCCTTCTCCAATAGGCAAACCCAAACCTCACTATTCATAAGCAATCCTAGCCACAAAAAACGTCAACCAAAAAAGTCTAACCAAATTCCCGACTGCCAATACATAACTCACCATGGTGCAGATAAACGACTTTTTTTCCACTGTCCCCCCCCTCAGAATCCCGACCCCCATTGTTCCTATTTCCCCTCCCGCCCTTCTTCCGCAGCCTATGCAAACCTAGAAGATATCCATCGCCAGTTTGGACAACATGCTCCTCAACAACCCAGTCGCCTTTGTTCCAAATCTCACATATTTCAGTAAACCCATCCGCCTCCCTTACACGGGCGACAATATCCTTCTCCTGTTTAGACCTAGACACTGTGGTGTACTTTCTTGATGAGAAGTAATTAAACGACGTGCGTGATTTAGTGTAACAGAAATTGACGACCGACGCCGCTACAGATAAAACCCCGAGTTAGCGACCAACAAAGCCCAAAGAATGCATAAATGAATACTCACGCAATGCCAATGTAATAACCCGAATAATGCTTTCGAAGATAAGAAAGAAAAACGAAAATAGTAGAGCCAGGTACTCCATGCTGCGAATAACGTCAGTCATTAATCTACTAACAAACCCAAGATTCAGCCAAGGCGCTACGAATAAAGCTCGGGACTTCAACTATCCGCTTATGAACTATAAAGCAAGGGGGAAACAAAAGACACTCCAAAGATGTGACGCCCCACGAGTGAAAGCTGAGAAATGAGTATCATATGGGGTAGGGATAATACAGATGGAGCCGGCCAACAAGAGGAACGGCCATAACTTCTACCCAGACTTCCCCCTTTGAAATGCCCGGCGATCCACCCCACCCCTAGTTACCGTAGCAGCGGGTCAGGGCCCAGAAAGGTTGGGTAACGTTGGACCTGTATCTGTAGGCTTTTTTTGAGTCTGAATGTTGAGATTAGCCGATGGTTCGAAAAGTTTGGAGGTGAGAGAAATACCGCACTCGTACAGCACTTGAGGCTCCTTCACTCACGGCTCAGCCGAATTTTCGCCGGATCGATAACACTGCCAACCGACACCAGACGTTTCACGCATCAAGTTACGGACACCAGCGATCCACCGAGTCTTTTTTTAGCTTTTTTTTTTTGCGTATCCCCTCAGCGATCGGGACTTGGACGCTGCGGTGATGTGAAGGTTTGGCGGAATTGTCTGTTGTCGCATGGGGTTTGTGGTTGCTGCCGCATTGCTCCATCCAAAGGCGCAGGGGGGCGTGAGCGCTGTGCCGATAAATTAGCTATAACACGTGAAATTTCTCTTTTTCAAGGAATTTCCAAGTATTTGACGTAATCCCCGTTAACGGCAGGACAAAGTTGAGGAAGCCGACAGTACGAGTACGAGTACTGTACTCGAGCCACTCAGAGTAACTCGGCTTTGAAATGCGAACCATTTTTTGTGATTAATATTTTTATTGTCTGGGCACTGGATAGAGCACAAATGCCTGTTTTTGTGCTGCATATTTACTTGATAAACTTCTAAGTAAATAAACTCTGTTTATCGGTTTGCGGATCTAGGGCGCTCACGGTTACTATGTACTAGTACACGCTAGCTGAGCATTGGCCGAGGACTAATAACGCCAACTCGCTGTCCACTTGCTATGCTCTATCTTTTGGGTACCGTTAAGGAAACATAACGTGAACACCTAGGGAGGCACATTGAGTTAGATAGACAGATAGGAGCGGAGATATTTCGAGCTGCAGGTTCTGGGAAGGTGAGTTTTATATATAAACCGGTATCATAGAACTTCGGCTCATCAAGGAAGGTATTGGGTCAAGGTCTAGGGGCTAGCCCAGCCCAGGAGCGTTTGGGGCCAGGGCCTCGTATTGAATATTGGGTATATCGGAGTCGAGCTTGCACCGCTGCTGGGACTCTTCAGGTAGTGGTGGTTGCGATGCTTTTTGTATCCGGCGGCCAGCGGAAGCCTCGAGAGTTGAACAGTGGACGGTCTCCGGGAGTTCGACACCGACATGAATAGCAAACGAACAATCAATTGATGACGGAAACTTGAAAACGGGGCAAAACATAATTCTCAGCTGGCACCAGAATCTGAAGGATACCACACCTCGGGACTGCCACGACTAAACGCCTCTTCATGGATAGACAGAAAGTCCCGGTTCTGGTGGCAGGTGGAATAGTACCTAATCCAAGGCAATTACCGGCCAAAGTTTGGGGGAACTGGTAGAGTATCATGTAAGGGGAGTCTGTTCCCTTTTGAGGAATACCAACGGGATACTTGTGCTACCGGGGCTTGTTGTCTCAGTGCCATGGAAACTCGAGATCATGCAGATGGCAAAAGTTTCTTATTATTATACCGGCAGATGAGTACTGTACAGAGGAGAATTTGGGAATGATTGGGGTTGGTAGGAATGTTTGGCTACCTATTTAGAATTAGTATATAAGATCCTTCTTTTCTTTCTTTTCGGGGCAGAGTATTACCGCTATTCATCTGATACTTGAAGCATGTTCTCAGCGCATCGCTCATATTCGCTGTGGTAGGCGGCGAGAAGGGAGAAGAGAAAAGCAACATGGAAGAGTCGCTCTATTAGGAGGAGCTAAAGTTAGTATGGTAGCTTTATGAGAACCTTAGAAGAGGGGTGCGCCAGCATCCCGCTGCTGTACTTGTATTCTCATCGTGTATTCGGAATCCGGTTGCTATAAAAGCGCCGGAATGTGTGTTAGAATTATGTGAAATATCAAAGATTTGGCGTGTTTAACACAGGGGGGATAATGTAGGTGATGGCAAGTGAGAATAATGATGATTATGAAATAGTGACAGCAACTGTGATGGTAGGATGAGGGAAGGTGTTCATTCACATGGGGGGGGGAGGCCTTGATACTGATTTTCTCAAGCACAGCAATAAATTTTAAAATGTGAGTTCATTCTCATATATTGGCTTAACCAGCTACTGGCATTGTTCACTGCAATCTCTCAAAGAGCACGAATACTATACTTTTTAATTATGGGTTTGTGATGGCTCTTCCAAAATGGGAGCCCAATATTGGCGTGGAGACACAAGTAGGTGAAAGTGACCTGTGTGTGAACTAAAAGGTAATAAAAGAGAACAAGCTTGGCTTGGTGAGAATAAATGATGTAACTAACAGTAACTACTACTAGTCATGTTTGGTATTAAGACATAAATCTTTGATATTACCCGATTCCGAATACGCGATGAAAATGCAAGTACTCGAGTACTCGAGTACTCGTAGACCCCGCATCCTTGTGCTTCTTAAAATCGCTGCACACAGCCCGCGGCAATTTTAAAATTCAAAAGAATGAAGGGTGGTGCGGTGCGCAGATGGCCCGTCCCGAGTCATAACACCATCCTAGCCATAGTTCCATGGCTTTAGCAGAAGCAGAATGGTCCTACATTACGCATAGAATGGTTTAGCCAATCAAAACCTTGCTAATCGGGTAGCTCCGCTTTCGGTGCTGCAAGAGCGCACGGATTCAGGGAGCCTACTAACTAAATCCAGCGCAGTCTCTGCGTGCTCGTACAGTACTCGAGTACTCGAGTAGGTTGCAAATGTGACTTCCCATTCTTGTATCGAAATAACCCCCAGGCGCATTCAGGCTGCACAGACATCAGTACCCTATCCTAGACCCTTCATGGACTGTCCTTTTTATTCAGATACCGTTATGACGTATCCCATATCTATTGGTGGCTTGGAGAGATATTGAATGTTGTGCGGGCGGGAGAATTGATTTGAGGGGTGAAGGTCTCGGTCCGCAGGCCGATTGCAGTATGACGGACAAAACTGCATCATGACAAAATGTCGCAGCCTGCTTTTGCTTGCTCCATCTACTAGTGTTCGAGATACGGATACGGATGTGACGGCGGGGTACTGGGAGCGCTGATAGGAGTGGAATGGTTGCTAATTGGCCACTCTTTCTACATTACCTTGAGTATTTAGTGCTGTATCATGTAATTTAGCTTTGGAGGCTTTTGTCGTGGGCAGGAGTGGCAGTGGCTTCCGGGGACAGCCGGTCTTTCGATTTCGATCGGCGACTACCTTGTTGAATACGGCATGTTTCGTAAAAGTCGGGTTCACGCGAGGGGCCTGCCAAATTGTCCTTCGCTGTTTGTTTGGAGTGTGGTGATTTGGGGGTCTTGGTGGCCTCTCGTTGGCTCGATCGCAATTAGGTTGGTCCCACTTTTAGGAAAGGATACGGTCCGTTCAAAAGACGAGCCTCAAACAACACCTAGATTCTAGAACAACATCCCAGCCGTAGCCGACGGGTTGTTGCGCTGAGGCACCAAGCTAGGAACCTATGTCACTTTTCAGAGGGGATATCTGCAAGTGCGCACAACGGGGAGCCCTTTCTGAGGGCGTGGGGGAACCAACTCGCCCCATACTCCCTCCCACATACCTCTCGCAATCACCTCCCGCTTCCGCGACTCGGCCGATTCAATGGGTCCTCGACTCATAGACACAGCTTCTATATCTTAAACCGGGCCTACCATGTTCTCCCAGGTCGTACGAGCAAGCACTGTAGTTATGCACTGGGATAACCCAAGCTTGGCCTGCAAGTGACAAGACGCGGATATGAATTCTTCTAGATACCGGCACGGTATCATTACTCTAACTTTCTGTTGTGCTCAGTTTAAGAAATTGGGTGACGGCGCGACGGATGTGGCTGACCTCACTCAGCAACGGCGGCACGTGCCAACTGCCGCAGGCTAAGCCTACCCTTGTGGTGGGTGTGCGGCAAGGATGAGCCTGAGCTTGGCACAGATCATCGAAACCTTTTCTGGACCTTCGAGACTCAACCCTGAAATTAATCCATCGCAGAAGCAATGCCGTCCTCGTGCAAAGACATTCGTGAGATCCCCGAGATCCCCGAGATCCCCGCCTACGGCATGTCAGTTACTTGTTAGCTGACGGTTGGTGTCTCATAGGAGCGGCACTGGCCCAATGTCTTGAAAATTCTGACTGTGTGATGGTCTATCGCAACAAGCCGGCCGATTGTCTTCGGTCGCCACTGGTTGAATCGCTCCCAAACCGATGCCAACGGCTGAAGAAAGGCTACGGTGAATGCAAGTAAGCTTCGGAACTCAATCTTCATAAACAGAATCTTAATTCTAATGGTTGACGAGGCGGGGAATGGTTGATATGCGAAAACGATTTCGTGGAAACTACCCGGTTGCTCTCTCTGTGGAGAGTGAAGGGGGCGGCGGATCCCGTCAATTATACGGAGGGGGACCTGCGCTTGGTGGCCCTCCGTCTGGCACAAAGGTTGAGGGTGGGGAGAAGTGAAATTAGGGATGATGATTAACCTACGTTGTCGAAGCCTTTGAGTCAATATTCATGTAGGATATCGTTCTTTCACAGGCATGCCTGGGTGTGGGGCTTGGTTGGGCCACTCACTTTTGTATCAATAGCAGGCTTTAAGACGTTTAGATCGGAAGTTACGATATTGTAACTCGGGCTATCCTAGCGACAGCTCTGCTTATTAACACTACTCTGCGAAAAGGCTGCTGCGAACCATCTACTACTACATGCTAACTGCAAGAACCCTTAAGTTATCCACTTTTGTGAATGAATAATTGGGACCGCTCAGAGTTACCCTTCCAAGTACTACTAGCCTTGGAGATGTTTTGCTAACCCTTTGTTCCTATTATTTAGTAAAACAGACTGCGATAAAAGTCCACACTGTCTCCGGAGGCATTTCCGAGAACAGTTATCTGGGGGGCTCCCGCTGTGCCCCTAAGGTACAAGGAAGGGTGTGATAACTTTATGGGCGTGACTGTATAAGAGTTGAGCTATAGCTACCATTTTATGAGATCGTCAATGGCCTCGGGATTACGAAGTCGGCGCACTACCCAACTGGCACGGTACACCAATTTACAAGTAGGACAACTGCAAAGTGCAGCGGTTGGGGGTGTAGCTGTTTCCAGTGGAAATGATTGAGCCGTGCTGGAGCGATCCATACACAATTATCTGGTGGTGATGCAACGCTGCGTGAGGATTAGTAGACCCGGCTCCCCTCCAATCTTGTGGTTTCTGGATCGGTTCTCTCTTTCTGCTTCTAACATTGAGAAAAATACTGAGCTATATAGCTCTGTTGGTTTAAATTCGATTGCGTAATTTTTTCTTTTTTAGACCTTCAAGTGATACCGTTTCTCTCTGAGTAGCGCTACGTCTGGAAATCTCCCTGCTGTAGTTTATAATCCTGACGCAGGATGCTCCATGTTTCTTCAAGGAACTTCTAGGGTTCCCAGTGGGACGCCCCAATTGGTTATTGCCTATACCATCGACTAGCCAAGCTTTGGGATGAGCCAGTGGTGTGTTTACAGATTTTAACTTATAGCCTACACCTAGACACCTTTAGCTACTAATGCATTGGGTTGAAGTGCTGTCAGCTGGGGCATCGGATTGGGGGGGGGGGAAAGCAGAGTGTCTGCTCTTTACCGAACCGCGTTACTGTTAAAGACAGCAAGGTGCATTTCTGCACAAGTTTCAAGTGAGCAAAAAAGCCTGGGGGACTGTTACACAAGCCAATGATAGCTTGGTCCACTGTGCGGGCGCGTGCAGTAACCAATGGATAAGAAATCTGCCCTGGCCGGGTTAGGACCCGTGCAGCGGGTATTATGTGACACAGGCGGAATTATGGGGCGTGAATTGCGAGTTCTGCCCACCGACATGCGCACGCCAGGCTCGGGGTATCGCGCTGTCTGAGATACATGGCGGGTACACATGACTGCACACTTCTGCTCCTTTTTCAAGTCCCGATGAGAGGTATTTATCCCATCAGGGTCTCTTTTTTCTGTTGCCATCTCTGGAGCTTGTATGTATTCGATAAACAGAAAACACGAACTTTCTCTGCCTCGAATAACTGGATTCTGCTCGGCGACTATGGGTACGGTGTGAACCTTGACTCAAAAAAGAGAAGGAAAGGAAGGAAGGAAGGAAGGAAGGAAAGAAAGAAAGAAAGAAAGAAAGAAAAAAAAGTCACCCCCCCACAGTGCGGCCCAAGGAACCCGATACAGATGTGAGTGAGGTCGGTCGAGAAGCGTCGTATCCCGACTAAAATTTGCAAACTCCTGAAGAACACAGTTTAGGATCGTCCTCCCGTGTCGAAGAATTGGTATGCCACTGGAATCCACAAAACCTTAAATTCCCTGCAGGTGCAGAACACCTCAGACATCCATAACAATTACCTGTGATTAGCTCCACCTGTTTGTTTTTGCGATACCAGGAACCAGCTCCTTGGGTCCTTCGGGTGCCTCCCGCCTGCCAACCTTAATCTCTGCCTTGACGTTACGTGGAAGAGCCACGACGGGGGCGCGTGCACACCCGCAATCCCCGTCATCCCGTTGTCAGAAACCCTACAGCCCTCGCTTCCCTCGTTTCCTCGTTTCCTTCATTTCCTCCATTTCCCTCATTTCTCTCATTTCCCTTCTTCCCTCCCTCCCTCCACCCTCCTATCCCCCGCCTATCCCCTCCTCGTCTCACCATCTCCACACCTTTTCTCACCCTCTCTTCTCCCATCTCTCTCACCGCCTCATATTCTCTCCCCCATCACTTCTACTTCTATTTGCCATCTTGACTCTCACTTATACCTTCCCCACCACTCCTTAAACCTCCCTTCATCCTCCCCTCTGAATTGGCAATCTTACTCCCCTTCTCAATCACCAATCCTCACTCCGTCTGCTCCACTTCATCCATCATTATCCATCCTCCCCTTACCCTTTTTCCTCTGATAAATATTTCTGAAAGAGGTTTTTCTGGCATTTCACACCCTCTCCATCTCCGGTTATCATACAAAACTTGCCACAATGCATGACCTTGGCCCTATGGAAGGTAGGAACTTTCCCCCACACCACACCCCCATTTTTCAACTAGCTTAGGCTTGCCCTGTTTGTTTTTTGCTTTGTTTTTTGCTTTTTTCCTCTCCATATATGTGTATGTATAGATCTCTCTCTCTTTTTTCCCTGCTATTGCTCGTTTCCAGATGTGAGCGGCCTCGGATCCCAACTCTTGTTACTATCATCTGTATGGTGGGGCAGTCTTCCCTGTTGTGCTTTTGAGTTGGCGGCCACTGCTTTAGCTCTCACTTTTTTTCTGTTATCAATCACAGTCTTTCACTCGCTTGTCCGTTGCCATGCTAACGCGATAACTTTTTTAATGGATCTAACTTTTTTCTGGGAATTCTAGTTATGGACTCCCACGCTAGGATTGGGTCTACTGAAGTCGAGGATAGTATCGCTGTGGCTCAGCCTACCACCTCAGTTCTCCCCCTGTCGCCAGCTGGCGCGTCGTCATCGTCGCCACTCTCGTCTGTTCCCTCTTGTCTAAGCTCCCCAGTCTATGTGAAGACTGAGGATGATGAAGGTGAGCTAGAAGCAGGTCGTACTGAAGGTACTTTTGTAGCTTCTTCTACGCCACCTAAAATCAATCGCCGTAAGGTTGATGTGTGTGCGGTTCCTGATATCGTGGCTATATTGCGAGTGATAGACACAAGCTCTGACGTGCAGGAAATCGCCAGTCGGCGTGTATCTAAGCGGATTCAGGATGCGGCATTGAAGAGTTCCCGTATCGGAGCTTCATCAAAAGCACCCCCACCTTCCACAAAGCGTAGACGGAAATGCACCATGAAACATACCGTGAAGCTTGAGGAAGCCGGGCACAATTCGGGGTCACTTGATATTTCAAAAGGTGCCGAAACGTTTTCTTTAGGTGTTGGTAATGGCGTACGGGATGTTCCATTGGCATCTAACAGAGATGCCCCAGCTCTTTCGGGATCAACATTGAAGAGGAAGTATGGGGAAGAAGGGCAGAACTTAGAGGATCTTTCCATTACAGGCTCGGCCCGCACTGTTGCTGCAACAAAAACTGGGCTTGATCGTGCCCGGGCAAAGTCTTTGCCATTTGGATGCGTTGACGGGCCCGGTACGAGTCATACTGGAGCGGAGGTAGCTCGGTGTCGTTCTATGGATAAAGATCCCGGCGGGCTGGGGCCGCTTACAGAACATGGTATGGCCGGGAAAGATACAATGTATGTAGAAACTGGACAGAGGCACCGAAAACCCGCCACGAAGTCTGCAAGACGGAAACTCGGCAGAGGCAAATATTCGTCAATAACTAATGAAGCCGGAGGTGATGAGTCCTCGGCTTCCAATGATTTCCTTAATTCCTCTCATGACTCGGAATCTACTCTGTATACAGATGCTGAAGATGAGGATTATGAGGGATGCGCGGAGGATGAAGGATCTTCGTCGCGTGCAGGTAACGTTCTTCCCTATGAGGGTCTTAATTCAAAGATCCCTGGTGTCGATCGATTTGCAACTCACGAATTAAAAGGTTCCCCGAAACTCTCTGGCGGGGATAGTTCGAAGAAACAAAAACTCATTATCAGCCAATCTCCAGGGCTCTCGATAATAAAAGCTCCCGAGGAGTCCGGCGGACTAGGTGTTCGTGATCCGCGCGTCAACAAAGATGCATTCTGGCTGGTCGACGGTATTTTATGTACCCCTGTTGGGTGCAACTTGTGGGTTTCTTTTTAATCCCACTTTATGCTATCTTGTTTCCACCCTAACCCTTGAGAAATTCTTATAGTTGCCATACTAGCCACGCTTTTTGTGATCGGGCTCAACCTTGCGGTAGGTGTAAGCGTGGTGGCTATGAGTGTAAAAGGGAGACTGGGTGGAATCCAGCTAGACCTAAGCAACAACGCCACAAACAAAGAGACCCCGATACCCGAACACCAGAAGCATCTCCAAATGGGGGATTGGAAAATTTGTCCCTCAAAAGTATACCTGTCAAAGGGAGAGGGAGGCCAAGGAAACCTGATGTCAAAAGTGAGATCATAAGTGAGATCAAGGAGACGAAGAAGGTGAAAAACCTGCTTTGGAGCTTAATAGATTTCCAAAAGGACAAGCCTCCAGGTATTTGCAAACCAGAAGTATGGTGTGAGGTAGGGTCTCCTCCCTCTCGCTAGCAAAATTTAACCCTCTGTAACAATGGTGAATAGACTCGTCAAGAGCTTTGTGAGAGTTTGCCCTACTACAGGAGCTATCAAGCAGGTTGCTATGGCCATGATGGCTTGATGCATGGGTACTTGCTTGATGGTTTTGCATCTCCGAGGGACTACATTAGCTCTAAAGTAGTCATTTCACACAGGCATGCTCAAACGGGAATCACTTCAAATTTTGGACGGTTTCTAACATGTTTATACAGTGGTGGAAAATCGGGGACTGACGAGAGCGGTCAACGGAGACTACTCGCCGATCAGACCATCGGCGACAACACCATCAAATGCCTAATCAAAAACATGAATCATAAGTGGCCGTTGGTTTTAATAATGGGTATTAGCTACGCCGGCCCCAACCCCCCCCCCTTTAGGTCGTTGAATCTAACACTAAACATAGGCAATCAATGTACGAACTCTCCGTCGAGGGTCCCTCACAGATACTGCGTGATGGATTGGTTCAAGGTGACTGCGGCCTGGGCTGAGAAAGATCCACTCAGCCAATGCACTCGGTGGAAGTTTCGGTTTGAAAAGCTAAACACCAATTCTGATGGCTGGTGGGCCGCCACTCCATCTGAGGAGCCGGACCCTCCCCAGGAGATGGCCAAATCTAACTGCTTAAGCTGCGAGAGGGAAAGCCCCCAAGTTTATAAACAGGGTTGGGCTTGTCTCAATCCCAATTGCAACAGCTTTTGGAAGGTAGGTCATGCAACATAACTCACTGATCTATTAATTTTAACTAAGAATAATATTAATCTAGCTTAATAATGCCGATATGCCCACTGAACTCACCTACACTGAAAACTTCTTGAGTTGCCGTACTCCGTGGCCTGAGGATTTCCTGCAGCCTCCCAATTCATTGGCACCACCTTTGGATACCGAACTCACTGCCCATGTAGAGAGTGGGGGCGTTTCGCGACCTTTCTGGAAAGGAATGTGTTGCCCTAAATGTGGGCGTTTGAGTTGTAGAGAACTTTGGGCTGGATGGCTTTGCCCGACATGTGGATTCTCTTATGATCCACCTCGCGCCATCTTTGATGCTGCACGTCTTGCAGATCCTCACCGGCCTGTCTACACTGGGCCAGCCATTCCAAGCAATCACCATAACGAAGAGATAGCCTCAAAGAGGTTTGTCAGAGATGGGATGACGGTAGTCCAGTATCAGCTGGGAGATTGCGGCACCGTCACACATATTCTGGCTAACAAGGTGAGCAACTCAGGGCCTGAGGATGCCAACTGGCTACTGGAAAATTATCAAAGCCTCAATATGCCGTTTAGGCGATTTCCCATGAAGTGCCATCACTGTAAGCAAAACCCCTTTGATTCCTGGGATATACAAAAATATTAATATGCGAACAATCGAAACAGCTCAAGGAAGATTACTCACCCAGCAGTTTATGTACAATTGCGGTGCCCCCTACAAATTTATCGTCGATGTAAACAGCCTCCCTTTCGAGGACTCACCCCCTGTCGTCCTAAAGGCTCTGCACCTGATCCACCAGCGGGCCCGGTTGATCCACCCTGAGGCGCAATTTAACGAGGTTCTCAACGTGGGATACTTTGAAAAACAAAAAATGGATGTCAGTAATGATCATCCCTTTTCTCCGAATGCTACATTTTGAACTAATTTTAAAATTCTACAGTACCACGACGACGGTGAAGAAGGCCTTGGAGAAACAGTAGCCTCTATCTCTCTCGGTGGTTCTGCAAGAATGAAATTTCGTGTGAAATCCAAGTACAAGGATGATCGTCACTGTTGGACAACTGAGCCTGAGAAGCATTCCCAAGACGCTGGGTCCGGAAATAGCATTTGCAATGATGAGAATATGGAGGATGAAGAGGAGGAAGATCCTGGAGAGCCGGCAGCGGGTCTTCAAACAAATGCATCCTCTATGCGTGCTAAGGGAAGGTCCAACAAAGCCATGCTGGATTTGTGTCTCAATCATGGCGATGTTATGGTGATGAAAGGGGCAGGAATTCAGACCCACTGGGAGGCAAGTTTTGCTTAATCTCTTGTCCGCCTTAAGACTAAAGACTAACTTTTTATACTCTTTTTTCCGCTTGATATTTTTTTAGCATACTGTTGTTCCCACAGGATTATTCAGAATTGCTGCCACCGCAAGATATATAGCTCACAGCACACCAGGGAGTGTTCCAGAGAAACAACCAACAGCAAGAACTGAGAGAGATGGTGATGATTCAACTTTACCTCTTACTGACTCCAAGCCTGTTAAGGCGGAGGGCTCCACAACGAATGTTGACGATTCACAAACAATCTCAATCAATGGGCTCAGTGAGCCCGATCAGCCTGGTGTAGCCGGTGAGAAACCTGGTTTTTCTCAAAGTGTGGTTGACCTCCACGGGCCAGGGTTTACCACGTCTCCATCTACAACTGTATCCCAGGTTTTTTCACCAATTCCTACTGTTCTGCCTACTTGCAGAGACTCCCCTGAGCTGGATACTTACACACAATATGGGGTATCACCTCGCCTATCTTTCGCCCAAAATATGTCTATGCTCACAAAACATGTTCCTCCTTTGGAAACAACCACTCCCCGCACACGTTCTGATCAACAAGTACAGTTAAATCCCTATCCTAATGATATGGGACTTCCGTACACTCCCCTATCCATCAACCAACCTGGTAGCTATTCCAGGTTTTCTCCCCACGGGTTTCCGAATTACCCGGCTCCATACTACCCCCCAACACCCCATATCCAAACCACACCTTCATACCGCCCCAACCCTTACCGTCAGGGATTGACAGGGGATAATGGAAGCCCCTTCGTGGCCCAATCACCGCTTGGAGAACAGACCCCACCGAGGCATTCCTCCGGTGGCTATACTTCGTACGACTACCACGGCGCCTCAGAAAAAACGAATAATCTCCAAAACACTGTCAACATCGCCTCTCAGAGATCCAATGTTCACCATAGCGTTTTCTCTGGCAGCGTTCTGGAGGCAGATGGGTTTCAAAATACTCTCACCAGCAACAGGGTCCAGATGCATCTATCCAATACATCTGATCGCTTTCAAAGCTACAACAGTAACGACAGGACTGAAAATCCGGCACCTAACCCCACAAACACCTTCACCACCAGTAACGATAATAAAAGATACCCCTGGCGGTATTAGGGGATGTGGCAAGTGAATATCTGGCAAGAAGTTTCAGGTGCCTTTGAGTGGTAGTGATATAGGGACCGTTCATGGTAAAAAAAAGCCTCTTTCCTTCACCTTCGTTGATTTCTATTGATACAAAAGGTCATCCTTCTCATTGCTTTCATGTCGTTTCACACTCTTTTTTTTCCCCATCCCATGCCTTTGATCAGCTACGCTGTTCCTGTCATACTGGGTGGATTCAGGATGTTTGGCTTAGGGTCCGTTTGGCAAAAATGCGACCGTTCCGTTGAGCGACCGTTTCTGCTGTGAAAACCGCATTCCCTCTATTTTGAAACGGAAGGAAAAGGGCCATTTGTATGGGGGAACGGAACGGAACCGTTGTATCCAAACAGGCCCTTAAGATTTCGCATGACCGGTTGCTCATTCAGGTAAACTTTTGCTGAGCTTTTATGTTGCTCTTTTGTTTACATTTCATATGATGATTGCTTCCTATTTCCATATTAAAGGGATTTCGCTAGTACCTAGGGGGGCGAAGGTTCCGTGAAGTCTATTTCCGTTTTTCTATTTCTGTTTTTCTATTGATGATTGCTTCTAAATTCTATGCTGAACACGTTTCATTGATGTAGTGTGGGGGGAGTTTGGGTGGGCTCAGGCGGATATACCCTGCTAGATGGTTATGTTCTTTAACTCAATGAATATTCACAAAATTTGTGCAAATAAATCCCAGCCCGATAACCCAGTCGTGATATGCACCTCTACGAGTCTAGACGCATATACCATAAACGCATAGGCAACTGATTATCGCAGTCCGTGGCAGAAAAGTTTTCGGCGCTACTATTACGCTTCCCGTAAGCAAACCCAGCAAAACATTGATACTTAAATAATTAGCTACCAAACCGCCAAACCCTAGAACTTAATCCTCTTCGTGTTCAGATAATACAGGGCCCCTAAACTATTTATTACCATTCTCCCCCACCGGGTCCCCGACAAAGCTCCCCTGGACCGGTTATCTCTTAGTTAGACTTCTCATCCATCCCAATTCACCCTATTCTCCGCTCCTAAACTCGACGATCGGAGAGCGGCGGAAGGACCCAGCTCAGAAAATCTTGCCTGGAGCCTGCTTGGGCACAAAACGGGTCGCTTCGCTTGATTTACGATACCCTCTTTGTCGTCATGGTTTGTCACTCGGCGATGTGTTGCAGTACTCTGGGGGTGATGAATGCTGAGGCGGTCCAACGCGTCCTTGGGCATGGAATAGCAAGCCGATGTAGTTCCTGATGCGAGTGTTGGAAGTTTAGGGGGGGGGTGGGGGTGTTGTGTCTGTTGGGTATTTTTATTTTTTAATATTTCTTCTGGAAGGGAGAGATGGGTTGGGTGGGTAAAAATCCCCAGATGGGGCTCATGCCAATTCCACCGAGGGAACGACTGCTTATTATCCTGTTGGCTGATTGATCCTGAATTTTATAAATGTTTTTTGTTTTTTTTGTTCGAGGGGAAACTTAAGCTCAACTGTATTACATTACCAGTGAAAGTGCATTAGGTCCGCTACGCTATAGGAGCAGACACGCCCCTTGAGAGGAAGAGGGATTACAAAACACCGGACACTGATCACTGAGAGCTATACCTAGAGAATCCTTTCCTGTGCCAACGAATAGCCACACCGGGGATACTAGCCGCGGAGTACTATCATCAGATATAGATGTCATTTTTCCAAAGATAAAGTATCAAGCGCCTGAAATGTCTAATTTTCAGAGAAGGAGTTTAAAATATCAAGAAGAAAGAGCACTCTCGGCCAGTTCCTATGGTCTAATGGCCCAGGAGACTGGTCGGCTAATTTGAAAACAGGGACCATCGTGAGTTGGAATCCGGGGGACAGTGGAGTAGTCGAGCATTATTATATATAAAAAATGCTCGGCGAACCACTTTTTTGATGGGGGCGTAGGCCTTGGGCTGTTGATGATGCCCTGAGGTCAATTTTTGGGTATAGCTCACTTGACTTGCAGGTCTCCCACTGGATTTTTGAATTTTGAAAGAAAAGGTGTGGTTTCTTAGGTTGTAGCGTGTAGACAAGGTCTAATGAAAACGGAAGGGTGAATCCATTTTCCACTCCAAGCTTTCGTTAGTTCCCCCTAGCCTCTCAATCTAGTTTGCTCCTGCACATCTGTGCCTCCTTCCCCCTTTCTTCTCCCCCCCCCCCAGACTACTTTGGGAATCATATCTAGGCGACCAGCCGTAGGCGAATCTAATACTCTGTCACCACTCCCCCTTGACTCTATTTCGAAAGCGCTTCCACCGCATGCACCACCAAAATCCCAGAAAATCCCCGGACCTGTGCCACCCTCGCCTCCTGGGGTGAGAACCTTCAGCTATGGTAGCCTTACCCACCCGCCTATTGTTTCCCTTCAAGGGCAGGACAGCAGAAGCGCGACGGTGAACAACCCTCCACCCTTGTAACAAGGCTCAAACTTTCTCCGTAGCGGATGGCGATCGAATGATATCTGATGATTTTCTGGTCCACAGTTGTTTATGGCACGTCAAACTTTACTAAACCAATCTATACACCAGTTTTTGCAACAGATAACTGGGCGTCTAAACATTGGCCAGGGCTCGTATTTTAGGGGTTTATTCATTATATGCGTTCGCTGGCTTGAGAAGTCATGTCTATCCGCTAGGCGGCACCCCTGGTCATCCAGGCGAGTGGTCCAAATAAGAAATTTTCCACTAGTTTACTTTGGCGAACTGTAGCGACTATGCTAGCCACCGCTCGTTTCCTCATACAAAACTCACTAATTAGCATCTGTCCAGGTGGGGAGTATCCGGGGGGCTGGGAGGCAGCCCACTTGCGAGCTTCTTGTGCTAGTTATATAAGAGAGTTAGTAAGTTACAGGGTAACTAATATCCACCGCTAACCGAGATCACATCTTGTAATACGCTCCACAGGGCCGAAAGATTCCTTACTGTCCGTATCTACTAAGAGTTACCCTTGCTAATTTATTCAAAAAAACGTTCACACCAAATCACTCGTCTAATGTCTTCAGGATGTCGGAAGTATTACCCCAATGTGATGATAGGTACGGATCCGTTCGGCCAGTTTCAAGGCCACTTGGGACATGATCTAGGTAATGGCAGCGGTCGTATTGATGTATATCCATACTACACATTGCTATAAGTACGGCAGTCTCAGGCGCGTCTACAGACGAGCAAGGAAGACAGCAACTCTCTCTCTCTCCCCTCCACTGATCAGCCCCATTACTTTCCACTTCAACTCCGGCCTCTTCGGTGTGACCTCCGACACAGGGCATCACCTAGTAGGTGCTCTCTCCAACGCCGGAACACAATCATGTAGGTCTCCTATCTCCTTGCACACTAGGGGCTCGTATGAAAGTGTCGAACGATCAACATTCTATCCCGAACAGCACAACACAGCGGTTCTTATGCGACAACCCGCCAGCCGGTCTCAAAAGGGACCCCTCCTTCAGAAGGGTGGAGGACTCCAAACGCCGGGGTTTTGCATGAACTATGTGCCAGTTACCTCATCTCGCATCCTGTGCTCCCCCCTCCCCCTTAGTGCCCGCACGGCACCTACCACGCTGCCCAGTAACCCAAAAGTGACCAACACGAGAGATTCGTAGAACCACTAAAAGCCAATCATATAGAAACAATAGCATGTAATATCCCAAGCGGTGTTGTGATTACAGATCTAGAAACAGCCATGCCCGAAACGGCTATCGGGGGTCCAATTTTGTGACGGAGTGAGAGACTATGAGGATGTAATCAAGTGATTGGTTTCTCCCCATAATATCAAGTAACTAATCTTTTCATGTCAGAGCCCCTGTCCGTCAAGGGGCCGTTCCCTTCTTTTCCCTGCATTCTATCGTTTTTTCATCTATTTTCCCTCAAGGTTGTATAACACCCCGGTATAATTCTCCCCGCACATCATACCCCAAATGTTCATCCGATTATGACAGGGCAGCCACGGCCAGCAGCTAGGGTTTAGAACTTTGCGATTAAAGAAACAAGAGGGAAATAACAAGCGCATATGTAAACGGGTGAAAGCCCTCCATTAGGGGATAGTGAGGGAGGAGCGTAAACTCACCCCATGCCCAAGTACTGTACTCCACCATGCTTCTACCTGCTTAGAGCCGAGAAGCCACTAGAGCAGACGAATCGCCAAAGTCCCCTCGTCTCCCAATGACATTGCATGCGAGGCTTCTTTAGTCCCCGTCGCTTCCAGTGTAACCAGCCTTCTCGGAGCTCTTGCCCGACAACCACGACATCTCTCACGAGACTTCCCTTGGGAGGCTAAATGGCCAATTATATCCTGAATAGTGTCGTATGAGTACAGTGCTTTGTACTGTATGTACCCCTGGGCCAGCATTTGGCATGCAAGGTTACAGCAAAGCGCTTATGTACCCCGCGATATGAGAGCACCCCCCCCCCCTCCCCTCCGAATTCACATGGATCCATTGGAGGAAACTCCCTCCCTGTCTCTTCCCTCTCTCTGGCAGTCCGATTACGTATTTTCTGCGTACATACTGCGCTCCAGTTGTGGGAAAAACGGACTATCGCAAGAACTAGAATAATAATTGAGAATCCCGCTAGGACGTTAGAGTTGCCTCTCCTAGAAAGGCCCGTTGATCTATTTTTCTTTCTATTTATTTGTCTCAATTGGGGGCCGAGAAAGAGAATTATTATTTTTTGCCGCGTTTTCTCCCTTTTATTCCAAAGGGGGAAATTCTGGACGTCCTAATGAGCATCCATTCTCAATTACTCCAGCGAAAGAGAAAAAAAGGATAACTTCGGAAAATTCCGAAAAGGTAAAGCTCGGGAAAAAATGAAAAAGGAAAAAAGGAAAAAAAAGGAAAGAAAGAAAGAAAGAAAAGAGTTATTCTTGGCATTGTGGTTTGCCTCTTTCTTTGATTTTTTCAGTCCTAAAATGCTGGCGGTTATTGACTCACCACGCGAGATATGTATTCGCCCGTGGCGAGGTGCAGGAATTTTATGATAGAACATTGGTCCTATTCACGAACATGCTGTTCCGCCGTTCGTGGGGCTTCTGGGAGTGCTTCAATTGGACCGGGTGGGAACTGGCTTCCTCACCAAAACGAAAACGTCAAGGGCAGCAGATTGGGCAGGGCTCTTTCTGGTGTACCCTGCAAAGTAGATTGAGTGGGTCATCTGTCCACCAGCAGATATTGGTTTGAAGATCCCCCAATCCCCCCCCCCTAGCTGCAACTCAGGTCTGAGTTTTGCGTCCCGCTGAGGGAGAATCTTCTGCAGCTACAACAACTGATTGCAGCCTCCGAGAAGGGAATCCTTGGATTGAACATTGAAATTACCCTCAAGCTGAGCTCCCAAATTCCCAGTTTCGGAGGCCCCGGAAAGTGATTTCCCTCCCTTTCTCCCTCACCGCCACCGCCGCCCCCATCTACTCGTACCTAATCAAGACAGCACGACCCCAGATTGGCTAACAGGACGCTGGATGGATGGGCCAGATTGCCGAACCATGGGATTCCTGGGACGTCTCAGATCATTTCGGGTAGGTTAAAAATCCAATGGGGGCGCTGAGGTGTTTACGCTGCGATACCGCGCCCTTCGTACTCGACACTTAACTTAGCAGAACAGCAGTCAGAAAAACGAAGGGGTAATGGACAAGGGTAAAAAAGCCCTCCTCATGCCTAATCATCTCCCTTCCTTTCTAAGAAATTGGCGACTAAGGAATAACAGCTTATCGGGCAAGCGGCGGGCCCGCGGGTCTGGATCATGTCTATCACGAGCTTAGACCCACACAAGAGTTGATCATTCCTATTCTTGCGCATTATAGAGTAAACATTACCGCATATCTTACTCCTCCTCCTCCAACTCCTCCAGCTCCTCCTCCTACAGCTCCTACAGCTCCTCCTATTTCTGAGCCTAATTGTCGACGCAGTAAGGTCCGTGCGACTGAGAAAAAAAAAACAGCCTCAAAAACGGTACTCTTAGATACGGTATCCCACCGACCGTATGCACTGTACGAGTAGTCGCAAGAGCACGACACCGCACACCATTGTAGAAGTAACGCAGCCCCCCTTCCTCAAAACATGAAATAAGCAAAGAAGAAAAAGAAAGTACTTGTATGTATATGTACCCCAACTACTAGTCTATGTACCAAGCGCAGCGAGCAGATGGCCCCATTCTACCCCTTAAACAAGGCCATGGCACATTCTTTATACAAAAGTCCTTTTTAAAAAAAAAGGGAAAAAGAACAAGAAAAAGAAAGCAAGAAAAAAAGCCACCCGCCTGATGGTAGTTCAAACAAGCACCTTTTCCACATCAGTTGCTCCAATTCTTCATTTCTAGTACCGGTATCCCCGCGGTACTATAACAGCAGCCTAAGCCATTCCCCGGTGAATCTTGAGTACCATGGACAACTTTCCCTACTTTTCCTTTCTTTTTTTGTCCCTCCCCCGCCAGCCACTACGGGACGTATGGGGAAAGTATATCATTCATCCATTTACACTAGAGTACTGCACAGTACAGTAGAGGACAGGACAGTACTCCACCACCCACCACCCTCCTCCGCACTGCAGCAAATATGATCGTCGAGATATCAAACGACCTCCCCCCCCCCCAACCGCACTTTGCGGTTGTGTTCTGTCCATCCCCGCCACCACCACCACTAGCCAACTGAACATCATGCACTTTGGGGAAGAAAAAAAGCGCCCGGCGACAATAGCGGCTACGCACCTATGTATGTATGTCCGAGCATATGTATAATACATGTTCACGTATCCATAGTATTATATGTACACCTTTGCGGAATCTAGACGAGAATTTGATACCTGAGGTGCTGTTGTTGTTGTCGCCTTCGTCGCAAAGAAGGTGTTTTTTTTTTTGAAGCTGGGGCGCAGTGCAGTGCAGTTCACATTGAAATGCAGCGCAGGATATCACGAACACCCGTTTTCCTCTTTTCCTCTTTTCCTCTTTTCCTCTTTCTTCCTTTCTTTCTTCTTCCTTTAGGTAACGTTCAGTGCAATGCAGTACAGTAACTCTACAGCGAGGACTGAGTTGTTCGTGCAAATGGGGCGGACGGGACGGTTCACGCCAGCGGGGGGAGAACGAAGGAAGGAAGGAATGAAGGAGCTCTCTTGTGCTTAACGCAGAATTATCCGTCTGTCTATCTGTCTATCAAGCGGTGTTTCACGAATGAATCTCATATGCTCGGTTGTGGGGGAGGGTTTTGCTTTCGCCCTGAAGCGAGGTGGGATGTTCTCTCATAGGTGAGAGTGAGAGACAGGTAGACCCCGAGGATTGATGATTGGAGGTCATGCCATGAGAGCGGTATCTTAGTTCTCTTTCTCCATTCCTTTCACCCCGCCCCAAGACTCGAGAAGTAGAGCAGAGTTTACAGTAAACTAGCACGACATCCACCACTCCGGAAAAGAACCTCCCCCGAAAGACCCCGAACCAAGAACCAGTGAATCCCAAAGTATCCTGCTACACTGCCACAAGCTATACATCCAAGTAGAACCAAACTCTCAAAGCCGGAAACCCCATCATGCAAGTAGGCTTTATAATAAATTATTACTTACTATTATTATTACTATCACCATACACACCACCACCACCATCACACTCCCTCAACAATCAATCATTTCCCCATCTCACCCGCACAAAAGCCCGGAACTTAACAGTAACCACTTTTGAACCATTTACCCATTGCCATTTTACAAAAAAAAACTAAAAAAAACTCCGCGGACCCAGTTTGATTCCATCCCCACTCTATCCTCCCCCCCCCCTACTTCACATATCCGCTTCTTTTCATTTCTTGCCTTGCATTAGCGATCGTACCCAAGATCTTCCCTCCCTCCCTCCCTCCCATCTTCAGCCCCTCTAGTTCGTCCGTTTCTACCAATCCCTCCAGCCAACTCCCCGAGTGAGAATTTGTGATCGCGAGATGGTCATCTACTTTAGCCCCTAAGCCCCGTTCGCCGCGGGGCCTGAGCCAGGTAAACCAAAAGAGTACGTGAAGAAGGTGAAAAGGAGTGCGATACCGAGAATTATGCCCGGCGTAGTCGGAGGAAACGAAGAAAGTACAGTATTATACAGTAAGGGGGGAAACGTAAAAAGTAATAAAAAAAAGTATAATATAAAAAAACACGGGGTAAGTGGACCGTGGTAAAGGATGCTTCGCGCAATGGGATGGCTAGATAACCGAAAGCGTGGGGATAATAAGAGTTGGTATCGTATTGGCTTCCTTTGTATGGACCAACCTAAGTCTATTTTGTTTTTTATCAATTTATTTCTCCCTCCCTCCCTATTCCTTGTCCTTTTTAGACGGATGGCCATGCGAAACGAAAGCGGATATTTGTCCAGTGTATACCGCGCTTGTAGGGATATCTTCCCCCACGCGGTTTGTACTGTGGGTCACCAGCCCATGTGGGAGAAGGGGGGACCCTGAATGAGTTTCTGGTGAGGGGTGTGTGTATGGTGCAATACTGGAGGTACTATAGCGTGGTCAAAGGAAGTTTATGCTATCGTGCTGGATTTGCTATAGCTAATCACACACATTCTCTCTTTTTTAACCTCAAGATTATTTGTTGAATCTGTTTTTGTCCAGTTTAGTCTACTTTGTACCATCCCCACCCTGCCATACTATATACCTACAGTAAGTATAATTGACGCCTTAACTTGGACTTTTCCCTCAACGAGCACTCGACCAATCCATACCCCCGCCTAAACAAACCAAACCAAGCTGAGCCCGGGTGGCCGATTCCCCACTCGTCCATTTGCCAGTCTAGTCTAGTCTAGCCTATCCCAGCCCGTCTCAGCCCGGAGGATGAATGTCGAACGGGCCCCTCTGAGGGATTTTGAAGCTGGGCGAAAGAAAGGAAAGAAAGAAAGAAAGAAAGAAAGAAAGAAAGACAAAAAAGAGAGGAGTGAACGAGTGAGTGAGTGAATTCCGTTTGTATAATAGCCATCACAACTCATCATCAACCACGGATCAAACTCGTCGAGAACGAAATCGCCTTCTGGCTTGGCTTAGCTTGGTTCGACTTCCCCCTTCCCCCCCCCCTCTCCTCATCAACTGGAGGAGGAGCGGTAGGTAGCACTAGCTGGCATCATGGTATCGTAATCGTATCCCGTGGTTACCATCCGTATTCGTGAAGAACCCGACGATATCAACGTGCTCACGATTGATTGATAAAATCGAGGTCTTTTTTTTTTTTTCATTTTACCTCTTCACACACACACACACCCGATCTCCTCTTGCCTCCTTCCTGTGTTACCGGTTAGAAGTAGGTATCATAGATCTGCCCCCCCCACACACACCCCGGCTTCTAGATAATTAAGGATAGGATATTATTTTTTATTATTTTTTCCCCGCGATCAAGTTCGCATGGCGGGCGGTACTAGTTTCGTGCAGTGCAGTGCAGTGATCCTAGGCTAAACAGGTGAATCCTCCTCCTGTGTGTGGGTGTTGTGACCGGGGATATGCAGTGTATGCTATATCTATCCAGATACATGTATGTATCGATATAATCGGACATCTTTGCAATAACAGCCCTTGAAAGAAAAATATATATTTGACCTCTGCACCTTTATGGTAACTTCTAATACATGATGGCTGAGCTGAACTGAACTGAACGGCAATGCGGAGGCGAGAAGAGAGGATAAAATACTGTAACCACGTCTACGGAGCTTAGCCAGCTATCTTTGAAACAAAACCTCAGCTACGGTTATCAATTGAAAAATTCAAGCTTCCTTAATCAATCAATCAATCAATCAATCAATCTAAGCCCCCTTACCGGCAGTGGCGTTTTTTTTTCTTTATTTTTTCCTCTTTTTCCTCTTTTTTCCTCCCCGCGACTCCCCGATATAAATTATTTTTCATTTATCCTCTTCCTCCCTCAAAAACCTAAGCCTCACCAAAACTGACAGCCGAGGCAAGTAAGGAAGCGGACAGGCAAGCAAGCAACCATCACGGATATCGGACGTCACCCAAAACAAAGGATCAAGATCCCATCCACACATGCCAAAAGGAAAAAAGGAAAAAAAAAGAGAGACACTTGACAAATTTCCCCCATTCCTTCGCCGGTGGTGATCCTCACATTTTGGTGCGGACGCCCGAAGTGTTTGCCCCGTTGCGTGTTGGTACAGTACTAATAACGCTATCGTACTTGTACCCTTCAAGGATAAAGTTTTAAAGTGTAGGTGTGAGGTAAAAAAGTCGAAAGGAAAAATAAATAATACCACGTTAAAAGCTTTAGTGAGACATTAGACTTTTTCTTTTTTTTCTTTAAAAAAAATAAATTCATGGCACATCTCTAGCCCTTCCCGAGGCATTGCGGTTCGGTTGGCTGTTCCCGTCCAATCAGTTGGAAGTTACCCTGTGTCGATCATATTCCGCAAACGAGTTCCCAACGTCGGGGAAGAAGGGAAGGGGATGGCGGGATAATTACTTTATCTCTTTTTTCCCTTTTCCTTTTTTATCCAACAGTGCTGGTCAGGTTTGTCTAGTAGCGTCCGTGTGTCTAGACTTTTTGATTTCCTCCTTCCAATTTGATTCGGATCCCTTCGAGCCAGGCCGGACCCCCGTTGATTGATTGACTGATTGATATTCACCCATCCTGGCCTAGCCTTAATTCCACTGCACCGTATTCCACCCCACCCCAGCAATTTCGTTAAAAGCGGTTAGATCTCTCTCGCCTCTCCGGGCCGGGGGTGCAGCGCGCGTGGGGGTGGGGGGAGAGAGACAGGCAGGAATGGCAATTAATTTTAATTCTTCAGATATACGAGTAAGATAGATGGACTATTTCACTTGACTTCGCATATAAGAGGTTCCCAAATTTCGGGCGGAGAGATGCCCCTGCAAATCTTGTGATAATGGTGGGGCGGCGCTAGGGAAGAGATGCAAAATTGAAGATCAGAGGTTCCTGAGTAAATCGATCGAAATTTGCAAAAGAGCATTAAAGATAATCCGGAACCCCGTCGTCGAGCTGGCTGGATGTGAAGGCGGGAAGGGAGCTGCCTTGCCAAGATGCTAGAAGGTACGGTAGCCTGAAGGAAGCTCCCATCAGGAGTACCGCAGGTCCGCAGATAGAATATGTCTGAATATATCTGACACAGTAGTGGTGTCGACGCTTGTGGGTTGCAGTCTTTCTTCCCCTTTCTCATTTCTTTTTTCTGCCCTAAGAAAGAGATATCATATTCGCTATCAACTGCAATTATTAAAGGACCGTTCACAGCTGCCAAAATTATTCCAGTCCAGTCCAGTGCACGCGTGTGTTGACTGAAAACACCGGTTTCCGTCTCGGAATCTTCAGTTTTCCATGCCATGCAAAGACACGAAGTACTTGTAAAGACGCAACAACAACAACAACAGCAGCAACAACAGCAACAACAACAGAAGGGCCGAAAAAAGAAACAAAAGGGAGAGTTGGAAGGGTTCCAGTCGAGATAGAAATTAGGACCACAGCGATCATCAATATGAAACACAATTGATGGACAGACTTTGTGTAAATTGCTGAATATCACACCTGGCCGACATATGTAGTGCAATGCATCAGGCAAGCGTAACAAGTCCGCTAGGTACTCGAGTACTGTACCGTATCGGAGAAGCCATCCATGATACATGGACGGCCAAGTATCCCGGTAGTTTCCCGACGCCGAAGGAGGGGGTAGGAGTAGTACTAGCCTGTCTCGAACACGTTCCCGCATATTTCAATATCGACTGACCCTGAGATAGGATGGATAGGCGGACAGACTGTCCAGAGAGAACAGCAAGTCGAGACATGTTTCCTCAACCCATACCGTTATTCAACGAAAAGTTCCGTCCTGTACCGTGCCCGATGATAAAGTGTAGCAGCAAGCCAAGAGCATGTGCAAATCCAGTACTGTACCACCAGGCCAGCATATCCGGTGATGCTACCGGCACCAAAACGACAAGGACAATCAGACCGAACTTTGCGACCCAGCAAACAGATTCAGGCATCGGCGACCTAAGACCCCAGGCTAGCGAAGAGCGGTCCTTCCACCCTGCGCCGAGTCAAAAATATCCACCGTCGGAAAGATACCGGTCGTCGACAATTCGAGACGTCGCGTCCGGAGACTCCCGGGGAATGCCGTGGGGGTTTGCGCGCACTTCATCTCACCGCGATTCATTCCTCTCCTCCCGCAGGGAACGCAAATGCTTCCCCAATTGTCGGATATCACAGTGGGAAAGGGTGGGAAAAATGGAGAAAGATAAAAAAAAGTTCAATTCAGGGTCCACTTTGCCACCCCGAAAAAAACAAATAATGCCCTGGTGGAAGATATCAAAACCTGAAATCAATACTTCTATTTTAATCCATTTCAGATAGAGTGTCATTCCTGCAGATGTGATCCGAACCAACCAAGTTTGCTTGGTATCATAGAGAGAAAAGCACAAGCACAAGCGAGTTAACTTAACCTACAATACCGGTATGTACATACCCGCCTCCGGTTCCCAACCAAGATTCCAATCCATAACCTGTGTTGTGAGCTTCCAAAAACCTTGATTTCTTCCTCCACTTCCCTTTCCTTCTCCCCGCCGGTCCAGGGCTCACATTGTTCTGCACGCGTATGTAGTACAAGTACTTGTTCAACGTATTGAAGCAAAAAAAATAAAAAAAGTGCCCATCATCAAGAAGGGCCGGAGGGGAAGGAAGTTCGCAATTGATAATGTATGACGTCTTACGAATAGGGTAAAAAAACCTGGCTAAATCGACCCTTGGAAAACCACCATTCTGAACCGCAACCGGCCAAGGCAGAGTAGGTTAACAAAGTCTCCAATACCAGTTACCGAGATCCAGTTAGCCGAGCACTCACCCAAGCCATACGGTCCATACCCCATCTGGAAGAAAGGCCACTATTCCACCTCGGGGCGTTTTGTCCCCCCGACGTGGTGGAGCTGACGAGGCCCCCGCGAGATAGTGGATCAGTCGGGTTTGTTTTGCGGTGCGGTTAGCGGGGTTGGAAGTTTTCTTGAAGCTTGCCCACCGGTATTTTGCGGTTTCCTCCTCCACCACCAGCCCGCGCTACTGTTGTTGTTTCGCATCCTTATGAAAATGTCCGCATACAGCATGCACCCATACATGCATACATATACGCATACTCGAGTGCTACACACATAAAGTTAGAGAGAGAGTTATGGAGTGCTGAGCCGGTAAAAGTATGCACATGCGTCGCCTAGCGTACCCGCGTTAACCCACGATATTAATACTCGAGTACTTTTTTATGCTCTCGCATTCAACGCATAATAAACAGACGCGGATAAGTTGGAGAGGTACAGCACAGTACAGCACAGAAGCACCTGATGACGTGAGACCCCCCCTCCCCCCCCCTTCCTATGGTACTCATGCATTGGGAGGAAGAGGGCTTTCACCCGGATGCATATCCTATTCCGGTATAGCATCCCTCTCGCGTCACTTGGGTTACAGCCGCTATTTACGCGGTAAATGCGGGGGGAGGAGAAAAACGACATTGTGCACGCTGCTGTGCTGTGCTGCGCTGTATTAGCACAATTAATATCCCCCCCCCCCCCACTCTTCCCTTCCACCCACATCCAGATTCTGGGGAACCGTCGGCCATAATATCATTATGGAATACTCAACTTCGCGGTCTAACCTAGCGCACCATACCTGATGTGTACTACCGGTATATAGCATGATTATGATGAAGGATGGATCTGATAATTGATATCGGCATTACGTTATTCCTGCCCTTGGGCTACGAGTACCAGTACCGAACTGGTACTCGAGCATGCCGCAGCATCCCGTATCAAAGGAGGAAAGAAAGAGAAAGAAAAAGAAAGAAAGCTAACAAACGCTACTTGAAATGAGGAACGCTGGCAAGTTAGCGGATCCGGCAGCGTACGATAGACATTCACACACCGCACACACACACACAACATCTCACTTATCCAGCCTGTTTTTAAACATCGTGGGCTAGTGAATGATAGATAAGTACCGGTAAGCTAGACGCATTGCGAAGAAATTGTTTTTTTTTTCCCCCACTGTAAAAGTAAAAACCCCCCCCAACATAAATACCGCCAGGAGTCTGATTTGTTTGGGCATTTCCCTTGCTTCCTTTCCGTTGATACCGCTATCCTACCGGTAGCTTTGTGTGCGGTATGAAGTCTTGCTAATCCAGTGGGGGCTGTTAGGTAACTTAAAAGCGGAAGCCAAGAAAGTTTCGAACAAACAACTGCCGAGAGAACGGAAGAAAGAATCATAAAAGAAGGGTGAGGAAAGGAGTAAGGAATTGGGGAGAAAAAAGGAAACAGGTATTTTTTAATTTTTTAATTTTTTACTCTGTTCACTTGTAGATCCGTATACCGATAAGATTATTATTTTCCCCCGAATAATTAACTGTATTATATGTCAAGTTAAGCGCAGCGACAGCAACCGGTGCAGTGGCTCAATACCGGTAAGCAATATATTAGCTCCCGGCGGCCCCCGGGGGGGGGGGAAAGGAAGGGGGAGCATTTTTTGGGCAGTTTCTCGAACTTCCAACATTGGTATTAGTATGCGTTCGTAGGGTCTATTCCATAGAGCACTTTAATTCAGTGCATGGTTCGCAAAGATAGATATTAGAGCTAGCTGACAAGAGCGACAAGGGTTTTTTCCCTTCCCTTTCTTTCTTTTTCACAATACCTTTAAACCTCCAATATATGCAGTCCAGTACACGATGTTTTGCATGACCTGAGGGCTACAGTGGATCGGGTGATTGTGACTCTTGTACAGCTATATTATGCTTTGGTGGTATCATTCTTTGTTGACTATCGCAATGCTCTCTTTCTCTGTCCTCGAGTGGAACTACCCATCATACCCAAAGCAATCGCAGGGCTGTGAGAGAGAAAAAAGGAGTTTTGATGATCCTAGGGTTCGGACCTCCCTTTCCTCCCTCCCTTGCTCTCTTCTGTCTCGCTTGCTAGGTCAATTGAAACTCCAATAAATCGTGATCGAGTGCGTTGATAAGGCAAGGCCAGAGTTTCCCCCGAAAACCCAGACCAATCTAACCTAGCTTGGTGCAGTATACCTATCAATAGGAAACCAGCACGACGTGACATATCACTCTCCACGACATCCCTTCCCCTTTTATCCCCGTGGACTTACCAGGTAAGCCGACGTTCACCTCCCGAGAATCAAGTAATTGCACGGGAATCGGGGAAATGGGTTGGTCTTAGATAGATAGATAGATACCGCGGTTTATGTTTGCGGTCCACCGCCACCACTACCACCCTGAACGATTCCGTTATCAGACGGCAAGGTGGTACCGCTAGGTACACTGTACCGTACGATACGTTGCTTCCCTATCCGCCTTGCGGCCAAAGTGGGTGCTGTACAATTGTGATATGATAGGGGGGGGGGAAGGTTTATATGCTCATGTCCATGCCGACTACATTTGACCCGGGGACCGGCATGGAAGGTCGATCGTAGATTCCGCGAATGGAAATTGAGAGACGTTGGGAAGGGGGTTGTTGAGCCAATCGCTTAGCTCAACGTTTCTTTTCTGATTGATCTGATTTTCTCTTTATCTCTCTCTCTCGTTCGAGCCGCAATATCAGATCAAAAAGGGAAGACCCCTATGCTCAAAGTACGGTAGTTAGTTAACTCACTCGTAAAGTAGTGGTTCAGAACACTGCGGAAAATTCCATTGGTACGGCCACGGCACGGTACTATAGTAGTACAGTGCCGATAATATGACAGTAATTTGTAGAGCGCAATAGCTCCAAAAACTCGATCCCGGGAGAAGTAAGGGAGAGAAGATCTAGAACTCCAAAAATTGTTCGATGGGTAAAAAAAAAAAAACCTCACTTGACTCTCTCCCCTTGCTTAATTTATTAGCTGTACTGCACCGATGCATCCCATTGAGAGCTATTAACGGGAGGTTCCGGTGACTGACTGACTGACTGGATTAGTACTGCATCTGCAGTGCGGTATCTATTACCAAGCCTTGAACGAAGGTATTTCATCCTGAGACTTCAGCAAATTGCTAAATTCCTCGCCATCTTCCGATCAGACAGAAAGATAGACAGCTAAGCTATCGCAGCTAGTTAGCTAGCAGCTAGCCAGCAAGCTAAGTTAGCCCTGCCACCCGACCACATGCCTAAGGTAAGTAAGCAAAGTCAGAGCAAGCAAGCAAGCAGGCGCACAGTAATTCCCTACCGGACAATATACCCGAATCACCCGCCAGCCAGCCAAACCAGTTCCGCGAGACAAAGTCTTGAACATAACAATACTAAATAATAATAGTCCCGAGGTGAGATGCCGATGCCGATACTGTACTTTTTTTCCCAAAAGGTAGCTCAGGGTTCAGTTTTTTTCTCGGGGGTAGGGGCGCAGCAAGTGATATGAGACAGCGCAGTCAGTACTCGAGCACACAGTACATCCCACCACCACCACCACCATTATGTACCCTCTCACCCCTTACACGGCTGCCAACCTGCCTCCCCACGGTGCCTTCTGATACTCGTATCCATCGGAATAGGATAGGTTGCCGGTAGGGCTTTCGTTAGCTTGTTGTCACCATTGTGTTGGGAGTTGCGCACATACCTACGCGAGGCGCGATATCCGTTGTGGTGTGATGATTAGGGCTGGATACCATACTAGTAGAGGGACGGATTGATGATGAATATCACTTTGCCCGCACAGCTTGAGCCTCGGATCTACGGATTGGCGGAACAGACAGAAAGAAGGGCGAAACCCAACTAGGAAAAAAACAAAAACAAGAAGAAGAAGAAGAAGAAGAAAAGCTTAGACAGTTTCCCCTAAGTTAATTCTGTGACAATGATTACTTTTTTGTTTTGTTTACTCTACCTAAGGTACTCGAGTAAGGTAAGGTAAGTCTCATAGCTACTTACTCCGCTCTACCGGTAGCTGCGGCACCGTGCCCTGCCGGTAGCTAGCTGAGCTCGACCATGTTACTTACTTTTTTTGTATATGCTACCTACTCCATGAACACCATACTCTACCGTACCGTTATGTAACTGATGTGAACCCCATCTCTGCAGTTGGGGTTTAACTGGTCAGCACGAACTTTGTTTGCTGTCGCAAAGGCTGGGTACATGATGATAATACTCATACATGATGAGTCTAGAGCCTTGACAATCAATCACCATTCCAATTAAAAGGAAAAGCAAAGAAGCCCAACAAAAAAAGCTTAGAAATTGTTGTACTGTATGTACCGGGCATTGTAATTGTAGTCCGAGTCACGGCAACCTCAATTCCCTCGCTCCCCCCCCCCCCCAACAGTTATCTCCGCAGTCAACCAATCCGCCAAGAAAAAAGGGAAAGAAAAGAAAAGAAAAAAAGATCGAAACAAAAAACCACCTCATCTCGTCTCCAGACTTGGAGCAGCGACGGGCGGATACGGTAGAGGGTCTATGTGCGAACCCAGGTCTCAGGGAGGGAGGGAAGGGAAGTCTCGTGAAACAAGGATGAGCCGAAACGCACGTGCCAGAATTAGTTCTTTTTTGCTTTTTGCCTTTGAAAAGAAACGAAAATGTGAAGAGGTGTCCTCGAAACGCTCGCTCCTTTGTGCTCCCCCGGTAGTGCAAACAATAGATCCTTCACCACCGGACGAGATGGGGAACTTTTGCGTGCTTATTGGACGTTTTGGCCAAGGTACAGTACAATATGGGACATAAGACGGTGGTGTTGCTGTTGGTGATAACGATTGAACCAGCTGATCACCCCTTTTTTTATTCATTTTTTTATTCATTTTTCGGTCTTTGCTGTCCGTCATGGTAGAAGGGTCAATATATGAAGCAATGCGCAAGCTGCAGCACTCGATCGGGCATGTCCAGTGTTACTAATAGACTTGGAAACGCATAATATCCATCTAGCTATGGTGAGCTACGATAGATAGCTCTCAAGCAGTGAGAGAGAGAAAAAAATAAAGAGGTATTGTAAGCGACGACGGGTCATGATGGCTAGATTTCCTTCTCACCTGCTGTCTGGCAAGCTGGCTAGACACGGGGTTTGTGAGGTGCAGTACATCGTACTGTGTAGACAGTACCGGTAAAGTATGAAAAGTAAGGCTTTTTTTTTTCTTCCTCACCACCAAACCAGCTACCCAGCCAATCACACAAACCGAATGGAGGTTTTACAGGACCCTACATTCGCCAATCGTAGAGGCCACGAGGGCTCCCATCCATCCAACAATGGACCACGAGGTCACGTACAGTAGTGGATCCTGTGGCCACTGCTGCTGTTGTTAGTTATGGCGAGCGAACGGACAATCGATCTTTTTCACCTTTATCATGATCTTCCGAAACCCCCTGCTGTGGTTGCCATAGAGCACAGTAGAATTGGGGAGAACAGTGGAGTGCGGTGCAGCGCAGTACTAGTTTGCTGTTCAATTGTAATGTGAATGTATGAATGATGAGCAAGAAGCTGAGGTCTTTTTCTTTTTTTTTCTTTTTCGCCCTCCCTTTTCTTTTGCTCTTTTTTTCCCACCATTACCGTATCGCAACAAAACGTATGCGGTAGTCTACCCTACTAATTCCCGCAGATTGGGCGCTATGATACTGAATGACCGACTGACTGGCTAACGTTCTAATTTAGAACTAAAACACGACAGTAGTAGTGCACTAGTAAAAGCAGTGCGAAGGAGCAGGAGGAGGAGCTCAATGCGCAGTGGAGATGAAGGAGAAGAAGGGGAGGAAGGAGGAGAAGAAGAAAAAACAAAGGCGGGCCCCATGTACTGTATGTAAGTATAGTAGACTTATGGTGCTGTACGCGTCCGCTTGCCTTACTTCGCCTGACGAGAGTTTCCGAGTACCAGGAAAAGTTAAATCTTCCGGAGCCGCATGGATGAGTGAGTGCATAGTTAGTGTTCTTAGTATGAGGCTTACAATAGTCCACAGTACGAGTCCACCACAAGTAAAACCCAACAGTCAATTGTTGAATTTCCTTATCCTACCATATGAGGTGTTTCCCCTTGTCTTTTTTTTTTCTTTTCCCTTTTGTTGCCTGTCCGCCTCCTTTCCTCCCTCCCTTCCTTCCGTAGGCAGCCCCTTCCTCCCAGATAGACAAAGTCACTTATCGCAACTGCAGCCTAGCGGAGGGAGGGGTCCCTACATAAGTTCCAAACACACACACAGTACAACAAATAGGCAAAGGGGGCGGGGAACACGGCGAAGGATACGGTAGCGTATGCATGCATCTACTCGAGTACCACGCCTTCCCAGACAAAGAAGGGTTCTGGTATGATGCGGCAAAAAAAAAGTATTGTGAGATTGTCGAAATTGTAATCAATCAACTGCAGGCGCTGTTTCCGCCCAATGAGTTTATTTCGATCGAGATGAGACTGTGCTAGTGAGTAGGAGGGGAGAAAAGAAATTTGAGTATCATATGTACGATTGATCGTTCGATAAGGGTTGGTATGATATGGTGGACAATGGTATCTCTCTTTCACCCTTCTCATTGGGAGGGAAGGGAATGGATAGTTAAGCTTTCTTGCGGCGAATTGTTGTTGCCCGGAGTGGGCGAGTGAGTGACTGAGTGAGGGGACGGAGGGCGATACCCTGTGCAGATGAAACGGACCACCCATCACGATCACGATCACAGCCTCGCAGTTACGTTCTGTGAGTGAATACGTGTTAGAGACACAGTCATTTTTCGGAACCTTCGTTGATTCATTCATTCATCCACAAAGAAGGGGACCCAGGATTAGTGCCCTAAGGTACCGGTAGCTCGGTCATCCGGATGGAAAGGGTTGAGTAACTAATCACTCAACACTACGGTTATCTAATATATGTAAATTTCTGTCATTAAAATACCATCACCATCATACACATACAAGTACGAGTACAGTCAATTGAGGAGGCCCTCCCTCGCGTTGAAGGCAAGGTGTGTGGGGAGGATTACCATGCATCCGACGACGACGCGGACAGACCGGGTACCACCAAACCAAACCTCCCCTCCAGATTACCTCTATCTCTTTAGGGCTTTATTAAATCCCATTCTCGTGTTTTGACTTTGATCTATCATAAAAGAAAAGACCCCTCACGTGCGGGAATACGGTATTACGCACCCCGCCATGTATCGAACGTTTGTGGAATCTTCCATCCATCGGATGAGTAATGTCTCCCGGTGACCCACCCCCACGATTATTTTTATTTTTTCTCAATTATTTATTATTAGGGAAAGGTAAAACAAGGCACAGCTCGGACAGTGAACGAAACCACCATTGCCACAAAAACTCTTCCAGCAGGAATGCTCTGGGCAGTTACAATGCTTATTTCTATTTTGTAGAGGGCGGGAACGTTGAGGGCGAGCAGAAGGAGAAGTGGAATAAGGCTCTCCTGCCAGTCACTCCGCACACTCTAGAACGCCGGTACGCACAAGGCGATGAGCGGAGATCGTGGATCGGGTAGATACATGCCTGCCTGCCTGCCTGGGCTGCAGGTGATGAAGCAGTGAGAGTGTGAAAAGGTGAGGTGGAGCCGGAGCGAACCAGCGAACGCGGCGATGCAAAGAGACTTTTGCGAATATCGTATCAAAAACTTCGCACACACACACGCCGCCATGTACTGTGCATCCATGGACATGCTCTAGGCTCCTAGCGAACCTTGACCCTTAGGGCTTTTGTAACACCTGTGTGTTGTTGTTGCTGTTGTTGTCTAAGTCAGTCTGGTTCTAGTTTTATTCTAGACTAGCTTACCATGGTACCATGCGTAGGGGTCCCGGTATGGGAAGGAGAGGCTGGCGACAGTGGAGTGGGAAGGAGATGAAGCCGATGGCAAGATACTCGCATAATGGACTTTCGGGGAGTGGAGTTTTTCATGAATGCGTATTGTGGTAAAGTATAGTAGCGGTGTAGTGAAAGTTATCGTATCGCTCTGGACAAAAGTGACCTATTTTAGTTGCTAACTACACACTCATGCAAGCTATGCACAAGAAAGGTAGAATGGGGAAATTGATCATTAAAACCCACTAATGTGGTATGCACGAGTATCTTCTACCATGTTTGAGATGAGCCGTATTCGGTCGGTGGAGTTAATAACATTTACTGTAGCCATTCCCACAATACCGGTAGTAATAACGTGTGCCGTGATTGTTATTCTTGTTGCGAGGGCCAGTAAGAACACCCGGAGACTAGATGGGGTCGCAGCCCCGAGCTCGGTCAGCCCAGCTGAGACCATTGCCTTTCTCTCTTTCTTTTCAAGTCAGAACCGAAAAGGCAAGCGGGCAGACAAGCCCATATGTGCGCGTGTACGAATTTGAGGAACAAGCTCCGTTCGGGCATTTCCTTTCAAAAGGGATAGACAACTACTTAGGTACGGTCCTAATAGGGTAGGAGTTGCTTTTTTTTTTTTTGCGAGGCTGTCAAAGCCCAGACTAGGAGCTGAGAGGCGGACGGGGGGACCTGTGGACAGACAGGCGGACGGACGGACAAACCGCGCTGGGCAGGGAACCGAGATGGCAAAGAAGGACTGGAATCCATGGCGCTCAGGGAATTGCCATTATTCCTGTTCTGATCAACGTCCTTACCCATCTGGTAATCATTGCAGGAGAATGCTTGGCGATTGGGGATTCCTGAGGGATGGCTGTGACTATCGACCGCCCGCCCACTCCGGGTCAACATCCCTTCGCAGACAGCACAACAGGACAAGAGAAGTGGAAACACAGAGTGAGCCTTAAAACAAAAGGTAGTAATGATAACTAAAAAGAATGTGGGGCATGCACGCAATCGCAAACGGAGATGCTCTAAAAGGCCCTGCACAGCTGCGTCATTCATTAGCCAGTACGGTACTGTAACCTCTACCCAATCCCAATACTTACTTTGTTCAAAAGACCATTGGGGAAACAGGAGAAAGCCGCACACATCCCATCAAATAATAATAAAATAATAAATAGGGAAATGCAAGGGTTGAAACATGGGAAAAATGGTAATCAAGGTGCACTCAACGTTTCTCTGGCTGTGGGCTGACATGAATGATCATCCTAGCTGGACAATGCGTGGAGGGTGTCTGCTCAATAGCGTTAGTGCTACGCCAAACTTGGGTTCGTTGGCAGGTTTCGAATTGGCTGCAGAATCCCATTTTCCATATTCTGACGCCTTTATTTCACCACTTGGGTGTTCTGATTTCAACAAATGGGAGTAACGAGTATGATACTGAGCGCGGTACCGTATGATAGCAGCGCTGCAAGTACAGTAAAACGGGAATGGGCAACCTGACATACAGCGGGCGGGATTCGACATGGTCTTCATTAACCTCCGCCTTTACTATTAAGTAGTATTAACCTCTTTACCCCCCCTCGCTCGTCCCCGTCCTCTTTCTTCTTCTCCTTCTCTTCCCACCGGGCCTAAAAAACCTAAGGTGACGTCTCGGCGGATGTCTGCAGGCCGTTCACCACACCTCCAGATCTGTGCTGCGTTGTCCTCCGAGGTTTAAGAGTTCCTGTTTTGGTTTGTACCACGAGAAATGGAGGCGGAGGCTTGGACCGACGCTGCAAGACCTTCGTCAGCCTTGCTCGAATATTAACCACGATGATAATACCGGGCGCTGTTCTCGGGGGCCGGCGAATGGGACTATGGCGGAAGCACTGCATGGTTTGGAAAAATAAAATGTCGCGTAAAAATTTTTTCCTCCCTCCGGGGAAACAATAACTCGTGATAGTTACGAGTACAAGTGGACATAGTGGAGTCGTTCTACCGCGGCGCCGTGGATCTCGTGGGCTTGGGGAACAATTATTATTATTATTATTATTATTATTATTATTATTTTACAGCTATGATATTTTGAGAACGATGCGAGTACGAGTAGAATATGCAGTGGTTCATGTAGCGGTAGAATGTGCTTGTTTTCTGATGAGCGTTGAGAAACATTAGAATCATAGTTACAGAATAAAGATGACAGCTAATTACATCAACCAGACAGACAGCCTGTATCAAGGGAAGCAAGTCTTGGGCATCGTGACATAACATGGACTAAAACTCACGCATCCCCATTTCTGAAAAGCCCACTATGCAGAAATAGGGTATGATAGGCATTCCCATATCCCCAGTCCCGGAAATCTCAAGCCTGAGGAAGATAGTAAGAGAGAGGAGGTCTGGGTCTCAATCCGTAATATTAATTTTTTGTTTTATTATTTTCTTTGCCCCAAGTTTTTTGGATTACAGACAGACAGTCTGCTTTCGGACCCGCCGTTGCCGTCTCCACCGTGTAAAACAGGCCCACCCAAGCCTGGCAGAGCATCAGCGATTGCGCTACTGACGGAGGGCTGAAGCTTGATCGCCTGCGTCGTGTTTGCGGCATGTTCTCTCACCCCGAGCAGGCGAGACCCTTCCCGTGCTGGTTACAAGTAATGAGTAGGTAGGGAGGGTTCATGGTGTGGTGAAGGGAGGGTGTGTGGTATGGGAGGGGGGGGGGGGGGGTGAAAGGGCGAAGCG
>Ga0307509_10000346_pt1 | contig 77307 bp, 78 predicted proteins | sample 10_EM_MG_FD_202245 | JGI IMG/M metagenome (GOLD analysis project Ga0307509, IMG submission 202245) | Populus trichocarpa ectomycorrhiza microbial communities from riparian zone in the Pacific Northwest, United States - 10_EM | ecosystem: Host-associated > Plants > Roots > Unclassified | place...
CTTCAGCATCAATGACAGCCTGGAGTCGGGTAGGCATGGAATGAAGAAGGCTTTCAAGCCTTTCATTTGGGATAGCCCGCCAGACCGTATTCAGAGCAATCTCCAAGGTTCCCAAATCTCCAATCCTGCCTCAGGTTTCGCCAAGCTCATTCTCCATGTCCAACCAAAGGGCCTCAATCGGGTTCAAATCAGGTGATTGTGCTGGTCAGCGTATTGTTTCTATCCCATTCCGCTGCCTGTACTGGGTGGCAAACCCCTTATGTCCCGGGGCCCCATCCTCCATAACTGATACCCACCCGTAAGCTTCACAGCAGCGGTGCCAGAATGGCACCAGATGGGGATACATGATGGTCATGACATACAGGGAGGAGTCAACTTTCGCTTTGCTGGGGATAAAGACTAACTTGGACTTAATAGTCCCGCAGAACCCTCCCCAAATCATCTGAGATTTACGGCCCGACTCGAAGGTTTCATCAATGCAATCGGGATGGTACTCTTCAGAGGGCTTTCTCGTCACCCAGGGCCGATTTCCGAATCCTGCCGTCGAAAATGTAGACTCATCAGTCCACAGGATCCGCAGCCAGTCTTCATACCCTCAACCCAGCCGTTCACGGCACCAGGCAACACGGATTGGTTTGTTTGCTGGGCGGATGGCGAATTTCCGTCGGGGTACACGCCGGTGGTACCCCATCGATTCCATGACAGTTTTTACTGTTCTAGGACAGCAGGCATTGTCACAAATTGTGACTAAGCAAGGCAGATTTCACATGACGCACACTTGTGTGTCATAAGGTATGTTTATGTTTCTATGACTTACGATTGTGAGTCATATATGTTTAAGTTTCACGCTATGCAGTCAGTTGACTCATAGTTCTCACATGACTCGCACTTGCGTGTCATCGTTATGTTATGATTGGTTGATGTTTCTATGATTCACGATTGTGAGTCATAATGATGTAATGACTTTCGCGCGTGACTCACTTTATGAGTCAAGAGTTCCACGCAGATGACGCACATTGCGCACCTGATATGTTTTATGTTTTATGATTGGTTTACGGTATGTTGCGCAGTGACTCATAGGAGTCATCTGATGGATTTCGGGTATGACTCATTATGAGTCATGATCGTGTGACTCATAGGTATGAGTCACCAGGGTCAGGGTTATTGCGGGAAGAGGCCTATATAAAGGATCGCGACGGGCCGTAGATATAGGATCTTCACGCTACCATCTAAGTACTTTCTTACAATATAACTTTACCTTTACCTTTATCTATACCTCTCGCTTGTATGCAAGCAACCTAGCTCTCTAGCGTAAGAGCAACAAGACCTTGTTAAGACAAGGACAGTCTCACATCTCTCTCACAAGAGAAGAGACTACGATACGAAGAAGTTCCCTCTACACCTCTCCCCAATAAGATATTGGAGTGAGATAAGAAGACTATAAGATAGTCTGAATAAGAAGGAAGAGATTATAAGTTAATCTCGGAAAGAAGAACACTCTTTCGTCTTGAAGAAGACAAAGAATAAGTAAGTCGTTTGCTACCTGTTGCATAATTAATCTCTACTAGAGTAGGATCGTTACAGGCATACTCCATCTCGAGACAGATCTCATCCCACCCCAGGCGACGTGTTCTTGCATCTCGTGTGACAAATTCCTCCAATCGCTGCCGTTCAGCTTCATTAAAAATTGGACGACGACCAGTTCGCAGGGTATTTGATGGTGTGCCTTTTTCCCTCATTCGTTAGTATATCTGCAGCTTTTAGCTAACTTTCTTTACACTGTTAAGATCAGAGAGACTACTCACTTTTTGGCAGGTACGGCGGTCAATATGGAGATGTTGCCCAATCTTTGTCCAGCTCCAGCCCGCATCGTCACGCAGCGTAACAATCCTGATACGCTCATCGCGGGTTGTCTCACGGTGTCTAACACCCTCTGGGTTTCGCTCACAAACTCCGGTTAGCTTCATGTTTTGCTCTTGAAAATGTTCGTGATGTATTTTCTGGGTATATTGTTTACCATTGTTGAGGGCTTGAATACCCCTATTCATGTTCCGAAATTGGCCTTCTAGCCTTGGGGGCCACCGGCCTGAGGCCTTGTGTCACCGCGCCCGAAATACCCTTACACCCGAGTACACTACCGTTTGAAAAATCCTCGTAATCACGCTGGTCCATTCGCGCAATTGTGGCTGGGGTAGTATGTTGGTGCCAGCCGAGCCACAGCTACATGACTGGACCAGTGCGGTTGTACTCGAGTAGAAACCTTTTAGCAGTATTATATTATACAAGTACCATCCGATAGTGCGCTTGACCAACAAAGCCTACTTACTGGCTTCCTCCAAGGACAAAACACAACCCCTCGCTCACAACCGCCGGGCGCGGGAACGTACGATACTCTAGGTAATTGCCTGCACAAACCTGGTCAATCGCTGCGTTGATCAAGGTCGGCGGTTTGTGAATTCGGCGGGAGGGATTAAGTTGGATACTTTCGGGCTACTGAGATACCGGTAAGTATGGTGTAACGAGTCACCAGTCTATTTAGTACTGGAATTGTCAGTCGTTGCGATACGGCCCCGCCGTGTCGGTGGTTGGACGAGGTTAGATTAGGTTGCGCAGTGGCCTGGCGGGTAGGGTGAGGAGGGGTCGAAAGTGCCATTTACCGATTTGGGAGCGCTTTCCTGATGCTTGGCTTTGTTGCTTGTACTATTATGAGCAAGACCCAAATGTCTTTTTTTCTTTTTTTCTTTTTCTTTTAACTTGCCGGTGGACAGACGGAGTTTGTCACATTTTGCGCATGTTGGATCTTGCTTCTCCACAGGGTAGGGGAAGAGGGGGAGAGTTGGTCGGGTTGGTGCTCGGGTTTGCCTGGCGGTGCTGTGCTGGGTCGTGCTGTTCGTTCGCCCTTTAGTTCGCTGAGTGTGGTGATTTGTCTTGTGATTTCTGCAGAAAACATTCGATGTGTTATGCATGGAGCTGTATTTATTACCGGTTCTGCACTGAACGGTACTTGTCCTGTGCTCGAGTACCCGTACCGGCTTTAGCTGTTTAAAAGGAAAGGAGAAAGGAGGGCCCCACAAGAGTTGATGATGGTGATGACATCCTCCATCTATCCACTGACGTAAAGGCGAGATATCAGCGGTAGAATACATGTAGGGATTCAGAGGAGCCTTACGCCACGGTGCTGCACGAGTACCGGACCGCAGGTTGAGTTTGTGATTTTGTCTTCTTGGGGGGGGAGAGACAAGGAAGGAAGGTTGACTATTTGTATCCGACTCGGGGACTTCGGGTTACTGTACCGTACAAGTAACTACGGTACCGTGTCCTGGGTCACTTCAAGCTTTTACTTCCCTTGATTGGCAAGGGAGTCCCGGTGGGCGTCTTTATCTCGTACATAAGCGAAACATTCTCTAGCGAATGAAGGGAGCCGGACCGTGTAAGCCACGATGTTTGGTGTTGTGGCTAACGGACTACGAGTAAGCTCCAAGGCTTATGATCGTCAGGGGTGAGTGCTCGAGTAATCCATCATACCGGAAGTGGGAAACGGATATATTGGCATGAGTATGGTGGTGGGATTCATTTGCCAGAGCACTTCCCAGGTGTCGGAGAAGGGCCCAATTTCAGACTGCTAGCTTAACAGCATTTTAGTTTCCTCTCTATTCGATAGACAATAAACTGGGGTTTCAGCAAATAGAAAGGTATGATATGGTATTTCAAAAGAGGCTACCAGTACGGTATGGGTTTAAAGTCGGGACTCAAATGTCAAACGTGGTTATTGGGCTATTGAGATTGCCAAGAGGAGGGTTACAAGTAATTCTGCGGGTGGTGCAGAATCAAGCCGATGGCTGACCACATCGGGATATCGGTACTGATTAGTATGTATTCCAAAGCAAGCAAGAATGGATGAATGTCGTTGTAAGTTATTCCCGCCGTCCGGATTTCAAAGCACTGAAAGCATGATGAAATGCGGGGGGGGGTGATACGGCACTGAAAGCGATATGTTCTTCGTTTCCCTTCCGCAGATGATGGATGAGGGAGAAAATCTAGCCTATCATGGCGGCAACTTTAGATCCTCTGAAGAGTGTTGTGGTCAGATAATTTATATTGGGGGTGAAATGGCTTTTGTGGAATTACTTGTATGTATCATACCAGTACAGTACGGTATTGGTACAGGGAAAATTTCGAGTAATTTACACCGTAACCTTCCCTCATCTCGGGCTCGGACCATAGAGATTTGAATTGTCGCATGTAATCGCCACTTTCGACCGCTCATCGTACGGCACTCGAGTACAATTTGGGGAGTGGTTTTACAAGGATTTTTGCCGTTCCACCCCTTAATACGGATTTTTTTTTCCCTTTCTTTCTGCTCTCTTCCTGCTCTACAATACAGTGTTCCCTTGTTGCCTTTTTTTTCCTCTTGCCTTGAGAGAAAAAGGTTCCTTGTTCTCGGGTACCGGGGGTTTGGCTGGTCCGAGCGAGAGAGTGTGGTGACTTTGGCAGACAATAACGGCCGTTGGGGGGCAGAGGCACGGAGGCTATTGAACTGACGCATGCTTGTAACCGGGCTGTCGTTCTCCCTTCTCCCCTCCCCCGTCAAGTACCGTACGATAGGATCCGTATTGCTGACTACTCAAATAATTGCAACTTTTAACTTCTTACCTTATTCCCCATTTCCTTCTTTCGCCCCGTCTCTCTGCCTTTTCCTCTCCCTTCTCTTACCTCCTTTCCACCTCCCTCCCTCCCCTCCCCGCCCCTTCCTCTTGCCAACACAACCCCTCCTACAGCCATTGCTATCTTCACGGGTCCACTGATCGAGTTTCTGTGTTGTGTTGTCGGTCGGGTTGGTGAGCGCTTTCTTGGGTAACGCGTAACTTAGTAGCTGCGTACCGTAGCTACGACAACCACAAGCCTCCTCCTCCCCCCAATTCACACCCCTTAACTCAACATCTCCTAGAGAAATCGTCCGGGTGTTTGGTCCCCCAATACGAGTCGCTCCTTATCAACCCTAACTTGTATTCACTTGTTGCCCAATTCCTTCTTTCTCTTCGTTCTTCAATTCTAGAGAGAAATGCCTCGCAGACCATTTTCTTCTGCGTCGCCGACGGTACCAATACCAGTGAACGACGTTCCTCGAACCCGGTCCTCCCCATCCTCCCGCAGCGCTGCTGCTAAGGTTGCTCAATTTTTTTCATCATCACCCAAAGCGGCGAGCTCTCCTCCCGGGTACCTTACCGCATCAGCTTCCCTACTGGCTGCCCAGGAACAGAGCAACGCTCGTGCATTCCCTCCATCTGCTTCCCTGCCAACCATCTCTCTTTCAACGGCTACAGCAGATAAAACTTCTGATACACCCATGATGCTTTTTTCTCCCCCCTCGCCTGAGGCTGCGAGGAAATTGGCTAGACAGCATGCCGAGTTTGGTCCTCTTGGGCATGCCAGTCATCAATACGTCTCTCAGCATCCAAAGGGGGCGGAGATCGAGATTCCCATTGAAGACGAGCCTCCATACTACTATCTACTTACTACCTACATTTCGTATTTGGTTCTCATTATTTTTGGGCACGTGAGGGATTTCTTCGGAAAGAGGTTCAAGGTTGAGACTTACAAACATTTGAAAGCTCAAAATGTAAGTCGTCGTCATCGCTCCGGGGCGCAGCCGGCATAGCTCAGGAACAACCGCTAATAGCAATTACCGTTTAGGGATATGCACCGCTTAACGATGATTTTGACAACTTTTACGTCCGTAGATTGAAGATGAGAATTAACGATTGTTTTGCTCGCCCCATCACTGGCGTTCCGGGCCGTTTTATCAACCTCCTTGACAGGACGTCGGATGACTTTAATCAAACCTTTAAATTTAGTGGTACCTCGACTGAAACACTGAATATGAGCTCATACAACTATCTCGGTTTTGCCCAATCGGAAGGGCCTTGTGCCGACGCCGTTGAGGATACCACTCGTAGATATGGGCTGTCTTCTGCAAGCTCTCGTATGGATGCAGGAACCTTGGAACTTCATACCGACGTCGAGAACTTGGTAGCAAACTTTGTTGGGAAACCCGCTGCTATGGTTTTCTCTATGGGCTATGGTACGAACGCTGCTGCATTTTCTACCTTGGTTGGCAAAGGCTGTTTGGTAATTTCGGATGAGCTGAACCACGCCTCAATTCGCTTCGGTGTTCGTATCTCTGGTGCCGTCATCGGAATGTTTAGGCACAACGATATGAGAGATTTGGAACGTCTTCTCAGGGAACAGATTTCTCAAGGTCAGCCTCGTACTCACCGCCCATGGAAGAAGATTCTTGTCGTTGTCGAGGGATTGTATTCCATGGAGGGAACCATGTGCAATCTTCCGGCCTTGATCGGACTTAGAAAGCGATACAAGTTTAACCTGTTTGTTGATGAGGCTCATTCAATTGGTGCATTGGGGCCTAATGGACGCGGTGTTTGCGATTACTTTGGTGTGGATACGGCAGATGTTGACATTCTTATGGGAACGCTTACGAAGTCCTTTGGGGCGAACGGTGGTTACATTGCAGCCGAGAAGCACATTATTGATAAGCTACGCTACTCTCATGCTGGCAGCATCTTTGGCGAAGCCCCTGCACCTCCCGTTGTTACCCAAATTTCGACAGCTCTGCGCCTAATTGCCGGTGAAGTTGTGATCGGACAGGGCGAAGAGCGTCTCCGGCGCCTTGCATTCAACTCTCGCTACCTTAGAATAGGGCTGAAGAGACTCGGGTTTATCGTTTACGGTCAAGATGACTCACCTATTATCCCTCTCCTGTTGTATAACCCCGCCAAGATGCCAGCCTTCTCTCACGAGATGCTTCGGCGCAAGATCGCTGTCGTCGTTGTTGGGTATCCGGCCACTCCTCTTGTTAGCTCGAGAGCCAGGTTTTGCGTATCCGCGGCCCACACCAAAGATGACTTGGATAGGCTCCTCGCTGCATGCGATGAGATTGGGGATATCCTGCAGCTCAAGTTTTCCAGTGGCCTCGCTGGCGGTGCCATTCCTTTGGCGCCCGGTGTGACGCGGGAAATGGAAAAGGAGCGGAAGCAATGTGGTACCTTGGTCACAGTACCTCCAAGATGGCCATTGGAAGAAGTCTTGAAGAGAGGTGTCAACGACGTCCAGGCTCCTCTTAGATAATCGTCAAGTCATGCTCAATGAGTTTCGGTTTTCTTTACATAGCGAGTTCACGGTCACGTTTCTGTCTTTTCCCTTAGGATTAATGTATAGATCCCCTACCTCTCCCTCTGCTAGCAAGGGTATTAAGGATATAAGTTGTGAATACGTTTTTCTTCTTCTTTTCTTCTTTATCTGGGAGTTGGCTTTTTCCTTTTCTCTCTCTTGAACCAATAGCTTCTTCAGTCGATAATTCATATCCCCCTAGCCCCTAATGGTTTCTATATGAGGAGTTTTTTCTTCTTCCCTTGCTTTTTGCAGATTCGATCACTTTTTTTTTTATAGTTCTCTCCCTCGGGGAGAAATGGTGTGCGACAGTTTCTAGGGCTGGCCATAACGGTCGGAAGAAAAAGAACTCATAATGTTTAAAAAGAGGTGGGAGCTTTAACCACCGGGAATTGGGAGGTTGTTTCGTGTCATTATGTAGATGGACTGGGCTTCTCGAGCGGGTGTCTTCTCTCTTTTTCTTTCATCACTCTTCTAGGAATTCGGGGGATAATTCGAGGGGAATATTCCTACCTTTCTTTTCCCCTAATGTGTTTTCCACTGTCGCCTTCTGGCATGGTTCCCGGGGGGGTACTCGAGTACCATACTAATTCCCTCATGTCGATGATGTCGGCTCAGAGGCCCGAGAACGTCGAAGAAAGGTGTGGTGGATGGAGGGATGGATTGGATGGAAGCGGGGTGAGGGATGATCGATGGGGTTTGCATGTAATGGTGTCCTGGTTGGTCTTAATGTGCTGTACTTCTTTTGGAAGTAACAGAATGTCATAGCGGGGTGGGCTACAAATTAATGTCGTGTGAATGTTACTGTTTTCGTGCTTGTACAGTACGAGTACTTTTTTCTCTCCTTTCTTTTTCCTTCGCTGTCTAGATCTAGATGATTCACTGAGAGGGAGGTATGGTGGTCGGCACTGTACGAGTACTCGTACGTGTGGATCGATATGGCGACCGTGAATGCATGTGATTGATGCATGTTGTCTCGGTGCGAGCTGGCTGGCTGTTCGTCGTATGGTACATGATGTTCTCTGTGAGATGACTGCAGTCCAGATCTATAACATGCTATCTTCAACCGTATTAAACCATATGCTTCTCATACGGTATGGTGCTGAACCGGTACTGGCTCCTCCCATCCCATCCTTCCATTCATTTCCTTGCAACCAAGCCCTTCTAGAATGCGCGCCGAAACCTTTTTCTCCCTCCCTCCTCTCCCTCCATAACCAATCAAACATGCGTTCCTGAGAGCACTACCGTAGCACAATCTGTTGCGCTGGCGACCCCATCTCGTACTTGTCTACCCACTCGTCAGTGCAACAGCATAAGCTGCATTTGTTTCCAAACACTGTATCATACGAGCACCAGTCCTGCACTGTGCAACCACCGACCCAGCGACGGCAGTGAAGCGAAAAAGCACAGCCCCGGACACGAATTTCGAAAGTGTTGGAGGGAGGTTTTCTCTTTTTTGGTAGCCTTGTGTTTGGGGCTTCCGGTGGCGTCGAGGGTGGTTGTGTCACGTTATGAAGGGCAGAATGTGCACCTGGAGTTGCCCTAGGAGTTGTCCTGCCAGGCTGCGAATTTGTGGGAGAGGGTGATGGACGGATGGAGGGATGGATTGGAGAACAAGGTTTGCACTTGTTCGATGGAGGTGAGTGCTTTGGTCCATGGTAAGTGTTCTCAGGGAAACGGAAGGAGGGAGGGGGGAGGGGGAGGGGGGTATGAGTATTCTTTCGTTTCTTTTGTCCACTCGCAATCGCGCATCCAGCTCTTAGAGCGTCTCTTGCGTGGTACAATTGCGGGTACGTATGTGCTACCGCAAAATCTCATGGTATCCACCATTTCCGTCAGCCCTGCGATCTCCAGGTTCAAGACGGGAGCTCCTGAGCATTGGCGTTTTCCTGACACAGTGTATGATCAGTAGCCCTCAGGGCCTGTTTGATCTCATTAACCAGTGCCGTATTCGCAATTCTGTTAACTCGCCAAACTAAGCCTATCCTGGACTGAGGGGCTGATTTCCACTGGTGGCAGTGGATCTCAAGAGGGTTTACGGTAATACTGAGTAGAACTAATACAGGACTAGTACCGAACTAGTACTTTTCAACTTCACTACCGTAATGCTTTACCTACTGCAAGGACTGTACCGTATGGTACAGTACTTGTCATCAAACCGCCTACCATAGGTATTATATCATCTGGTAGGTACTACCGTATAGACGAGTCCTGTGAAGAAACATGTCGGAGCCTAATTGGGCGTGTTATGAGGTCAAGTTCGGTTCGCAACTCCCATTCTTTCTTTCCGGTCGTATGAGATGGGAGGAAGGAAGGTAGGCCCGCCGGCCGATCTAGAGGTGTGTGGTTGTGGAATTCGATGGGTAGTGTGAGTCAAGCTTAACTTGGGAGGGTATGGCCATTCATCTTAGGATGGATGGATGGATGGGGAGTTGCTTAATTGTGGATTGGTTTATGATTGTTTTTTATTTTGAGTGAGCTTTCTTGATCTTGTCCCGTGAAGTCCCTGAGTTGGGAGGAGGTCTGCAACTATGGAAAGTCTTTACCTTTCATCCCACAAGGTTCACTTTCCTCCTCCAAGGCTTTGGATTACGGTAAGTTCGCTTCGTGATCTCTTTCCTTCCCTTTCACTTCTATTTTTGAATAGATATGCTAGGATGGGGTAGGCTACCATCCCGTACCCGGAAGTCGATACCTTTCACGGATATTTAGACGAACAAACCAAGGATCCTGTTTTTTTTTCTTTTTTTCTTTCCTATTGAGGCGGCTGTGTCAATTGATTACGCCGCCGCCGGAGTCCGGGGGAAGTGTGGGGTTTGTCTTGAAGTTTTACATTATTTGGGGCTGTCAAAATGGCCTCCTCCACTGCGGCGATGGACATCCCAACGCCTGGCCGTGAGCTGAAAATGCGGGGGGTGCCGCTATCTGACTCGAGAGGGAGAAGCCGTGTCTACCTAGCGGCGATGGTGCGCGATCATGAAGGCCCCGATGCGGCAGTGGACTCGGTGATTATGGGCTCTCATGGTAATTCATCATCGCCGTTCTATGCTAGGCACGATCGTGAAGTTTTTTGGTGGAGTGAGCTAAACCGGGATGGAAGAGGTATGGCAGAATAGGGGGGGACGAGAATAATAATGATGACAATAATAGTAATAACTTTTATGATAGGTTCCTTTTTTATTATTATTACTTGGAGGGGGAAGATGGTGGGATGATTATATCAAGGCAAGCAGAACGGGCCCCTAAACGAGCTCTTCTTTACTTAGGCAACCATTGCAATACTAGTGGATATCACGATATCGGTATGGTGGTTGCACGGCATATAATCAAATATCACCCACCACCACCGCCACCACCACCACTTCGAGAATTACCGTATGAGTGGAAGCGTTTCTACGTGTGTGTGCCTCCAGGAACGGGCACAAACATAGGTGTGGAGAGAATGCCAGCTACCGGTACTGTAGCTAGGCTGGAGAATCCAACTGGTTTATACCTCTCCTAGCCCAAACAACACCCGTGAAACACCTTTTTCCTTTTCCTTACCCTATCGGTGGTTTGCCTACCATGCTCGATGCTGGAGGCCTCCTCACGGCCAGTAATAGGCACTGGGTATTAGAGTCGTGTGGATGAATGTGTGTGGGTAGGTTTGGCCTTTGGGGGTGAGGGTGTGTGGGAGGCATTGCTGGGCTTAACACCATACAACTACCGGTACTGTATTGTATCGCAGTTAGACTACGGTACTGGCATCCTCCTCCGCTAAGTGAAAATGCAGTATAAACTGCTGGCATCTTGCTCCTCCAGTTCCTTCTCTCCTTCTCCTCCTTCTTCACCTTCCCCATTTCCGCCTTGCATTCCTTCCCTCCCCTCCCATTCCTCTCAAACTATCGGTTCTCTGACCACTCAAGAGGGAGAATCCCCCAGATCAGCATTCGTTCGCCTTCTCCCACACCATTCCTCCTCTAGCGAGGATAGCTTCGCAGATCTCCCATTCTTATCGATAGAGATCAGGCGCCCGATTGCCCCTTCACTATTTATTATTATTATTATCATTATCACCATAATTTCCCCCAGCCTTATTCTCACTTAAGACTACAGAAATGTCATTCCCCCGTCCCCATACGTCACATGGCGGGTCCGGGCAATTCCGGGACGGCCCCGACCCAAAACTCCAATTCGAGCTCCCTCCATTCGACCCAGATAGCGAATTCCACCACCATGCTTCCGGTCCCCGTGGGGACCTCAACGGTGGATCACGAGGGCGGGACTTCCGCCCTCAGATCCACCAGGACAACCCACCTCGCCACAACTCCATACCAAACTCCTCAGTGCAGCGACGGGCCTCTGTCGGAAGGGGTGTGTACCCGGAAGCCTTTCAGGGCATGCCGGGAGCCTTCCCTGGGGGCGGCATCGGCAGTGGTGGTGGAGATGGTCGCGGGAGACCGGTAGTCATTCAGCATGGGCAACTGGTAGAGAGGCGTTATGTTAGCTTCCAGAAGAAGCCTAGCAAGGGTTTCTGGGATAAGGGAGTGACAGTGTGTGATCACGTTACTATCGAGATCAGTCCTGAGGATGCGGAAAGGCGGATCCGAAGACATGATGAGCCCGGGAAGGGACTATCGGCCACTTACAGTGGTCTAGCGTCCTATCAACAGAAACACATTGGAATACAAAGGGAGAGGCTGAACGAGGCAGAGAGGGACCCAGGATGGCATTGGGTCACCTCCGCCGTCGGTAAAGAAAAGCCGGAAAAGCCCAATGCTATAAAGACATTCTGGGCAATATACTCGCGTGTACCAAAAGGTCGGAAGGGCTCCCGCCACCATCGACACAGTATCGGCGGCCCACAGCCCCAAATGCCGCGCGGAGAACTGAGAGGACGCCCCGGCTCCCAACAACTCCAACGCCAAGCCCCCGACTCATTCAAAGTCCAACCGGTGCATATTCCACCACCACCCCTCCCCAGTGACTTCCCAGGCACAGACTTACCCTCCCCGCCAGGAGCATTCCCGCAACATCCATATGGACAAGAGGAGCCCTTTGGGCCGGGGAATTTTCCAGCACCTGAGCCTTCGAGAGTAACTCCCCGACCTAATCCGAATTTTGATTACAATGATGGACCCAGAATTAGAGAGGTTGAGCCTCCGATACCTGGCGCGTTCCCGCAGTATCAGGACCACCACCATCAGCAGCAGCAACAGCAGGGCAGGGAGCCCTTCCCGAGACCGGCCATAAGGAGCCACCTGCCGCAGGGGACGTTTGGCGCAACAGATTCTTATCCGAACGCTCCTGGTAATCGGGCTTCCATGCCCACTATGCCTGGGGGTATGGGAGGTGGTATGGGAGGTGGTATGGAAGGTGGTATGGGAGGTGGCATGGGTGGCATGTCTAACGGAATGCCAGGCGGGATGCCAGGTGGGATGCCAGGCGGGATGCCAGGTGGGATGCCAGGAGGGATGCCAGGAGGGATGCCAGGAGGGATGCCAGGAGGGATGCCAGGAGGGATGCCAGGAGGGATGCCGGGCGGGATGCCGGGCGGGATGCCAGGAGGGATGCCAGGTGGGATGCCAGGAGGGATGTCGGGTGGAATGCAGGGTGGGATGCAGGGTGGGATGCCGGGCGGGATGCCGGGTGGGACGCCAGGAGGTGTGCCCGGCGGTATGCCCGGCAGTATGCCCAATGGTCTCCGCAGCGACTACGCCCCACGTGATGCAGACTTCCGCGACCCCCGAGACCCCCAAGACTACGACTCCCGCCAACCCTCCGGACAAATGCCCCGCTACGACCCAGCCATGAACCCCCACCACTCAAACTCACACCACCAAGGACCCTCCACCTCCCAACCCCGCCGTCGCAACACGAGTCTCACCCGTTCCCCTGACCACCTCTACAACGAACATGAATCCTTCCCCACTTATCGAGAATCCCGCCACCCAGACTCTCACCGCCGCCCAACAACCAGCAACGGCCCCCGCCCCGTCCGCGCCGCTACAAACCCAGGCCGTGCGACAACGGACTTTGCAGACTGGGATCCCGACAAAATGCACCGCACAGACAGGTGGGTTGGTTCAATCAGCGACAGCAGCGGCATAGGCTCCCCAGCCGGCAGCCCAGACAGCTTTTCAGGTGTCAATGGCGACTACGTCCTCAACCCACCACCTCTTGCCCGCCCCCGTAGCCCATCAGTCCACGACGACCGCGAGCGCCGCGGCCGGGAATACCACTCTTCAAACCATCGCCCGCTTCCCCGTAGCCGAAGCGTGAGAGAACCCCATCGATATAATACTTACGATCCGGATGGTGAACAACCCCTGGCAATAGAATACGATTACGCTATCGCAGCCCAAAGTGGTGCTGGGAGAGGGCCAAGATACAGGACCGTGTACCATGACCAGGACAATCGCCGGTTTAGAAGAAGTATGAGTCGGAGACGGAGTTCCTACTTTGATCCTAGGGATAGGGACGAGTATGAGTATGACTATGAGAGCGCAGACGATATTGACAATGGGATGAGGGATCTTAGGATTAGTAGCGGGCGGGAAGGGCCCGGAAGGCAGACGAAGTATACGGCGTATAGGGGGGGGTTGGTTGCGTGGGGGCGGGGGTGATTGCCTAGCCTATGATAACGAGTCGTTTCATTTCTTTTGGCCGTTTATTTTGTCTTGTTTGGCCAGGACTCTTTTCTTTCCTGTTCCATACTCTTTCTACCAATTCTAGTCTTGCCCTCTTCTTCCTCCTCTTGTCTTGAAACGTATCTATCTATCTTTCTTCTCTTTTATTATTCCTTCCTTCCTTCCCTTCCTCAATCCGTGTACACAATATTTTCATCCAGTATATATACGATCTGTACTTTTCTATTAAATCATAGGCATGCCGTACACAGCAGGAAATGAGAGCAAAAAAATAAAAATAAAAATAAAAGTACTTTTCCTCCTCACAAGTGAGCTCTTTATTTCAATTGGACATTACCAGTATCCTCCATCATTGGCCCGTCGCACGGCAGGCCGTGTCTTCCACCACACCACCCGCACGAGGGATTAGCGATTGGCCGAGCATGGCCGCGATAGCAGATAAACTTGAATGCCAATTATACTGGTACAACGATTTCAAAGGGGAGATGAGAGGAAAGAAGAAAGAAGAAAAAATCCACTATACTCGAGCACATTAACAAACCACTGACAAAAAGGAAGGTCATCATCCACATCCCCACCATCGCATCCATTTCATCCCGAGAAATTAACCGTACCTCGTAATAGGGTAGGTAACCGACTGCGCGGCCAGCAGACCGGCCGGCCAGAGTGAAGGTGAGTGAGCTAGATACTGTTATGGTCGAAAAAATGAAAAAATGAAAATGAAAATGAAAATGAAAATGAAAATGAAAATGAAAATGAAAATGAAAATGAAAATGAAAATGAAAATGAAAATGATAATAATAATAGATGGTATGATAACTTAAGTGCGTAATATAATATAATATTATAGTACCGGTGGTCGTATCCGAAGTGAAAGTGGTCGTTGGGTTTATTCATTGGGAGGGTGGGTATTTGCTACCAAGTTACTGCTGTGCTCATGACACCGTATTTGCCGGTCGATACTGTATACTGTATACGAAAGAAAGTTAGGTAAGTTATCATAATCACAACAAAACTAAACTCCGAATTATGGTATGATAAATTACCGCCAAGTTGGGGATGAGCTGTGCTCGGTTCCCTTCTCTCTTTTTTCCCCTTACTTCCCCTCCTATCATTTCCAAGAGCAACTTGAGCTCACAAGTTAATAGATTCCTTTAAGCCGGGTGGTGTCGTTATCCTTCTCGCATAGCAAGTGGACGTTGTTTAATTTGGAGTGAGGGCTCGGCTGTAGTTGCGCTCGGAGGCTTAACTTGGGGGATGATCTGGATTTTCTGTCTTTTTGAGTGCTGGGGCTGTACGGTACTGTGCTCGTGGAGGATAGGCGGGCGGTCACTGGTCGGCGAGTGATACACCGTGATGTGATTGGCTATAACGCCGTCACCACAACCACTAAAATCGAATGCGAAAAAAATAATATTGTTTGTTTTTTAAAAAATAAAAAATAAAAATAGTACAGATTAAAACACGACACGCCTTCACCCTCCATCCCATCAACCCGCAATTCCCCCAATTCGCCACACCTTTACCCACGCCCTCCAGCCCACTTGCAAATCCAACCGTGCCAGGATTTCAAGATATGCCATTCGGCTTCGCTGTCGCTGTCGCAGCTGCAGCGGCTACGTTCCGGTTCTTGAGATGTAGGCCTATGGGGTCGTCGAAACGAGAGACACGCTTTGGGGGGATGACGACGTCGTCGAATCTGCGCGTGGTTTGGGGTTTTGGCGGAAGGGAGGCGGTGGTGGGAGGGAGAGGGAGGGGGGATGTGGTTCTGTGGCTGGGGACGTAGCGGTCGTAGTCTCGTGGGAGATTGTGGGTAAGGTCTCTCTCTCTTTCGCGGTCCCTGTCGCGGTCCCAGTCTCGGTCTCGGTCTCGGTCTCTGCCTCGGTCCCGGTCCCGGTCCCTTTCTCTGTCTCTATCTCTGTCTCTGTCACGATCCCGTTCCCTGTCTCGCTCACGGTCTCTCTCCCTTTCCCTTTCCCTATCGCGGTCTCGTTCCCTCTCCCTCTCCTTATCTCGTTCCCTCTCCCTCTCCCTCTCCCTCTCCCTCTCCCTCTCCCTCTCCCTCTCCCTCTCCCTCTCCTTCTCCTTCTCCCTCTCCCTCTCCCTCTCCCTCTCCCTATCTTTCTCACGTTCCCTGTCCCTGTCCCTGTCCCTATCTCTGTCCCTGTCCCTATCTCTATCTCTCTCGCGCTCTTTCTCACGCTCTCTCTCCACAGGCACGGTCACAGCATCGCCCATGTCCGCATCTCCATCCTTATCTCTCCCCCCTTTCCTATTTCCCTCCTCATCATCATCCCTCGGCAAAAGCCCCTGCTCCTCCATAATCCCCCTCAGCATCCCCTCAATCTCCGCCCTCCTAGCCGCAAGTAGCTCTTCCACCGCCTTCTCTACATTGGAATATGTATCCCCCCGTAAAACTGTAGCTTCGATCAATTCCGCTGCCTTGCCCTTATCCCTCGCAAGCAAACTTGGGTCTCGCTCGATCTCTGCACCGGCGATTTTCTCGAGGGCAGCTATGAAGTGGAGCTTTGTGTCCTTCAGGGTACGGTTGCGTTAGCGAAGCTCGAGGGGGAGGGGAGGCGGAAGGAGGAATACGCTATCGGTAAAAGATTGATATATATCCTTTCGTAGAGAGTCGAAGTGGCCGCGCTTTTTGTAGGTTGTTTTGAGAAGATCAATTGTGGATTTTGCTTCTTCGGAGAGGATTGGCGCGGGGGGTAGGGATGGGTGCGGTGGTGGGAGGGTGGAGGTTGGGCGGTGGTGGTGATGGTGGTCGCGGTGTCCATTTGTTAGGGGGGAGTTGGAAGGGCGGTAGGAGTCTGACATTGGGTGTTGTGTTCACCGAGGGAGAGGTGAGGCGGCGAGGAAGGCAGGAGCTCTGCAGGGCCCGGGGACCCGACAGGTGGAACCGAGATCTGGCTTGGATGATGACTAAGATATAATATCTTAGATCGATCTTTGCATGAGACGTCACTCGGCTTGTCGACTTTGGGAGACAGGGCGGTGGGCGAGTTTCCCTTGAAGATCGTGCCGGATTTATAGTGAAGTTCTCAGACCACTTTAGACCTTGCAATTCTATTGAGCATCTGGACTATATACTCGAGTATGATAGAACACTTAACATTCCTAGTATCGTCTTTGAGGGCTGACTCCCTAGCTCTAGGTTGCGGATATTGACTGCCTACTCCTCCTCAATTTAGCATATCACCGTGCCTATTTCCCTATACCTGAAAATATATTTTGGTATACTATGGTAGGCTTCTCAGGCCTTCCAAATCCTGCAGCTATCATCAACACAACCTCTTCCGACCGTTTTCTAAACAGGGCCCAGGACTCAATAAGCCGCACTAGAGAAACGTCCGGCGGCGGCTTGGCATTCCCACAACCAAGCCCGTGGGAAATATTTTCCCCCCATTCCCCCCCTTCCCCCCAACCGTCAATTGAGCCCCAACGGCTCCGCTCCCCCCCCCCCACACCCCCGTTCATTCGTCCGTCTGAACCAGGTTTTACAGGCGGAGAATACCCTCCTTATGAATGGATTACACTCCGTCTCAATCTCCGCCAGCAAGAGATTCCGAGTATGTCCCCCGGGCACCCGCGGGAGGGTGCTATCCCTACGGCTCGCCCACAGTGCCCAGTCTGCCACGCACTCGACTCCAGCTCCACTCCCATCTCTATCGGTGGCCTCGAAGGGGTCCAAGGGGAACATCCCTGATGATTCGAGTGCGTTTTCAGCACTGGACACCAGCATTACTGGACTTACGCCGATTACCATTTACCGGCGCGACACACCCGTTAGAAAGCTCCTACAGGCGATAGAGAATAGGTCTGACCCGGCGATATGGCATCACTTCATACAGGTGTGTATTCAAGGTCTCACGCATCAATTGTCCGCCGGGGAGTTCTCTTCAGTATTACTTTCTCTACGACCAAGACGATACCTATCCTTACGACCGCGGCATTACATAGACGAGTACGGCCGTGGACAAATTCACAAAGTAAGTTATAGTTTTAAAGAGTTCCGGTCGAGGTTGAGCATTGTTACCCAGGCGATGCAGCGGCACGGATATCGGTTGGGCATCGTTGAGTACTGCCATTTGCTGGATTGTGCGAGGGCCGGCAGTGACATGAGTATGGCGGATGATCTCTGGCGCCAGATTGTCGCTCGGGAAGATCTGAGGCCGGATACGTGGACTTACAACTGCTATATCGCCGCAAAAATCGGGACCATAGCTACCGAACGGGGCGTCCGCATGTCCCAGTGGACGATGCAGAGTCGGTGGACTGTAACCGCGAAGCGTATGCGAGTGTTTGCATCACATATGTACGCTCAAATGACCCGGGAGGCTGTGCATCCCAATAGTATGACCTTCGATCTTCTAACCATGGCTATGTCCCGCGCGGGGGATATTGGGAGTATAAAGGAGTTACTGATGAGTGTGTGGGGCGTGAACGTCAATGGTCTGGCGAAATCCGATAACAATCTGGGCTCTGAGCCACCTATCGTCCCCCCTGACTCGGTCATATATCCTACGCAGCACACGCTGGCCACGTTCTCAACGTGCTTCGGTGCGAACAACCAAATCGAGACAGCAATCAGAGTCGTTGACCACGTCTCTCGCAGATACAAAGTCCCGATATCACTGCCTGCCTGGATCAACCTGCTGAACTGGACGTACGCTCTCACTCGCCCGCCCGCCCGGGTCATGCCAGCTCAATCCGTGCTGGAAATCTGGGAAATCATGAGGGCGCCGCCATACAACGTTGGACCGACGATAGAAATGTACGACTACCTCATCCGGTCTCTCATTTCGCGGCAGTACGTCTCCCCCGCAGAAGACAAGATAAAAGAGGCAGTTGAGATGTATATCGACCTACTTAAGCGCTCCGTAGACCTCGAAAAGAAGTACGACACGGTTCTCGGAGAAACGGACCTCGACACAGCGGTCCGGCAGACTGAGGTGTTGAAGGATATCGCCGTTGTCAAGAGAGAATTACACCGCTTCCGGTCCATGATGCGGCGGTGGGTGGAGTTGTTGATTCTAGGCAAGGGCATGAACACGGAGTACACGCGCAGGAAGGTGCCGGAGGTTGTGGCGGCGTGGGCGCACTTCTTAGGCGGGAAGGCAATTTACACTATTGACTCGGGATATATTGTGCTGGAGCTTGGGCAGGGGAGGGAATGGACTCCTCTGCCGATTCGGCGGAGGAAGAGGCCGTGGACGCCGTTGGGGACTGGGGCTAAGGAAGTGGATTATTTAGATTAGATAGGTTGGGCTGTATTTGGCGGCGTTGCAGGGGGGGCAAGCGGGGGGGGGGGGTGTTTGACTGTAAATATTTTAGATGTTTAAAAGCGGCGGGGGGAATACCTAGACTTCCTTTTTTATTTTATTCATTGGGGCTCAACTGTATCATACAGTTTTTTTTGTTTTTTGTTTGCAGGTAAGGAATTTGGATAATAACTTGAGCTCGTCACTTGGGATTTTTGGCGACGAGTGAGTCTAGAGGCACCATCTACCTTCAAGGCCAACACCAACCCAAGCACTGGCCCAGGGTATCAAAACTGTACTAGTACTCTGACCAATGTTCCTTCTTCTCTCTCCATCCCTAACCTAAGTCCAGCTATACCCAAAATACCAACTATACCCCCCAACAAGCAAACAGCTGCCCAAGACCGGCAGCAAACTCATCTCAACAGCAGCCCAAATCCATAAAGTCGCGACCTGCGGTGCCCTTTTCATAACGGCATAATACCCCGTGCGATTAACTGCTCTGACAAGCCAACATCCTGCAAGTACACTTATAACGAACAACAGAGCCTGCGCAGAAAGCCAATTCCTCCTTGAATGGAAAACGTAGTTTATGGTAAATATCGCTAATTCGGGTTAGCCACGACAAAGATGTATGTTCGACTCCGCCTTAGCGGAGCTGGTAGGGGGGGGGGGCATCGTACATGGCGAAGATTTAATAACCTTCCAAATAATCCCTCTCAGGTCCACTTCTTGACGGTATTGGAGGTACACGAGGTAGTCGAAGGCGCCCAGTAACATGCAGAAGGGAACAGTGAGGCAGAGTGCTTGCATTCCGGGGCCGAAGATTTCTTCTTCTTCAGTTGGGGTGGAGGAGGGGATTGGGGCACCGGAGGGGTCGCGTGGACGGTGGGTGTCTATTAGGTCTATTAGGGTTTTTCCGGATGGGGCGTTGCGGTTTGGGGTTTTTAGGGGGATCTCGGTGTAGGTTATTGGTGGGGTGCGAGTACGAGTTGGGGTTCTTTTTGTTCGAGCCATTGGGTAGGGGTTTTCTTTTGCGATGATGATGGTGATGGTGGTGGTGGTGACGAGTTCCAGAGATGGCACATATATACCATCCTCCAGGGGGTTGGTTGGGTTGAGGCTCAAGTTGTCGCTTCCACTTGTGGGGAAGCTTCCCCTGGCCCTCCTATACCGTAAAAACTCAAATAGAAGAAACATGTGCTAGGACGTTGGAATTTCCCTTCTCAGCTACGCGAGGGGAAAACACTGCAAACTCAGCCCTCAGTTGAGACAAAATAAAAGGAATATACACCGCGCCTTACTAGGAGAGGCAACTACAACGTCCTAGCACATGTTTCTTCTATTCGAGTTCTTACGGTATTTGGCAACTTCAAAGCTTCACTTTCGCAGAACTTTAACGACCGTACCGTGGAATTTGCTATAATAAACGAATTCCAGTTCACACTTAACTCCCCCAACAACACATTTGATAACCTCCCCCAAGGGCCTAGTCCCTTCCAATCATAGCCCTCAAAAAATGATCGTCGTCCTCGCCCTCTCCCTTATCCCCCTGCTGATTTCCGCTCTATGGTACCTCCCCTCCTCTTTCCTCATTTCCACGGACTGACAACAATGCCCAGGGTCTATACAACTTCAAGCCCAACTCCCCCGCCCTCCCTCAAAAACACCACAATTCACCTCCTCATAGCACATCCGGACGACGAGGCGATGTTCTTCGCACCAACCCTTCTAGCCCTGACCTCCCCCGCTCTAAACAATACCGTCAGCGTCCTCTGCCTCTCAAACGGCAACGCCGAGAACCTCGGCCCAATTCGGGAAAAAGAATTAGTAGCCAGCTGCGAGATATTAGGCGTGGACAGAACACGGGTCCACTCGTTTGATCATCCGTACTCACTGCTCTTCCCACGTCCACCTCCACGCAAAAAGCTAACAACGAGGGTGAGAGCAGTGAACTACAAGATAGCATGACAAAAACCTGGCCCCCCGCCAAGATCTCAGAGATACTCTCGCAGCACAGCCCCTCTGTAATCATAACTTTCGACGAGTCCGGCGTTTCCTCACACCCGAATCACATCTCGCTGCTGCGCGGAGCCGAGGAATATGTTTCTACAAGGGAGTCTGGGGCCAAGCTGTTTACGTTGACCAGCGTGCCGATTTGGAGGAAGTATGCTTTCTTTCTGGATGCGGTCGCGGTGCAGTGGTTGGCGGGGGAAGAGGGAAAGGGGATGCAGAGAGTGGTGTTTGTTAGTTCCTGGGCGGGATATCTTAAGGCGAGGAGCGCCATGGTGCAAGCGCACGTTAGCCAGATGAGGTGGTTTAGGTGGGGTTGGATTGGCCTCAGTCGGTATATGGTCGTTAATGATTTGGTGGAGAGGTGATGTATGCTTCTTCCCCTATATATCTCCTTCCTTGCGGAATTTGCGCCCTTTTTCAATGCCACACTCCTGCACCTTATCCCTCGAATCTCTTCAGGCTGCCCTTACCCAGAGTAGGGCATCCTCGGATTAGGCAATGGAAATTAGAAAGCTGGAACTTTCACATCTCCCACATACTCTTAGAGTGAGTGGAAGGGGAAATTAGGAGAAACCTAACATCATCATATAGAAAATCAAGACTGTAATAATTGAATAATCCTACTTTGGCAAAATGTGAAAGGAATTTTCCATTATAAATATACCAGTTAAACTTGGTTCAAAGTCTCATAATCAGCATCCTAGTATTGTCAGTAAAAGTTAACATTTGTCCTCTGTAGGTTGTAAGACAAGTGCCTTATCATGGTAAATCAAAAAGGCCAAGACACAAAACTATTATTATTATAATACAGACCTAGCAGTGAAACCTTTCCAAGGCGTGAAGGCTACTAGGCTTTTTTGAACCAAGATTCCAATATCCAAATACCCGTTCTGCCAATCTCCATTCTTTCCAAACTTTGGATACGGTATGATAATGGCTTCACTCACAAGTATACAGTATTGGAAAATACCACTCTCTTACATGAGCAAAGTAACGCCAGGTATGTGAGATAAGTTAGAAAAGAAAGTCGGTAGAACAGAAAAACACGGGCAAGATAATAATACTAACTAGTAGGCAAAGAGGCCAAAGCCAAGCGAGACTCTAGATCACTAAGTTAGTCAAGAGAAAAAGATAATACATAATAGTTAAAAAAAAAACTTCATGGATTACATAAGTATGATACCTCTCGGCGTACTGTACTCGGGTACAGTACAAGTACTGCACAGAAAAAAAAAAATGTAGGAGAAATCACGAGTCTCAATGTATTATGATATGATACATTTTACGCATATTACTGGGAATTTTTTCATGTTTGACGTTCCATAACTCATTTACAAATATCCACCTATTACCATACCTCTACTATGTCCTAACACCTAACGCTGTAAAGAATCATCCATTGGCAATTACTATAGAACACCGGGAAAACCCTAGACTGGTAAATATATATATTGATATCATAGCATAGCATTAAAAAAGAAGAAAAAGAATAGTAAAACCATCACTTCCCGTTTCCTGATGCTAGGAATGTAGGAAAAAAAGGAAGGAAGGAAGGAAGGAAGGAAGCACCTATCATCGGAGGTCCTCACCAGCAGGGAAGCATTGTCCGCAGTATCAGTGCTCATGAAGTGAGTTGGTGGGTAAGTAAAGGAATATAGCGTCATGAAATGTCACTCGAGTCTGGATACCAGGTCCCATTGCATCATGGTAATACCGGTATCATAATAATATAGAGTCTAGATCACGAATTTGCTGTAGGATGGCTCCGAGCAGTGAAGCGACGATAAGATGCTTTTTCTTTTTCTCTCCTTTCTCTCCTTTCTTCCTCTTCCTCTTTTTTTTATTTTTTATTTTTAAGAATTATTGTATATATACACACTTCCTCCCGTTCTACATACCAATGCTAAATCTACCACCTCCCCCCCCGTCCCGCCCTTACCATACTTAACCGTACAAGCCACAAGGACAACAAGATCACATGGCACAAAAAAAACGAGACAAAAAACAAGACAGAACAAGACGAAAGCACGATATCCACTTGCATACAATATACTCCACAATAATTACGCCCACCATAAAGAAAACAAACCTACCTCCTCACTGGTGGCAACTGTTTATCCAAATCCGCCGACTCCTTCGATGTTCGATCAGCCAAAAAGCTCACAGGGGCACCAGGATGATGTGTGAACGGGGTAGGCGTTCCCGGAGAGCTGTCCAGCTGGACGTCCCGTGCCTGCTCCTCACGCTGTTCGAGCTCTAATTGGGCTAATCTTTCACTCCGCTCAAGTCTTCCAGCCTGATGGCTGACCCAGGAATTCACACCGCGGAATCTCCGCTCGCTATCGACGGAGGAGCGGACGCTTTTTGCTGCGCTGGGAACTTCCGATGCTGCTGTTGTTGCCCAGGAGAAGCGCGAGACCATGGGAGGCAAGCCGCGCAGTATGGTGCCGGATTTGGGGATTGGTGGTGGGGGGTACATTTTCGCGTATGGCGGTTGTCGGCTATAAGTGGTGGTGGTGTTTCGGGGTTTGATGTTTGAGATTGAGGAGGACTGGGAGGGGCTCGGGAGGGGGTGGTCTGACATGTAGGCCGGCGGTGGGAGGGGTGGTTGCTCCTGTTTCCGGAATGACGGGGAGTCCACATCTGAGGCTCCGTCATAGAAAGTTCCTTTTCCGCAGATTGGGGATGGCGAGGAGACTGGTTGGTTTTTCGGGAGGAGGGAGGTGCGGATTAAGAGGGGTTTGCGGGATTGATGGCGCTCCAGGGAGGTGTCGGACGGTGCTAGTGCTGCCGGTGGCGGTGGAAAGGGCATTTCGGGGGTGGGTTCCATACCCAGTCGTAAGATTTTACTCTGCGGGTATAATAGTGAAGGTTTCTCGTCGTACAGAGTGTCTCCACCGCGAAGTCTGTGTGCGCCGCCGCGTTTCCAGTGCTTGAAGTTGGCTCTCCGGAATACTTTGCCTTTAGTCTTATACAGCCAGAAGGCAGCTGCTGCTACCAATATAAATGCGGCTATAAGTTCCAATTGAGTTAACTATTGTACCATGATGGATTAAAACATGCAGCAGGCATACCAATTGCCCCCCCAGTTATCATCAAATTTTTCGCAACTGGAGAAGGACCCAGTCTAGATGCACCCTCCCTCTCCTGAGGGTCCAGACGGGAAGTGGGCTCACTATGCCGAGCACCACCTCCATGGCCTCCATGGACCTAAGACATATCAGCATCACACCCGATCACTCTTCCATCAAACAAACATTCCCCAAACAAAACCAATTAAAAACCAGGAAACCAATAATAGACCAGGAATTAAACTTAAAGCACAAAACAGGCGGGGTCAACTAACCGATGACTTATGAGAACTGTCCGTTGACTTGACTGAATCCCCATCACTCTCGGAATCTCCGTCCCCATTGCCGCCCTGACTCTTTAATTCGTGATCTAGCCTAACCGGATCACCAAGAACTCCCCTCGGTGGCCCGTGATTATCCTCCCTCTTCTCGTACATCATAGCCATACTCCTATCACCCTCCGCTACCACTGGCGAGTGCTCTACTGGGACAGCCGATACTGGTATGGCGAGTAGCCATTCGGCGACATATGCCAGACGCAACTTTTTGGAAATGGGCATGGCGAACTGAGCAGTCAAGCTGTCGCAATTTTTTTTGCTTCTCCCTTCTTTCTTTTGTTTATTATTTGGATATGCCCTTTTTCTCTCTCTTATTCTCTAACCCTGTTCTGGGTCGTTCGCAAAATGTATGACGGTCCGGCCGTGGGGGGATCTATTATGCTTGGGATTGGATGAGATAAGATGATGAAGCAAGGAAGGATTGAAAAGTATTATATAAAAATGTAGTTTCAAATTGAAGGATCCAAAAGAAGAGAAAGGGAAAGAAATAAAAGAATCCAGTCCTTCCGAGATCTAACCCGTCGAGTGAAAGAAAGAAAAGAAAGGAAAAGAAGAGGACAGATAGGAAGGAGAGAGGAGGAGGAAGTGGTGGTGAGAAGTAGAATGGAAGGAAGGAAAGAAGAAAAAGGGAGGAGGATAAAAACTAGAGAGGTAAAAGTCTCTCTGTAGGAAATAAAAAATAGAGTCAATAAGTTAAGTTAGAACTTAAAGCGCCTGCAGCGCAATATATGTCTGCCTGCCGTTTGCACTACACCCCACTATGCTGTGCTGCAAGCACTGCGCAGTATTGTACACCGCCTTCAAAGTTACAATATTCTATCAGCAACTGATATGCGCATATCCTACGGGTGCGCGCAAAATGGTAACTATCGCAGCACTGACCATCAGGAGAGTTAGTAAGAGCATAACTCACCTTCACAATAGCAGGCTACATACCCTGGCAAGTAAACTCCATACAAAATGCGGGGGGGGGGGGGTGAATGAGTGAGTGACGGACAGGATTCCCGCGACTGTGGTGAAACCGCATTTGTCACGGGGCGGGAAGCTATGAAACGAAGACAGAAGGCTACCGTACCATTACAGTACCATTACAATACCGGTACCATACCATCCACCTCCTGGAGGAGGGAGGAAAACAATTCCCCCTAATGCATGCTTGAGTAAGTGGAAAGTTATAGACGCGCCGAGTATGTACGGTAAGCATGGGTGGTCTAGTCGGCTTTCAACCTTCACCCAACCTCATACCATAGCCATTGTTAGTAATAGCCCTTGAAAACTGTGTTGTCTGTACTCAAAGACGAGTTCCCATCAGAAAGGCAATTAGTGAGAAGTGAGTTTTAGGTTAGCCTGCAAAATAATCCCCGTTTTTTTTCGAAAACATGTCTCCGGTGGGGACTTGGGCAAGAGTGGGAGGGGGGGACCTATTGACCTGAATAAATCGGAATATATTTGGCTGGTTCACCTCAAGTAACAGTTCCATAACCACTCGGCGGCCCTTGCACTGAATGCGCGGTACTGATGGAAACATCCTCCCATCATCCAAACATTTCCCACTGACATGCCCTGTGGGTATGCGCAGTACCGGCAGTCTGAAGCTTTCGGTACGTACTCCGCAGTTCCACCAATAAACCTAACCGCCCACCTCCACTCCTAAAAATGGCACGGAGGAAAGCTCTCTCCATCTCACCGTAGCACCTCACCACATGCTCCCATCATTCCACCACTCACTTACTCACCCACTCACTCACACTCTAAGCGTAATTAACCCAGCCAAGAGGTATCCTTCGTGCCCCAGATATAGCCACCGCGTAATTTCTCACGAGTAGGGAGTAGATCTCTGCAGTCACGTCAGCGATCTCCCCGACGGTAAATACTCGAGTACTCGTACATGGTGGCGCTGTCATCGTCGTCGCTGTCAGAGGCACGGTACTCGAGTGCTATGGGGTAAGGCAAGTGCCCGAGAGTGCTGTACTCGTACTAGAAGGGGGGGTGGTGGGGGATGCTTTTTGCGGAAGCGCGGCAGTAAAGATCGATCTTGATGCGCAATGGCGAGCTCGTAGGGTTGGCCGGCAAGCCAGTGGAGATCTCACGTGTTATCTCGTCCTGCCTGCCTGCTTGTCGTTGGTCTGTGCTGCACGGTACGTACGAGTATACCGGTATAGTACTGCAATATCTGATATGGACATGCGCTAGTCACACAAGTTACTTGGTACTCGAGTTCGGTTCAGTGACATAGTCTATTTGATCGCCAGTCATACAGGAGTACCAGAAATGATGTCTTCTTTTCTTCCAGCTTTTTCCCCCCAACCTATTATCACAAGACAACCGTTTCTGCTGAGCCTATACAACATGTACCGTACTCGTACGATAAGCAGTTCTAACACCTCAATGCCAGATTCAGCTCAAGGTCGAATTCCACAACATCACAGAACCTAAGGTCCACCTTCTCAATAATGCCATCCTAGGCGGCCCAGACACCCTCCTATATTTCAACTAAATTGCTTAAATATTTGAAATACAGGGCTTATGTGTCCTCTTTCCCCCAACCGCTGATACTCGTAGTAGTCGTCATCCAAGCTGCTCTCTGGCCCCTCAGCCCTCTTCCTCCTCCTCCTCTTCTTCTTCTAAGCATTATCTTCTCTCCCACATTCTATTTCTCCAATTCTCCTATACCTGCTCCACAACCTGACGTTCGCCGCCTCCAATTATATCGACATACCTTGCCATGCATTAGCAAGGCCGTGCAAGTACAGTACTCGTACAGTACTCGACTATTTAATAAATTATTATAACAAATCAGTCTAAAAGACTCAAGAGGCAAGCAGGATCTGCACTTTTTCACAAGGCATACAGTACGGTATTGAACCTCACCACCTGACAGCTCCGACCACACCCAAAAACTCAAATACCAGCTGGAAAGTTGGTCATAGCACTGCAAGCTTGCTTTAGCAAGAAGAAGAAGCACTGGCAACCTCATACACATAACTACCGTAAGAGAGAGTGTGCGTGCTTCAATTTCATAAATTCATATATGCTTTCCGAAATGCAGGAAATAACGGTCTATATCTTCCGATTCCGGTCGAGATGCAACAACATTACGAATTCAATCCTATCAGACTGAAGCTCGAGCAGCCAGTCCCTATCACCTTACCAATTGTCCCCCCACCCCCGGTTCCAGACGTATCAGATTGTATTTGGCACTTATTATTATTATACGGCTTCTAGAGTCATTTAGCACCTAATTTATTTATTTATTCATTCTTCTCACTCAAAAAAATAAAAATAAAAATAAATCCAAATCCAAATCCCCAAATCGAAATTTCTCGTTCCTGACGTTGCCCGGGCATAATTTGTGTGGATGGGTGGGTGGGGGGCAACCCGAAATATGAAGATTTTTCGAATATCATAAAAAAACAAAAAAAATCATCTGCAGCCACCCGCACGTCATACAAACTTAGCAGGAGCCTTCGCACGGTTATTCAACCCCATCCGGCTTTTTTATTTTTATTTTATTTTATATTTTATTTTATCATAGCTCGTGAAATATTCAGATTGCGAGAGGTATATTTGAGATCCGAGAGGGAAAAAAAAAGGTCGCAGCTCTTGCAGCTTGTGTGAACTTTTGATGTCCCGAAATAGGTACGATATGTATGATATGATACCTACTATACCTCATCATACGGGCAGCAGGAGACAAAATTCCGGACGCTTCGACAGACTTTCCAAGTTCTTCGCAGCGGACCCCATGATAGAAGATTCCCAAAGGGGTAAATGGTAAAATATGAAATGCAGATACCTGATTCTCGGCTTCTTGAACACATAAATTAACTCCAAAGCAGTCCATTGGGATTGAGGGCTTGACACGAATTACTCTCATGTCCATTTCTTTTTTTTTTCCTTTCGAACTTTGGCACGATACCGTACAGTACCACGCTTGCAAGCTCTATGAACACGGAAAACAAAAATAACACGCGAAATTTGTGTTGCGCTTCGCCAGTATTTCCCATGATTAAGATAGAGATATTTCCCACTTTTTTTTTGACAACATTCCGACCCAACCAAAAATCCACTCCCATGCAAATATAAAGAACCTAAATAACCAAGAACCCCCACCTGAAAGCCCTGTATAATTGATGATGTCCAAGTATAATATGAAATGAAGTAGTAGAAAACTCCTTGTACTTTAAAAGAAATGAAAATGAAAAAATGATCGAAAAAATAGACAAAACGAATGGGCAAATAAAACCAAAAGAGATGAAGCAAGAAGAAAAACAGAGGGATTCATAAGCTTCGTATAACTTGTGTTTCGAGAACCACCCCCCTAAAGCCAGTAAACTGAGAAATAAAATAAACACAAACCAGAGAAGATAGAATATGAATACACCCAATTTGTAATGGAAAATGAGAAAAGAACTCCTAGAAATGGGGGTGAATGGGGAAAAAAGGAAAAACCCATGACGGGAGCTGGGGTTTAAGGAATAGCGGAATGCCTCTTGAACCAATATCCAAAAGGTGTCGGGAAAATATAAACACCGTAAGAGTAGGAGAACGAGTAGGAAGGAGGGAGGGGTAAAGGGAACAATAAACGGGATAAGAAAAAGGGGTGCATTTGGACGGGAGGTCTGTCTATTGCACTTGGTTAGATATCCCAAGAGGCTCCCATGTCCGCCTCTCGTCCATGCTCCTGGCAATCCGACCGCCCGGTGTCAAAGGCGGCATCAACCGTCTGTGATCGCCGTTCACAAGTTCGTCGTCTGTATCGTCATCCCCAGCTGTCTCGTCTGCCAGGCGCTGGAAGTAATCTGCTAGCCCTTCCTCCCCCAATACTATCGACTCGTACTTTGGTGGGGGAGTGATAAGTGGTGGCGGAGCTACGTCATAGTCAAACGGAGGAGGGTTGTGGGATGGGTAACGAATGAGATGGAGTGGCCTAGCAACCTCATTGGGAGGTTCTGGTTGACGGGAGGAAAAGCGTCCCACTTGTGTATTTACATTCAACGTCGGTGCCCCGTCCCTTGGCGAATTCCTTCGGGTCAGAGGAGGGCACGAGCAGTGGGTGCCGGATGATGCAGCCCCAGGGGTGGGGCCGTCGTATGCCGGAAGAGCTGTGTTTGCACTTGTTGCGTGGCATGACAGAATGTGTAAAGGAGAGTCGATGGAGATCTCAAAATGACGTCGCTTCCCAGGTTCGTTGGGATCGGCTTTGCTCAGTCGCATCACAATCTATTATACGAGAGTCAAAGGGTTAGTTCCCAAGATGTTACAAATAAGTGATAACACAGATTACGAAAAAGATGAAAAAAAGGGGAAATGAAAAAGAAAATCTCACCTTGATCCAATGATGCACTTGAATATTCTGATGCGTCGTGTCAAAATGTATCCGATCTTTTTCCTTCACATTGCAACCGGGCAACTGTATTGAAAGCTCCATCTCTGTCGGCCCAATATTATCTTGGGTAAGATCTCCAAGCAGATTATCGGACCCATTGCCCCCGTCCGGATTCCTACCCCCAGAAGCCTGTTCTCCACTAGGTCCTCCCCCAGCACGTATTTCTCCAGAAGATCCGGCGAAGGCATAGTTCGGCGGTCCGTCGGCCCTCTTCTCATACAATTGAACCTTCCGCACGGGATCCAGCCTATGAACCTTCTTGTTCTTGCAAGAGTACCCAATATTCTCCGTGATAAAAATTTTGATCCGGTGACACCGCACTTTCGCTAAGGGCGTGAGCTTAAATGCTATCGGTATTGTTGAACCCAACGGAAACGATTTCCCGGATATGACAATATCATAGTGCAACTGATCCTCCCAGGTTCGGCTAATAGCGATGGGCTCCGAACATTCTAGACTCGCCTCCGCAGGGCACCGGATCAGGATCACATCCTTCCTCCCAACCAAATTTGGCCGGAAAGCACCAGGCCTCTCTATTATGCCCTCCAATTCATACTTGACAGACCCAAGATCAACGTCAATAGTCTCTGGCAAGCAACTCTCAATAGGCAACTCGAAGTTGTAAACGTAGTCACCGGGTTGGAAGATTCGGTAGCCACGTTGAGCAACTGATACCCCATTCGGCGACTCTCCTTTACTAAAACTTCGAGATTGGGCGAGCTGTAAAGAAAGCCTACGGTCAGTAGAAGAACGGCCTAGGGCTGGTGAGATCCCAATAGGGGAAGCCGATCGTGCCAAATGCCCTATTGCAGAAGTGATAGACGACGCCGTATCCGAAGAGCTTTTGTACAGCCGGCACGAGTCCGCGCAATGCCCCAATTCTGCTGCTGAAAATTGTGCGTTGAAAAATGTCCAAGTGTGTCGCATGATCTCCTTCTCCTCAAAATATTCCGACTTTTTAGGTGGTATACCTGGGGTATGGCTCAGCAACTGTTTCAATAACCCCCTGAATCTAGGGATCAAGGTGGTCATACCTTCAGGCCATTCGGTTCTAGCTCTCCCTCGGAAGGTAAGACTGACCGCCTTTATCTTTGTTGGCTTTGAAATCCTTAGTAGCAAACTCCCACGCAACATTGCTGGAGTCCTGTCGGAGTGATCACTTTGGTCAAAGCCTTGCAGAAATAACATTGGCTCTGCCAGCTGTATCGTCATAGTAACCGCTCCTCCACTCGTCGAAGCCTGAGGCTTCTCTGACGTAAGAGGCGCAATATCTCCATTAGCATCCCGCAAACCGTTGCTATGCCCGCCCCGGCAATTTGGTGGTGCTAATGTTGCAGAGGTAGGCCGAACAGGAACGGACGAATTTCTGACATGATGTGAAGGAATGCCTGAATTTCCCCCACCAATCACCCTCTCCATTCCAGTAGACATTGGGGGCGAAGCGGGCGATTGAGGTGAACTCTTCCGCGACGAAAAAGATGAGGGCGAGGATACTGCCGAAGCGAATAACCTTTTTGCGACAGCTGAATGGGTTCTCTGTATTCTCCGGGCAATAGACTCCGTGGAAGAATATGTAGAAGATTGCAGGGATGATATAGTCGGAGTGGATAGTCTATTTCTTCGACGATTTGCGCTACGAGAACAATTTCGTCTATTCGGGTGCTGGGTGGAAGCAGCAGTGGTGGCCGGCGGGCAGTGGTGAAGGAGGTCTGTCAAGGCGGGGCCTTGGGCCGCGTGAACCGCTTGGGTTGGAGCTGCAGATGTCATCATGTCGGTAAACGGCTCTCTCAAAACCCCAATAAATCTCAATGGGGGATTTCTTGCAACGCCAGTCAACAGCAACAAGCACTAGCAACAACGCCCCACGTTCTGTGCTAAAATCCCCTCGGCAGAAATTGATAGGAAACAAGTGAATGAGTGATCGGACGAAATCTGGAAGGAAGAGGGGGGGGCAAGAGGTCGCGGAAGGGTGCACAAGAAGAGTGGGAGGGTTCAAGCCTACATATAAACTCTGTCTCGAAGTTCGTCGAGAAGGGCAAGGCACCGGCGCTGTCGTAATATAAACAGAATCCACCCGAGCAAATGGTGTGGGGAGGTGAAAAGAAGGATGGAGGGAGGGGAAGGGGTGTGAGTGAGCCCTGGATGAACGAGAGGTCAGTTGGGCACAGGTGAAGAGGCGTGGGAGGTGAGCACAAGTGGCACAATGGGCGGCTTCCTTTCGAGCCTCTGGCTCCCCTCTGGCTTCCCTGCTCTGTTGTGTGTTGTGTCGAACCTGTGTGGATTGACTATCCATCAAGATTAGTGTGCGGGCTAGAAGAAGGATTCCCTGAAGAGCCAAATGACCCTTTGCAGGCACAGCAGTAACCGGGCCTGTCCTGCCTCTCTATCTCGGAGGGATTTACTCTTTGCTTTCAGGTTCGGTGGATGAACCCTTTCATCCTTCGCTAGCTGGACCGCTGCAGACTCGCAGAAAAGTAAACCAGCATAGGAGCCATCTGTCTGCTGACCCTATGGCATCCTTCCTGGGCGCAGCTTACGAAACTTAGGGTAACTTTTTTATACCTCCAAGTTCTGGCAACATTTGCCATAAAGGTCAAACGTATTGAGGAGGGCTAACATCTACGCATCAAGGCAAACCGTGGAAATAGCATTGCGAAAATACATTACGATTTGGCAATCTCTGCAAAACTCCCGACTACACAGTAACTGATCTGAAGCTTGGATACAGCCCCCACCATGTGAGCTAGGATGGCTCAGTAAAAGAGGGAAATGTTTTGCTGGGCTTGAAAAGAGAAAATAAAAAAATAAAAAATTCCCTGCTAGTATATGCAAAACTGCAATAGACCAACAATTCTGTGAGCACTCATACCGCAGATGTGATGACGGAGATGGCACACACACACTCCTACACACACACACCTTTGGTTGTGGACAACCGTACGAGTATTTCCAGGGAATAATGCTTGCAAACGAAGTAGCAGGTGGGATCGCCGATATCCGCACGTTTTTGGTAATTGTATCTGATTCTTTTGTAGCAAAATAACTCTGTCCCAAGCGTGCCAAATGACAAGATTATGTACTCGTACCTTCTCCCCCTAGCCAGTACCAATACGGTACCCCAACAAGGTGACGGACGTATTTTAGGGAAGAAAAGCACGAGGAAAATATCCGGCCCACGGTTATCATAATATGTCGACTTCATGACGAAGAGGAAGAAGAACACATCCAATTCTAGATCACGAGATCACTTCTCGCTGCTCCGTACTCGAGATGCAAACATGCAAGCAGAGAAATGTCGCCAGGATAGAGTGTGAACCGCGACCTGCAAAGTGGGGATGGAGTTGTTGGATGCTCTTCCCCCCACCTCTTCCCCTCGGCCTTGTATTCCGTTTCTCTTGTCTGCCTTGGGGGTGGGCATTGAAAACCGGAAAGCCATTTCCGCTGATCCCGACCATATTCGAGTACAATTCTCTATGGAGACAGGAGTTATGTTTTCCGGTTTTTACTGTAATGACCCCCCGAATACCGTAGGGTACTTTCTCGCCCATTTCATAACCTCGTCCCTGATTCCCAGTTATGTCTGGGGACGCATGACATCAGAAAGGGAGGGCCGTTCCATTTCTATCTTTTTGCACATTACGCGCACACCATACCCCGACATCTGTTTTCCTCAATATTCAGTGGATAAAAATGGCGCCGTGTCTTGCTGTGGCCGTTTTTTTTCAGCCTATCCGCCAGGCCTGGATTCTCTCCTCTAGGCGCCTTTGTTCCCTCCCGTGTACAGTGACTGAGAAACAATACCGTAATATGACACCAGCAGTTCTCGAGTAACAAACAGGGAACCCACAAAGACTCAACCAGGATTCTTGTCGTTAGACAGCTCGTGCTCGAGTGTGGTACTGGTAGAAGTGCCGGTACCGTACTCGAGTATGGTGCCGGTCATCGGTAATCTGGGTACTGTAACATTGATCTGGGTGCTGAATAATCATGCCAAGATGCCGGATTTGGTAACTGGAACAAGCACACTTACCATTTTCGGCAATTTTAATGCTTATTAATCAGGAAATATAAGGGAATATTGGAGAAAATTAGGGTTACCCTGCCTTTGGGACCTGTTTTTCGGGGGTGGGAAGGGGGTTTTGGTACTGGAAAGAGGGGTTTTGATGGTGGAGCAGGGGTTTTGGTATGTAACATTCACCTCACCCCCATACAAAACTCTCCAACTTCAAACCCTTATAACTCCACAACCAGTTCTCTTTTCACAGGTTTAAGAGCGACCACTAATAGAGTACATCAAGTAGTATATGGTTTCGCTCTTAAAAAAAATATAGGTCATATTGTGGTGGAGTAGTAGACCTTCAAAGTTGGGAACACTTTTCACGAAAAATACCCAGGTTACCCGTGACCGGCACTATACTTGTCAAATTCAAAAGTATTGGGAAATTCGGTTGGTGGACTTGGCACCAAGACCCATCATGAAATCATTAATTTACCAGATACCATGGCATGCTGCATTGCCACCAATGGGGGAAGCAAATTTCAGGCACGAATTATTTGGATGTTTAATAGTTTGCTTCTCTTTCATTTCTATGTTCTTTTTTTTAGTCTTGTACTTTGATTAGGCTTGTTCTTTTGTCTCCGCATGTCCCTCCGCCATTTACTTCCCTGGCAGTCATGATCTCTTGGCGCCAAGTTTCCCAATACTTTTGAATTTGACAAGTACTTAACGGTACGGTAGGAGTCTTGACATGTGTGTCCTTGTGTGTTCGTCTGCCGTCCACCCATTCATTAGTCTACCCACCAACAGCTCCAAGAAGCTCCCAAGACCCGGCACTCTTGACAGATTGCGTGCCGTATTTGGCACATTACGGAAGCCGAGTAGAACAGGACCTCCTCCGAGACCAGCATTCTAGGGACATAATCCCTTCGTTCGTATTCACGGACGCAAGCTAGTGAGGAACTTGAGGGGACTAGAGATGCGCTAGACCTCTGAAGGATAGTCCTGAGTAGTGCCAAGAGAAAAGTGGCTGTTGGTACAGAAAATCTTCAGAAAACTTTGTTGACTGGTGATCATCAACCGCTTAACACAACTTCCAGCCAACGAATACGGCCTTCCACTTACTAGCACCCAGAATCCCTCCCTTTATCCATACGGTAAGTGTTATAAATATGTGAGATATTGCAAGCAGGATAAAAGCTAATATGAGTTAGGTGACAAATGGCTGACCGGTATCCTGAACACCCGAGTCTTGCGATTTTCGATTCCCATCAGCCAGATCCTTTGCCGGCTCCTGTTTCCAATGTGGACCCGGGCCTTGACGAGTCTGAGGAGGAAATCCAATTAGATAACGATGGATATGTCCAAGGGTGGGGGGAGGATGCAAGTGAAGATGAAGGTGAAGGTGAAGGTGGTAGTAAAAGCACTACGAGGACAGGAGCAGGTTTATTGAATCGGGAATTACCACAGCCACCCGAGTTCACTCCATTCAATCATCATGCTCCGGAGCACGTCCGAAAAGTTACACTACCTCCTGACTTTCCGGAAAGATTTTTGATGACTGTAAACGAGGATCGACTTACTCCAGCTGATATTCCTGCCCCCGAGTCTACTGAAGTGGTGGAAGGCCCCATTCAATCAAATCAACGGCTCGTTCCCGGTTCATTTTTCTCACTCTTTTTTCCGGTAACAGAGTTTGAAACCATGGCCAATAATACAAATGCATATGCAGCCTTGAAGGGTGCTGGGGAGTCTGGCCGCCGGTGGTGGGATACTTCATCAGGAGAGCTGATGATATTTGTTGGTCTATTAATATACATGGGAGTTCATAAGTCAATAAGAGTAGGATTGTACTGGGAGAAAAGTGACGAGTTTCCAAGACATGAAATTACCGAGTATATGTCTAAATTTCGATTCGAGCAACTGAAAAGATATTTTCATATCTCTCTCCCTTCTCAGCCAAACACCGATCGCCAGAATCCTAGCCAGCCGCCAGCATGCCAGCATTGGACACAAAAGCTGCAACCTCTTGCGACAAATTTAGAACGAAGATTTCAGTCATATTTGCTTCCGGCAACTAATGTTGCAATCGACGAAATGATGGTACGGTTCACAGGACGATCAGTACATACTGTGATGATGCGAGCAAAGCCTATTCCGCAGGGCTTTAAGATGTTAGCCTTGTGTGAGCGCGGATACACATATGCTTTTATGTTTACATCCCGGGTAGATAGATTTTCTGATCTCCAAAGAGGTCTCTATAATGGACCCAGTCAACAAGCTCTCTCTCCAACCTCCTCCGCTGTATTTCAGTTAATGATGTCACTTCCTTACACAAACTATCGGTTTGTTCTCTACTGTGATAATTACTTTTCAAATATTCCTTTATTCAAAGCTCTACGAGAATATTCTATCGCCGCCTGTGGGACAACTAGGCCAAACTCAGCAAGATATCCTCCTGTTTTAAAGTTTAACAAGCATACCTCACGACTTCCTTGGAATACTCTATCAGGAGTTGTTTCTACTGATGTTCTTGCAGTTGTTTGGCAAGATAAAAATGTTGTTCGCTTCCTTACCACTTACCATGAGTGCACACCGGAGGAGAGAAACTTCACTACCCGAAGACGCAAAAGGCCTCGCATTACCTCATCCAATTCAGAACTCATTAGAGCTGGATGGGGTGAAGACCATGTACGACAACTGCGAATACCACTCTTATCAGTCAATTATAATGACTATATGGGAGGGGTTGATATTGCAGACCAGCGGCGCAGCTACTACTATACTCAACTCCCTACTTGCCGTAACTGGTTTCCTTTATTTTTTTGGCTACTCGACACTTCTATTATAAATTCCTTTCTTCTATCACAAGTTTATTTTTCTACTCTTCCAAGTTGTCTCTCCTCTTCATCCTCATCCTCAAGTTCCCTTTCTCCTACTAGCACATACTCTTTCCTCAGTCCTAAGAGTAAATCCTGGTCTGCTCATGGGTTTTACCGTACTCGACTTGCTTGGAACTTGGTTCTTGAAGGATTTCGCCGTTCAAGGATATTACCTACACCTACTGCTCCTCTGCCGAACTTACACACTCCTTCCAGAATCCAACCACTAGGCAACCGATCACAAAAGCGTGGTGCTGGCTCTTACATTACAAAAAATTACGATCTGAATTCACGCCGTCTCTTACCAGGAGACCACATCTGCGAAAAAGCCCCCCGCACTAAGAACTACTGCCTCTTCTGCCGGTATCTTTCAAAAAAGCCTGAATTGACCACTGTATTCCACAACCCCAATGGCCCAAAAGGGCGGGTTCGATATACCAATTTTCAATGCTCATTTTGTAAAGTGCCCTTGTGTAAGACTTTTTGTATGCAAAAGTATCATGATTCCCTAATTTCTTACTAGGCGTCTGCAGCGTTTATCTTTCTTCTGTTTATGGTTAGTTTTTACTTTCACCTTATTTTTTCTTGGTATAGCCTCTCTGCTTAAAATCGTTACTCCTTGGTTGATCCTTGCGCTATCGCGCACTAAAAGTCCGTGAAATTCGGCATACGAACGAAGGGATAGGCTAGGGCCCGAGTCACGGGAGATTTCCTTTGGGCGCTTCGCCCCCCCCCTCCACAAAAAAAATAAAAATATATCATAATAAAGGACTCCCAAGCAAGCAAGCTTGCAGTGCTGCAAGACCCTACTGTAAATCAGATCCTGCTGTTCTCCATACCTGAGCCTCGTGGAGCAACCGCGCGGAGACAATTGGATCCCCGGCGGCGCCACATGTCAGACACCGGGAGAGCACCTGTCGACTGAGGCAAGGTAAACCAGACAAGCCCCTGGAAACTAAGAGATCTGGTTAAGAAAATAGCGAGATCTAGAAAGTATACTTCCTTAACCAGAAATAGACTTCCGAACTGAGACCTCTCCAACCGATTTCTTGACCACGCTGAGCCTTTGGGACAGCTTTTTTTAACCTTCAGACATCCAAAACACCTTTCTCCGATACTCGAGCACTGGTACAAGGTGCCTCTTCCTCGGACCGAAAGCGCTGCAAACATATCGCGTTGAGCATAACCGGTACGGTACGGTACTTTTTGTATGGCTTTGGGTGCAAACATACATATTCTCCCCACAAGATATCTTTTTTATTTCTTGGCCCCTTCACCCAGGGTACGGTCGCTTCACGCCTCTTTCCATTCCTCTCAGCAATAAAAGAGTTCGCTGCGGGGGCTACAAGGATCCAACTCCGGGCAGTTTGTAAAACTCCGAATCCGGGACTACTCTACTCGTACTCGAGTACCGTAGCCTACCGATGCACGACACTCCAGAATCTACACGGCAACCGGTGGGGAAAAGTAAATACAAATACAAATAAAAATAAAAATCCCCTCACTTCCATGGTAAGCATTCTAACCGGTGCCAGAGAGAGCGCCCAACAGCTTTACTTGCAATAAATCCCCCAATGGACTACGGCTCGCAGCAAACGGAATCGTGTCGTCTCTTATCATCCTATCAGCACGAATACCATTAGCTAAACTCGTCTGAATAACTCTTCCAAATAATATGCGTGAGCCGGAGAGCTCGTGGAAAAAGGAAAAGAAAAAAAATACAGTTCACTAGGATCTCGAGTTCCCCCATCCAACGGAGAAAGCTGCGATTCGACCTTCAATTGCCGCAAAACCCGCCGAGCCGGACCTCTGATCTCTGGGGTTGGCCCTCGGACAAGAGCAGTTTACTGATCTGGAAGGAATTGGATGCAAGGGAAAGTCCACCCTTCAGCACCGACAGCATACAATTCCTTCCTCCTCCTCCATCTGCAGCACGATACTGGCAGCCAGTATACGCGAGCAGAACAAGTACAAGAAGAGTGGATCACATCTTTTCGCTCTTCGTTTCGGAATCTGAGATAGTTAATTACACATCCAAACATCTAAATATCATCAAGTTCCCCGATCCACCAAATACCGGTGCCGGTACTGTGCTCACTGATACAATATCATCGGCAACGGCTTCATTCATTTCCACCACCCCCACTGCAGTATCATACAACCACGAGACATGTTACCCCAGGCTGTATGCACCCTAAAACCTAAAAATATGCAGCAGTTAACCAAATTACTATGATACCGGTATGCCACAAAGCCTTACTCGACACCCATATGGGAGTGCTTTACCGTATTCGTTATCATCCTCCGGCTTATTGCAAAGCCATCAGCAACCACTGCAATCCCACTGCGCCCCCTCAACTAGCCTGGGCCCAAGGAAATTTGTATTCCAAATCTTTGCTTGTCCGGTTATGTGCGAGATGGGATGCGGTTGCCACGCTCAACTCTTACCGCAGATTCATACATCCCACAGCACCAATCATACAACAAACCCCACTGCACCTCACCACAAACTGTTTCACGCTGTAATTCCCCCCTCTCTCCCTGCCGTTCCACCCCTTCCCGCTGCATCCACCCTGCGAACCTACAGTACCGTACCGTACCTTCCCTCCGTGCCGGTATATGTAAGGAAAAAAAAAACAGCCCTACATATCAAAACCCGTACCCAGCATCCGCCGTTCTTGAAAGTACTGTATCACAACTGTGTGTCGCGCCGTACTGTACTCGTGCCTACCACATACTGTACTGGCGCCTCATCCCCCGAAAAGGCAACAGTGCCGAAAAAAAATAAGAAATAAAAGGAAGGAATGAAGAGACACTGGCGAGAGCCAGCGGCATCAAGGCAATGGGCGCCCAATCCAACAGCCAAGAGATAACACCGGTTGAAAGTCCGTCGCTCACCACCACCACCGGTATGATCGGGTGCCCTGCAGAACATATCATAAGACGAGCTTTGTGGAGAAAACCAATTCTGCGCCAGCCAATCCCGGGCGCTCTCCGGGGGGTTGTTGGCAGTGTTTTTCGTACCAGGAGAAACACAACGTTTCACCCACAGCCAAGAATACAGTACCTCAACTTCTAAGCTAGAAAACACTGCCCTAAAAAAAATTGAAAAACCTCCTCGGGAATAAACCGGGTCTAGGTGTATTTATTGGTATCTATTTCTGTCTCTCCCGTTTAGAAGGCATCAGGGAAGCAAGGCGCCTGTAACGGGTGTGGTCTGAACAGAAACTTGTCAGGATACCTACCCAGGCATTTCCCTAGAAAAGGAGACCTATTGACTAGTTTTAAGCGACACATCCCATTTACGTACGGTAGCTTTCCTCTATCTAACATTGCCAATGGAGAAAACTCTGGAGTTGAGCAGTGTTTCTGGTTCGCTCACCCTAGTTTTATTGTCGTGCTGGGGTTCCAACATCAAGGCTGAAACCTTGATGGTACTCGAGTACACGAGCATTCTCTACGAGTACGGTACGGAGGGCCCGGGATTGACCGGTATGGAATACCGTACGGTTGGCCTTCTCCAGGTCTGTGTGGACTTGCACGGACAGGCATGACATCTACTTCACTTGGCGGGACAACGCTAGACAGACAGTCCGACGGGAAGAAAGCCTACCGCATTGACGCCACTTGGGCGACAGGGGAAAGGGGGGGAGGGGGAAGAAAGGCCATTAGCAGTACTATACCGTATTTCGTGAGGCAACGGGAAAAAAGAATAAAGGAAAAGAAACACAAACAAAGACAGAGAAAGAGAATTCTCCAGACAGGCTATAACCATATCGTATGTTGGTATCATAGTGTAAAGGGAAGAAGGAAAAGGGGGAAGAACGGGCGTCTTTCCACTACCAGTCGTTTCAATCATGAAAAATGGCTCACCCCCGCGACAAACTCCCAAGCCCCAAAATCACCAGCGAACGGTATGTTTTGGAGACTCGGCGCCACGTGCATTATGATACAGTCGGGATGTTGTTGTTTTGTCGAGCGTTCGGCAGAAGGAATATGAAAGCAAACCGCCAACCAACCAACCAACCAGACACAAAGAGCCACGGTACAGGCCCGCCATGTGTGTTCTAGGAGAGGAGCCCAGCAACAGAGGCCAAACATGGAGTCCCACTACGATATCTTAGACGGTTGAGTTAGTTTGTTGCATTCTGATACCCTTCCTGCTACTCGAGTACCGTACAGTATATGCATTACCAACGTATCATACAATGGTTTAGCCATGTAGGGGAAGAGGCGATGTTCGAAATACACTTTATAGTGTTACACAAGAGTAAACCGAAGCGGAGAAGCCTCTTAACAATTTAGCAATGATAGTGCGAGCATACAGCACATCGCGCGGTGAGTGGGGCCTATATCCCTACCGTACCAGTATCCTACCATACCATTACCAACTAATTTTTAATTCCCCGAACCTTCACCGGGGCGCCCGTCCCATCCTGTGCGTATGCCGGTATCATAATACAAAAAAGATTAACCCACCCCTTCCGCCCCAAAATACAAATAGCCTACTTTAAAATCACGGACAAAACTCCATCATCTTGTCCGACACCTTCATCCTCGCCTGCCTGTCTGCCTGCTGCGGCGGACCCTTATAAGGCGATTGGGTAAAGCACTGGACTATGGGGGGCTGTGCCCACTGACAAATGGATGGATGGATGGATGGACCTGGGCCCGCTGAATACGGGTACGATGAGGTCTTTGCATGTCATGTCGTTGACGCCTGGGCTGCTGGGGTTACGTATATCTGGGGATAGTTTGTAGTGGAGATTCTGGACTCTCGTCTTTTCTTTCTTTCTTTCGTTCTTCCTTTCTTCCCGCAAGTGAGTCTTGGGTGAGTAGATAGATAGATAGGTAGGTAGACAGATAGATAGGTGGGAGGATGAGGGTCTGGGTGACCCGCTTGTAACTTTTGGTATATATCGCACCGGTAATCTTGTCTGTCAGAGTTACTGAATTGGGTTTGGTTTGGCTGTGTATTGTACCGTACTTGTATAGGCAACGGGTGTCAGTGGAGGACCCCTAACCCAAGTGTTATCAGTGTCTCTGAGGATCACGATACGTGAGCTGTTTGCTATCGTGTGGGAGATGTAGCCCCCAGGGAAGGTATCATAATGCCGTATGATTCTTTTTTTTTTTTTTTGGGGGGGGAGGAGCAGGGAGCAACGGGTACCGTGGTGCTAGGTGCCCCGCTTCATTCCGAGCGAGTGGTTATGACGGTTTGTGAAAGCATCGACGCAGTCCCATGTTAAAGTCTGTTAGTCATATAAAATCACTCGGTGTTTACTAATGTTTAACCAGGGGAGGCCTACAGCGATTTGCAAATGTTTTGTCTAGCGGATGGGAAAGGAGCATTTGTTTTGCTAAACCTAAATTGGATAGCTTGATTTACACTGTGCTGATAATAGTGAGAGTATATGTATTGCGATAAATGGGGCGAGAGAGTGCATGCAAAAGTTTTCATAGAATTTACCTTTGTATATACCTGCTATTTCCGGTGTTTTTAGGAAATAACGAGAAGCATGCTGGCAAGTGAGAGGTATAAGGGAGATGTTGATTAGGAAGAGGGAATTGAGGATGACAAAGATGTGCATGATTCTTTTGATCTAGAGAATCCAAATGAGCAAGTCAGGACCACGGCTGAGCTCAAATCGTCCACTACTCGAGTATATGTCAGCCTTGTCAGACAAACATCCCACAATACTACATACAAAATCACATTAGCCTAGATCCGATACGCAGTTACACTACTTTCTTGCACTCTTTCCTAGGTGATATCCAGTTACAAGTCCAATTCAAGCTTCCAATACATTCTTGCAAGCCGTACTAGAAGTGACTGGCCACTTGTATCCCTCTCTCTCTTCATAAACCTGAGGACCCTGCTTACGATGCCCACATATCCTCTCCCACCCCAATTTCCCAGACACCTATACTCTTACTACAGTCGGACAGTGTTAACAGTCTATTCTACCTTTTCTCAATAAACAACAAAAACTCCATTCCTTCCTCTCGAACGAAACATTTGCGAATCGCTGTAAATTAAAGATATCATACAAGCGCAGCAGCCGAGTCTGGCTACGATGCTACCGCTGGTACCGTATGATGTTGGTAGAGTGTAAACCACCGGGCTTCAGCGTGCCATGGGGTATCCGATAAGGACGAATTACCAGCATCTTACAATTTAGGTCTTATTCTATCTCCGCCAAGCCAACACGCGGTGCATGTGACACAATGTCTCGTCCTGGCTGGCCTTGAGCTGAAACGCGAAATCCAGAACTTTTGATTCTCCGCCTTTTCACCACTCCCGATCAACTTTATCCTAGAGGAAGGTAGTAGGATCTTTACACGCGTTTTTTCTCTGAGAGCTCCGCTATGGCTGATCAGGCTGATATCACTCGACACTCTCATCCGCTCAGCGGTGCTGTGATATGCTGCACCTCTGTGCCTATCGAGCTCCGTGTGAGTATTTACCTCTAATTTCAATTTCAATTTCCTTATCTCTTCTCTCTCTTTTTTTTTTTTTAATCCCCTTCCTCCTGCTGACACTTTGCGACAGACGGCTTTAGCGAAGAAGGCTGCGGATATGGGAGCTCGGCATCTTCTAGATCTGACCCCTGATGTTACCCACCTCATTTGTGCCGACCTTGCCACGCCGAAATATAAGTATGTTGCGAGGATGAGGGCCGATGTGCAAGTCATGGGGGTGGAGTGGGTGGATGCGATGTACGATTTGTGGATTAATGGCGAGGACATCAACCCTCTGGATTTCAACGAGAAATACAAGTTCCCTACCTTCCAGGGGTTGGCTATCTGCTTGACTGGGGTTCAGGACTGTACGTTTTACTTTTCGGTTGGAATATGTGTTGGATTGGGAGTTTTTTTATTATTTTATTCATGGCGGGGGTGTATTACTTGACTGACCTTTTTTCTCTGGCTGCCACAGCGAGCGACCGGGAAAAGGTCGGGAACATTGTGAGGTTGCATGGGGCTTCATACCATCCCCACTTGACAAAGTCGGTATCACACCTCGTTGCCGCGATCCCCTCGGGAGACAAGTACGACTTTGCTAGGAGTACTGGCATCAGCATTGTTACGGTTGAATGGTTGCACGACAGCTTAGAGCGAGGGATGGCGCTGGACGAGAGCTTCTACGACCCGGAACTGCCTCGGGAGAAGATTGGCGTCGGTGCCAAACCTTCGGCAACGGTACCGTCTAGGGGGGTAAGTTAGTCAAGTTCTTCGCTCCTACCTTGTGGCCAGAAAAGCTTATCTTTGAGTGCAGAGTGTCGAGGTTTCAGGAAAGCGCAAGATACGCAAGAGAGCAGAGGATACGCTGGGAAGTGGAAGCCAGCACATTTGGAGTGATATCATGGGGCAAGCTGCCAATCCAAAGCCGAAGAAACGGGACGAATGGGGGGATGATCCGGGAGATGATGTGATCATGTTGGACCACCCGCCACCAAAGCCCCGGGAAAGGAGACCTGCTGAGACTGCTGGAGGTAAAGCAAAGGGCATAATGTCTGCTGCCACCTTCTATATTCATGGTTTCAAGGATAAGCATGTTCGTCCGATCACTTCCCATGCTCTTCTTTCTAATGAGAAAACACGAGCTCATATAGTATGTCCTCCAGGAAAAAACTGTTCGTAGTGTATTGTTATCCTATGACGCTGCGATAGTCTCTAAAATTGAGGATCTTGAATCATATCGGGAATCTTCAAGACTTATCATCATAGTTTCTCACACGATTTCCAAACCGAATTGCCCCAGCTTTTCTGGAGCGGAGGTTGTCACAGAATGGTGGCTCGAGACCTGTCTACACGAGTCCCGGTTTGCAGAGCCATCTGAGCACTTTACAAATACACCATTCGAGGAATTCCCTCTGGCAGGTGTGTTCTTGCGGGTGTCGGAGTCTGACTGTCTGGTGTTAGAGACTAATATCCGTTTTAGGACTCGGGAGGATGGACATTTGTCTCACGCGCTTTACTGGGATCAGGTTGCTACACTATCAAAAACTGATCACCTTACTAGGTACACTTTATTTCTAAGAATAGCTTGAATAGAGTAAGACTAACCCGGGAGGCGTAGGGGGAAGCTTTCACGGTGTGCTCAGAAAAGAACGAACCTTGCTCATCTCTAACAGGCCAGCAACTGGTGACAAATTCCAATTTGCACTTCGGTACGATATCCCTGTAGTCTCGGACGATTGGCTGGAAGCATGTGTCAAGGAGAAGAGAGTAGTAGCCTTCAAGGATTACCTTATCCAGGGCCAGAGGCTGGTGAGTCGAGAGCGCAGTATGGTTAGCCCACCTGGGGAGAACGAGACAAAGAAGCGTGCGCCATCAGAGACTCGAAATGTGGCTGAGGATCCCAAAAGGCTTCGACCGGCGGAGGACTCGAAGGGTAAGAAGACTCCGACCAAGAAACTGCCACCTCTGGGGGATCGATTCAAGAAGAGGTCGCCCGGCGAAAGGTCAGCGGCTGATTCAGTTACAAAGCCTGATGTGCCCGGGGCTGGTGGCATCGGAGCTAAAGCTCGGGGCGGAGTGAAGCACGACCGGGATGAAATTGTCGTAGATGATGTAGCCTGCTCTAATGAGAAGAAACGGCGTATTCTCCATGGCTGCATCATTGGCATTAGCTCAGGATTAAAGGTAGCGGATAATTCTTGATAGCTGTATATATTTGACTAATTGGTCAAATTGTAGGGTCGTCGTGCTGATTTGGATTTGGTCGCTAAGTCTATGGGTGCTGATGTCGTAGGCTCCTCCTTAGAGGACCTAACTATAATCACACATTTTATTGACACTCCTGAGGTCACTCGGAAGTCGACTAAGGATTTCGAAGCGGCGAGGGAGATTGACAATTGTCACATAGTCTCTGCCGATTGGTTGTATAATAGCGAGAAACATGGGAGGAGGGCTGATGAGAAGGCATACTCTCTGATACAACCACGTGGTAGGGGGCTAGAGATGGATTTCGGCAAGAGTTCTTCGTTAAGTAGCCTTGATAGCGCAATGGTTTGTGCTCCTAGCCCGGGGTTTGATTCGGAGCTTATGCCTCCCCCAAGCGACGAGCAGGGGCGCCGCAGGGGGGAAGGTTTGGAAAACGATGGAAAGACTCCCTCGCCCTTGGATACGGTTTCTCATCTTCCCCTGGACGAGCTACACAATCAATCCGCACATGTTTCCCAAGCGCCCATCAGTGCTCTATCGCCTGCCGAGCAAGCTGACGTAGAGAGAAGGAATCTCGTTGGCGAACTCCTAGGTAAGCTTGAAAAAGACACAATAACAAGCGTGATGAGTAGACGCAAGAGACCGCGTGGTAAGCTTCAAGGAAGGGCTTCATCAAACTTATCTTCTTACAGTAACAACAGCACCGGTGGTTCACAGGGTGAGGGCGCTAGGCGTGGCGACTTTGATTATAGCAGTCCCAGCAGGCATGAGGTGGAGCCTCCTATGCCTAGCCAGGCTATTACATACACAGATCCCGAGGCAGAGAAGGAGAGGAGAACCGTTCGAGCAAAACTTAGTGGTAATCCTGTGGAAAGCCCGAAACCTGTAGGACGTATTGGGACTGCGGTGGATGTTGAAGTTACTGCTATGTCTGTCACTAGGAGACGGGCAAAGAGGAAATAGGAGTTTGCCTTTTGTTTTTCTCATTATCCTGTGCTTTCTCTCATGGCGTGTACTCTAACTTGGTGACTATTTGTGGGTAAATTGCATTGCTTTGGGCGTTTATCGTATTTGCCGCTGTAATGTGCCGTACTAAATGGTACTTGTACGAGCACTTGTTGTGTTAAGGTAGATGTGTTTAGTGTTGCATACTACTGATCCCCAGCCAATAAAATATGCTATTCTCCTTGTCTTTTCCTAAACCAAGTAGCTTTTAGTTAATAGGAGAACCTTGAACTGGAGATGTGTTGTAAGAAAATAGGGCCGAAAACGTTGTCGTGTCATACCGGTAGCATCAGTGGTGAGAAGGTGTGATCCGGGCTGAGCAGTGCTTCAGCCACCTTCGGAGAGAATCTAGAACTATCCGGGCTCCGGGGTAAAATTGCCTTAACTAAGCTGGAGCCTCAACCCTTTGTGTTTGTATTCCCCAGCAAATGCACCGATCAAACCACCCAACCTAATAACCCTCCGCCGGACATAAACCTTACTGCCGCACTGAAACCACAGCTCCTCCGTACACCATAATACACTCTCTACTCTGCTCGTAAAAGCAGCAGGGTCGGTCTACGGGGTTCACTTGTTCTAAAAGAGTACGCTACCACGGTAGCGTACCATATATTTTTCTCTCTACGGCGATCAACATCTTAGCTTACCCCAGTCCTGGCACGATAGATCTTTGGGAATGGCGAGCTCGGTAGATGACCGGGAACCGGAGGCACCAAAGAGGAAGAAGGAGAAGAATAGAAAGCCTGCAGGTTCAGATTTTGTCCCTCCTTTTATCCTGGTTTGTCGTCGTTGGGATATGAGGCTGACTGGACCTGGTGATGTAGACACTCCCTTTAGACAGCAACGGTTGAAAGCCTGGCAGTTTGTTACCCCCCTCTTTCCCCTCCCACACACACTTCAAGTGACTTACAACACCCCCCTATAGTCCCATCCTAACACCCCGAACCGTCCTACCCCTCTTCTTTGCTATAGGCATCGTCTTCGGCCCGATCGGCGGGCTCCTCCTCTGGGCCAGCGCCCAAATCCAAGAGCTCGTAATCGACTACACAAGATGCATAGAATCTACTAGCAAAGAGCTAACTACTGTCCCACGGTCGGCCGTGAAATCCTCCTTCACTACATCGCTTGACCCCAAAGACCTTCCAAGATGGTCCATGAGCACCCGCCCCGCGTCCTACGACCCAAAAGTGGAGGAAAGAGTCTGCACGATCGAATTCACCATACCAAACGAGATGAAGGCTCCCGTGCTAATGTACTACCGCCTCACAAACTTCTACCAGAATCACCGTCGTTATGTGATTTCGCTTGACGAGAAGCAGTTGAAAGGCGAGCCGAGGACTTATGAAGAGCTGGACGGATCGGACGATTGCGCGCCGTTGGCGGGGGCGGGTGGGGTCCCGTATTACCCTTGCGGGCTCGTCGCGAATTCTATGTTCAACGACACATTCACTTCCCCTGTTCGCGTACAGGCTGGGGGAAACACCGGGGAGGAGTACTTCATGACGACTAAAGGCATCGCTTGGGACGCTGATAGGAAACGGTACAAAAAGACGCGCTACCGCCCCGACCAGGTCATCCCTCCGAGGAACTGGGCCGAGCGATTCCCGGGGGGTTACACGGAGAAGACCATGCCCGACATCCACGAATGGGAGGAATTCCAAGTCTGGATGCGCACCGCTGGCCTACCTACATTCTCAAAGCTCGCCCGGCGGAACGATACACTGGCCATGCCGGCAGGCAAGTACAAAGTTGATATTACGTACAACTTCGAAGTCATGAACTTTACCGGCACAAAATCCATCATGCTATCCACTAGGACGGTCATGGGCGGCAGAAATCCCTTCCTGGGAGTCGCGTATGTGGTTGTCGCGGGGCTGTGTGTGGTGCTTGGAACGTTGTTCACCGCGAGGCATTTTTGGAAACCTAGGTATTTACTCGTTCAGCCCTCCCATACATTCTGATTGAGCGAGGTTGTGGAAACTAATGAATGATTGGGAATATCTAGAAAGCTCGGAGACCCAAAGTACTTGACGTGGAATAACGAGCCGACCAGTGGGTCGCATGCTCCCGCCCCTGTTGGGCAGGAGACTCAGTAGTGTTTCTTGTTTATCTTATCTGTCTTGGATTTTTTTTATTTATTTTTTATTTTGGGGGGGGTGTTTCTCTTTCGGGTTTCAATTTCAATTTCAATTTCGCTCATTTTTATATCGCCTTGTAGGAAAAATATGTCTGTTTGTTGGTTTACTGTACTCCCTATGTTTCCCTGTATCGTCGAAGAGTTTACTTTCTTTCCTTTTCTCCCTTTTGTTGTGAAAGGTTGTTTCCGGCATTTCATCTTGCTTCGGTTCCTGCATGTGTTTTATCTTGCTTGCAGACTATTTTTAGCTTCAAGGTGATATCCGGTGTAGGGAATGCATAGATAGATGTATTCTGCGTCCTTATTCATACTCGGGTATAAGATCACTCGATAACTTTCATGTTACACACATTATTCTATCGATCACATCACGATTCACAAGTCGAGTAGCCTTTAATAACTTCAATACCACGCTCGGGGGCGAGCAGTGCCCTGCACCTCTATCTATTAACATATCAAGTAGCAACCACAATCGTGGATGGAAACTTTTTAATTTTAATTCCCTCCCCCCAAGACACCTGATTCTAAGGGCCTCTAAAACTCATTTTCGCCACTCCCCGCAATGATAACGTTATTCACCTTCAGCACCATTCTGCAGAGTTGAGTTGCGAGGAGGAGTTGCTGGCGTTTTCCAATCAACGGGTCGATGACGAAGAGGTCTTGCATGTCGTTGTTGCCAGTCATCATACAGTCCACGCCTAGCCTTGAGTTGTTCTCGCGGACTTGGCGGGACTTGATGAGCGCGAGGGTTTCTATGGGTGAAAGGCCGGAGTTTTGTGCGAGGGCCATGGGGATGGCGTCTAGTGCGTTTGCGAAGGCGCGTATGGCGTATTGCTCTAGGCCAGGGGTCTACAAGACAAGATTATTACGATTTCAAGGTGAGGGAGGTGTACGAAGTAAAGTTGGATATACCTTATCTGCCTCTTCAGAAACTGCCAGAGAGCAAGAGATCTCTGCTGCGCCGCCGCCATAGACAACTCTGTTGTCTTTGACGAGGTTCCTGACAACACACAGAGCATCATGTAGTGCACGCTTGGCCTCGTCGATAATCTGTTACCAGTAGTTAGTTAGCTAACCAGATACCATAAAAACCGGCCGGACTAGGTTTAGATTAACCATTTTGTTACTTCCTCTCACGAAGACAGTTACAGCTCTTGTATTTGCGCACTCCTCAATAACCAACATCCGGTCTCTTGTAGTTCCAAAAGAGAGCTCACGAACAACACCAGCCCTGCCCAACTTCTCTGCTGTCAGGTCCTCAAACCGGGGAACAATCCTTCCATTGGTGGCAATGGCAATTAGCTCCAACTCCGGACCGCCGACCCATCGAACGGCAGGCAATTTATTCTGAAGCAGGAGGTGATTAGCCTCGTCGTCGAAGCCCCACTGGCAGATAGCTAGATTAGCACCGGTATCCTTGATCTGCTTAATCATCTCCTCGAATTTCGACTTCTCGTAAGACTGGAGGCGCTTGAACTCCTCCACAGTAGTGATATCGAGCTTATGCTTGGTCTTGGGCTTAGGGGGCTCGAATGCGCATGTTAAGATGGCGATTTTGGCGTCCTTAACAACACGGGGCATTTGCGGATGAGACATGTCCTTGTCGATGATGACGCCCTTGACAAGCATGGAGTCCTCGAGAGCGCCGCCGACTTTTCCATCGACTTTGATCAACTCAAAATCGACGTCCTTGCGATCTAGGTCAGCGACGGAAATTACGGCGTCAACAGCAATCTTGCTGAACTTGTCGTGTGCTATCGAAACGCTATATAAAATTCATTAGTATGAGATACATAACTCCGGACACCAACGATTCAATCTAACATTTTGCTTCCCAAGGATGTTTTTGCAGCTCGTATGAGATTATCGAGATTGTCTTTCGAGAATTCTACCACATCCGAAATCCGATCAAGATGGGCTACTGCAACATCACACGCTAGATCGAAACCATCTGCAATCCGAATAGGATGAATTCCTTTATCGATAAGGTCACTTGCAGCCTCTAGGAGAGCACCGGCGAGGACAACAACACCAGTAGTTCCGTCGCCAATTTCGTCATCTTGGGATTTGGATAGTTCAACGAGGAGTTTTGCTACGTGATTTTCAATTTCCATCTATGGAGGCAATATGAATTAGGATTACTACCGCCGGACTTGGGGGGAGAGGGGAAAATGGATAGTAACCTGTCCAAGGATGGTAGCACCATCGTTTGTAACTGTAATGTCGCCGTCAGGAGATATTAGAATTTTATCTAATCCCCGAGGACCCTGAACCACGCGTTGATCAGAAAACTGCCGACTCTGTCTGATTCTTTCGTTTGAACATACTAGGGAGGATTTGACAATATTCGCTACGGTCTTAGCAGCCAAAATATGAGACTTGACAGCTTCAGTACCGTGTTGCCGTTTTTTACTACCTTGACTGTGTAATTGAACGAGTTAGTGAATTCTGGCCCATCCTGCGAAGTAGTAAAGTGAAAGGAGGTGAGGGTAAGATTGCTCACTCTCTAACAATGATAAAAGGTCGGCCGTTTTCGTCCCGCACCATCTGAGCATTGCTCATATCAATCTGCATTTGGCCGGCCATGTTGAAAGAATTCAAATGGAGGGTATGAGGGATAGTGAGCCTTTGTAAAGCCGGTTAAGGGCGGTCGAGTAGGGGTAATGATATTAAGCAAGTATAGTATGGATAGTTGCTGTAGGCTAAAGGCTCGGAGGTGGTGGTAGATGGTAGGAGATGGTAGTTGTGGTGGTGGATGACTGAGGCTCGAATGGTGGGAGGTTTGCACGAAACCAAAAATTGAAATCCCAGCATGCGGGGCACCAAGCCACAAGAAGCTGCCCCGCCAGCCACCACCAATATCAAAAACGGAATCTTCCGGTCTACATTCACAGTCCTCAGAAATAATTTGCAGGGCAATACCAGTATACATTAGACTTATGACATAAATATTATTTTTCACTGGGCTCATAGTGGACGGGTACAAGGCCACACTGCAATCGAGTCACGGGCTTGCACAAATCATTGCGGTGGAATTTTTCTTCTTCAAACCCCAAGAGCAAGAGGAAAGAATAAATAAATAAGGAAAACCCTTCAAAGTAAAGCTGCTTCGTACATTCGCTTACCCACCCATGTCTATTCGGTAATATTTGCATGAAGATTATGAGTTGTTGACCTGTGAGTTACCAAGAAATTAGTAACTCGACCGTACGGATGTGCGGGGAGAACGGGGGAAGTGTATACCTTTTCTTTTAGTTGGGCAAGGAACTGCCCCAAGCTGACCCCTTGGTCGGTTCTATCCTCGATCAACATGGTTTGGGCCCAGAGTCTCAAAGATGGCTCACCATCCCCGCGCACTACATAGAGGTGAGGAACAGTAATAGAGCCGACCTTTTTCGATTTGTGGTCACGGCTCTTTTCAACAACCGCTCTGACGCGTTCGTTGAACTCTGACCCGGGACCTTCAAGGTGGGGGAGTGTGGTTTTCCCGACTTTGACATGTTCTACACCGGGGAGACCAAAGACATCTTGCACCAACTGAGGAACAGCTTGTGGCCCAATCCAGAGGAATTGGACTTGCGTATCATCAATCAAGTAGCATCCGAAAGGAGCGAGGCGTTCCGAGGAAAGGTTCATGGCAGGGGGGAGGATAATTTCACCTGTGGCTGGATCGGGAAGCCCACAGTTATCAGGCATATCATGGAGCGAGTAGAACTTTGGGTGAATGTACTGCATCAGCATAGGTGCCGGCAAGGTCGAAAGCAGACAGAGGGCAGCAGAGCGAAGGTCGGTAGGAATTTGAGCAGATTTTCGGAGCCCGACCTAGTGAAACTCGTTAGCGGGAATTTTTGACGAAGGTATATGAGATACTTACATGTTTCATTAGACCCAAAAACAGAACCGCAAGCCCCCTCAAGTTTGCAGCGAATGAGAGGGGTGTAGCAGCCCCAACATGACTAATTGTGAGCTCTTTCTTGAACGTGATCAATAGTTCAGTCAACTTGGCTTGCAGCGCTTCTCTGGCTTGCTCCAATCCGCTGCTCAGTGTCTTCTCGACAGCTTTGTGGCTAAAGAACATGGTTATGGCTACCTGATCAGCGGATGCGTAAACGTCGGAAAGATTCTGGGTGGTTGGTAGGGCCAATGTCATAACGCGAATTCTACGCTCTCCGTTGCAAGTTGTATGCAAGACTGCAGTCTGCATACAGACAAATTGTTTTCCAAGAGGCTCGTCGATAGCCACTTCAACAACATATCCCTGGTCACGAGGAAAGGCAGGGAAGGCACAAAGGTCAGAAGACCGGTTGAAGAAGTTGCCATAGAAGGTCTGCATCCGTAGTCCGGTTGTAGCCCTCACTCTCATAACAGCCTCGAGCGCTATCTCAGCTGATAGATGATCTGAAAACTCCCTTGCGAATTTGATGGCGTCTTCGCTTCTGGTGGCGTTCCAGCCCGGATAGAAGTAGGTCTGACCGCCGGTGTATCTAGGCAGATTACTGAGTGAAGCGACGTCTTGATAGCTGTTGGAGAACAAAAACATATCCACGGATACCTGGTTCTTGGAGCATTCCACCGCAAACGACTTGTAAAAGCTATTGGCTGTCTGTAATAATGAACTTTCCTTGCTAGTTCCAAGAAGTTTCTTGTCCTCCCGGTTCTCCAGTTTCCCGGCTCCCAAACTAGGTAATGTTGCTGTCAAGACAATTATTTTACCTCCAATTGCCGATATCAACTTGTGTCCTGCCTGTAGAGCGCTGCCCATACAGCTCGAGCCATTTTGTGAGTTCTGGAACATATCCTGGAGTTTCCCTAATAGGTTCTCAATGCCTTCCCTGCACTCCGCCAATGGAACCAACAAGTCACCCGGAATTGGCAGGAATGGCTCGTCCAAGTCAGAAACGACAAGCATGCTCGGCTCCGAACTGTCCCGCGGAATAGCGAAATAGTGCAATGAACTATCAACACAAATAAATCCCAGTCTTGTTCGCCTATCTGCATTTGGTATTCTGTCTAAGCTTTCAAGGATTGTCCTAGCAGCGGTTGCAAGAAGGCCACACTGAACGGCACTGTAGCTGACGTCCAGAAGAAAAAGATAAACCAATGGCTGTGGGGGGCGGACCATATACTCCTGAGGCGCAATAAATTCCACGACGCTGGAATTCAGCTCAGGCCGTTGCCATCGGTCCAAATTCTGTTGCGCTGCTTGGTCCCAGTCAAAGGCCTGCGGAACGTCATTGGTAAGGTTGCACATATTGCAGCGCCAGCGGTGACCATGATCCAAAAATGTTACATATGGATTGATGTATGATCTACAGCGCCGACAGCGAGAGATAACTGTATCAGATACAAGAGGGACTGGATCTTCGGCATCGTGGAGAGAGGTATATGGCTGAATGATAAGGGCGAATGGAAGCTTAGATTTTTTCAGGAGACCGTGAGTGGTTGGAACGGCATTGATAGTAGAACGCATATACTGGGCTGGGCAGTTTGCATTAGGGGAAGGTGTGAGGGAAGCCTGGAAAAAGTATCAGTATTAGATTGGTTTTTTAAAAAAGATTCGTAAGCTGATCATACATTAGGCGGTAGAATTATTTCTGGCGGGGGAATCTCCAACTCGGCCACGTTAAACGGTTGCTGCATCAAATCTATTGTGAAAAGCGTATTGAGTGATTGAACTTTCTGAATGCCTCCGGCGGGGGTCAAGCCCATCTGCCCAAAGCTCTGGGTGACACCGCCCATTCCTAGTGCTCCAGCAGGTTCGTATCCTCCTGCTGCGATATTTCCTGCGCCGGCTCCAGACATTCCCTGTGGCACACCGTAGCCTCCTTGAGCACCCATCGCAGGAGATGCGCCTCCCATGGGCGAAACAAATTGACTCTGCTGCTGCTCCTGTGCATTCGGGTAGCCACCCATTGACTGGCCTGTATAAAGTGGATTTTGGGTGGGGGTAAGGCCCGCATTTGCTCCAGCGCCAAAATCATATTGCTCCTCTGCATATCCACGTCTCTTGCCTCGCCCTCCATGGGGGCCCGGAGCGGACCCGGCCGGCGGAGGAGGACCGGAAGCTTGTGGAGTTGAAGCGGGTTGGCCATAAGCTTGCTGACCATAGGGTGGGGCTTGGCCATAGCCTCCCGCAGCAGAAGGAGCTTGTTGGCCATAAGGATCAGGTTGGACGTACCCTTGTTGTTGGGCGTATTGGTTTGTGTCGCCATAGGGCGCGGCGCCTGGAGGTGGAGGTGGTGGAGATGCCATAGCTGTTTTGCTGAAGAAATATAACCAATCAGCAGGCAAGTGGACAGATAAGATTGTAGAGGGGGAGGAAAGAAGAAGGTTGTAAGGGGAAAGGATGGAAGGGGTGTCGATGGGGGGAAGGAGAAAATGTTGGGTTTAAGGATGGGAAAGTTCAGGACACCTGGAACAAGTCTGCAGTGACGATCTTTCACTTGGAATGTCAAGTTAAGGGTGATGTGTGAAGATGATGAATGGTCTGTGGCTAAGGGCTGCATGCCCAGAGCACTGGCCTATGAGGCCAAGCGACTGCGCCACCATTTAATCAGTGACTATAACAGCAGGTCTCAACAGAACTGGCCGACTTACGACCAGTGCATAGCACTCAAGCATAAGCATGGACATGATTGCGTGGGGATCCCAGCGCGCTTTGGGTTGTCTGGATCTCAAGGGTAAATGGCAAACATTAGTTACCGGAAGTGTACTACTAAGTGGGGAGAGGAAGCTGGCACTATGGACTTTGTTCGTCATATTAGAGGTGGAGGGCGGTAGCCGCTATACAAAATGTAGTACTGGAAAGTGTATTTGTTTTATGTCTCTTTATTTAGAAACTCTCGAAGCAAGGCCTGCATTCCATTTTTTGTGTCCGTAACCTATAATACATCACAGATCCAGAAGCTATCTCATTTGATTACCTCCGACTAATACACGCCGGGCCAAACCATCCCACTGAGTCCCTTATTATTGCATGGGAGATTGTATTATATCAAAAGAAATTATCTCCTTCCGGCCAACCACTTGTCGGCTGCAAGGAACACCTTAGCCTCGCTAGCTAACTGGTTCTCCTGGAGGGATTTGACTGCGGCGATAATCTGATTTAAGTCAGTACCACATATAACCTTGGTAATCAGGTGATGCAATATTTACCGCATCCCAAGTTCTAAAAGCTAGCTCAACATCTGCTTCAATATCGACGGCCTGGGCAAACATCAAGGGGAGCTTTTCCTTCTGAGCGCGTCTCGCCGCCTCAGGGATGGGTTCAGTCTCGTTCGAGAGCTCATCGAGGTAAGTTTTGGCCGCAATTCCCAATCCAGCGCTCACTTCGTCAATAAATGGGATGCTGGCAGGAGTAAGCCGTTAGTCAATGTGTTATACACGACATGTGGCCATGGAGGAACTCGGCAACCCACCCAAGACCTAACTCTGTCCAATCGGTTCGCTCGCCCCTGTCTGCATCGCCATTCATTAGCAGATTGACGAGAACCATCTCAGCAAAACTCCGCATGGTCCTCGTGAGCTTTGTAATGAAGGAATTGAAACCAAGAAGGTTTCTGCTAAGAGGGCCAGTGTAACCAATAGGCTTGTGGTTAATAGGCACAAGACTAGCAACGCGGGAGATAAGCATGATGTACGCCCTCTCATCCTCTGGTTAGTTAGTCATTGGAGGTTAGCCCTTGCAGGGTAGTGAAAGATGGTTTAACAGGACAAGGATATTAGGGCGATTACCTGTGCCTCTGGTTGGTGCGCCTGTTAAAGAGGGGGAAAAATTATCCGGTTTGAGAACCTTTAAGCGCAGAAGCTCGATTCCGAGATATACCGGCTCATCCAAGTTGTCGCTTGGGTCAAGTGTTGATATGGCTGCCTCAAGAGCACGTCCCCACGGAGTAAGAGAGTGTTTCTCGCTGTCAATAAAACCCCGGAGTTGTAGCATGCGCCAATGGGTATTCATGAGGATTTCATCTCTGGTGTTCAAAAGCTACGATAACTATTAGTCTTTTGAGAGGCCCTCAGTGAATTGCGTCACCCACCTTTACTTCATCCTTTGGGGCAATGGTTTTTGCGGCAAAAGAGTCTGATTTCAAAGATGATATCGCAAAGGCAAGGCCTACCGAACTCTACACTCACCCATTAGCTTTGGACACCCCTCCATAGGATTACCATCCAAGGGTGCGAAGAGGTAGCCATACCCCATTTTTTTCCAATTCTGGCTTAAAAACGGACTCCCTGACATTCCATTTTCTTGTTTGCTCTGCAGGCGAGACAGACACCTCTTTATGGATCAGTTTTCTTGGATTGTTCTTATCAAACCAATAGTAAACATTGATCTCCTTGCTAAACCAAAACCTATGCAATGGCTGCGCTAGTAAACCTAATGCCTGTGTGCGCAGAGGGTTTAGATTTTCTAAGAATTTTTTATATTCATCGGAATCACCATTATCGAACGGTGCAATTTCAATGAGCTCTCCTGTCGCTAGCATATCTAGAACTTGCGGCCCAATGACCCCTTTTGATAGATAATAGTAGAGCTCTTCAGGAAGTCTTTGACCAATGAATTCGTGCACGTCTGAGGGTGCCTCGGCGAAATCCAATGGCTCTGCCTTTCCATCAGAGGTGAATATGGCGTGGTGTTTTACGGCGGCCCTGGCTTTTCGGTACCTATCCAGATACCCTGACTGTTGAATCGGCTCCGGGTGAGTGCTGACAACAGTGGCGACATTCCGACACCGTTTAAGCAATTCTACCGAGCTCATGAAAGCGTTGTGAGGAGAACCTTCAAAAGGCGGAAATGCACGACATATTTCGGACCCCGCAAGCACACAAGCATCAATGAACATGTCGTTTGTCAATTGGAGATCCGAGAGGAGCCTCTGCTTGTTAAGCCAGGTGAAAGAACCGCCCTGTCCTGGATTGAGGTGTACAATAACTTTCTCAACATCAAAGAAGAAGAGTTCGGAGTTCCCACAGATGGAATCAACGAATCCGTTTTTTTCGAGGTAAACTAACTAGCCAGGGTATCAGAAGGCATGAAGGTTAAGCTTTGAATGAGACCCCGATATCATACCTGGGGCCATGCTGAGTAAGGAGCGACCTGCAATTCTACCGCGCACTCTTGTAGAATTTTTATGAAATATTTGTAAACCTCATGTGGTTGCAGAGTTCCTAGAAATCCATAAATACTTTGCGAAACAAAACATCAATGGGGCACGGGTTCTCCTACCAGCTGCACCAAAGGCCTCCACAGCTTCGCTTGCTAGACCCTGATCGTAGAGATCCCATGCTTGCGATCTCTTTGCTGGTCCGTCATCGTTAACACTAAATGGTTTCTCGTTGCGCACAATTTTCAAGCCTGAAAAGACAAAAACAGGCTTAATCCCAGCCTTCTGGAAATCTTCTATGTCCCCTTCCACCGCATATCTCAGTCCAAAAGGGAACCCCCCTAGTGCCGTAACTAGAGGCTCCTTTGATGGAGAAGTGGTAAGTAATCGGAGGAGGTAATGGTCTGCCTCGATCCCGATAGTAGTACCCTTGAGAACAGAAAGTGGAAGTGTCTGCGACTTGTTCTGGGACGTGGCCCAATTATCAAGGCTACGGACTGTGAAATGAGGGTTAGCGCATGCGTCCTCAAGGGAACAGAGGATGAATTCATACTAGGCATTTCCAAATGGTGTATCCGGGCCAGGCAAGCAACAAAATGCAAAAGATAATGAATGCAAGGGCAATTTTAGGGTAAGATGAGGAAACGTATCTCCGAAGAAGTGGCTATCGTATCAGCTTCGTAGGTGAAGTGGAAGTGGAAAAAAATCTCCGAGAAGAACAGGCTATCCGCTTCACCCAGCCAGTGGAATGGTGTTGGGTTAAGAATAAAGTGGCCAATTGGAGATGGCGTTCAGGAGGATGAAGCCTGGCGTAACTTTGAAGGGCTCGAAGGCTTGAATTCACGATTTTTCGCCAAGACCGCCGTTTGGTGTTTTGAACCCTTGGGCGACGGTCCCCCAACCCACCAATATCTTAACCTTAACCTCAATTCAAAGCGGAGCCCATTGAGAGACCCTAGGTTACAATCTGGTCTGTGATACCAGGTAAATTGGGATAGTGCTGGTATGTACAGCGGATAGATACCTTACTCTATGGGGCTACCGTGATTGAACTTATGCTGCCGCACAATAAGTTGGTTTTTCATAGTCGTGAGATAGCAGCACGGGGTTGTTAAGCCTTTCATACCTATTATCATCCTATAATGCGACGGCCTGACTGCGCATCTGCCGATGATATAGCACACCCAGTGTACTCGTACTCGTACAGTGCCAAGGTGTAACTCCAACTCCCATCCCTTTGACTCCAGATTCGGTGTGGGGCTACCGTCCTTACCTCCCCCACCTCCCCCGACTACATTAACGACCCAGAGCTGCTCCCCCCTACCATGTCATCGTCTGTCTCCTTAATTCCATTAGCAGATACTAAAGAATGCGCAGAACGCCTTCTTGAAGCAGCAGAGACACTCGGCTTTGTCTACATTACCCTCGAGGGTAGTGACATACCACCAGAGAAGGTGGAGCGGATGTTTGATATTGTTTGCCCCCTTGTACTCCTCCGTGGTCGGTTCCGTTTCTTAAAGCTCGACTGATGTTTCTTCGTCTTCCAGTCCAACAAGTTTTTCGCCTCGCCCCAAGAAGAGAAAGCCAAATGCCACATCTCACCAGACAACAGGGGCTGGAGCTCTATGCACACTGAGATTTTAGACCCTGAGCACCAACGCCGAGGGGATTTCAAAGAGTTAGCCTACCGAATCTACGATACCCTCTTCTGTTTTGTGTGAGTAACTCATGAGGTTAATAGAGCATTTAATCTGGGGGAGTTCAAAGACAAGCGAGCCCAACAACCCCTGCCACCTGCGCTCCAAGATCACGAGTCGGAGTTGAACGAGTTTTCAGATTATTGTTACAACCTGTGTCTCAAGCTATTAAGGTTGTTTGGTATGGCATTGAAGGTAGGTCGCAGGCAAATTTTATTCAGAGCAAACTAACCTAAAATTCGAAAGATCGACGAGGCAGAGGGAGGAAAAGAGTGGTTCACATCCCGTCACTCGCGTTCTGAAGGCCCCTCTGGGTCTATCCTCCGACTGTTATTCTATCCGAGCTTAAGCGCTCATCCGGATTTTGACCCTAAGCTTGATACTCGGGCCGGTGCACATAGTGATTATGGCAGGTGTGTCTAGACCCCGCTTCAACCACCTCCAAGTGCTGGTACTAACACTCAACCCGAGCATCACATTACTATTCCAACGTCCCTCTGAGCCTGGGCTTGAGATCCTTCATCCATACTTGAAGACCTGGCACCCAGTACCTGTTATACCTAAAGCAATCTTGGTCAACATTGGGGATCTCTTGTCCCATTGGACCGCGGGTCTCCTCCGGTCAACGGTACATAGAGTCGTGACGCCTGACCCCGGAACTGAGGGGCATAAGGACCGTTATAGCATGGCTTTCTTCTGCCATCCAGCATACCCCACCTTATTGACGCCAGTTCCAAGCGAAATAATCAGATCTAGGGGTGAAAGAGGTGCAAATGACGCTGAAAGAACCCTAACTTCTCTGGATCATCTCAAGAGTCGTTTGTCATCTGCCTACGGATGGAAATCAGAACCAGCTTAATTTGAATTACACTAGGACGTGTTGCTTTTACGTCTCCCTGAATTTGTTGCACCCTTCTTAGCACCGTACAAGTCTAGCAATACTTAACTATACAGATTGGACCCTTAACCCCTTCACAACTTCTATTTGTCCACACCACCGATGCCTCTTGTATACCTAGACATGATTCCCGAGCCAAAAGCCCCGTCGTATATATACACAAAATAAAACCCTCACACTCAGACATCCGACCTAAGTAAACATCATCAAAGAGAAGCAACAGTTGTATAAAAAGCTCTACTCTAAGGATCTAAGACTAATGAACACGGAAAGAGAAAGGAGAAGAAAAGAGAAAGGGTTCTCAATCACAGAACACAATCTAGAGGACAGACTCCTTGGTGGCTTAGCCGACGGTTAGCTGAGAGAAAGGCTTTGCTCAATCTTCCTCATAAGCTTGTTGGTTTGTTCAGCAAGGGTCAATGTTAGGATCTGCGAGAAATGTTAGCCTTCTGAAACAGCGCGCGCGTGAGTGGGTAGGTAAATGGATAGATAGATAAGGAGATAGGTGTGTGAAGAGGAAGCTCACCGTATGCGGCAATATCCTCGCCAAGTGGGCAAAGTAGCCCTTATAGATTGCCAAAAGACCCTCCGTTCGGACAGTCTTCATCAAACAATCAAAGGCACCAGTGTACAGGTTCCCGCTCTGGTTATACATTCTCGACATCACGGTATCTTGCAGTAGCATCAGCACATAGTCGACCCATAATACCATCACAGATATGAGAACAAAGAGAAAAGCTTACCAGGAGGATGCATAACACAACAAACCACAAACCCGCTAACCGTGCTGCTGGCAAGATGCAACCCCACCCCCTCCTGCAGACCAAAGTACTTCTGCAACCTCCTCTTCGCAAAAAAGTAGGTGGGCAATTGCACACTACTACCAAAGCCAGTCCTGACCATAGCGGAGCCCACGCCCCTATATAATCCTTTGAACCCTTCAGTCCGGCTAATTGTCCTGAAGCCGTCAACGGCGTTACGGTACTTGTGCTGGGTACCCACAGGAAGGAACGGAGAGTACGATTGCAGCCGCGTCTTCACGAGGAAGAACGGTGACCCGATCATCGCTCCCAGAATGCCGGAACTAGCACCGGCGAAGACGTTCACGCCGATGGATTGGTAGTGAGGGTCGTTGTAGATTAAGCGTGTAGCCGAGCTGCGGATTGGCTCGTAGAAACCGAGACGGCAGCCGTTTAGCATGGTTTGGTAGCAGTACTTTTGGGACAGCAGTTTGTTAGTTCTTGAGCTTTCTATCTCCTAGGTCTGGAGGTGGATGGATGGCCATGGGAAAAAATATGCAGAATGGAGGGAATATTCACAGCAGCGCCCAAGCCAGCCATTAAGCCGCGCAGCCCTTCATTTGTCAAGATCACTCGAACACCCTGAAATACACCTGTGTAGACTCGCTTCGTTTCCGACTTTGCTGAAAGCTCGCCTTGAAGTTGGAGTCTGGTCGCCTCCATAAAAACTCTTTGTAAGCGCAGCTCATTCTTCTTTTCTCCCGCAACCCTTCTCACCCCAACCCAATACCAGTGTATGTACGTGCGTGTACAATGCGCGCGATTTTGCAATTATGATACACACCTTGTTTTCACCGTTTCGAAGCCGTGAGTGACCGTTACTGCTCCGCAAGCTGCGATTCCACCGGCGATGAAGCCGCCTAATGTCGTAGACATTGTACCTTCCGGCCGAGTTCACGACGGTGGTAGTCGGGCGAGGGAGGATGAAGGAGATGTGACGGAGAAGATGATAGTAGAACAGGGTCGACTGATACGTAGTAGGGTAGGGGGGGTTGTGGGATGCTATGTATGTCCTATCAGAGGCACCCAGCCCCGAGGTCGAAGAGCGGTCTATGCAGGTTTTTCGGGTTGAAGAACGTTGAAGTGTGTGTGGCAGCGCCTTTTCCGCACGCAAATCTGGCAGATCCACCTGAAACTTGGCACTCGGAAAACACTTTTTCGGCTCTAGGGCTGAATGCCGCTACTTTGTGGTGGTAGGGCCAGCACGAAGCAGGCTTTAAACATGATAATAATTATTATATCATACCCGTATTATCATATCGTACCTATTCCAGACCCGAGTTCGAAGGCACTAGACTGACAAACAAACCGTCGCTCAGTCTCCGAAAAGGATTAACTTTAAGCACAGATCCCCTTCGAAAGTACTAGCCGATTTCAAAAGTATCCGGACACCTTGGCGCCAAGGGAAAAAACGTCCGGTGCCAAGAGCTTTTGGGTGAATATCAGCAGGGGAAATAAAGGCGACATTGCAACAGCGATGCCATTAGGTTACAGTTCAGGGGGTTGGGTTAACAAAGAGATATCTAAGCTTCCTAGAATCATGGTTGGATTTATTGAAAAGTTGGGTGGAGACACACTGGAGGCAAATCCCATGAACACTTATTTTGTTGAATATACCGGATTTTGGATTTCGCCGGCGACTCCCCAGCCTTGGCGCCAAGGTGTCCGAATACTTTTGAAATCGGCTAGTACTCGAGTACCTCTCGCAAAAAGGCGAGGCAAGGGATGGATACTTGAGTATTGGTAGTTCCAGCAGGGTTTCACTGTAGCCTATCACTCTAGATATCTTGTTATCTTGCCAGGGAAGATACCGGTAGGGAACATCACTGATTCCCAGTCTGGCCCGACGGGTAGGAGAGAGGGGGAAGAGGAGAGGGAAAGGGAAAGGGAAACAAGCTTTCAGCGGAGGTTAGGGCTGTCTCATGCACGAGTAACGGTGCGGTAAAGTACCGGTACCCTGCACCTTTTGGCCCAGAGCCTCAGATCGTATCATCACACGTCTTACATAAGTTAACCCTAATGAGAGCAACGGCATAGCTTCTGATACTGGTAGGGTAGGTGCTCGGGCACTCGTATGATACATTGCTGTACAGTATGTAGTTTATCGGTATGATACAATGCCGGCACACTGCTTGACCTCAACTGCTAGACAAACTAACGAACAAACAAACACCCCCTACACCCGATACCCCACAAACAACCCATACCCTCCCCACCCTCCCCACCCTCCTACACAGTTCCATTATATACAAACCGCATCCATCAACCCTTCTCAGAACAAAGAAAAAGCGTAAAAATCAACACCTGCACCGAATAGCACTCGAACAAGTTCTCTCCTCTAACTCCATCTCAGGTCAAAACCTACCCCCCTAAAACACTATCAAGATGGCAGCAGCAAACCCTCTCCACCGCCAACTGGAATCAACCAAGCTCAGCGAGACAATAACCCGCTACCGCCCCTCGAAGGCCTTCTCGAACTTCGCCCAGGGGGCAGAGGTAACCTCGTTGGACTTTGACGACACTGGCGAATTCTGCATTGCGACGGGAGACGATGAGACGCTACAATTGTACGACTGTAAACTTGGCAAGCATAGTAAGACGTTGTACTCCAAGAAATATGGGTGTCACCTTGCGCGGTTCACACATTTGCAAAGTAATGTGATTTACGCTTCTACGAAGGAAAATGGTATGGAATACTTTGCTATTACTGCCTACCACACCCCAAGGTATGCAAGATAATGTTCACGACAATAATTGACCCTCCTGGCTCCTGCAGACACAATCCGCTATCTCTCCCTCCACGATAACAGCTACATCCGGTACTTCAAAGGACACAAGCGGCCCGTGACCTCTTTGGAAGTCTCCCCAGTCGACGACCAATTCATATCCTGCAGCAACGATGACACCGTCCGAGTCTGGGACCTGCGCTCACACAATTGCGCCGGCCTGCTAAACATAACTGCCCCCTCCCTCGCCGCCTTCGACCCGTCGGGCATCATCTTCGCCGTAGCCGCACAGTCCGCCAGCGCGATCCTCCTCTACGATCTCCGCAACTACGACAAGCAGCCCTTCACGACATTCACCCTCACCGACGACAGCTTCCTATCGCAGTACTCCTACCCGCCCCACATGCCCGCGTGGAGCAAACTCGAGTTCAGCAATGACGGGAAACACATGCTCGTCGGAACGCGCGGGCACGCTCACTATGTTGTCGATTCGTTCGCAGGGGACACGGCGCAGTTCGTGTATAGGGCGAAGCGGCCGAACGGGCCCACGAGCCCAAAGAAGCTCGAGACCTCGGGGGATGTATGCTTTACCCCAGACGCTAGGTACCTCGTTGGCGGCCAGGGTGAACGCGGGGTCGTCGTTTGGGACTCGTGGATGCAGGCGGACGAGAAGAAGACTTTAAAACCGTTCATCGAACTGGCGGAGAACACGAAGAGCATGGCCTCAGTTGTCTCGTTCAACCCGAAAATGAACCTCTTCGCAACAGCGCATAAGGACGTGGTATGTTATTTATTATCTCTGATTCACATCGTTCCATCTCCCGGGGCGTTGAGTCGAACGAACGCATTGCTTCACACTACATCTGCCAAATCCGGACCCCGGTTTTTTTGTACTCGAGTACTGATCTCCCCGGCTAACCCATGCTCTCTATTGTAGACATTCTGGCTGCCAGAACAACACGCCCCCGACGCACCATCTCCAAGCGCAGCGCCGACTTCTGCTCGATAGACTGACTTGTTTTTACTTTTACCTTTCTTTTCTTTTCTTCCCCTCCAAGCTGACACTAGTTAATCCAGCACTTTCTACCTCTCCTCTGCTCGACTCTCTGGGCTTTGAGCATGAAGCGGCGGGATTTGGATTTGGCAAAATCAGGTTCAGCTTCAATGAAGGGTCTCTCCTTTTCTTTCATTTCATCTTCCTTTTCATTGGATTGGATCGATTAGGTGGGCACTGCACTGTAACATAGAGTTATTGTTTCACCTCATTTCATCATCACTTTTTATCATAGTCTACCTCATGAGCGGGAGGAGGGAATGAACGAAGGGGATTAGGGGAAGTGGATGGTGGAGCACCCACCGAGTTTGTCTGCACCACCAAAGCACAGTGCAGTAGGCTGCCGGTGTCAAAGAAAGCTTATGACAAGACCACTGCATCGCATCGCACCGCCGAGAAGAGAGGGGGACAGGTACTGTCAGCGACCAAAGGTCCAGACCAACATAGAGTACTCGAGTACACTACGGTAATCTCAATATAGAGGGATCTGAGAAGGTAAAAGCCATTCCACCCCCCTCCCACCGACTGCCAGTACCGTAAACCACCATATCGTAGACAAACTTACCATCAAGATATAATAATACCAACTACGATAACCGTACCACCAGCACAGCTCGATAATGCACACCACCCACCACCACCACCATCTTAACAACCAACTTCATACCATCATCACATCATATTATGTTAAAAGGCAGGAAGGAAAAAAACAAAACAAAAACAAAGAAAAACAATCTAGATAATAGATAAGGCTTAAAATAAAAAGGAAAGGAAAGGGAAAAAAAAACGGAAATCACATACTGCACTGCACTGGGCTCGTGTATACGGGTATATATGAAGCGGTCATCCACCCCCTCGAGCGCCTCAAAGCTGGATTTATGATACAACCGCATAGTTATCGTAAAGTTAAACAAGTTCATGGGACGGCTCGTGATGTGATAATCCCGGGCCGGTACGGTACCGCACAAGTATGGCGTTTTTAGACAAGGCCAGGTTTATGATATGCGGATACGGTGCTCGGGTTGTGCGCGTACGGGCCAAACACACACACCCGTTACCCCGGATCTCGGTAGGGTAGGCTGTAGAGTATGATATCATATCTCGCTGCTCCGTGTTGTCCTCTGCTAGGCCCGGGTTTCTTTATCAAAACTTACAAGTAACTTGTTGCCCGGGAGGGCAGGGCGCTGCTGTAAGTGAGGAAGTATGAATACTGTGATAGTGTCTTGGGGGGGGAGGGTTCCCCGCTACGAGGACAAGTGCTAGAGGAAACGTTTTCGCACAAGAAGGAGGTTATTTTGCAGGCTGACCTAAAATAGCTGTTTACTAACTTTATCGTGGGTATTTGTATATATGTTCGATATAAAGGGAGGAATGAGATATCATATCAGAATAATAATTATAATAATGGGTTGGACACGACGAGGAATGAGGGGGGGGGCAGGAAAGAGAGGGAAAAACGTCCCCGCTGGTATGACAGTCTCCGCAACGCCTGGGGTATGGTAGGGCAAGAAAAAAAGATGCTATGCGGTCGGGAGAGAGAGAGGAAAAAAGCAAGAAAGAAAAGGGCGAGAGAGGCAAACCGTTTTTTGGCAAGGGAAGCAAGAAGAAGTAAAAATGAAATAAGAAAAAGTGAATGCAAAAAAGTAAAATATCAGCCGGGCGAACGTTCAAGTCAGATCAACATATTTTTTTATCCGAGTAGAACCAACCGGATGAATGGATGAAGCAAAAGCAAAGAGAAGAAAAAATAAAATAGAAAATGGGAAATAGAAAAAGAAAATAGAAAAAGACAAGGACGGCTGTCGACGCAGGCCGGCAATAAATAAATTACTATAGCGAATCAGAAACAATACATGAGCAGGAAAAAAAGAGGTGAGAGAAACAGAATAACCCAATTGCGTGACTTCACGGTGCAGAGTTGCACCTATATCGATTGTTCCACCCGGTTAGTTGCAGTTCAATGTGTGGGGCATTAGAGTGATCGAGAGAATCGGGGGGTCAAAACCCGTAGCGCAGATATAGCCAATACGAGAAGGAAAGAAAGGACAAAAAGTATCGTGGATTACATGGCATAGCACTCACTTTATGCAAAGGAGTTTATGCTCTCCCCTTCTCGATTGTTTGGCTTTAAAGGATGTTCCTCCACATCTACAGAACACGCGGATCAGTCAACGATCGTCGGGGCCCCAAAAGAAAAGGAAAAAAAAGCCAAAAGACTGGTGGAGATCTGAATGCTAGGCTGATTTGAAAGATGGGCGGACTAGACAAACCTTTTACATCTGACTGCCTCACTCTCACTCTCGTCCCCTTCCCCGTCGCTGCTAAAAACCTCATCCGCACTATCATCAGAGCCCGTCGTCATCCTAGATACCCGTCTCAATTTTGCAGTCGCTGCTGTGGTGGCAGTGCTGGCGCCTGAGGTGGGCACATGTTTGAGATTGCGGTATGCCAAGTTTTCGTTGGCTTCCTGTATCATACGATCATTGCCAGTCACGGGCATTGTTGCGCTACTTCCTGGCCGTTCCCCTTCCCCGAGAGCCGACTTTCCGGGGCTCCTCGCGTTAGCCGTACCACCTTCCAAGTTTCTTTGATGCACAGTGTCATTTGCAATTGAGGTTGCTCTTGAACGTACACTACCTGACCGTGCGAACCGACCCGTGGTCCCATTCGAGCCAATTGACAGGGTACCCATTGACTTTCGGGGAGAGATGCTTCGGTTTCTACTAGAGCCACCATCACCAAATCTCCCTCCCCCAATCGAGCCATCCAAGCTTCCACTGGATGCTATGCTCTGTCTCCAAGAAAGTATTCTATCAGAGCCATGCGACAACGAGTTTCTCCGTCTTCCCCCAAACACACCACTCCCAATCTTCTTTGAAAACGTCGACGACGTTTCCCAAGACTCGTTCTTGCGTTTCACGTGAGCACAATCCTGCCGAAAAACTTTGATGCGTCCGGTATAGTCTGCAGTGACAATTATATTCCCATCTGAATGTGCTGATCTCGCCAGGTAGGCGGGCGATTCCTCTGGAACCTTCGGCATGTGGAGAGTTGCGTGATCATCTTCCGAGAACTTTCCCACCGCCGATGGCTCGGCTTCTTTCTTTGAAGAAACTGAATCAGATCTGCTAACAAGGGTAACTGGTGGCGGGTTGCACAGATCGTAAAGCGGATCTCCCGAGCTCCCCAGTAATTGTCTCGTCTTTGTAGGAGCCATAACTCCGACGGTCACAATTGCGGGATGGGCTGCGTAGTGTTTAACAGTTGTCCTATGATACCAGAATAGATAAACGTCTTACCCTCAAAGTACTCGACCGGCTTCTTATCCTTCTTTTCAGTCTCCCCTAATCCGACGTTCCAAATGTAAACCCGCCTATCCTCACTTCCACTGATGACATATTTAGCATCGTCACTAAAGGTAGCGTGAATCTGACTACATGTATTCTCATAGCCCTTAAACTTTAACTCAAGAGTCTTGTCTCTAGCATTGTACATCCGGACCCGTGAATCGTTACTAGTAATCAACAATTTGACCTCGCCATTCGGGTCATCAGGCGGAAATGTGATGGTTTCAATTCCAGTAATCTTGCTCCCTTTCGCATTCCTGCCGTGAGAAGATCTCACATGAACCTGAGTATTGTATCTTAGCCCCTCAGTTTCATAGAACAGGCATAATCCACTCAAACAACCTGCAATGGCCATTCGTCCATCAGGAGTGAAGGCCACAGCCGTTATCAAATCGGGGAGCTCGTTCCAGAAAGCAACACTTTTGTCAGGTATGCTCCACAGTCTCAACTTGGAATCCAATGAACCAGCTAGAAAGAAGCGATCATCCCTAGGATGAAACACTATTGCTGTAACAAAGTCGCTGTGTTGAAAAGCACAGAGACACTCTTTCCTGGACACGTGCCAAAGCCTAACTGTCTTGTCCATAGATGAGGACAAAAGAAAGTTATTCTACCCATTGTTAGCAGGCGCATAGCAGACTAATTATTCCCTCTTAAACCACCCACCTTGCTCCAGCTCAGATCCAAGACATCTGCAGTATGTCCAGCGTACTCATGAATTGGTTCCGGCAAAAAAACAGGAGCGTTCAACCGTAGGCCGCTATCATTAGAGTATATTCCTCCGGGCCCAGCCCCTGCCGCGTCTTCCGTGTTTATATAATATATTATGTTTAACGCGTTTTCGTGGGCTTCCCTCTCTTCCTTGGTACCAATAACCTGCCAAACCCGTACCATCTTGTCCTGCCCCCCCGCAGCAAGATATCGACCATCCTTGCTAAACTTCATAGCCCATATAGCCCCGCTCTTATGCTTCGGGAGTGCCGGTGGCAATGACGAAAGGTTGGCCGTACTACCGTCCGCTGGCTTCCCATCTTCTTCGTGAGCCGGCTTCCGGTACAGTTCCTGTGCCAAAAATGTTTGGTCGAAATCACGTTTCGGCTTATGGCGGGAACGAACCTGTAGGAATTCTGTTAGCCCCAGGACCCTCAGACTAGCTGCCAGAGCACGTGGGCTCCTTACCCTGATATACTTTGGTGGTGCAGGAAACTGAGGTATATACCCAATTGGTTGGGAAAAGACGTGAGCATCCATTCCTTCAGTGCGTATGTCTCCCTCGGACGTATCTTCGTCGTTAGACATATCACCACCCTTTTTCTTCCCCCCCATTATGCGGCTGAGAAAAGAAACGCCCTTCCTATGTGGTGTCAGCCTTGGGTCTTCCCCGGATTCTGCGGGAGGGGATACGGACTTCTTTTCCCTACCCTGAGGCTGTGCATCCGTATTCCTCGTTGTTGCATCTGGAGCGTTTCCCTCCCCGATTCCACCCACACTCTCGCCCGGATTCCGAGCCATCGAATCATCATAGCTATCTTTACGCAGCTTTTGCCGAAGTGTGTTTTCAGTTCCAGTGCGACGGAGTATCTGCATCGTTAATGGGTCAATAGCAGCTGTATTGTCCAAGCCCATTCCCTTATTCTTAACTTTTGGTGTTTGGAGCTTCTCGGAATCAGCGGTAAGAGCAGGGGATATGGAAGGTTTCGAGAACTTTGAAGGTAGGGAGCCGTTTGCTGAAGGTGCTAGAGATGGTTAACAACCAACCGTCGTCGTCAGCGTCTCGCAATAGAAGTTTAAGAAAGGAGAAAGAACTCCTAGTGTTTTGTTAGTTTGCTGGTTAGCGGGGCATACCATTAGGTCCATCCCCGCCGGTGGAAGAAGTTGCCCTTCCATTTCCAGGGACTGGATCGCTGGTAGGCGCTATGGTAGAGGGTAAAGGAGCGTTTCGGGTAGGATCCTCCACTGCCCCAGATTTCGATACCGGTATGTCTGCCGAAGGGAGTGCGGGTATTGACGTGCTCGTCATCGCTTCTTATCGCGTGGAGGAACGTTGCAACAGTATTGTGTATCACCCAAGTAAATCTCAGTCTAAGAACAACCGGGAATGACGTCCCCACTGGGGATTTCAGGCAAAAATATGGGACCAAAAACAAAATGGAAATATATAGGTTTGTAGCTAAAGCAGAGAACACGCGAAAAGGTATGAAGGCATTTGAGAATCCGAATATTCAAACCTTTTGGATGTCATGGAATAACCTAATTTGGGGTGTTCCTGGAACAAAGTACGACGTTACAGCCAGAGAACCACCATTGTACTCGTAACATTGTACTATAGCACTATAGCACTAATCTAAAGTACTCGCACCGCTGGCCGCAGTAATTTATTTTCCGTAGCCGAGTCCCTGGCCCAGGCCATCAGAGCAGAGCCCTTCTGCCTTTCTACGAGTAAGGTTACCAGTATCCCTAAAGTCCCTTTCCTAAATGCCATCCATATACTCGAGTACAAGTAGGTTAGGCAACAAGTCCCTGACATTCGACTTACCGGTATTGTCACTCTATCTCGGCTAAAGATCCCCTTGGTAAAGCTTGCCGTCAGTCTCTCTCTCTCTCTCTCTCTCTTCCTCCCAGATCCTGCTGTTCACATCACCACCACAACGCGATAGTTTGTTTTAGCCTTGTATCGTGCTCCCCTTCGGCGATCTGGACTTTCCGAACCCGAGTTGATTTTGGGTGCAGCGCCTCGGTTACATTCCAGAATCCCCGCACTGCAATATGATTTATGGGTTTATTGGATGCTACAGATCAGATGTAGGGAAATACCATGTTGCCATGGGGTTCAAAACGTGCTCCAAATGAACCAATAGACTAGACCAAGCTTGCATGACTGAGTGAGGGGGCATCTGATCCAAAAGTGAGCCTCGGCCAATGACACAAGAACGAGAGGTCCTTGAAGGGCAACGGTTAAGGTGGGACGGTTCGCATCCTACCATTACCGGTATTGTGACCCCCCATAGGTACTACCGTACTCGAGTAGAGGCCTACAACTTCTGCCTGAATTGCGGTTCCAAAACCATATCAACACGATACTTGTCCCAGGCCACAAGAACTCGAAACCAGGGACTAAAGAAACTTGTTGTACTCGTAGTAGAAAATCTGCGTGCATCCCAGCCTCAATACAGCATAATCTTCTGTTTTCAGATCCCGGTATTTATCGCTTGAGAAGGTACTTGTATATAAGTATGCGGAGTGCCATTATAATCATCAGTACTGGTAGTATGATACAGAAGCGTACTCATATTCTTAGAGAAAAGATGAAGAATCGAAGTTGCCCTGATCGTCACTACATTTTCTTATGGTACTACCGTAGGAAATGGAAACTTTTATTGTTGGAGTTCGCTTGAGGAAAGATTGTCCAGCAAACATATCGCAAAAGTTCTTCAGCTGGTGTAACACCGGGTGAAGTCCTCTTCCAGCAGCTCCAGGATGATATGCATCAAAGCTTCTTAATTAGTCTGCCGGCAGACTCATGGGGCGTGGCCTCAGGGAAGCCCTAAAAAAATGCCAATATCGGTAAGCGAGCAGAGCCGCGGAGGGAACCAAACGCACCAAACGCCATCCAACACCAAACAAGTTAGTATGATATGATATACCGGTAATTTATTGATCCCCCATCCAACACCGAACTTTATCAGTACACGGGCCAATGACTGGCCCCCATCCCCCATGTTCATCTGATACTGTACCCTGGGACAACCCTCGACCCAACAGCGAGTGTGCCGAAAATTCTCGGACGGCATGATTCTTCCAGTTACCAGTCTGATATGTCCCAGGAGACGGATGCTTTTTGGAGACCAGGTGTCAGTCTGTGGTGGCGGAGTGTCCGAAGAAACCCACGCCCGCGGTCCCTATTTGGCAACCAGATAGGAGGGTGTAGTGCAGGGGATTTTCTTGCTTTTTACAGTAACAGACCCTAAGTTCGAATCTAAGACAGGGGTGAAAGTCCAATTGTATGTACCCAGGCATACTCGAGTGCTGGTATGATACCGGTACCGTATACGGTACTCGAGTATAGTTATCAACTTAATGATCCCTACGATCATTATTATTTCCTTTTCATTTTTTTCTGCTATGCCTTGCTTTGAGAAGAGTACGCAAAGTCTTTCTGCGACCCAGATATCGTACGGGCCCCGCTTTAGCTTTCATCAAATTTCGAAGTGCAATGTGAGCTCCTTTCATTCAAAATTTCAATGGGTTCCCCCGCTCCCTACCAGTGCATTGACTGTACCACCCCACTAATCGAAGGGGCAATCTGGACTATACGATGTTGGTACTGGCATAGCATTTGTAGGCAGAGAAATTTGTACGTTATGTGAAGAGTTCCCCCACTATGGCAATCCCGATGGAGCGCGAAGTACAGCGAGAGCGCGATATTTCGAAACTTCATTTGTGCCTTTGCATCGATATATTGACCTGTACCCTGTAATTCAAAATTCGACCCTCTAGCTCCGAGTGCGCGAAATAGACTCTGGTAGGTGCCCAGAATGAGGAAACTTGGGGAAGGAGCGCCATCTTGTAGAGTTTTTAAGAAGGCATCCGTCCCGCTGTACTGTACTGATAGCCAAACGTGATCGAATACTCGAGTACTGTAGTTTGATGCGTGATATATGCAGCCCATCGAGCAGAAGCGTGACCTAGCTGATGTTGCACGTTCCCGCCAATACTCCGGATGGAGGGCACTGGCGAACGTGAAGCAAGGGGAAAGTGATACGGTGTTATTATCACCCGAGTGCCTATCCTTCGCCATTGCCCTCGATCGATTGAAGGTGTTTTCCGTTAGCTACTGTACGAGTATGGCAATAGCTGCAGGGGGCGTCTAACCATATTTCAACGTTGTCCTTGAAGGCTTTGCAGCAGGGCAAGCAAGAATAGGATGATGTTGGCCAGAAGTAGTGATTCAGCATTGCTTTTTCTCATTTTTTTTTTTAGCAAATGGTGCACTATTCCCGCCCAACAGCCCAGCCTCCAGACTATTCCCATCATTTCGGCCTTCCACCCCCCCCAGATTATCCAAGCCACCAAGGACCACTGCAGAACGTACGCAGCCCAGAGCTTGAACACTAAACAGCAGATAAGCTGTACGAGTACTCGTATCAAATGATCACTCATATTCCTAAAAGTCAGACGGGCATAGCCCGTTGTACTCGAGTACTCGAGTACCGTAGTGTTTGCTGTTTCGGGCGCGACAGTACGGGAGGGTGGAGGGTGGAAAGCACGTCAAGGCCATTTTGGCACGGCAGGCTCAATCGATTATATTGAACTGCAAGCCCCGGGGCCAATTCTCCAGTGCAACCGAAGGATGTCTCGGTGAGAGAGAGAGGTACTGGTCCAAGAGCCCACTGGCCAATTCGAAAAGTGCCTGGAACTGGAGGTGCCAAGGTTATCGAATTTGGGCCTAAAACACCAGTTATTGGCACTATTAGGTCCCGGATAATTCATGAGTTGGTGAGCCTTTGGAGCAACAGCCACTCCTGGTTTGCCTTGAGGTTCACTGCACACCCCCCGGTTTTCGACTACAGTTTGCTACAACCTACCTAGAGATACTGTACCGGTAAGCCAAAAGTGACGGTTGCCCCATCCAAGGCTCCACTCGTCCCCAGGTCAGAAGTTCCCGAAAAGGTGCTCCGTCTCTGTTACAACCTTGCCCTGGGGCTCTACCACCCGTTACGCAACCCGCGATTTTGGGTTTCTAGGTGCCGGTACTGGAATCGATCCCGAGCCAACTAATCTGACAACCAGGTGGTGAACAGCCTCCCTAGGAGGAATAGATCCTTGAGGAGGAGAATACTGTACACGTACTGTAAGGGTGGTAGGAGACGATAAAGTTGGCGGAGGCACGGCCGGCTACAGTACAGTCTACGAGTACCGTATCAAGAGTGTCACCTGGTAGGATCGAACCTACAGTTGAGCAACCGTAGTAACAAACTGGTGCCTCTGAATGGCAGTCAGGGATGTCTGTAGTGCTATCCCCTAAACTGCTGAGACATTCAACCCAACTTCGAATGTCGAACATTAAATTGACGGGTGGGCACTTGCACGGTATTATCACGTCAAATTGGGTACCGGTAGTCTACTGTATCTTTCTCCTTTTTTTCCTCAGTAGCACTTGGCGTTATGGGGGGCCTCTTGTCTTGAAACACAGGAGTCGGCAAGCAGTTATTGAACAGTTGTTTGAGGTTAACCAGCCAAATATATCCCTTTAATATAATATATTCGTAAACTACAGGAAGCATCCCTATCGACTTGGGTTAATTGTTCCATACCGGTACCCTTGTACCGTACTAATGGTGCTCGAGTACTGCAGGTCAGGCATAGATTTCGATTCTAGTGGATTACAACCCTCTTTGGAAGTTTGGTGGAGAGACATGATGCAAAAGGTTATACTCGAGCACAGTACTAGTAGTAACGTATCAGATGCGAGGAAGGGTGGAAACGACTTGGTCCAAGCCACAGAAATTCAGATGAACTCGATATACCCAACAGGACCGGAAAGGCCTAGAATGAAGTGTAGGAGATCAGGAAAAGCGGTCGGGTGAGTGCTCAAGTCGTTGAATATTTGTCGGGGGCGATTATCATCCAGGCGGGCACCAATTGGCCATTTATTCACCTCGAATATCTGCAGGCACGGGAAGGATGTCGGAGCCCCAAACTGGTTCCGTTCGAGTGGTAACGGTACCGGGGACATCGCTTAAAAAGGGTTCATTCAATGGACAATCGCTGCGGTTGATCCCAAATGGTCGGATATTATACAAGTAGTTATGATACCGATACCTACCATACCACCTCATTCTGCTCTGTTGAGTACAAGTGCCGGCGATAAAGTTAGTGGACGGTTAATTTAGGTTAACCAGCAAAATAATCCTTGCCTTGCACGAAAACACCAAGCAACCGATCACTGTCCAATCTATTGCACGGTGACCCTCGAATCCAGAACAATAAACCAACTGTTGTCGCAGTTAACCGAATGTGTGTCCGCCTGATTCAGAGTGGTGCTGGCGGGCCCACCATTATTTTTTTTTGCTGCCCCCTTTGATTTCCCTCTGTGGGAATATTTCAACCCTCCAAGCTCCCTTTTTCGCCCAAACAGAAAAGCAAAATGCTGACAGATATCGACAATTCCTGTGTGCTGTTCGCACCCACTTAACCCCATCCTTGTTCGACACCCCTCACCCTTTTTTTCTTTTCTTTTTCCACATCGCTCCTCTCTCCCTCACTTTCCAGTGAGCAAAAAGCAACATTACATCAATTTCGCTCCTTTTCGTTAAAATGCATGCGTACCGTGACTGATTTGTCACCGTCTTTTCCTCTCTCTTTTCTCCCCCTCTCCCATCATGATATGGTAATTACGGGGAACTTCGAACGAAGGAGAGAGAGCAAGAAGGAAAAAGGAAAGAGAGGGAAACAATAAAAAGGAAAATACCGATGCAACATGAAGGTGTGAAAAAGAAAAAAAAAGAGGAAGGAATGAGTTTTGCCCCCAGTGCTCGAGTACTCGTACAGATGCTGTCTCAGATAATGGGAGCAAACTGGTCTGCAAGAACTGGGGTAAGCGCGAATGGCGACCGAAAAGTGTCAGCCAACGAGGCCGGTGCTGAGACCACCCAGGCAAAGAAACTGGCACACGACCCCTCTGACCCTTTATGTGTGCAACCCAACCAAGAAGAGAAGAAAAATCTTCCTTCTTTCTCTCTCTATCACTAGGGAAAGGAAAAGAAGAAGAGAAAAAAAAAGAAAGAACAGTCGTCACGACGACCAATACCGGTAGACCGACCAAGACCCTCCTGCCCTACTTGCTGGTCTAGCGCGAGCTGAAGGCCCGTGGGCAGAAACCTCGCCCGGCTTGCGACTTGGCTGCTTTCCCCACACCGCTACTTACAGCAACTGCTTGCCCTGCTAAGCTTTCACCATCGTCCGCAAGCTTTCTCTTACAATATCCACTGCCATTCGTACGTTGCAGGCTGTAGTTCATCCCCAATCCCTCCTAAGTCCCGCCAGAAAACAACGAATGTGATAGAGACTTTCGAGAGGTATCAAAAAGGGCTAAAAGGGAAAGGAAAAATATCCACCAAAAAAAAGGCACCATCGAGGACAACGTGAGAGAAAGAGGAAAAGGAAGGAAGGAAGGAAGGAAGGAAAGAAAGAAAAAAAAAAGGCAAAGGGAAAAAAGGCTACAAAAAACAAGGAAAAAACAGGAGAGATAACCACGACTACTGCAACCAAACATCCGCGACTAGCACTGCTGATACCAATACAATACAATACAATACAATCACTGCAATGGCATCCCCGTCCCCAGCCCCTCCGCCCCTTGACGAAACAATACTGTCAACATCGTCCATCTTCTTTTCGTTTTCACCCGCCCCGCTTCCTGGTATATTCTCCTTTACATCACCACTGCCCGCCGCAACCACAGTATCATCCTCGTATTCATCGTCATATCCTCGAAAACGAGCACGACCGCTGGCGGACATCGATGGGCTGGATGGTGACTTTCGTGACTACAACAAGAAACGTCGGCTACGACTGAAACTTATCACCTCGCGCCTGAGCGAACCCTTCGCCGTTCCCCCAACAAACATACTCGATCGAGGAAATTGCTCTCGAGTAGCGTTATGGGCAAAGACGAGAGCCGCTTCACGGAACGTCCTGAGAAAGGCGGCCATACTGAACAAAATAAAAAGAGATGCTATGGCTGCGAGGGCTGCTCAGGAACGGCAGGTTGAGATAGCCAGGCAACAATTCAGGTAGAAGAAACCATCCAATATTCCTCCATCCCACATCACTTTGCCTTCTACCGCTCGCCTTAAGAAAGGAAAGAAAAAGAACTTGACATCATCACACACACTCTTTGATTTTTTGAACCTTTTTTATATTCTTTTTTGGATGAACAAGAACATATGAATCTGACATCTGTTGTTTTGTTACGATCCAGAGAAAGGATTGCAGCGGCTGCCCAATCGAGCCCCAAACGAAATCACGTAGCCCAGTTCCACCCGCCGCTAGATCAAGGGGCATATATAGTGAAGCCTCGAAAAGTG